>MKWU01006955.1_pt1 | contig 11126 bp, 8 predicted proteins | sample 809101 | NCBI WGS metagenome assembly MKWU01 (sample SAMN05860141, study PRJNA318959) | sponge metagenome | host: Aplysina aerophoba | place: Slovenia: Piran, Adriatic Sea, Gulf of Piran | collected 2013-05-07
GCTGTGGGGAACATCTGCTCAATTTTTCGGTCCTGAGACGACTTTGCTAGTAGCGAACATCAGTATGTTCTGTATTGTTCTGATGATTTCATTGAATTCCCGACTTTGGAGAATGAAATCCACATTTGCACTGGATTAAGCCTTTCTTAGCTCATTAAGTCAAAGCGATACTTGGCTTTTAGGAGGTCTACCAGTAGAACGACAATCTAGATGAGCAAGCAACGACAATAAAGATGAGGAATTGTCGCTGCGTTAGATGATCAAAGATTGGAGAAGACAAAGGCAATAGGCGTTAATACCGCCGTGCCGCAGTTATCAAGATCAGCGCTCGATCGCATGCCAAGGATCAACTTAGTCAATTCGAGTGATTTATCCAAGATTCCGGAAACTAAGTTGTGTTCATTCTCATTTCCAAGCGGTTAAGCGAATTTTCAAGATACTTTCAGCATTACGAGGCACATAAAAAGGAAGTCTGGTTGCCTGCAAAGCTACTGAGTCATTCTTACTCTTAGACTGCGAGTTACCACTCAGTCAGATTCACCTCATATAAGAAAAGACTCTTCTAGCTCGACGGAGATGCCACATTTCTGCCACACTCCGACAGAAGCCATTTGGAGATTTTCACCAGTTGGACGCGATTCTGTTTTTCTGAGAAGAAAGAGTAAAGGTTCTGCGACGGCATGACGACTGATTGACGGGCACTGGAATGTGATGTCGGACAAGAGCGCAGATTATCGGTTTTGTAGACGCCCAGAGCCGCTAGGTGCTCCTTAGAAGCCAAGCGCGCATAGACCGTGTTGAATCTCGGCACGTCAGCTACGAACAATTTCCTAAATCCTCATAGATGACAAATAACTCTTTGAAACTACGTTCTTTTCACCAATGACCGCAATAACCTGAGATTGATCTAATTACGCATAATCTATATTATGTTAAAAATATTACTCCCAGGTCAACGCCACGGAGCCAGAAACCACGATTCTGGATGCTATTCAGCATCTCAAGGAATATCTAGCTCAAGTACCAAACGTACAAGAGATGCCACTCTGTCCGGCCACCTGAAGACAAATCGAGCGTTAAAACTTACAGATCAACATGTTTTCGATCTCAGGGATGCGTACACAATAAAGGTTTCAACACCTATGGATAAAGAATCGAAACATCTGACGATTTCTCATATCGATCAGAAAGAAATCCGTTAATACAAACGAGCAATTAATTCGGTACCCCGATTCAATCCATGGACACGAGAAACCGAGTGCGTCATTCGACACTCTCACTGGTCTGTGGTCTTTACTCAGGCAATGAGAGGGGGAATCAAGTGAAATCCGCCAAGTTGACCGGTTAGCAGTTGCGCCTGGTACACGGGACGATTTCGTTCGATCCCAAGTCCGAAAAAGACTGATTGACTAAGTTGGAGTTTCGGGTCCCTCTGGAACTGGCCTGGCCAAAAAGCAAGTCGAGGTCTACCTCTACCCTCAGGTCGAAAACGGATCAATGGCACCTTAGGGTCGTTGTGTACGGATCGAACAAAGCAAAAGTAAACGAAATTCTCGTTTCATATTCTCGAGAACTGGGGTGCTAGAGTACACAGGGATTTCCTATCCTCTCTCCTCCACTGGAACTAATGTCCCAAAAAGGTCGATCGCGTTGGCAAAAATGCTCTCACACTCTCCTGTTTGACAGTGGCAGCCCTCTATTTGGTACTTGAAGAAGAGAAATATGTAAGCCTCACTTTCAGTGATTACATAGGCAATACGATGTGCTCGTCTAGTACGCTAGTGCCGGATCTATGCCGAAAACCTACTGATCGTCCTTGAATTAAAGAGACGTCTAATCTTGGCACGACCACACTGCGCTAGGAAATAAGGCAATGCTCACCCTGTCCGAGTCTCTTTGAATCCAGACTCGTGAGGAACAGCGTACCAAAATCGTTTCGTTCATGACCTACACCATTCTCGTACTAGGACGCGATACAGGCAACCATGCACTCCGTCGCACATTGGACCGAGATTATCGAGAATCGGCCCAACAAGATCTTTCGTACCGCAAAGGAGTCCATCGACATCTAAGGCTAGCTTCTCCAGACGGAACAAAAACGGTAGTTGCACTCCGAATTGATCAAGACCTTGCAGAATTGCAGACTAGAAAATATTCTGTCGCTACGAGCCCCAACAATGCACCAAGCTTCACGCTTCATCCTAGCAAACCCCACATTGGACTTTTTTCGATGTGACACATCTCAAGGCGAACCAGAACGAGATGAAGTTGTTTAGAACTCGATCGTGTCTCAAAAAAGCTCACTCTAGCTTCTCTAAATTCGTCTAACCTTCCAGGTAATCTCTCCAGAGGATGACTGTCCAGGATCATATGGGCGAGGTATATGTGGAACACCTTCAAGAAAATCTGAGAATCTTCGTAGCGACTCCCGCATTTGATCCTCTTCTTTGTTGAGGTCCTCTTGACTATACGGTATATCTATCTGAATTTTTTGTGCAATCTCCAAAGTGCGATTCGCCGCAAGAACGCTGCTGTCAACCAGTCTGTGTACCAATTCCTCTAAAAGCATCAGACTGTCCGACAATTCATCCAAATCGGATGGTCGACCTTCTTTCATCGCGAGTGGACTTCGTGCCAACAACGCGTAGCATGGACTGTGATCGAGCAAAGACTCCAATGCGTGAGGTCATGTGGTGGTGTGCCGATCGATGGATAGCTGCCTCTGCGGGTCCGTTGACTTGGCCTTTGACAATTCATCAGATGTCGTCTTCCGAAGATGGTTTCTGGTCAGAGGGATCCGACGTGCCAATGTTTTCTTGCTCCCACTGATACAGCATGCGATGAATCTTCTCTGCCTGCTCAGTCGCGAAATCCAATTTTTCTGAAGAATCAATCCCAAATTGCTCTGCGAGCCTGTACATGCGGATCATGACCTTCCTGTTCATGTCGACTATCGAATGCATTACACCCAGTAAATCTCCTACGTTGTCAAGTAGCTCGTCTACACTGGATGGCCTGCTTTCGCTCATGGACAATCCTCCACCTCGTTTGTCGACAAGTCTACTGAAACTGGACCCAACCCAGTGTAGAAATAGCCCTCTGGTAGAATCACAGCGATCAGGGACATGTGTACGTATTCATCGTTCTCACATGAGCCCGTGGTAATTTGTGTGCCGTTTCTACTACCTAGGTCTTGGTACCAGCGAACCATAAATCCCTCTTTTACAAAGTAACTAAAATACGCTGGGGACTCAAGACCAAACCAATCCCAAATTCCTCTGTCGGCGTGCAGGATCAGAGTCATCCTCCAACGAATCCAATCCGGTTTTTCCGCTGGACCGGTATGTCTGTATACGCAATAGGCTTTTGACTTGGCTTTCACCCACTGCTTAGAAACTCCGGGAGCTGGATGCCACTTACCCTTGTGTGGATAGGCTGCTCGGTGATCAAAACATTCGACTCGTCCAGCAGGCACACCATGACCTGGCTCGGTATATCGCTTGCTACCTTGCCTAGCACTAGATACTAGGCCTACTGTACGATAGGACCGATGTGGATAATTTGCTACGTTTAAGCTCCGTATAACCTGCATATACGTGAGTCTTTCAGCTTTGGAAAGAGGAAGGAAATTGGGAGACCGCCAAATGGATTGGACCCATCTCGATATCTGGATGCGTGAACGTAATCAAAGAACCCTATCCATCTAACAACAATGGATCTGAATTAAGTGAGAGATCAAAGCACGTCAGATCAAATACGAATCCATCGCGAATCAGCATAAATCAGTAGTTCTAGATATTGTCCACTTCCTTTCCTTTCACTAAGTGAGTGCTTCATAAACCAGTCGCTTGTATTCGTGGCTGAATGGATGCCAGAAGCCAAACATACGTTGAGTGAATACCAATGCCGCAATTCCTAACCTCGGTGAAATCCATGTGTGGGTGCCAGCCAAGCCACCCCAATGAAATTCTCCTATCGCCGCATCCGGTTCACCTGCCATCGGTGATTCCTTAATCGCAAAACCGAAGCCAAACTTGGTGTTGGGCATCTCCCAGTTGGGTAGCTGAACTGAAATTCCTGGTTCTAACTGATTGGTATGCATCATTCTCAAGGTATCAGGTTTCAACAGAGTGACATCCCCTAGCGTGCCTTCACCCATCAACATCTGCATGAATTTCGTGTAGTCACTGATGGTAGAAACCAATCCACCACCACCTGACTCAAATGGCTTCCCAGGCAGATAACCACCGACCAGACCGTCAGTACCAAGATTTAGTCCTGGTACCATGGGATCGAGCATATCGGCAGGGTCGTAGATAGCACAGAATCTATTTGCCTTCTCAGGGGGTACGTAGAAATCCGTATCTGTCATGTTTAACGGTTTGAAAATACGCTCTCGCAGAAAGTCACCAAAGCTCATTCCAGACCAAATCTCGATAAGCCGTCCTAAAACGTCGACTCCAACACTGTATTGCCATCTAAAACCAGGTTGATTGGCTAGTGGAATTTGACTAAGTTGTGAAACCATCTCCTCAACGGTGTATTTCGGACTCAATATGCCGTTCCCTACATATAGCAGATCCACCGGTGATTCTTGGAATAATCCATATGAGAATCCTGCTGTATGTGTCAGTAGATTCTTGATCGTGGCATGCTGTTGCAGTGGCTCTGTCTCTGTTGGATCCGTAGATCCTTTCTTAAGCACAACCAGATTTTTGAACTCAGGAATGTACTCGTACAGCTTGTCTTCCAAAGAAAAGGCACCCTCTTCCCACAACATCATCGCCGCGACGTTCGTAATCAATTTGGTATTGGAAAAGATTCGGAAAATCGAGTCTTCAGCCAAAGGAATCTCTTCCTCTCGATCTTGGTAACCGGTCATGTGGAAGTCAATAATTTGCTGTCCCCTCAATATGACTGAGGATGCCATGACCAGCAGATCGCGTTCAATGTAATCCTGCAAGGATCGATGTACGGCAGAAAAATCGGGGTTTGTTTTTGAGGTTGTGTTCATTTCGTAAAACTTAAAGAGGTGAAAAAATCAAAGGGTCTTTCAGATTAACTCTACTCTTCAAGATTGCACCTGATAAAGTTTGAATTTGGCGGAGTGTGGTTTTCGCGCTTCTTCTGAACCCAAAAGCTCCAAATGACTATGTTGAATCCATGAGGTAAAAATGAAAATTTCCGATTTAACAATCACACTCTGGGAATGGCCAGACATACCAGTAATCCGATATACCAAAACCATATCAAGTTCTGCTACGCACTCTACGGTTATGGGGCTAGTTCACATCGTCGCAGACGACGGTACCGACGGTTATTCCTTCCTAGGATCGGCTCTTGGTTCGGGCGAGAACGATGCCGAGCTCATCGTTCAAAGATTGAAGCCCATGTTGATTGGCGAAGATCCATTGGCTAGGGAGAGGATTTGGCAAAATCTCATGCGTCGTACTCGAGGGACGATGATTCGTGCAATTGGTGCGATCGATGTAGCGCTCTGGGATCTTGGTGGAAGAGCTGCGGGGATTCCAGTACACAAGCTAATTGGTTCATATAGAAATTCTGTACCTGCTTATGCCAGCTCGATAGTTTTTGACACACCTGAAGAATATGCCGAAGAAGCAATGTATATGAAGAGCTTAGGATGGACTGCGTACAAGATCCATCCACCCGCTATTCCAGAACTTGACATTAAGGTTTGCGAAGCTGTCCGTAGAGCTGTAGGAGACGATTTTCGAGTCATGCTCGACTCTACCTGGTCTTACGACTACCCTGCCGCATTGCGTGTAGGCAAAGTCGTAGAGGAACTGAACTATTACTGGTACGAAGATCCATTGATTGAAGACGACATTTACAACTACGTCAAGCTCAAACAGCAACTACGGATTCCCATCATGGCGACAGAGTTTCCAAATGCGGGTCCTACCTCTTATGCACCTTGGATCACTTCTCAAGCAACAGATTACCTTCGCGGTGATGTTGCAATTAAAGGTGGAATAACTTCGTGCCTAAAAACCGCGCATCTCGCTGAAGCATTTCACATGAACTATGAGGTACATCATGGCGGAAACTCATTGAACAACGTTGCCAACTTACATCTGATCATGGCAATCAAGAATTGCGAGTATTTCGAGGTGCTCCTTCCAGACGAAGCTCAAAAACACGGTTTGGTAGAAGAGATTGAAATTGACGAGAACGGTTTGGTCCATGCGTTCAACAAGCCAGGATTAGGTGCTGAAATTGATTTCGATATGATCAAAAAGCAACAGATCAGAGTAGTCAGTTAGTGAATTCCAAGTAATTTTCAAGCTTGATGTAAATACCTGATCAATGTCTATGCTCTAGCAACTCAGCTATCCTTTTCACCTCGTGTTTAGAAAATTGAGTGGGTGTCCTGGCACATCCCAAGGCATGGATATGAGCTGGCCTGTAGACGACATTGTGATGTAAGCAGTAGCGAGATTCTCACCGCCAAAGCAGATATTGGTGGTTATTCTGTCTGGCAGAGACACGAATTTCGGATCATGTCCGTGCGGCGACAGTGTAGTTATGCCGCCGTCTATTAACGTCGCGACAGCTACTCCACCCTCACTGTCAACTGCTAGTGAGTCAAACATGAAATAACCCATCCTTCCATGGATGACACGTCCACCATCAGGCCGATCTTTTCGAGGACCGTTGATAACGCCTGGACTTTCCAACGGAAATCCCCATAGTCTGCCAGTAGGTGTCTCTGCAACATACAGCTCAGTCTCATCAGGTGATAGGCCGATACCATTTGGTGCTTCCAACGGAAAAATGACCTCTCTGACATCTGCCAGATCAGCACTTGCATAGAACACTCCAGTACGATCTCGCTCCCTTCCTCTATCTTTTCCGTGATCAGTGAACCAGAACCCTCCTGTTCGATCGAAGACGATGTCGTTAGGTCCTCTCAACGGTTCACCATCAACTTCTCTGATTAACACTTCAGATTCACCCGTTTCAAGATTGACACGTTCAATCCTTCCTCCGGAGTAGTCGTCCGCCTGCGATCCTGGAAATAAACGACCTGGACGCTCTACCCAATTGAAACCTCCGTTATTACACACGTAGCAATGACCATCTGGACCAATAGCAGCGCCATTTGGACCACCACCCAACTCTGCAATGACGCTAATGTCCTCACTTTCAGATACTCGAGATAGTGTCCCTCTTGCAATCTCGACAAGGATGATTGAACCGTCTGGCATAGCAATGGGACCTTCTGGGAATTGAAGCTGGTCAGTAATAACTCGGTATTCTTCACTCATATTTACTCCTTCGCTTGCTAGACACAACAATCCCGACTAGTTTGACTCGTGTAACTCGGTCAGTCGAGTCTGAATTCAAGCAATACATCGGAAGGTTGCTAGCTGGGGTCACACAAAAAATACAATTTTCACCCATTCAACATGGATCTAATCAATGAGTGACAAAAAATTCGGTGCATTTCTGGCTCCACACCATCCAATCGGCGAACACCCTACGCTACAACTACAGAGTGATTTGGAGTTGGTTACCCATATGGATCGACTTGGTTACGACGAGTTCTGGTGCGGCGAACACCACTCAACCGGCTGGGAAGTAATTGCTTCTCCTGAACTATTTTTAGCCGCTGCTGCAGAGCGAACCAGTCGCATTCGGTTAGGTACCGGTGTGATTTCACTCCCCTACCACCACCCTTTCATGGTTGCGCAACGGATCGTCCAACTTGATCACCAATCTCGGGGTAGGTTTATGTTTGGATCTGGTCCAGGCGCACTTCCCTCGGATGCTCACACAATTGGTTTAGATCCAATGGTTCTTCGAGATCGACAGGACGAGGCAATGGGAGTTATTCGGACACTCCTCGAATCTAATGAGAGAATCACGGTTGAATCGGAATGGTTCACCTTACGGGATGCAAAGCTTCAGCTAAAGCCATTGCAGAAGGATTTGGAATTTGCAGTTGCATCTCTGATCAGTCCCTCAGGGATGACACTAGCTGGCAAACACTCTGCCGGCGTGTTATCGATTGGATCCACTTCCACAGCTGGATTGAATGCTCTCCCCATGCAATGGAGTTTTGCAGAAGAGGCAGCTGAGAAGCACGGCAAGACCGTCGATCGCGCGAATTGGCGAATTGTCATGAACTGGCACATTGCCGAGACTAAGGACAAAGCGCGCGAACAAGCAAAGCATGGCCTATTCCGCCACAACAACGACTACACAGTTGGGACCCTTGCTGCAGGAGAAGGAACTATTTTCAAGACTCCTGACGAAGCGGTAGATGCAATGTCCGCAGAGTCCAGTCCTAACGTTATTGGTACACCGGATGAATTGGTAGAAAAAATCCTCAAGCTAGATGAACTATCAGGCGGTTTTGGAACGGTAATTGGCTTTGTACACGACTGGGCGAACCGAGAAGATACAAGGAATAGTTGGGATTTAGTAGCTCGCTATGTCATACCTGAGGTTAACGGATTGCTTCATGACTATCGAGAGTCCAATAAATTCGTGATTGAAAATCGCGATACTTGGATGAGGGCGGGTCAAGCAATCATGTCGAAGATTCAAGAAAACAAACGGGCTGCTGAAGCAATGCAAGGTGGTGCAGGAAGTCGTTCAGATACGGCTCTGCAAGCACATGCTTCGTCGGAGATGGAGAAGGAAGAGTAAATCCCACTCTTGCAAATTACTGTTTGGGTTGAGAAATCTCTCAAAATTTGAAATCAGCTTCGTCACCTGACACATTTTGTCATATTGGTGACGTAGGGATAGCGCTAAGATGGGCGAGCTCTGAGAGTTCCAAAGGAGCTCTGGGTATTGGCACGATGTGCTAGGGTCTGACTGATGGTAACCGATTTGTTTACTCTATTCGAGTGACAAAACCTGCCAGTTTTAAAGAGTCATATCAATTTATCTTGAGACTCAATGAAACACCTTCTCCCCTACTGTACTGCTTGTAAATTCTCAATCGTTTCTAGGGACAATTGCGATTTATCTTTCATTGACCGATGGGATCAACTGAATACATAAAGGCGTTCGAACTATCGTGCCCCCGCTGATTCCATCTCCAATCATTTGTCGAATCTGGAAAAACTTGCCGATACGTGAGTAGCCTGTTTTGATCTCGTCGCTCTTCTCGCTCTCTCTGCTTGAAAAATCTACCAAAAGATTTTGTAACTCCGATTCGATACCGAAATTTGACAGCGATGAACTCTTCCTGCGGAAAGTCAAATGTGTCAATCAGTATGTCTTTGAAGCTATTGCCGACCGGATCTGGATGGGACGCACCCTTGGTGTACACCACGAATAAGTCTGACAGAGGAGCAATTTCCCATCGGTAGCGAATCTGGAAATTGAGACGCGAAATAGCAAAATCATTGCTAGAAATCTCATCGCTGACCTCATTCAATCTGCGAAGAATCACCGTGTCGTCGGGTAGCAAGTAAGGTGTTTTTGCAATGCCTCTGAATGAGTTCCACTGCAACGCGAATCTCAAATATTGGTCTGCAGTTAAGAAAACCGACGAATTTAACGATAAATTCCACTGTTCGGTTTTATAGGCCATGAAGCTCTTTTCGTAACGGTGCAGCACCCAACTATCTGAACTCCCGTATTGAGAGTAAAACGCCATACTCCAACGATCAAAAGGTCGCGCCTGCATTTGAAAACTCGCATCGAAGTTATCGCCGCCGAATGCTCCTCTGCCAAAACTTACCCACTGATAGGTAGAAAATCTGCGCGTTGCGTCCGTACCAAAGTCAAATCCATAACTGTAGCTTCCAGGAATTCGATAAGACCCGTTTCCATAACTGTTGCGATCATCGATGTGATCAAAATTCTTGAAAAAGCCGAACCAAATAACGTTCAAGTTTTTAAGAGTTGAATAGTTCGTGTACTGCATCCTCGACCCGATCTTCTCCCCATCAAAATTGCGCGCTTGAGTGGCACCTAGGTGACCATTCATTTCCTTAAAAATCCCGGCTTCATAGACTTGATGCATGTAGTCAGCGAACAGACCTTTTTGATCGTTGCGTTGAGAGTATCCTGAAGGATTGACATTGAATGACGGGTTCAACATTCCTCCAGTAATCGAAATTTGGCTGGTTCGAGTTGCTTGGTACTGAAAAGAAGCTATAGAGGCAAAGCCTCTTCCGTCCATCGACGTATCAGAAACAACGTAAGTTGCATCAGCACTATAGGTCCCATCGCTAGTCATCAGGCTACCTTCCAGTGCATAGGTTTGTGCTGATAACATTGGGTGGTCTACTTGTGTGCTTGTAAACCCGATGGCCGGATTGAGTCGGTATGCGCTTTCGTATACCCCTTTAAAAACTAGAAAATCTCGCCCTTTGGAAACTAACCTGAGAGGATCACCATCAAGTGTCGCATGAAATTCAGTATCTTCCTCTACTGCACTGAGGAGTCCATAGCGGAATTGGTTGATGTTGCCAGAAAACTTTGCCGCCACCTTGATTTCAGATGCTTGCCGAAGCTGACTGTAATCAAAGACGGCACCTACAGGGATGCCTGGAGCTATAGGTTGTCCGCCGATTCGGCGCGTGTGTAGCAAGCTAAACGGAGCATCCGATGAGGCTTGAGGCAAGTTCTCCATATCTTCTTGAAAAAACAAACGCTTCTCTGGATGAAACGTTTCGAACGCACTCAGGTTAACAACCAACTTGTCTGCCTCTACCGTACCGAAGGCAGGATTGACTGTACCAGTGAGTTGGAAATTTGGCGTAGGTCGCCAAAACACGTCAGTTCCAAAGAAATAGGACGTATCCTTGGATCTAAGATCTGATACGGTTGACGAATAAGGAAAAAACGTAAGTTGTTGTTCTTGCTGAATATCCTCAACGATGAGCGGTTCAAATAACTCCATGAATAAATTGGAGTTCCAGTGTATCTTCGGCCAAACCACAAACGTATTGCTATACGCAACAGAACGCGCCAGATATAAACCTATGTGTCTCTCTTCTGAGAGGCGTGGCATATTCATGATGTTCCAGGGTACGAACAGCTCCGCACTCCAACCATTCTCAGTCTTGAATGATCTCCCCCACCATGCGCCATCCCATCTCGAGTTGAAGAACCTCGGAGGATGAAGTGTTCCGTCT
>MKWU01006956.1_pt1 | contig 11121 bp, 10 predicted proteins | sample 809101 | NCBI WGS metagenome assembly MKWU01 (sample SAMN05860141, study PRJNA318959) | sponge metagenome | host: Aplysina aerophoba | place: Slovenia: Piran, Adriatic Sea, Gulf of Piran | collected 2013-05-07
ACCCACTGGCGCAAATACTGCACTTGCACTCGGGCAACTTGCACTGTGTGGTTATATATATACATATACTATGGTGATTGCACAACCATTGGAACTTAAGTATTGCGAGGTGGTCGCATATATCCGATATACGTTTTGGGCAAAAATGGCATCATATCGCGAAGCCTTTTTAGGCAAAGGTTCGTCTGTTGCGCACTCACCATAGTATATAGTATATATAATACAGTAGGTCGGTCCATAGCCTCTAAATACGACCTCGCCGTTTGTCGTCATTCCGAGCATCACACTGCGTTGATGATTTTCATGCAGGATAGCTTAGCATGCGGTAAAAACGTATAGGTAACTATTGTCTCAGCAGCGCGTGCTGTTTGTACTCGAATTCTCTTCTTCTTTGACTAAACACCTGCTACTGTGTCCCTATGGTCTATCTGTCTGCATGTCACTGCATTCTTAATTGTGTTTGTCTTGAAACACAGAAATATAATGTGGCTAGGCAGTAGCTAGATTGTGCATGACTAGTCAGACTGTTTGGTATATGAAGAGAGATTCAAAGAGAAAATTAATGCACAGTGTGTCTGTGTGTCCATGCCTGAGTGAGACCGTGTTTGCTCGTACTTTCTGTATGTGGTTGCATTGTTTTGTCATGTTGTCATGTCCTGAGAAACGAATGAAGACAGCATCGTCTGACTGCCCTATTGTATTTATACATGCGTGCCTGTAAGTGTCAATTATTCACTGATGAAAGCAGCCGTAGGTTGTCGAAACGTCTGATTTACTGTTTCAGTGTTCTGGCTAGTGCAGCAAATCGATCGATATGAGTCTACCTAGCCACTCAAGTGTCTATCGTAGATTTTACTTAAGCTTGTAGACAATGTTAGCCTTCTTGAATGACTTTCATTCATTGGGTATGGCCAAATGGTAACAAAGATGATTTTGAACTGGGTGATCAGAAGCCTCCGAGGTAGCCATTCTGTTTTTGGTCTTGCTCTTTATTTGACCTGTTTCTTCTTGAATACGTTCTGCGTTGGCTTTGCAATGACTTAGTATTATGAAGAAAAGTTCTGCAACACTTTTCATTTGATTAACAGGCTGCGCCAAATGAAGACAAAGCAAATTTGAGCTTAGTAAATTCAAGGAACCCTGAGCATCACCATTTTGTGACAGATAGATAATATATCACAATTTCGCCTGATATTTGTGATTCTTTTGGCCAGTGTGTACAAACCTCAAACATGTCAGACTTACCTAGCCACTCAGGACTGTTCATACGTATTAGTTCTGTGTCGATCCGCTTTGCTCAGCTGTAGCTTGGTGTGTAGTGCACTCCAGCTCCTTCTGAACAGCAATGGCCATCGAGGAAGAAATAACCTACTCCAAATCTGGCACGCTGCTGGGTTTGGTAACCAAGTAGGAGTGAATAGACATGCTTTTTGCCAAGAGGAACAAAGAGCTTGGTGACAAAGGAACCAGTCGCATGTCAGTTTGTCAGATAGCTAATCATCGCCATTTGCCTGTGCACGATGTTATCAATTTGCTTCGTTAAACCGTACACACTTCTATGGATGTCTATATTTTTGAGGTTGAAACGTTCACTGCTGATTTACAAAAGCCGTGAACATTAACCCCCCAAAATTTAAGTGCATATGGTATATACACAGGCTGACCTTTTACATGTATTTTAGTCAGAATAAGAAAATGGCACCATTGTCGCGAATCCGTAGCTTTGCTATGATAGATACGTCCACACTAGCAAATCTAGTGAACGAAAGTAGCATCAGTCACAGCTAATTCTGAGATGACAACTGCTGAGTTACATTGTTTTTGTCTGTTTGTGTCGGTGACTATCAGAACTGCTTGTGTTCCCACTTTTAAGTTGTTCATGCACAGAAAATTGTGTAGTCGAGTCTCAGCCATAATCATGGATGGAAAGAGTAAGAGCAGTGTGCCTATGAAGGCAGAAGCAAAGAAATTACACCCAGGTTCAGTTCTTGGCCAGTGAGGAATTTGCCAAGTTGCAAAAGTGCTATAGCTACTAGGTAGTCAACACAGCGAAGTGCACAATATGGGCATGAACCGCTTTGAGACGTGGTGAGCAGCTCGAGCTAAAACTCAGGCAGAAACTTCTCGAGTACAGCATTGAGAAGAGGCGACTAATGTACAAATGAGCTTTAGCTAAATGACTGACAGTCTTTTTGTTTCGCAGAATACGCTTATTCATTAATTTGCACACCTAATATACCTATAAGGTGTATAAAATTAAATGCACTGACGATACACAAATAGGCTACCTTCTGCTTATAGATACCCAAAGTGTATTGATGCTGTGTGCCCCTCACTGGTCAGTATGTGTGTGACCTCGTGAATATAATACAACAAAGTAACTTCTTCTGAACCATCTTGCCACAGAACAGATATGCAGTTAGACAATGTAGTGTATGTGTATGTCAGTGTAGTGTTGCATGTAATGATTTTGTTTTTTTGTTTGTGTCAGTGGTCCAACAGAGCTAACAAGTAGACGCACCTTTGTTACTATTTTTGTATATATCGAGCTGACAAATCACTTGTTAACCCTCGGCGGCGCGTAGTGCTTCATTTTTAATCAGCACTGATGCCATGGGTAGGCTTATTTCAAGATGTTATGTGAGACAACATTCTCAAAGAAGAAAACCTGGAGTGTGCTTAAGGGAAAAGTGTCGCAGGTCGCTGATTCCCTGTTTCATCTTTTATATTCGTAGTCCTATTCTTCCCACCGAATTTTTGTGCACTTCTAGCGCTTGACACAGTACATCTATAAATCCCAGTTAAATACGAGGACACGCAGAGCTATCTAAGCCCCTAAGAACTCAGCGTTGCTGGCATTCTGACTCATACAGCATTCAAGGGGAATGCGAAGTTTGTTTTCCCAATGTATAAACATACCTCTATGTTGCCATTTTATTACAGGACCATAGAGTCTCGCAAAGCCAGCCACATTCTCCAGAACGGCAGAACGATTTTCTACGTCGTACATACGCAGCACCTAATAGCTAAACCCAGCACAGCTAGCTAATAGGTAGCTAATGGCTAAACGTTAGTACAATTAGGCAAAAACAGAATCAGTGTGCATCAGTATAGCTATCTAAAAAGTAAATAAACTAGAATAAAATTTCCATAAGAATTTCGAGGGATTTAGGAATGTCCGAAAAGCATAGAAACAAGTGGCGACATCTAAGTACTTAGACCCATCACATTTCTTTGAGGATAAGAAGTCCTTAATCCCCTAGAGTGAACTCGGGACCACTCTACAGGGGATTTAGGACTTCAAACACCAGCGCATGCTTCGCACTGGCATAACCAAGGCTGTGAATTAAGGAGTATGATGTTTCATTAGAATTTCACGAGAATGTCACGTGACAGTAGCAATTTGGCCAGGCTGAAACTATGATTTCAATAAATAGTTCACTCTAACGTTTCCATGTGAGTGTTTGCTCTACAACGTTTCTGTGGCAAGTTATAAGGTGCACAACTTGTAACAATGGCGCATGACTTTGTCTTTGCAATAACTTTGCTCACTTCTGGACTAGTTTCTAATTGCATTCTACTGTTAATTCTATTCATTGTTACCTTTACTACCCTTCATCCTTAACAGTATTCATGCTTCATTTATTAACGCTATTCATACAGTACTTCTCCACCTGTCACATCATTTACTGTCACCATCACCCCTTTAAATGCGGGAATGCTTCTTTTTGTCATCATTCCCTAATAAAGGTAGCTGCCTGCTATCGAAACATTGGAAGAACAATTGTCCATTTTTGGCTAATGCAAACGAATGTCTTGTCATGTCTGTACCTAGCCACTCAGGCCTTTTCAAGAAATACTCTGCTTCCTCCAGTGTGATGAATGGCTGGTTTGTTGTCTGTTAGTCCTTCATTTGCTCTTCCACTGCAAGGATATTGGTCTTGTTCACACAGATGTACATGCCCAACCACATGCATGTGGATATGGCCGTGAAAATCCGTAGGTGTCGAGTTAACACATTAGTATATAGTGTGAATGCTCGATATGCACTCGCCTTGTTTGTGACATCACAAGCGAAAATGGCTTTACAGAAAGCACTACTTGGCATAAACCGGTCAATTTTGATGCAAGTAACTAATGAATTCCGATCTCAAGCAAGCACAAGGTGGACTTATGCAAATAGAATCGTCGTTGAACATGCCAAGATGTTGCTCAGTTTAGTTCTGTGGCTTTTATTCCCTGTGTTCAGTAATCGTTCTCTGGTGCTTACGCATGCTTATATAGTCACGCATAGCCAGACCTTCATTTTATTTCAACTGGAACAAATTGGCAGTTTGGCTGCGCAGGACTAACGCATTCTGGAGACCGGTACAACGCTCACCCACTCCTACTCGGGCATGTGCACGAGTGCATGGTCGAATATTGTCACACCTTGCAAAACACGCCATTTATGTAACAGCTTCCTTTTATGGAGGAATGCAGAAAGCATTTGCTCTGAAATTAGCACTTTCCCAAGCTATTGATTTGATCGCCCGTATCTTGTTCATACCACACCCGTAGCCTTACCTATATTATACGCGTACGTGACATTGATGCCCATACACGCATCCTTAGACTGTTCAAACTCGTAGCCGTTATACACCCATGGAATGGTAATTTTTTATGGCATGTACCATATATGTGCAGACAGGGCGAAAAGTTGACAATTCAGACTTTAGCTGTTTTTGAGGCCTTTTTAGTATTGTTTAATCTGGCAGAACTTATTTGTGAAATGTAATTTTTGAAACTTTTGCCCCACTTTGTCAGTGATTTGCAATGTTATTTTGTCCCGAATGTTTTGAACGTACGGTACTGTCATTAGAAATTTGGTCGTGAAATTACCACAGCATAGAAGCCTGTCAACAGTAGCGAAAAGGCCTGTTCCTAGAAATATGGAGTGTAGCAGATTGACTCAGAAAGTTGCTGAGGGTGTTTCGTACATAGATGCTATTTACAAACACTTTAAAAAAGACCTGACATACTGAAATTGCTAATGAACACCTCTGCGAAGTGCACATTTGTCTGGGTGTTTGAGCTGGCATATGGCAAATTATATACTTACTGCATGAGGCCGAAGGTTCTACACACGTACAGGTGAGTGCAGTAAGCAGATCTACCAACCTAGGATTAGTTATTACCAGTCACATTGATATTGAGTTGCAGAAAAATGTGGATAGCTACATGCTCATTTCCTTTTCTTGCAGACTAATCACCTTGTGGATCAACTGTCAGCCATTGAGGGGATAAAAAGAATAGTGAGCTGTTGAATGTGTTGTGTTGGATATGTATGTGTAATACTTCTGTTTTCCTTATAGTGTGTTCCCAACCACTGGACCTCTGTGGTGTTGTTTAAGTACACAGGAGGTGGGCAGATTGAGGCTCCACCCTTTTGTGCCAGTGATGTACCGATGGAGTCCCAGCCTAAAACAGGTAAATTTCACAATATGTATGTTTCATGCATTGAGGTCAGTCAGTGTCAAGATGACCAAGCATACAAGCAGTAGCTTGGATCTTTGTATCCACATGTGGAACATGTCTATGTAACCATCTGTAAACAATATGGATTCTGTGCAGGACACATTTATTCTCTGTATTAGCCCCCTTTATTTTCTAGGACAGGTTGAAACGAGTTAAAGCTTTGTGAACATCATTTATTGTAAAGCAGTTCTATGTTTACTTTTATCGATAACCCTTCTCTCCGACAAGAAACTTACTGTCCCGGGACCCAGTAAAATAAAACAAATCGTCCATGTGGCAAATGTGAGAATGACATAGAAAGAATCAGAGGCACAGACCAATGCTCAAACATGCATTTAAACTTTTCCATGTGTGCAAAGTTGTGAAAATGATCTTGTGTGAAGTCAAATGCAGAAAGGTAAATTGCATTGCTATTAGTACAAGTTGTGCACCTTATAGATAGCTATATCCAGGAATGTTGCAACAAAAGCGAAATGAACACATGGAAAACTTAGACATTTTCTTTGGCTTCTGAATCACCCATCAGCATGCCTGAAACCTTCAAACCCTCTTGCCACACAACGATCTAATGAACACTACTAATTGTCGACCTCTGAGAGCCACTGTCATGTGACTGTCTTGTGACTTAAGTGTATGCTTATTACATCATCCAAATCTGTGCATGACACATTTATTCTCTGTAATAGCCCCCTTGATTTTCGAATTTTGAAATGTTGGGAATGTGTACGATACCTTTGTGCCCCTATTACGCAGATCAAAGGTGAGCTGAGTACCTCTTATGTTCTCACAAATGGCTGTGATAGCCTCCGTACATATTTTGCATATGACTATTACACGCCATAGTTCTTTAAACCACGCGTGCACCACGTGCCATTTCATGCCTAACAATGCCAACATGGCATTCACACCTGTATGCAGTAAAACCACAAGGGAACAGTAACAACATTCACCTTAATCATGAAAACCGAAATAGTAATGCAAAAAATAGCTTGTCTGCTCTATGACTCATAACCCCTTGTATAGCAACATGGGAGGTTTGTTACGCTGTATCCACATGTGAAAGTGCATTGGCATTGCTATTTTCACTCCCAAATTGACACTGGGCCAAGCAGTGGTAAGGTTGTAGGCCGGAATCTAGTGTGCCCATCAGATGAACACAAACTGCTTGATAGCACAACATCTTTTTGCACTGTTGGATACATTTCGTCCCAAGGCAGCAATTCTATCATAGCTTGAACAGGGTCTAGGTGCTACAAAAGCAGCTGATTCATGAATCATTCTTTGTATAGAACTTGTTTAGTGGAATAAGGTGTTCATGTGAGTATAAGTACCAGTTGTTGTTTGCCTGCATGACTATGGCTGCAGGCAGCTCTTTTCATCTTCACCTTCGCCTTGCCTGGAATGAGAAAAACCAAGAGATAGCTGTGGCCCATAGTTAGCCTAGCAACCAGCTATCACTGTGCCAGTATCCCTAACTGCACACTGCAGCAGAGTTCATGAAGCACAAGGGCCACATCCTCCACTTCGTGCACATCCCCTGTGATGTGACAGTGCCAACAATGGGAGCAGATGAAACACTGCAACTGTGGCAGTGCTTTAATTCCAAAGATCGTAATTATCCTGCCACTCCAACTGGAGGTCCTTCTCCTCCGCAATTGTATTTATATATGAAACAGAAAGAAAAAAAAACAAAAAAAAACACATATATACATAATTATATACATACATGATACATACATGGAGAAGAAAATTTACAATTGTGGGTTTTCAGTTTGATCTAAAATTGTTTGAAGTTAGATTTGGTGGCCACGCCCCTCACTGGCAATCATGCAGGTAGGGGCGGTCTTGGCAGCATGACCCATGGTTGATCTGGAGCCTCTGATGCACCGGATTTGTGACTTGATCAGAGAGAAGTTGAGCATGCATCGTACAACATTCATCACTTGGCTGTAGGGCTGATCACGCTTTGTTGCAAGCATAGACACCATTCTCTTGAAAGTCACTTGCGCTGCACTGCCCATCCCCCCTGTTGCTGACAGGACAATGGGTGTAAAGGAACCGTGCTCCACTTCTCGAATCCGCTGTTCATAGACTCTTCTCTTTAGCTTCTCATGCTGTTGGCATGTGGCAGAAAGGCTCCGAGAGAGGTTACTTGGTGTGAAGGGGTTGAAAACCCTTACATCGAAAAATGCACTTTGTGAGCGTTCCCAGAAACCCTCGGCTCTGATGTCTACTCTGGTTCCTTCTTGACAGTTAGCCGACCTTCCTTGCAGAGCTTCGCCAGACAGGGGTTGTAGCTCTGGTTCTGTGCAGACATTGTTGCATACTTCAGCCATGAGATCAGCAGTTAGGTCCCTGATGTCGTTATGTCTCAGCGTTGGTAAGTCACCAGTTGGATAGGTGAGAGCATGCTCAACATTTAGGTTCGGTTCGGTTATTAGTTTGGGAACGACTACAAAACGTTGTGTGAACAGGGCTGAACCAATATGCGCTGGAACCTACTAACCGAGCCGGGCCAGCACGGTTGGCAGAGCGGGTAGGGTAGCATGGGTAGCCCGGCATAGCAAAGCGACTTTCCGCCTCCTGTTGGAAGACTGATGAAATGTCTTTGCCACCGACGGGTTTCTTCACTGCCTCATACTGTCTGTCCTTCAGCAGACTCTATCCTAACTGCTGTACTGTAGTGGAGATGGCTGTGCGTACACTGCTATCCTCGATTCCGAAATCTTTGTCCTTCGCCATACTATAGTGCCTGACATCCTATATTGCCAATTCTATAGCTAGTGGTGACAAGCGGTGAATTTCGAATTTGGAGCCAAAGAGCGCTACAGCGCTACGTGGGCGGAGTCAGCAAGCCTCGCCCACACTTCTGTGATGTCAGCAGATCGTTGCCATAGAAACGGTGCCTTATCAGAAAAATGGCCGCGCTTGGCGAATTTCACGCAGCTGTACAAAAGAAGACATTCTAAAGCAATGGAGTAAGGCAGGACTGTGAGAGAAGTTTTATATCTCTTTAAATTCAATTTTGGAAGGATCCTATGCATGGATTTGTCTTTCAGCATGTATTGGACAGAGATTTTGTACTGTAAGTTCCGGGCGAGCTGTTTATACATAGTCACACTAGAGATGCATCTTTAATGATTTCATATGATAAGTTTATATGAATATCTAAAATCGTACGCATGAATGTGGCAGTAGCGCTTATGTTGGTGTAGAATTCAGCACTTGAAGTTCGCTTCCATTTCTTTATTTGGGGGTTTCCCCAGTCTATATAGCCTTACTTTATCCTCATCTAGTTACAGTAGTACAGTGTGTGATGTTGTACAATGTGTCAGTTGGGCATATCAAATTGTTAGTTAGTCTGTAGTAGCCATTGGCACTCTTCTATGGGACTTATATGTCTTCACTTCTGCAACAGCATCCACTGCTGTCTTCCCATCCATGTAGGCACAGTGGTAGTCCCGACACTTTCTGAAGTGCTTGCGGATGTGGTCCAGAGTGATAGTGTCAAGTGCTACAGGAACTATTCTTAACTTCTTAAAACTGTAATCGCAATTCGCCCTCGCATACCTCTTTGCCATTCCCCAGCATCTTTCGATCAGATTCAACTCTGGGTGAAACTGAATCAAAGAAACCGTGTAGCATATAGCATAGATGTAAAATGTGCAGAAATAAATACAGATCTGCTGTATGCATACCTTTGGTGAGGAGATGCACCGATGTCTCAAATCCTTGATCAGGTATCTTTGCACCGTGTTTAGCTCGTATTTAAAGTCATCGAATTGTTGAAGCCGCTCTACCATATCCTTCTTCTTCATTTTCCTAGTGTCTACACCACGTTCTTGAAGTACTTGCTGGAGTCCCTTCAGTACACCTCTGCTGTCGACCATCTGCTGTTCCTGCCCATTCGGTAATCGTCCCGGATGCATGACTGGCTGCTTCCCACCAGGGTGGACATTCATGTGGGAAGCAACCAGTGCATAGTCTGGAAATGTGTTGTGTCCACTGCTCTGATCGAAGATCCATATTAGGTTATACTGCTCTCTGCAAGATATTTACATTACGTAAGATACTATTCACAAACAATATGCAGTCTCCTTATTTGGTTTACCTTGGATACTTGAACATGGCAATCGCGGCTGCTTTTCGCACATTTGCCATCAAATGTGCGTTGGTACAGTATCCATCATATTTTTAGCCAATGAGGAAAACTTCTCTCGCTTGTCTCGGAAAGGCAGGATCCATCACTTGTGCACGCTCAAACTCGTCATCGGATAATCGGAGAAACCAGCCATATTCTTCAACGAAATCACTGACCATTATCGCCCGACCTTTGCTTTTGGGCCGAATTTCACGACTCCCTTCTGTATCATGCCATCCCATTGAAAGTGCATCATTTGCGGCAAAAGTTGTTTCATCCGATTGCACACAAAGTGGCAGTGGTGAAGACTCTGATGAGCCGAGCAGAAGCCTTGTCATCCTCAGGTGTGGAACGGGCACAAGAAGAGAAGGAGGTAACTGGAGCACTGAAGGAGATTGGCTACCCCTCCAGCTTCGTCTGCAAGCACTCATGCCCCAGCAGACCAAGGCCAGACAGAGAGGAGCAGAGACGTAAAACCACTCTGACTTAGCCTTACTTCAGCAACCTCTCAGAAGCAATCAGATGGGTCCTCACACCACTAGACATCCAGGTGGTGTTTCGCCCTATGATGACCCTTTGCCAACTCCTGGTTCATCCCAAGGACCGAGTGCCAATGGATGAGCGGAAGGGAGTAGTAGTCTACTCCATTCCTTGCACGGAATGCCCAAAAGTGTACATTGGGCAGACTGGGAGATTGCTGAAGCACCGGCTGAAGGAGCATTGGCGTGCCCTCAGAAATAGTTACACGGCTGCTTCTGCACTGGCAGAACATGCACTCACTGCAGGCCATGGCGTGGACCTCAGTAAGGCAGAGGTGCTCGACAGCAACCCATACACCGCAACACGGTGCATGCTTGAGAGTTGGCACATTCAGCGAAGTGAGAACAAGCTCAACAGAGAACGGGGTAACCTTCCTGAGGTGTACATGGCACTCCTGGACTGAAACATACCATCTCAGATATTACCCACCTCCCTGTATTATCATGCACACTGTCATACATATACATACCCCCTTCACCCCCCCTCCCTCTCCCCTATCATCTTGGTTATGTTGAATTATATTATTTATTATATATTATTTTAATGTTATTCATAGTAGTGTTATTCATAGCCATCATCATCAGCTGTCACCCATCACATCATGTCATCTCACATTATTTAAGCAGTGTAGAGTGCTTTCTTGTCATTCACTGATGAAGGTAGCAGTCAGCTACCGAAACGACTGAAAAAGTATTAATCTTTTGGCTATTGTGCAACAAGTGTCATGGAATCTCTACCTAGCCACTCAGGTCTTTACAAAAATCTTGTTCATGGCTGTCAGTGTACTGCAAGCCTTGTTGGAACCTTTTGTAAGTGAATCCTAGGGCAAGCATGTAACATTGTGCAGTTCTTTCGTTCACGTTCGCAGACATACCACTTGGCAATTGCAAGTCAGGACTATCCGGATTGTCACTGTCATCACT
>MKWU01006957.1_pt1 | contig 11121 bp, 13 predicted proteins | sample 809101 | NCBI WGS metagenome assembly MKWU01 (sample SAMN05860141, study PRJNA318959) | sponge metagenome | host: Aplysina aerophoba | place: Slovenia: Piran, Adriatic Sea, Gulf of Piran | collected 2013-05-07
ACGTGATCGACGTGCGCGCCGCTGCCGAGATCGCGCGTGGCGCAGGAGCGGTCCTCGGCGTGGACGCTACCGCGACGCCGCCTGTGGCGCTCCGGGCGCTCGAACTCGGCGCCGACATCGTCTTTCATTCCGCTACCAAGTATCTCGGCGGGCACAGCGACCTGCTGGCGGGCGTGCTCGCAACCCGGCGCGCCGACGAGCACTGGGCAGAGATAAAGTCGGCCCGCACGCGGATGGGCGGCGTGCTCGGCGCGTTCGAAGCATGGCTTCTGCTGCGCGGCATGCGCACCCTGCACGTGCGCTACGAGCGCCAGGGGGCGAACGCGCTGGCGATCGCGCAGCATTTCGAAGGCCATAATGGGATCGAGGCAGTGCTGTATCCCGGCCTGGAGTCCCACGCCGGACACGAGATCGCGAAGCGGCAGATTGCGGGCAGCTTCGGCGCCATGCTTTCGCTGCTGGTCGAAGGCGGCGCGGAAGCCGCCAAACGGGTCGCCACGCGTACCCGGCTGTTCGTGCCGGCAACGTCGCTCGGCGGCGTCGAGAGCCTGATCGAGCACCGGGCGACGGTCGAGGGGCCGCTGAGCGCCGTGCCGGCGAACCTGCTCCGCCTTTCCGTCGGCATCGAGCGCGCGGACGAGCTCATCGCAGACCTGGAGCAGGCATTGGCGACATAGTGGCGACCGAACCTCTGCCGCCTGTCAGCGAATCTCTCCTAACTCCTTGATTTCCCTGGTGAGCGCGGCAGGATTCGAACCTGCGACCGCCTGATTAAAAGTTATAGCATTTTATGTTTCACCGGATTTCGTCTGCATTAGCTGGACCTACATTTCGTGTTGTCTATCAATGGGTTGTATCTATAAGGACATTTGCTTGCCTTTGCTGAGGTTAGCCAATATTCTGTTCATGTTGTGACATAGATTGTGACACGGGGCGAAAATGGCACTGACAGAGAGACGCATTCGCGACATGAAACCCGGCCCGAAAACCGTGTTCGTCTGGGATAATCGGGTTAGCGGCAAGGGACGCCTCGGCGTCCGAATTACCCCGGCCGGAGCAAAGGCGTTCGTGCTCGACTATTTCGATGCCGGCGGCACCCGCCGCCGCATGACCTTGGGCAGACCGGGTGAAATGCCGCTTGCGTCGGCGCGCGAAACGGCAAGCCGGGAGCTTGCCGCCGTTCGCGATGGCAAACCCGACATGGCCGAACGCCAGCAGCAAAGGCGAGCCGCGCCGACTGTCGCTCGGCTGGTTGAGGATTTCCTGACCGTCGAAGGTCCGGCGCGTATCGCGCGCGGGCGCATGACCGAGAACACGCTTCACCAGTATCGGCATGGGGCGGGAAAATACCTTCTACCAGCGCTCGGCGAAATGCGCGTCGAGGACGTGAAGCGGGCGGACATCGAACGCATGGCCGCGTCCCTGCCCGGCACGACGCGAAACCGCGCCCTCGCGCTGGCATCAAGGCTCTTCACGCTGGCCGAGATATGGGAGTGGCGGACGCCGGGGAGCAACCCGGTGCGAAAAGTCGAACGCGCGCGCGAGGAAGCCCGCGACCGCGTTCTCTCCGGAAGCGAAATGGCGGCGCTGGCGGCGGCGTTGGCGGACATGGAGTCTCGCAAGCGGATGCAGGTCGCGGCGATTCGCTTCCTCGCCGTGACCGGACTGCGTGTTGGTGAGGCGCTAGCGATTGCTTGGGACCATGTCGACGCCGAAACTGGCCGGCTCTTGATCCCGGAGTCGAAGACAGGCCGGAAATGGCACGACCTGCCTACGCCGGCCGTCGAGATATTGGCTGCCCTGCCCCGTCTAGGTCCGTGGGCCTTCACGACCACCGGCCGCGTCCCGCTGCGTTATCGCGCCGTGCAGGTCGCCTTCCGCGACGCCTGCCACGCTGCCGGGATAGGCGACGCCCGCCTGCATGACCTGCGCCGGGGCGTGATATCCGCCGCTGCCGCCTCCGGGGCCAACGTCGCGGTGCTGCAACGCCTCTTGGGGCACAAGACGGTAGCGATGGCGATGAGATACGCCACAGAACTCAGGGACCCGGTGCAAGCCACCCGTGAGCACGTTGCCACACAAATGGCCGCTGCCATGACTGGTAAGCCCGGCGAAGTTATTCCACTGCACCGGCAGAACACGGGCACAAAATAAAGTCGCTCTACTTGAAATATCCTTCAACAAAAAAACAACGCCACATTCAGAAATGCGATTGCTCGCCTGCGCGCAACCTTTCTTCAATTTAGGGCATATTTTGTATTGCAGATAACGCTTAGCCCGCATTAGCCTAGGTTCACTGACTGCGGGAGAGGCAGATGAAACGCTTCGAGAGTGACAGGTATTACCGCCCGGCGGACACCGAAATGCGTTTAATCGCGACCGAAGGCACCTTGGCAATCTGGCGACACGAAGGACGCGGTCCAACTTACCAAAAAATTGGACGGCGTATCTGGTATTTCGGACGAGAATTAAACGCGTTCATTGACGAACAGCGAGTAGAGCCGACGGCCGCCTAAGCCTTCCAACGAAAAACGGGACCGCCAGTCGCCAAACTTTTGCGGCCCCGTTGTGTCAACAAGAGGCAGGATCATGCCGGATGGCGCGCCAGACCGCAAGAGAGAAACCCGGAAATGTTGGTGCTGCGAATATGACCGGCCGCGCAAGGATCCGATATGTCCAGTCTGCGGGGCGCACTTACTCAAGTGGCGCGATATGCCGTATCCGGGCGACGGAACCGGCGAGCGTCATACATGGGCGCTTCACCAATGGACGGAGACGACAAGCGCCAAGCTGACATTGATTGCACTTGTGGACCATGCGGGGCCGGACGGCTGCTTTCCATCAAGAGAGACCATCGCACTTGAAATAGAAATGACGGAATCAACGGTCAAGCGCGGCATTAGAGAACTAAAGCGACTTGGGTTGTTGAAGACGGAGAAAAGGCGGATGAACGGAAAACAGGCTTCAAACCGCCACGTCTTTACAGGGAGGCAGATATGGCCCTCTGAAAGTGCTTCCCCATCACAGGGGGCCGCTAATGACCCTCTGTGCCATTTACAGGGGGTCACCGGACGCACTTTACAGGGGGCCGCCAGTGACCCCCTAACAAGACTCTATGAACAAGAAGAAGAATCTCGAAGGGAAGAATTACATACACCACTCTCTGCAATTAACACCACCAACGCCTGAAGGGTGAACGAGATGAAAAAGGCCAACAGTGACGTTGCACTCGCGGAACTCGCCATGCGTGCTCATGCAGCTTTCGGACGAAGCACCGTGACATGGATGGACGCTGCCGGCATCCTGCTAGAAGCGCGGCGGATTGCCGAACACGGCCAGTGGCGACCATTCCTTGCGGAAGCGGGCATTCCGAACCGCACCGCTGAACGTATGCTGCGCATCGCCAAGACTGGCCTGAAAAGCGACAACGTGTCGCTTTTGGGAGGCGTCGCGGCAACTCTCGACCATATCGCCGCCGGCAAGGCCGCGCACAAACTTTGGCGGGAGACCGTCGACGCATTGCCGGAAGGTCCGCTTCGTGCCGAGGTCATTCAGATGTATCCTGACGGGCCTGAAGCGATGGCCACGTGGGCGCGACTTGTGGCTGTCGTGAACGAAGTCGAAGCCGCGGAAGATGCCAAGGGAGTGACCACATGACCGAAGAAATGGACCTGCCTGAAATCGAGGAGACAACGGAAGACGATTGGACAATATTTCCGGTGCTAGACGTGTATCGGGTGGTTAGTGTCGACAAGAATGAACTGCACTACCGTATCCCGGACGTAGTCGTTTTGTCCCGCAAGTCGGAAGCCGAAAAGCTCGAAGAGATTGCGACCTTCCTAAAAGAGAAGGCCGAGCGGCTGCGGGCCGATGGTGACGAATAGCTCCTCGGGGACCCCTGTCCAGCAGCCGGAATCGTTGGGGCGGACCGGGGTGGGGAGACGCGAACTCCATGAATGGTCTTTGGATAACGGTGGTTGGGCAGTAGATACCGTTACGGTTGACCAGAGCTTACTCGTCCTTGTCGAACGTGTTTATGAGACCACGCGCAAGTTGAGCTGCGACAGCACACAACAAACCTATTGGAAAATAGACAACAGAAGAACCGGTCGTGGCTCCAATGTAGGCAAGGACAACCATGGCAAATACTACCACTACAAGGCATACTGTGAGACCGTTCCCACTCGCATTTATGGAGAACATTTTGCTAAAGAAATTTGCTCCAACATCTGCTTTGGATTCGCTCGCTTTTTTCTCGTCCATTGCCTCGACCCTTCGTTTGAAATGACGGCCATAGCTATCATGGACTATTGATTATGTCAGTGCTCGCCTACCTCTCCGCCCTGCCGGTCACGCAGGGGCGTCGCGCTGGCGAGGCGTTCCGGGTCCTGCCGTGGCAGCGGCGTTTCGTGCGGGGAGCCTTTGCGGCTCGCGTCGCGACGGCGGCTTTGAGCGTTGCGAGGGCGAACGGCAAGACGACGCTCACGGCGGGCGTTGGAGCCGCGACGCTCGACGGGCCGCTTGCCGTGCCGCGCGGGGAAACCGTGATAGTCGCCTCCAGCTTCGAGCAAGCCCGGATTGCCTTTGAGCACATTGCCGCGTTCATGGGCGACAAGCTGGAAGACAAGCGTCGCTGGCGGGTTTGGGACACGGCGCAGCAAGCCCGTATCGAGTGCAAACAGACCGGGGCGAGGGTCCGTTGTATCGGGAGCGACCCGCGCCGGGCGCATGGGCTCGCCCCGACACTTGTGCTTGCGGATGAGCCTGCGCAGTGGCCGCCTTCTACAGCGGAAGCAATGGTCGCGGCGCTGCGCACGGCGGCGGGCAAACAGCCGGCCTCCCGTTTCGTGGCGTTGGGGACCCGGCCTGCGGACCCGGCGCATTGGTTTGCGCGCATGCTCGACGGCGGGGCGGACTATGCTCAGTGCCACGCAGCGGGGCCGGACGACCCGCCATTTCAGCGGCGAACATGGGCCAAAGCAAACCCGTCGCTAGCGCATATGCCGGACCTTTTGGCGGCGATACGGGGCGAGGCGGCGGAAGCCCGGCGCGACCCTGCCATGCTGGCGGCGTTCGCGGCGCTGCGGCTCAATCAAGGGACCTCCGATACCGAGCAAGCCATGCTGCTAGACGCGGGAACATGGGCTCATATCGAGGGCGAGGCCGCGCGCGAGGGCCCGTGCATATGGGGTGTCGACCTTGGTGGGAGTGCGGCGCAATCCGCCGTCGCGGGGTATTGGCCCCAAACGGGCCGGCTAGAGGCGCTGGCGGCGTTCCCACGCGAGCCGAACCTTGCCGAACGGGGCCTGCGCGATGGTGTGGGGCGGCTCTATCTCGACTGTGAGCGGCGCGGAGAGTTGGTGTGCCTGGGCGCGCGTTCCGTTCCTGTCGCGGCCATCCTCGCGCTGGCGCTGGAGCGGTTCGGGCGGCCGGTTGCGGTTGTATCCGACCGATGGCGCGAAGCGGAATTGCGCGACGCACTCGACGCGGCGCATATCCCGCCGGCAGCCGTAGAGGCCCGAGGGCAGGGATTCCTCGACGGCGGCGAAGACGTAAGGGCTTTCCGCCGCGCCTGTCTGGAGAGCCGGGTTACGCCGCTCCCGTCCCTGCTATTGCGGGCCGCTATGGCGGAGGCGCGGGTTGCCGTCGATGCCGCGGCTAATTCGAAATTGGCGAAGAATGCGCAAGGCGGTCGTCGAGCGCGGGCACGTGACGACGCGGCGGCGGCGGCAATTCTTGCCGTTTCGGCTGGATACCGACAGGCCGCAAAGCCTATGCGCCGTGCGCCTCGCTTTTTTGTGGCATGAGTAAACTTCACCGAAGGTTGAACGCGCGACGTTGGGCAGCGACACGGCGAGCGGTGTTCCAGCGGGACGGTTATCGCTGCCGACTGTGCGGACGGCCGGGACGACTCGAATGCGACCATGTTGTTCCCGTGCAGCACGGTGGTGACATTTGGGACACGAAAAATCTACAAACGTTATGCCGAACATGCCACCTTGCGAAAACGAGCGCAGAAAATAAACGCACGCTAACGCCTTCAGAACAGCGCTGGAAGGACTTTGTGGCAGAGTTATTGCGCGCCGGCGCATAACCTTTTTTCGTTCTGTTAGTTGATATCATTGCGAATCCATGCCAAGAAATCCGTGGAACAATTGCGGAGATTTGCCGTGACACCTCGCCAACGCCTCGCGCTCGAACAGTCGGAGAAGCGTCAAAAGATAAACGACCTTCTCGGTCTTGACGAACTTACGGACGATCAGCGCAACGAACTCGATACGCTGACAAAACGCATGCAGCAAATCGAGGTAGAATCTCGCGCCGCTATCGTGGCGGAAGGCGAAGACGAACAGCGCATGCGCTCGGAATTCGGCGACGACCGGGAGAGCGCGGAACTGCGGGCGCTTGTCGGGCGCGCGAACGCCGGCGCAATCTTCACGGCGGCGCTCGAACACCGCGCGACGGACGGCGCGGAAGCCGAACTACAGCAGCATTTCCGGCTCGGCGGCAATCAAATCCCGCTCGAAATGCTGCGCCTCGAAACCCGCGCGGTTACACCGGCACCGACCGATACCGGCGCGAGTCAACAGCCCATTCTCCAGCCGATTTTCGCGACGGGAGACGCGGCTTTCCTTGGCGTCGATATGCCGACCGTGCCGGTTGGCGATGCCGTGTTTCCGGTCCTCACCAGCCGTCCGACCGTAGGCGGGCCACATAAGGATTCGACCGCAGTTGGCGAAACTACCGGCGCGTTCACGGCGGAAGTCCTGGAGCCGCACCGGCTGCAAGCATCGTTCTACTATCGCCGGACCGATGCGGCGCGCTTCGCCGGCATGGATGAAGGGCTCCGGGCGGCGCTCAACAGCGGGCTTTCGGAGGCACTCGACAAGGAAGTCATCGACCAGCTCGTCTCCGATGTTTCCCAGACTGCGGCAACTGCCGAAAACACTTTTGCGACCTATCGCAGCGCGCTCGTTTACGACCGCCTGGACGGCCGGTTTGCGAGCATGGAAGGCGATGTTCGGGTCCTTGCAGGCGCTTCTACGGTCGCGCATATGGCCGGGAAATATCGGGGGAATAACGCTGACGACTCCGCCATCGACTCGGTGCGGCGCATCTCCGGCGGCGTCCGGGTTTCGGCCCATATCGCCGCCGTCGCGGGCAACAAACAGGATGCCATCGTGCGGCGTGGCATGCGGCGCGACGCGGTTGCGCCGGTATGGCAAGGCGTGACGTTGATTCCCGACGAAATCACGAAGGCCGGCACGGGCGAAATCGTGATTACGGCGGTGCTTCTGGCCGCGTTTAAGACCGTCCGAACGGGCGGCTTCGCGCGCATCGAAACGCAACACGCGTGATGGGGTCGGCAGGTGCTAGAGCGCCGATACGCGGAACTCCAGCAAGCCGGCGGGCGTCGTCTGGAAGGCATCGCGGTTCGCTACGGTGATACCGCGTCGCTGCCTTGGGGCGTCCGGGAGCGGATAGAGCCGGGAGCCTTCGCGCCGCTTGGTGATATCGTGCTCAACGTGCAACACGACCGGGGCCGTCCATTGGCGCGGACGGGCGGCGGCGGGCTTGTGCTGGAAGACGGTGCGGACGCCCTCACACTCGCCGCAGAACTGCCGGAGACGCGAGAGGCGGATGATACGCTAGCCCTTGTCAGGAACGGCGTCCTAAGGGGCCTCTCCGTCGAATTCCGCGCCCTTGAGGAACGGTTGGACAGTGGCATTCGGGTTATTGAGCGCGCGCGCTTGGCCGCCGTTGGCGTCGTCGATTCACCAGCATATCCGCAATCGGAGGTAGAGGCACGCCGCCGTCGCGGGCCTCGCCGGACATGGGTGAGGGGCGGTATCGAGTATGGCATCGCGGTCCATTGCGAGTGCCTTACCGGCGAATGCAGCCGCGTCTATTTCCGTCCCAAAGCGCTCCGGCAAGTGGAAGGGCGCGAGGTTCTGGCAATCGCGGGCCGGGCATCGGAGGCGGTCGGCTCGACGCGGGGCGGCACGCTCCGGCTCCGGGACACGCCGGAACGGCTCGAATTTGAGATTGACGCGGCGGGCCGGGACACGGCCGCCGGGCGCACGATTGATGATCTGCGCACGGCGGGCGTCGATATCTTTGCACGCCCGTTACTCGACGATGCAGCGTCCGAATTCGCGGATGCAGACGGCGTTCGGACTTACACGCGGGCGGCGGTGAGGGCGGTGCTGCTCAAACCGATTGCCGGCGAACTAGAGCGCCGTCAGGGCTGGCAACCTATCCGATTCGAAGGGCAAGAGCCGACCCGCCGGAGGGCGCGCATATGGCTATGACTGCGCTTTGCCCGTGGCCGACAACGCCAGTAGCGACCGCTACGGCCGTCGCCTGCCTGAAAGACGCGCTGAAGGCGGCCGTAGCGGACGATGATCGTATCGCGTCGCTTGGCGCGGCTGCCAGCGCTCTTGTCGAACGTCACGCGCCGGGAGCGCCGCAGGCTGTGAAGACTGAAGCGACAATCCGGGTCGCGGGCTGGATGCGCACAAGCGCGCACGGCGACCTCGTGCCGATCTCGATTGGCGAAATCCACTTCCAGTGGCGACCGACGATTGGCCGCAACGCGCTTCGCCAGTCCGGCGCGGCGGGCTTGCTCGCACCGTGGCACCGTCCCCGCGCGACGGTGATCGAGTGATGCGGTTCCCGTGGCAACGCAAGCCGGAGGTTCGGGAGTCAGCGTCCTTCACCGATGCGCTCGTTTCGCTCTTGCAGGCCGGCGCGACCGGGGAGGCGGCAAGGGCAACCGCAACTGCGGCGGTTGAAGCCGCAGCGGGAACCGTGGGGCGCGGATTTGCGGCGGCAAGGGTAGAGGATGCGCCGGACGCCATTGCGCCGGCCCTGGGCCCGGAAACGCTGGCGCTGACAGGACGCAATCTCATTAGGACCGGCGAGGCGGTATTCGCTATCGAGGCGCGCGGCGGGCGCGTGCAGCTTATCCCTGCCGGCACGCACGACATACGCGGCGCGGCAGATCCGGCGGGCTGGATGTATCGGTTGGACCTGTTCGGGCCAAGCGGTTCCGAAACCCGCCTCTTGCCGGCGGCGAGCGTCTTGCATATCCGCTACGCGGTTGACCCGTCGCGCCCATGGCTTGGCGTCTCGCCGCTGGGCTGGGCTGCGCTTTCCGGGAAGCTGCATGCCGGGGCCGTGGCGGCGCTGGAGGCGGATATGCGCGCCGCGCCCGCGTATGCCGTGCCCATGCCGGGAGGGCAGGACGGCGGAGAGGAAGACGATGCGCTAGACGGGCTGCGAGCCGCCATCCTGCAAGCGCGCGGCAAGTCCGTCTTCGTCGAGACCGTGAAGGGCGCGTTCGGCGGCGATACCCGCGACGCGCCGGCCCGCGACTGGAAACAAGAACGCCTCGGTTCGGACCCGCCTGCAACGCTGGCGAGCTTGCACGACTCCACGGCGGCGGCAGTGTTGGCGGCGTGCGGCGTCCCGCCGGAGATAACCGGCCTTGTGCGCAGCGATGGCACGGGCCGGCGCGAGGCGTATCGCGCCTTCGAGCGTGCGACCCTTCAACCGCTGGCCCGTATCGTCGAGGCCGAGATTGCGGCGAAGCTGGAAGCGACCGTCCGTCTCGACTTCACGTCCCTGCGGGCGAGCGACACGGCGTCGATTGCGAGGGCATACAAGGCGCTGGTCGAGGCTGGGCTGTCTGCCGACCAGGCGGCCGCCATCGTCGATCTGGAGCTAGAGGGATGACGTGCCCGCGATGCGGCGGGAAGACTCGGGTCATTAACTCGCGGCCATGCGAGGATGGCGCGGTCATCCGCCGCCGCCGGAAGTGCCGGAAGTGCGGCTATCGGTTCACGACGCACGAAATCGAAGTGCCCCATATCTGGCCATGACGGCATGGCCGGCTGCGGCGGTCGTGTGGTGCGGCAACTGCGGGACGGACGGCCCCGCGACACTATGTCCAGACGGCTGGCGGTGCGATGAGTGCCGCCAGCCGGTGACGGGCCGCACGGATACCGCGCCGGAAGGCCGGCAATGTCGCTTCTGCGGACGTTGGTTCGCCGTTAGCGAGCCGGTGTGCGACCGGCGGCGGTGTGCTAGGGGCGGCTAGACCCTGCGAGGCTGCACCTTGATGTCATAGCCGCACTCGGGACATTTCTGTACGATTGGCTTACCGAAGTGGTCGATCTCCACTTCGGGATTCTCGTCGACGAGAATGTATCCGTCTTTCGTATCCGGGCGACAATCTGGATGGAACAGATGCACGGTCGGGCTCCGTTCGTCCGGTTGGATTAAGATGGCCCCGTACTTGAATTCATATTTGTTCATGCTTCCCTCTCCTTTGTGACATGGCTGTGACATAGCAAAAAGGCCGTGTCACCAAATTTTCCCTAAGTCATTGATTTTATTGGTGAGCGCGGCAGGATTCGAACCTGCGACCAGCTGATTAAAAGTCAGATGCTCTACCAACTGAGCTACGCGCCCGACCGGGTCGGCGGCGAAACTGTGCGGCGTCGGCTGCGCTGTCAAGGGCCCGTCAATAGACCTTGGAAGCGGCGCCGCTCTGTACCTTGCGCCCGTCCCCGAACCGCTCCTGCAGGGCCGCGATCACCCTCGGCGTGGTGAAGGGGGAGGAGTCCCCGCCCAGCGCCGCGATTTCCTTGACGAAGCGCGAAGAAATGAACTGGTGGTGCTCCGAGGCCGAGAGGAAGACGGTTTCGACGTCCGGCTCCATCGTGCGGTTAAGGTTCGCCATCTGCATCTCGTATTCGAAATCGGAGACGGCCCTCAGCCCCCGAAAGATCACGCTCACCCGGTGTTCGCGCGCATAGGCGACCAGGAGGCCGTCCATCAGCCGCACCTCGATCCGGTCGGCAACGACGCGGTCGCCCAGCAGGGCGATCTCTTCCTCGACCATCGACCTGCGCTCTTCGGGCGCGAACAGCGGCCCCTTGCCGGCATTGTTGAACACGCCGACGATCAACCGGTCCACCAGCCGCGCACCCCGGTAGATGATGTCGATATGGCCGTTGGTGATCGGATCGAATGTGCCGGGGTAGAGGCCGATCTTCTCGTGGTTCACTCTTGCTCTCCTGCGCCGTTCCCGGCATCCGCGTCGCTTTCGGGCGC
>MKWU01006959.1_pt1 | contig 11119 bp, 6 predicted proteins | sample 809101 | NCBI WGS metagenome assembly MKWU01 (sample SAMN05860141, study PRJNA318959) | sponge metagenome | host: Aplysina aerophoba | place: Slovenia: Piran, Adriatic Sea, Gulf of Piran | collected 2013-05-07
GATGCAGGGCAACGGGGGGATGATGTCCACCCGCACCGCGAGCCGCGCGGCGGCGCAGACCGTGCTGTCCGGTCCCGCCGCCGGCGCCATCGCCGCGGCCCGGCTCTGCCAGGCGGCCGGGTTCGACAACGTGCTCGCCTGCGACATGGGCGGCACCAGCTTCGATCTCACCCTCATCCGCGACGGCCGTCCCGCCGTCACCAACGAGAAGGACCTGGCCTACTCGGTGCCCCTGCACCTCTCACTGGTCGACATCCACACCATCGGCTCGGGCGGCGGCAGCATCGCGCGGGTGGATGCCAGCGGGCTGCTCCGGGTCGGCCCCGAGAGCGCCGGCGCGAGTCCCGGACCGATCTGCTACGGGCGCGGCGGCGCCGCCCCGACGGTGACCGACGCCAATGCCGTGCTCGGCCGCATCGACACCGCCTCGCTCGCCGGCGATCTCGCGCCGGCGAACCTGGAGCACGTCCGCGCCCGCATCATCGAGACCATCGGCAAGCCGCTGGGACTGGACGCCGAGGACGCGGCGGCGGCGATCCTCGCGGTCGCCGACAACCACATGGCCAACGCGGCGCGGATGGTCTCGATCGAGAAGGGGCACGACCCGCGCGAGTTCGTCCTCTTCGCGTTCGGCGGGGCGGGGCCGATGCACGCCGCGGCCATCGCCCGCGAGCTCGGCATCCCCAGGGTGCTGGTGCCGCGCTTTCCGGGCATCACCTCCGCGCTCGGCTGCGTGCTCGCCGACGTGCGCCACGACTACGTGCGCTCGCTGCACCGGCCGCTCGCCGATGTCGACCCCGCGCTCGGGCAGTCCGTCCTCGACGAGCAGGCGGCGCAAGGACGCGCCCTCATCGAGTCCGAGGGGGTCGCGGTCACCGCGATCGACGTCGTCCACGAGGCGGACATGCTCTACCGGGGCCAGAGTCACGTGTTCCGCATCCCCGTCATCGGACCCGGGTTCGACTCCGAACGCATCCGCACAACCTTCGCCGAGCACTACCAGCACCGCTTCGACATCGCGCTCCCCGAGATGGTCCCGATGCTCGTGAACCTGCGCACCACCGTGATCGGGCGCCGCGAGACGTTCGACCTCACCTCGCTCGCGGGCGCACCCGGCGGCGCGGGCACCAACGATCCGCGCACCGGCGCCCGTGCGGTGCGCTTCAACGGCGAGTGGTGCGAGACCGCCGTCTACGACCGCGCCGCGCTCGCGCCCGGAGCGACCGTCGAAGGCCCCGCGATCATCGAGCAGCTCGACACCACCATCCCCGTCGAGCCGGGGGTGGTGGCGGAGGTGGACGGCTTCGGCAACCTGCTCATTCCCGTCCCCCGGGGCAGCGAGCGGGCGGCCGGGGACGCGGTCGGCGCCGCCACCGACGCCGCCACCGACGCCATCACCCTGGCCGTGGTCCAGAACGGTCTCGGACAGATCGCGAGCGAGATGGACCTCGTCCACCAGAAGACGTCGTTCTCTCCGGTCATCTCCGAGGCGTTCGACCGGGCCAACGGCATCTACGACCGCAGCGACGGGAAGATCATCGCCCAGGGCGAGCTCGGCCTGCCCATCTTCCTCGGCGTGATGCAGGAGACGACGAAGCAGGTCATCGAGCACAAGGGGCCGCTCGCCGAGGGCGACGTGATCATCGTCAACGACCCGTACTTCGGCGGGACCCACCTGATGGACGTGCGGATGGTCAAGCCCTTCTACTACCGGGGCGAGCTCTGGGCGTACCTCTCCAACACCGGCCACTGGTCCGACACCGGGGGCATGGTGCCCGGCGGATTCTGCGCGACCGCGACCGAGATCCAGCAGGAGGGGCTGCGGCTTCCGCCCGTGCATCTCGTGCGCCGCGGAGAGCTAGTCCAGGACGTCGTCGACGTCATCATGAGCAACATCCGGGTGCCGGAGGAGCGCCTGGGCGACATGCGGGCACAGCTCGGCGCGCTCTCGATCGGCGAGCAGCGCCTGACCGCGCTCCTCGACAAGTACGGGGAGCGGACGGTGAGCGCGGTCATCGCGGAGATGCGCAGGCGCTCCGAGACCCTGATGCGCGCCCACATCGAGGCGATCCCCGACGGCACGTACAGCTTCTCCGCCTTCGTCGACAGCGACGGCATCACCGACGAGATTCTCGAGGTCGCGCTTGACGCCCGGGTCGAGGGCTCGGACATCCACTTCGACTACTCGCGCTCGAGCCCCCCGTGCCGCGGGCCGCTCAACTCGGTGTGGGCGACGACGATGGGCTCGACGTTGTGCGGGATGAAGCACATCTTCCCCGACGTGCCCATCAACTCCGGCTGCTTCGCCCCCATCCACGTGGACGCTCCGCGCGGGACGTTCCTGTTCGCGGAATACCCGCGCCCGGTGTGCGGGTGCGCGGCCGAGGTCTCGCAGCGGATCATGGAGGCGCTGTTCGGGGCTCTCGGGCAGGCGATCCCCGAGCTCACGTTCGCGGGCCCGGCCGGCACCAGCGGCAACTTCAGCCTCGGCGGCCACGACCCCGAGACCGGCCGGGGCTACGTGATGTACATCTTCACCGGTGGCGGCTACGGCGGTTGGAACGGCGGCGACGGCATCTCGAACGGGACCTCCACCATCGGCATCTCGAAGACCCAGCCCGTGGAGGTGCTGGAGCAGCAGTTCCCGGTGCTGTTCGAGTCCTACGGGCTGCGCGACGGAAGCGCCGGGGCCGGACGGTGGCGGGGCGGGCTCGGCGTCAGCTACAGGGTGCGGCTGCTGCGCGGCGAGGCGAAGGCCTCGTTCATGATGGACCACGGGCGCACCGGGCCGTTCGGCATGCTGGGCGGCGAGCCGGGGTCGCTGAACGACATCCGGGTCTCGCAGGGCGGTGCCTTGAGCCGTCCCGCCTTCGGCTCGAAGGGCGACGGGTTCGAGCTGGCCGCGGGGGACTGGGTGCTGGTGAACACCCCGGGCGGCGGGGGCTACGGGAGCCCGGAGGAACGCCCCGGGGAGTTGATCGAGCGCGACGTGTCGCGCGGATATCTCGCGCAGGAGCAGGTCGCCGTGTACCGGAGCGGGAACGAGGAGTGATCGACGGTCGGGCGGATTGGTGTTCGGTTAACGCGGCTCCGTGGTTCCGTAGGTCGGATTAGCCGAAGGCGTAATCCGACATCCGGCGCGCCATGTCCATGATTCATGTCGGATTGCGCTGCGCTAATCCGACCTGCGGCCCTGCAGAGGCTCAAATTGATCGACACCTGCAGTCTGGCTCATCTCGTTGATGTCTATACAAATTTATCGTTAACCGATCACCGAGGCGGTCGGACGCACGCGCATCGAGTGCAGGTGAATCGACTTGGGGCGCTGTTCCTCGTGCGTCGACGCAAACGCCGTTATTTGTGCTACGCTTTGTAGACACAAATGGACGGGCAGGATCATGGATCCGTTCGAAGTGTTCAGCGCGCGCGATCTCAGGTTGCACTCGGGGGCGTTCCTCAAGAATTCGGAGGAAGGCCATCTCGCGCTCGTCACCAAGCACGGACGCCCTTCGATCCTGGCCGTGCCGTTCACCGAACGGCTGCTGGAGCTCGGCGTCCACCGCACGCTGGCGTTGCACCTGTTCGAGAGTCGGCACCTGGCTCTCGCACGTGCCGCGAAGCTCGCCGCGATGAGCGTGGAGGAGTTCGTGGACCTGCTGGGGCAGGCCGGAATACCCGCCGCCGACTACCCGCCCGAAGAGCTGGATGACGAGCTCCGCGCCGCCTCGTGACCCGCGTGGTCGTCGCGGACGCGGGGCCGCTCATCGCCCTGGCGCGGATCGGGCAGCTCGACCTGCTGCGACGGCTCTACGGACGGGTCGTCGTCCCGCCCGCCGTGCACACAGAGCTCGCGATCGACTCCAATCGTCCCGGGGCGAAGGTGCTGGCCGGCGTGTTCGCCGCGGGGTGGATCGCCGTGGAGTCCGTTGCGGACTCGAGCGTGCGGTCGGAGCTGGACCAGCTCCTCGGTCCGGGCGAGGCGGAGGCGATCGCGCTCGCCGAGCAGGAAGGCCCCCGGTTCCTCCTCATCGACGACGCCAGGGGCAGAAGGGCGGCACGCGCGCGCGGGCTTCCGGTCGTGGGCGTCGCGGGTGTGCTGCTCGCCGCGAAATCACGCGGAGAGCTTGCCGCCGTCGGCCCCGCTCTCGACCGATTGTCCGATGCCGGCTATCGCCTGTCCCCGCGACTCGTCGCCGCCACGCTGGCGAGGGCGGACGAGTGACGGAGTGCCCGTGCAGGTCTGCGAAGAGATCACCGGACTCCGGACTCTCGCCGCCCGTGTGGGCTATCCCGCGCTACGGTAGCCGGCGTTCATCTCGTACAGGCAGCATGGATTGTGAACGTTTACGTCACTCGTGCTTTCGACGGGCGGCGTGCAAGATGATTCCCCATCGGCAATCCGGGGACCATCGATGATCGACGCAACCCTTCGCCAAGCCTACGAGACGGACGGTGTCGTCTGTCTGCGCAAGGCATTCGACGCCGGCTGGCTGGCCGTCGCCGCCGATGCCATCGAGCAGGGCAGGGCCAACCCCGGCCCGATGTACGTCGACTATTCGGCGGAGACGAAGCCCGGCACCTACTGCGGTGACTTCTGGACCTGGCAGCAGGTGCCGGCGATGCGCACGTTCATCTTCGAGTCCCCGGCCGCCCGCATCGTCGGCGAGCTCATGGGCGTCCCGTCGGTCATGCTGGTGACGGACAACTGGCTGATACGCGAAGCCGGCGCCGTCAACAAGGCGCCGTGGCACCACGACGCCCCCTATTTCGATCTCGACGGGAAGTGGTGCGTGCTGTGGATGGCACTGGAACCTGTCGGCCCGGGCGAAGGCATCGTGGTGCTGAAGGGCTCTCACAGGTGGGGACGCAGCTTCATGCCCGAGAGCTTCGCGGGCACCGGACCCAAGGCCGAGGCGGAAGGGCCCTACGAGCGCACGCCGGATTTTGCCCGGGAGCTGGAACGCCACGCCCCGGTCGAGTACACCCTCGAGCCGGGTGACTGCCTCGTGTTCGACGCACTCACCGTGCATGGGGTGGCGAACGACCTGCCGCCGACTCACGCCAGCCGGCGCCTCACCATGCGATTCGCCGAAGGCGACGCCGTCTACCGCCGTCGCGGTCCCTGGACGCTGGAAATGACGGAGTTCCTGGAACGCGAGCACGGCCTGGTCGAAGGGGGACCGTACCGCTGCGAACTCCTTCCCGTCCTGTGGTCGAGGGGCGGCGATGCGGCGGGGCAGGGCCGATGAACGGGGACCTTCGGCCTCATCCGGCAGAACTCAGGTATCGATACCGGCAGGACAGTGGCGAGTTTCGGATCGACTCGTTGCCGGAGTCGCAGGCGTTCGGGGCCGTGGCGCGATTCGAGGCTCTCGAACGGGTTCCGCCGGGTCACGCGGCTTGCGCACACACCACGGGATGACCAGGCGCCATGGCCCATGTCAAAGCTTTCGAGGACGCGGAATTCGAGCGGCGCAGGTCGGCGGTCAGGCACCGCATGGAGGACGCGGGCTTCGATCTGCTGGTGTGCCAGGACCCGGCGAACATGAACTGGCTGACCGGCTTCGACGGCTGGTCGTTCTACACGCCGCAGGCGGTTCTCGTTCACCGCGACGAAGGGCATCCGATCTGGTTCGGGCGTGCCCAGGACGCCCGGTCGGCGACCATCACGACCAACCTTCCCGCCGGCAACATCGTCGCGTTCTCCGAACCGCTGGTTCACCACCCGACGAGCCATCCGTTCGACGAGCTGTGCGATCTGATCAGGCAGCGCGGCTGGGGCGGTGCGCGCATCGGCGTCGACTTCGATGCCCACTACTACACGGCCCGAGCGCACCACCATCTCGTCACCGGACTCCCGGATGCCGCCATTTCGGACAACCGCGAGCTGGTCAACTGGGCGCGCCTGGTCAAGTCGCCGGCCGAGATCGCCTGCATGCGCGAAGCCGGCGCGCTCGCCACCCGCGTGATGAACCGGGCGCTGGCCGATCTGGCTCCCGGAAGACGGCAGAAGGACATCATCGCGGACGTCTACCACACCCAGGTCAGCGGTGGGGACGGCGGGAACGGCATGTACGGGGACTACACGAGCCTCTGTCCCCTCATCCAGGTGGGGGAAGCCACCAGCACGCCGCACCTGACCTGGACCGAGGAACCGCTACCGGCGCAGGGGCTCGTCGTCATGGAGCTGGCCGCGGCGCGTCGCCACTACCACGCGCCGATCACGCGCACGGCCCATCTCGGGAGACCGACGCCCGAGGTCGAGAAGCTCGCCTCGGTCATCGTGGAGGGTGGCGACCTTGCGCTCGAAGCGGCAAGGCCCGGCGCGACCTGTGCCGAGGTGGAGGCCGTCTGGCAGGGGGTTCTCAATCATCACGGCTACCGGAAGGAGAGCCGCGTCGGCTACTCCATCGGCCTGGGCTTCCCGCCCGACTGGGGCGAGCGGACCGCGAGCCTGCGCCCGGGCGACACCACCGTGCTGGAGTCCGGCATGTGCTTTCACTTCCAGTCGGGCATGTGGCTCGACGATTTCGGCGCGGCGATCTCGGAGTCGTTCGTCGTCACCGAGAGTGGCGGCGAGCGGCTGTGCGCGGTGGAGCGAAAGCTCTTCGTCGTGGGGTGAAGCTCGGATTCCTCCCGGCTCCCGGGAACGGAAACGCCGGCGGGCGATCCGCATCGGATGGGGGAGTAGCGGCGTGGTCGGGGAAGTGTGATCGCTGTCAGGTTCGTTGTCAGGTTCGTAGTCGGTGAAAGCGTTGCGCCCGCCGCGCCGGGTTCCCTCCCTCAGGTGAGGCTCGCCACCTTGTGGTGCGCGATCCAGTCGGAGTCGAGCTCGAATCCGAGCCCGGGAGCTGCCGGCGCCCGAACCATGCCTTCGCCGTCGGGATCCGGATAGGCGAGCAGTGCGAAGTTCTGCTCCTCCACCGGCATGAGGTGTTCGTAGAAGTCGCAATTGCGCACCGAAAGCATCACGTGGAGGTTGGCGGCGTTCAGCAGTCCGTTGCCGGCGGTTCCGATCTCGCAATGCAGGCCATGGCTCTCGGCGAGTGAGCAGAGCTTCTTCAAGCCGCTGATGCCGAGACGCAGTGCGGTACCCCGCACGATGCGAAGCGCCTGACGACGGATGTAACGGGCCGATTCGAAGAGCTGGGCTTCGCTCTGGTCGGTCATGGCAAGCGGGGTGCGCAGGCGCCGGCTGAGCTCGGCGATGGCGTCGATGTCGTGGTGTCGCACCGGATCCTCGTACCAGTGGAAGTCGAGATCGTCCAGGGCCTCTCCCACCTTCAGGGCCCGGCGGAAGTCGTAACCGCAGTTGGGGTCGAGCATGAGCGGAAAGCCGTCTCCGGAGAGGTCGCGTGCCCTGGTTGCCAGTGCCGCGACGTCGCGGGATCCGAGCCGACCGGGGTGGATCTTGTAGGCGCGGAATCCCCGCGCGAGGGTCTCCTGCGCCTCGCCGACGAAGCCGTCCACACTGTCGTGGGCGGCGTGGTAGGCGGCGTAGGCCGGAACCTCGTATCGCTGCGCTCCCAGCAGCTTGAACACCGGCAGGTTCGCGGCCTTGCCCGCGATGTCCCAGAGCGCGACGTCCACGGGCGCCCACGAAATCTCGCCGAGACGCAATCGCGAGGCGAGAAACTGCATGCGATTCCACAGCCACTCGCGTTCGAAGGGTTCGCGGCCGACGATTTCCGGCTTGATGACGTCGAGAATGGCCCGGACGTGAGGCTCGGCCGGAATCCACGCTCCCCACGCCCCGATCAGGCAGTTGCCCTCGATGCCTTCATCCGTAATCACCCGCAGCACGCCCTGCTCGACGGAGCGCGCCGGCTGGATGCCGCCCTGCAGCGCCAGCGCCGGCAGCTCCCGCCTCACCACGTCGATGCGCAAGTCGGTGATTTTCATGTCACGCGCGGCGCCCGCCACCCGCGATCGGGGGTGGCTCGCATGTCGATCTTTACCCGCTCCGCTGCATCGATGGCGGCCTCGACCAGCTCCACCGCCACTATCGCCCCGTCGCTCGACAGGCCGCGCCTGGGGTTTTCGAAGAGTCCCGAAGTCACCTTCACCGCGATGTAGTCGAGCCCGCACCCGCCCCGTTCGAGCGACCGTAGCGGCATCCCTCCATGCCGGTCAACGCCGGTGAAGCCGGGTCTCACCGGGCCCCGAACGCAGTTGTCATCCTCGCCCCCTATCGCGAGGGGCTCCAGGCCTATTGTGACTCCGGCGTCGAAGCTCCGTCCGACGGTGTGGCGGAAGACAGGATTCGATCCGGCCTTGATGGCCGTGACCAACCGAACCGTCCGGCAAGACTGGAACAATGTGAGAAATCCCTGCGCCGCCCTGTCGAAATAGACCGGGCAGCCACTCAGGAAACAATCCGCGAATCAATGCCGGAGCCACGGACCCGTGTCGAGCGGGCTCGCGGCAGCGACCACCCGGAGAGTCCGTTCGAGTCGGGCACGGCTTGAGTGGTACGGAAGGTGACGTAGGCGTCGTCGTCGCAGGTGGCGCGCAGGCACTCGAAGACCCGCCGGTACCTGGTGTCCGGCCGGAGCGAGGCACCGTAGGGCGCCGCGATTCGGCGGGCCTCCCGCGCCCACCTTCCTGCTGGGCCTCGGGAGCCGCGCTGTCAGTGATTTCTGCATGTCCCGGGACCTCCTCGAGGACGGCCGCCCGGCAGTGCGCCCCGGTCCGGAGCCGGGTCGGCCGGTCCCGACAGGTGTTTCCCGAGATACCCCCAAATCGCATTAGTTTGTGTGACAAAGTCATTATGGATTATATTTTGACGGACAAAACACACATTCGACCAACTGGTCGCGAGCGATGGTTGGATTCAACCAATCTGCCGATGGCGCACGACTCGTTCCGGCCGGGGATCCGGCCACGGCCGGGGTCGGGGAGCAGACGTCCGGCGCGGGGGCCGAGGCTGACTTCGTCGTCTGCGGCGAGTCGGGGCTTCAGGCGTTCGAGGTAAGGAATGCCCGCAAGGTGCGTTCCGCCGGCTTGCGGGCGCGCGGGTCTCGTTTGGAGCGGACTTTCCCGAGGCGGAGACGACGGTGCTCCGGCGCGACTCCTGGCGCGCCCGTGAACGTATGCGCTTCGTCGAACACCAGGAAGTCGAGATGCGCGGAGATGCGGCCGGAAGGCCGGACCCGCAACATCGGCGGATTCACAGGGTTCCTGAAAGAGGAGTCGCGGTGTCGTGGGGTTCGCCGTCGGAGCAAGCGCAGACGTTTCGCGCAGGACGCGGCGATGGGCACCGGGTGCCCGGATCCGCGCGCTCGTCGACCGGCTCGCTACCTCCTGGCGCTGTTTCTCTTCCTCGCATGTGTCCTGTCGCAAGGCGCTCAAGGCTCGATCGAGGCGCGCGGGACTGCGGGCCTCGTACGGTCCGACAATCACGCACCGATATTCGACGAGGGAGACGAGACGATTCGGTATGTCGGAGAAGAGACGACTGTCGGCGCGGCATTCGGTGCGCCGGTGTCGGCCACCGATGAGGATGACGACACTCTTTCGTACACGTTGGGCGGCAGTGATGCCGAGAGCTTCGAAATCGACGCCGGTACCGGGCAGCTACGGACGAAGGCAGGCCTGGAGTTCGAAACGCAGAGCGTGTACGAGGTCATGGTCTCGGTCAACGACGGACGAGGAGGCAGTGACGGGATCGAGGTGGAAATCCGTGTGCTGAACACGCTGGTGACGGTTCCCGAGCCGCTGGCGGTGGAGAGACGGATACAGGTCAGCGCGAACAAGGCGAGCATCGCCGAAGGAGGCGCCGTCACCTTCACCTTCACTTCGTATGAAGCCGCTCCCGCGGGAGGACTGAACGTCTACTACTCGCTCAAGCAACTCGCGGTGGGTGATGCCGAAGGATATGACTTCAGGCCGATTCCCGGCCTGAGCACCCATCACCAGGCGTACGCGACGATACCGGCAGACGGCCTGTCCACCACCGTCAGGTTTCGGACCGTCTCCGATGAGATCGAGGAGCCGGACGTGCTCCTCGTTGTCGCACTCGGACTCGACAATGTCAGCAACTTTCATGGCGAATCCTGCTACGCACAGAACGTGAATACGCTCGCCAGCCTGCCGGCGGGGTGCTCGGCGAGGGTCGATGTCCGGGACCAGGGGGGGACCGTCGACCCGCCGGAACCGGTACCGCATGTGCGATACGCGTCGGTATTTCCGGGACACGCAACGGGATTCACGGGTCAGAACTACCAGTACATCAATGCGGGTGAGCCGATGCGGTTCACCATCTCATTGAACGTTCCGGCCCCTCGGGGCGGGTTGGAAATATTCTATGGCCTGTACGAGACGGCGAGCGATTACATTGGCGACGTTCCAGTTTTTCCCGGTATCGACCGCCGGAGCGTGACGATCCCGGAAGGCGAGTCGGAAGTCTTTCTGACGATCGCGACCAGGGGGACGGACACGGAAGCGGACGACTGCGAGAGTGAGGGCCGCACGGGCGAGGGATGCATCTCGGCAAGGATCCTGTCCGGGCCGTACGCTGTGACCCCGGACGGACAGCACTATCTGCCGTACCTTCACCATTCGTCGGTGCTCCAGTATGCCGTGACGACACTGGTGCGGCCCTCGCTGCCGAAGGTGAGGATCGTGGCGGATACGACGCCGATCACGGAGGGTGAGGCGGCCTCGTTCACGGTGACCGTCTCGGGAGCGAAGGCGGGAGACTTGCTGCACATTCCGGTGGTGCTGAGCGAGGTGGGGCAGTTCGCGGAGGGTCCGCTGCCGAAGACGCAGATGGTGACGTGGTACTACGGGTTCCCGCCGCTAAATGTGAGCGTGCCGACCGAGGACGACGGGGTCGACGAGCCGGACGGGAAGATCGTCGCGCAAGTGCAATCGCAACCCGGCGAGTTTGCGGTGCCGGCATCGGGCGAGGCCGAGGTGGTGGTGCAGGACGACGACCTGCCGGCGGTGACGGTCGCGGCGGATGGGACGCCGATCGCGGAGGGAAAGCCAGCGTTGTTCACGGTGACGGTCTCGACCCCGGCGCCCGCTGGCGGACTGGCGGTGGAGGTGGCGCTGAGCGAGGAGGGAGAAGGGGACTTTACGGACGCACTGCCCGAGACCCGCATGGTGACGGTGC
>MKWU01006960.1_pt1 | contig 11119 bp, 6 predicted proteins | sample 809101 | NCBI WGS metagenome assembly MKWU01 (sample SAMN05860141, study PRJNA318959) | sponge metagenome | host: Aplysina aerophoba | place: Slovenia: Piran, Adriatic Sea, Gulf of Piran | collected 2013-05-07
GGCTCCTCCGCGGCGGAATCTTCCGACATGGGTTGGTTGGATTCAGTGGTGGAGACGTCATCATTCATGGCTCTCCCCTTCCCGATTGACAACGCTCCCACCCTACTCCCGCCACCTCGCCCCGGGGGTTTCGGGTCGCATCCAATTGGCCCAACATTCGACAGGTGCCCAGTTTTGAGAAATTGCTAGCGGTGGTACCATATATAGCGTGATCAAGACAACCGTCTATCTGCCTGATTCCTTGAAGAAAGATGTGGAGCGCCAAGCCCAACAGCGTTCGTGCTCTGAGGCCGAGGTGATCCGCCAGGCGATCCAAGACGCCGTATCTCGCCCCAGACCACAGTCCGGCATTATCGATGGCGACAGCGACTGGGCAGAACGAGTTGACGAACTCCTAGAAGGCTTCGGCGAACGGTGATCATCGCCGACACCAGCGGGCTGATCGCCTTCTTCAGCGAATCCGGCCATCAGCACGAACTAGTCGCTTCTTGGCTCGACAAGAACGACGACGTCATGGTGGTCTCCCCTTACGTCATGGCCGAGTTGGACTATCTGGTCGCCACCCGCAAGGGCGTAGACGCCGAGCTGGCCGTACTCGCCGAACTCTCCGGTGGCGCCTACGAACTTGCCACCATGAGCACTGATGAAGTCTCCACCGCCAGAGATGTCATCGCCCGCTACCGCGACCTTGGAATCGGATTGGCTGACGCCTCCATGGTGGTCCTAGCCCAGCGCTACCGGACGCGCACCATCCTCACCCTCGACCACAAGCACTTCAGCGTCTTACGCCCGCTCGGCGGTGGCCTGTTCAAAATAGTTCCCTGAAAGCAGCCGGCTTACTAGGAGCTAATTGCTGATACGTTCGAAGTAAGGAGTGACCTCTACGCGCGTATAGGGCACGTGTTGGGCGTTAGAAATGAGGCAACTCAGCGGTGGGAGAGCTCTGAGAGTAGTCGCCACGTGTTCGGCCGAAGACCCTGCGGTCTTCCCCGTAAGGGTTCGCTGAATCTGACGGATTTGTTCTGAGTCGGTCTGGCTAAAATAGAGCTTGGTAGCGGTGGATCCAGCCACGGTGTCTGGAAGGTCCTTGGGATACTGGGTAGCCACTATAACGCCAAGTCCGAACGCTCGACCTTCTCGCATTAACGGCTCAATAAAAGGTGACTCGACTAGTCGCCAGGCTTCATCTAAAACAAGGAGTCGCTTGAGGGCCCTCGGCTGTGGTTGACGGATGAGGTGGTTGTAGAGCGCCATAAGAAGGAACTCAGCCACGGCGTTCTTGACCTCATCTCCGGGTAGCTGGCTCAGTCGGATTACAGCAGGCTGCCGAAGGAGGTTTTCAAGTGTGGTTGTCTCCTCGGAAGCCGAGAAGATTCCCAAGTCAAAAATTGGGGAGAGCCTACCAATCAGAGCGTTGCGCTCCTCACGTTCCAAGACGTCTCGGATAGCGTCGAATGGCAAGTAGATTTGACCTTCTTCGGGTTCGAACGGCCGTGTACCAATTCCTTGGATTTCATAGGTTTCCTTCATCGCCTCTCTCAAGTGAAAGACCTGCTGGTCGCCGAGGCCGTAGATGCGCTTGAGAATGCCACTGAGTTGATGAATGTGGTTCATTGGCGCAACTCGTCCAGAGTGGGGGTCAACGGGCGGGTTCATCGGATTAAACGGCATCCCTGTGAAGCTGGCGTCATAAAGTTTGAAGTCCTCTGAGTGCACGTAGTCCGGTTGCGAGTAGTCGTCCTTGAAGTCGAGAATTAGTACAGGAAGGTCGAAGGGGAGCAACTCGTGAAGTAGAGCCTTAGTCGCCTGGGTCTTGCCGCTCCCAGTTTCGCCAGTGATGGCGATGTGTGGGTTAGGTAGAGGGTGCTCAGGCCTCTGTGGGTCAATCCAGACCTCCAGCGGTTTCCCATAGGTCCCGGGAGCTTCGCCTAGGAAGGCTTGTGGGCGGTGCTCACTTGCGGTGACTTGGTCAGTTGGGGCAACAGAAGGAATCGGGTCGTCGTCTGCCGACAGGGGATAGATGGGTTGGTCAGCATCTGGTGGAGGTTCGTCACCAGATTCCGTTTGGGGATCCGTATTCTCTTCGGCGTCGCCCACTCCAGGCGGCGTGGGCATTCCTCGGAGCGCGGCAACCCCCTGTTCGTTGAGACTGGTGATCGATACAGGAACTACGTGATCGCCGTCGCGGGCTTGTGTTGTTCGCGGTTCAGGAAGCGAGGCGGTATCAACTCCGAGTTGAATCTCGACGAGATGGGCGTGAATCGTAGGTGCCTCCATTTCGCCAGCAAACAACTTCTCGGCGACCGAAGCCCATCGCCTGCGTTCCTCGGGGGTGTAGCGCTGCTTGGTTAGTTCCCGAAAAACGTGCTCGCGCAGGACTTCTCGGCGGGCCGGCGTAGTAATAACCTCATCCTCGCCCTTGCGGAGAAAGACCTCGTGGAGAAGCCGTCGAGTGCTGAGCAGTTGTTCGATGGCACTGCCTTCGACAAATCCGTCGATCACTTGGTACTCCGAATGCGTTTCTTGCATCGCCTTCACCTCGAAGATGGTCAGGCCGCAATACCCATCGCCGTACTCAATGCAGAGGAGGTCTGCACGCTTAGCGTCTTCACGAAGATGGAGCCAGCGTCGGGCGACAGGGTCATCAAGACTGACAAGGATACGAGAGTGTTCTTCGGGGCAGGTTGCTCTGCACCAGCGGGCTGCGATGAGCATCCCCAGTAAGCCCTTGACATGAGATTGGTTGACTTTGCCATCGACTCCGGGCCGCAATGCAAGAACACCGACGTCAAGCAGGTCAGTCAGCTCGCGTAGAAGGTCTTCGAGGTCGGCATCGGTAATCGCTGTGTTGTACTGCCAGGCGACTTCCCTAAGTGCACTACGAAAAGGATCAGTTGCACTGGCGAAGGCAGCTATTTCCCGCTTACCTTCCCAACCAGTGAAGACCCTTAACGCGCCAGCTTCCAGATCGCGGTCAATGTGTCGGTCCGCAACTACCAACCACTGGCAGGTCTCTCCAAGTGACGCCATTTGTTCGCGCAGTTCCGCACTCTGATGGATCGAAAAGTAGGAGGCAGGTGGACTCTTAGTCAGGTGCTGTGCGACTTCAAAGTATGAGGCAAACAATCCACCTGGAGCAGGCATGAGCTCAACTGTCTTTTGTTGTGCTCGATACTGCAGCTTCTGGGGCATAGCGAGAGGCTGGATCGTGTGCTCAACCGTTGTTGCTCTCGTCGGCTGGCCTGGTGTCTGATCGAATGCAATGACAAGGTGTGCGGCGTGATCATCCGGGAGACTTAGGGAACCTGACGGAAGCGTGCGCACATCGAAGGTATAGGGCCGCCCGGATGTTGTCGCGCGAAAGATCCTGGCGACTCGGTCTTCCTCGTCTGGTGTGAGGCGGAGTTCTGTACCGAGCTTGTCCGTGGGGTGCCGAAACACTGTGACGTGGGCACCGCTAATCTTGGCTTGGTCAGCGAGATCGGCGATGAGCAACAAGTACCGCCCAGCATCAGGCGGGTCAATGAGACTCAGGCGGAGCCCGAAGCAGGCCGGCGGATGGATCTCTAGGAACGCACGCACAAGAATTGCGGCGGCATTGATACCGTCGTCCCCTGCATTGCCCTCCGTCACTGTTCCGAAGTAAGGCAGGACTCCGATGGTGCCGACTTGGGGAAGCGTCAGTGCTGCTGTGCCAGTTACAGGGGGTAAGCAAAGAGCCGTTAGGAAACTTGGGAGGTCTTTCGCTGCTGCGGCAACGAGTCTACGGTCACGTTCGCTGAGCAGGTCACGTTGCTCGACAATGATTCGAGAAAATTCAGCGTAGTGCCACAGGAAGAGCGGATGGAGCGGCGTGACCACAGCGAACGTCTCTTCGGATGATGTTCCGAATACGACAACGTCTAGGGTTAGAAATCTTGCGATGAGACCGTCAACGTCGGGTCCGAATTCGCCAAGTAGCGTGTCATATACCGCGGAAAGTTGGTCGATTAACGCCTTATAGGCGTCTATGTATCCAAGGAGGAGTTCACGATTGCCTTGATCTGCTGCGGCCGCAAGGGGTTCGGCTCCGAGAATCCTAACTAGGTGCAGAACTCTATTTCGAAGAGAGTCGTATCTGCAGAACAGATCCGCAATCCTGTCGGCGTCGTCGTGGTCGAAATTTGCAAGATAGTCCAGAATGTCATCTCGGTCCCATCGTTCGATGACCTCGTCGTCACCACGGAACCGTCGAACCATTTCTTCGACATCGCTTCCGGCACCTTGTACCCAGGCACCGTATAGACCATCTCCTACCATATGGGACATCAGATTGACGATGTCAGTTCGAGCCTGGCCGAGAATTGTCGAGCCTCCGGGCAATTCGACGGCCAGTCGTGTTGGGCGCAGGCCGGGGTCATCTACCTCGTCGAGTTGGCGAACGACATCGGAGATGACCTCGCCCAGTTCCTCTGCTGCATCAGGATTCAGGAGTGCAGTCGCCGCGATGTCATCAAGACCCAGAGTCACCGGGGGAGGATCAGGCTCCGGTTCAGGTGGGTCGTTGGGATCGGGTGGTGGAGGGGATGGCTTGCGGATTCCTAACAAGGCTTCCGCGTCGCCAAGATCGAGACGCGTACCTTCGCTTTCTCCCCGCCGGAGTTGTTGCAGCGAACGGAACGACTTCCGAAGGTTCGACTTCCGTTCGAGATCCTGCTCCTCGGCGATATTCTTGGCAATAATGCCTCGATCTTTGTCCGTGAGGGTCTGGAGCCTACCGACGAGATCACGGTTTCGGTCGAGGCGCCGGCGGATCGCAGCATCATTGGCGTTGTCGAACACGGCAGGGTCTGATAGAAGGCCTAGGCGGTGCAACTCTCTACTTGTTTGGCGCACAAAGCCGCTCTTATCTCCCGGTAGCGCCGAGTAGTAGTCGAGGAGCTGAGAGAATGAGATCTGCGCGTCACTCCGAAGCATGTTCCACCAGCGACCTTGGACCTCGTTGAGGTCCGTGTGATCGTTAAGCACATGTCGAACAAGTCGCCCTTTCAGCCTGGAGGGGCCAATCTGCTCGAAGTCGTGAAGCGATGAGAGCCGCGCTTCATCTCCGGCCGCGATGACAACGATTGTCGCATTGAGTCCACGTTCGTTCCGCCACTTTTCTGCCTGTTGAATGGTGTCGCTGAATATCTCTGGTGGAATGTCGGCCTCGACTGCTGCTTCCCCGGCTTCTGCCAGAAACGCAATCCGGAGGTCTAGCCCATCGTCGACAGCAGTCTTAAGGCTGCTCAACAATGACTGGGGCGCGATGTAGGGAACATCCTTCACGAGGACGCCCACCGCACCCTTAAGGCTGCGGATCTCATCAGTCAGTAGCTCAGCAACAAAGTCGTTGAATTGGCTATTCACAGGGTCACCAAACTGTCTTGGCTCGTCGTGATTACGGTCTGTCCATCTGCGTATGCCTTCGCGTAACCGGTCGCAATAGCTGCCTGTCGGAGTTCCTCAACGTTTCTACGCAGATCCTCCTCGGAGATTGATGTAGGGGTTCCAAACTGGGTGCCGTGAAGATTGTTAGCTCGAATTACCGCATCATCGCTGGGTCGGCCGACAACAATCCCAAAACGGTCGTGAAGCGAGTCGAGGAACTCGGGGAAGTCGACGGGACGGTTCGGTTCCACAGTTGCAATGATGAGTGTCTCGAGAAACTCGGCGGTTACTCCATAGCGCTTTCTTAGCTTGCCTCCTTGCCCCTGGTTTGCCCAAGGAGTTAGATAACCGGCCCGTCGACCGAGCTCTGTAAGAAATCCAATGGGGTGCCCGCCATCTTTGCGAACCTGGGTGAGTCCGGTTTCCCAGAAGGCATCCGCTAGGGCTTCTGTCGGAGACAACCCGCCCCCTTCGCGATGAGCCTCGTATGCACGAAGGAGTTGCCCCTTAAGTTCATCTGTTACTACTACGCCGTCAATCACGCTTCTCGCTTTCGAATCTGTGGTGACAGCAGAACACTCGCCGCGAATTCGGGCGACCATGAGGCCTTCGATGGCATCGCCAGCTGCCCGCACAGTTGCGCGTGAAGCATCTCTGAGCGGGAGTCGGGTTCCATCAAACATGTCCAAAAGAATGGGAGGGCGGGGAGCGTCGTCGACGAACTCGGACCATCGGGCGATCATGTGTACATGGACAACGAAACAGCCGAAGAGCACGAGTCGACGAACGGAGTTGAGCTTGGATGCGGAGTCGGCCTCGAACCGAGCAAGCTGATCGTATGCGTCGCGCAGATTCGCCAAGACAGGAGAGGCCAACCGACCATCAGCGACTGTGAAGAGATTGTTTGATCTACCTGCGAGCATTTTGGCCTCTCCTTCCAGCCGCTCGTCCCTGATGTCTGCAAAGCTGAGGAGCGGCAACGCAAGTGTTGTCCAAGGATCGGATTCATCAGCGAGGTCGGTCATGAGCCTCTCTGCTGCGTCGCCGGGAACCCCTGCAGTCAATAGGCGAGATAGAAATAGTCCCGTTCGATTGTCCGATGGATCCCTAGTGATGAAGCGTTCGTTCGCCATCGTGTACGAAGACTTATCAGGGTCTTCGTAGGCAGCGCCGTCCGCGCCAAGGACGTTTAGGGCCAACATGCGGAGCGTGCTCATCGCTTCGACGCTTGGGGGCTGGCCTTCGCGTGTTGCAAATGCCTGAGGGTAGCTATCCAGAATCTCAGAGTTGGGGTGGCGCTCTTCCTGATTTCGCGTGCGCTGGTCCAAAACCCAACGACGCAATGTGTGAGCGAGTGCGGTTGATTGATAAGACCGTCGCGTGAGAGCTCGACCAAGCCCGTTGGCCACATGTACGGGCTTGATCGAGAAGTTGGTTGGTCGAAGCCCAAACTCCTCGTCGTAGAGCCTGTGCAGCAGATCTCTAGGGCTTTCTGTCACAAGAGGTACCTTGCCGGGTTCCGCTGGATCTCGAATTTCTTCTCAAGATCAGTCTCAGTGTTGCGGATACGCACATCTTCGACATCGGATTCCTGGCCGCTGAGTTGATGGAGGCTGTCGACAAAGCGCGTTATACGTCGGGTTGCACTTCGAGACCAACTGGCTCGTGCAAGGCCACGCTGCGCCTCCATAAGGGTCAGGAATAGTGGGCGATCGATGTTCAGGACTACAGGCTCTGCGTCTTCGTCATGGGCGGTCAACGCAAATGTACGAACCAGCCGCTGTTCCTTCGGGAGCCAAGAGTCCACCCAAGAGGCGAATTGAGGGGGCCGCGCCGAGAATTGTTGATGACCAAGACTGTGAAGCGCCATAAACGTCTCAGGAGATCGAACGTCGAATCGGTGGCTTTGCCATAGGTGCAAGTGATCCCGTTCCGTCTCGGGGTAGTCGGGCTCGAAGAAACGGTTGAGGGCAACGAGCAAGTCCCGAACCACAGTTGGCGCGCCCCCCTGACCTTCACGGGCAATGCGGTCAAAGGAAATCTCATCTGTCGGTTCCAACCGATCCAGATCACTCCCTGCACGATGCTCAAAGTAGAAGCGGCGCTTCATTGATAGGTAAGTGCCCAATCGATCAGCATGAGGTAAGTGAAGGGCCCCTACGGTGCCCACTTGAGGATCGATCCAGCCCTCTCCGTCAGTAGACCCACGCCATAGGTCTGCATCGTGGAGAGGGTGGGTGACGACCGCAGGATCAAATGTAGCCCGAACGGCTTCAAATAGCGGTCCAACCGCTGACTCATCGAAGGCCAGCATGGAGTAGTGAAATTTGTGCGAACCTGGATTCGCAAGCCGCTCCACTGGGGTCCGCCCACCGGAAATCAAATAGGCGATGAAACCAACTAGCTCTCGCATTGTGGCATGGTGACCCTGATCTGCGACTCGCTCCAGGATCGTTATGAGGCGCTCTTGGACTCGCGGATGGCGAAGGGCATCCCTGTTGACTATTGCTGGATCGTCTTGAGGAAGATTTTCGTAGAACCTCTCGTGTGTCAAGCGCTCAATGACCGCCTTAACTACGGGCCCTGCAAGAACGTTTCGAAGACTCAAGTCGATAACTCGAACGCGATCGTGAACCGGCTCGGTAGGCGCATCAAGGAAATAAACCGCCTGTTGGACTTGCCTGAGTGCTTCGGTGAGGGGAGCAAAGTTGGCGGCGTCGGGGTGTCGGCGAAGTACAAAAAGCGGCCACTCGTTAATCGCAAGCACCATGGGCCGTTGTTCTCGCTCGCACGTTCTCCATGCTGTGAGTAGGTCCGCATCTGAGAGAATGTTGGCGTCCGTCAGGACCATGGCACCGCATTCATCTGTTAGCCGCTCTCGAAGGCGCTCGATCAGGTGTGTTTTGCCATCACCAGGGTTACCGGTGATGACGATTTGCTTGTTGGCCCGTGCCAGTTCCAGCAGGTAGTCGCTTAGCCCTAGGTCCACGTTGACCCACTCCAGCTGTTCAACTGTAAGTCGATCCGCATAGCTATTCGTACCGCGATAAAGGCGTTCGACAAACTCACTCGGGGATACTTGAGTGCGAGTAGTCTGTGCGTCAGCCTCCACAGGTGTCGACAGCCACACATTGACACCGATCGGCGCCGTCTCCGCACCGTCCAGGGGTACTTCACGACCGAGAAGGTAAGAGTCTCGATCTAGGGATCGAAGTCTTGCCAAGACATCCGACCGACGAAGGCGCGGTTCCATCCACCGTTCTCGCCAATAGCTTGCGATTGCTTGCACACCATCTCCACTACGAGGTGTCTTCAGGGTGTATCGGGGCAACGTCGCAAGACCAAGAAGGACGTCGCTTGTGTTCTGTGCGAGTGACACGGCGTATAGCAACCGGGGGGCGTGATGGCGAAGGAAGACATCGGGATTCAGACCCAACGCTTCAAAACCAGAGCGAAGAGCACGAAGCTTCGGGCTGACCCCTTCGCCGAACAGATGGTTGACAAGCCGTCGATTGTCGTTTGACAGGCGTGCTAGAGCTACGAGCAGTCGGGCGGTATCAGGAGAAATGTGGACAGTCCCGTAGCTGTCGGTCGTACCTACTCGCTCATAAGTGATTTTGCCTTCCCCAATGCCAATTTCGGCGGGAATGCGGATGCGGTTGTACTGGCTGCTTCCGACCGAATACAGCGATGAGGTGGTCAGGACAGTGAGATTCGGATCACGCCGAACGGGAGCTCCTTTGAGACCTGAGGCAATTAGGCTTACCCGTCCCTCGTAGCGTGTTCGAACATCTCGGACGACGCGAGGCGACGCCATCAGCATCGCCACCAACTTCCCACCAAGGATCTCGCCGTAGGGCGGAACTGCTCCGCATGTGATGATCTCCATCACGTTCTCGGCGATCGCACGCTGCTTGATCCGGCGGAGGACAACTTCGACGGCGGCCGCACCCTTAGATGAGTCCATCAATTGGACGACGGCGGCTGGCCCGATTGAAAGAGCATCCTTCAGCACGAGATCAGCCTGGAAAAGGTCTGCAAGCGTAGAGGCTCTCTTGCGGCGATAGAGGTTAGTTGTCGCAACGGCTTCCCAGTCAACTGAGTCAGCTTCACCATTCTCAGCAAGATTGTGCGCTGCCCTGATCAGGTCATATTCGTCAGTTCTAGCGTCCCCTGCCATCGCAAGAGTCCGGCGCCGTGTTTCGGCGGCGTCTTTTTCAATCACACGGAGTCCGGCCACGGTGTCCTCAACGGGAAGTTCAGGAAGATCAAAGTCGTCTGCGTATATGGAAGCGATTTCTTGATCGAGCACTTCACGAAGATGACGCACGATGCGTCGGCGCTGACGTCCGTCAGCGTCGTCGAGGCGTTGTCGCAGACTGTCTACAGTCCAACCCAAATGGTTATCCCTCTGGGCGAGTCCAAGAATTGGATTGCCTAGAGCTGCAATTCCAATTACTGGACGCCCAACTCCTCCATCGTCTCGTACCAGATAGAACATATTTCGTCCTGGGGTGCTCTGATAGGGAATCGACCAGAAGTGACGCGCGTACCGCCAGATGTCCTGCAAACGGAGACCAGTTTCCTGATCACGGGAGTCGGGCAAGATGAGTTCGAGCGAGGGACGAATTGCGTCAGCAACCGATTTGTGATCTCGCAGTGCATCCAACAGCCGTTCCGCGACTTCGGACCCATCGGCAAAAACTCGGCTCACGCCCCGTTGCTCCATGGTCCGTACAAACTTGCTGACGGATGGCTCGGAGAGTTGCGCTTGTCGAGCAAACGCAAAGGAGTTACGCAAGATCTCCTTGGCTCCAGCTGGATCATCCGATGCTGAGACCGTCGTAGTCAGGGGAGCAAGAAGGATTCCCTCACGATCAACGTCGAGTATCCAACCCTGAACCAGCAGATCGCGTAGAAGGTGAAGTGCTGCAAGATAGGCGATGGTCGGCTGGAGGTCTGAGATGGCGACTCCGAGACCCATGAGCTCAATACGACGGCTATCCACGGTGTCGATCGCATCTGCGATCCTCGCTCGCTGCTCGTCGATATCGACACCAACAAGGTCGCGCGCGAGCGCAGAAAGATCCTGATGATAACCAAACGTTAGAGCCGGCTGGAATCTCCGAACTGCAGTGCGCTGCCTGCTGGCAAGGGTCGCACCCTTTGGGGCTTTGGTTATCGTTGTCACGAGATCTTCCGATGCGTCATCGGGTAGGGATGAGTGATACCACGAATCACTGGGCAACACCCTATGACCTGTTCAGGATTGAAGCCGACACAGACTACTTCGACCTCTTCGGCCAAGTAGGTAGAGCTAGCAACGCGAACCTCTCCAAAGAGCCCACGCACGACACGACCCAACTTCCCAATGGTACCCATCTGACGGCTCTGTCTACTTTCGTGCAATCGAACCGCAAGAGTCACAGAACACCTTTGTATCGCGCGAAGCTGTCGACCTGTTGCCGTTGAATCGTGAGTTTCCCATGAATCGGATTTTACGATCCAGGTGTGACATAAGCGCGGGCCCAACCCAGTTCCACAGACCTTGCAAGGGCTTGCGGCCCCTTGGCCCTATGACTGCCAAAGCTAATTGATGGTGGGCAGTTGTTCGAAGGGAACCACTTGGGTAACGGCCTCAGGGAGGGGGGCGTGGGAGCGGAACCAGCGGAGGCTGAGCGATCCTTGGGGGTGGCCGGCGGTGTCGAGG
>MKWU01006961.1_pt1 | contig 11118 bp, 8 predicted proteins | sample 809101 | NCBI WGS metagenome assembly MKWU01 (sample SAMN05860141, study PRJNA318959) | sponge metagenome | host: Aplysina aerophoba | place: Slovenia: Piran, Adriatic Sea, Gulf of Piran | collected 2013-05-07
AAGAATACGCGCGCCAGCGGGGATTGCGCTACCGAGAGGATCCATCTAATTGCGACCCGCGCTTTTTGCGCAATCGGGTGCGCGGGGAACTAATGCCCTTGCTCAAGAGCTATAATTCTAACATCACCGAGGTTCTAAATCGCACGGCCGCGTTGCTCAAGGCCGAGGATGGCCTACTCGCTGAGCTAACCCAAGAGGCTTTAGATACAGTGATTTGTGAGCGTTACAACGACAAGGTAGCCCTTGATAGCACTAGGCTTCTCACTTATCATATAGCAGTACAAAGGCGCGTACTACGCGCCGTGCTCCAGGGCCTCGCTGCTGCGGATGGCCCTTTTGATTTTGCCCGCGTCGAGCAAGTGCGGGGCTGGATTGGGTCCGGCGACAAGCGCCTGCGGGTGTTGGGTGCTGGTCTGAGGGGGCAGGGTTACGGAACGCGCTATATCCTGCGCCGCGGGCAGCGGTCGCCGGTCGTGCGCTGTTTTGAGATACCCGGCGAACTCGTGCTAAGAGAGCACGGCGTGAAAATCAGCGTTCAAATCGTCTCCCCGCAGCACTTCGACAAAGCCCAGCTAGGCGGCGCGCAGGTGGCTTTAGACGCGGATCGCCTCGGTGTGCAGGTGCAAGTGCGCAGCCTGCGGCCGGGTGATCGCTTCCAGCCGCTGGGCATGGAAGGGCACAAGAAGTTGAGCGACTTTCTCATCGACGCTAAATGGCCGAAAATCTCACGCGACGAAGTGTTGGTGCTGGCCCGAGGAGAGGAAATAGCTTGGGTTGCGCCCTTGCGTTCTAGCCATGCCTTCAAAATAAAATCCACTACGCGCCGCATCGCCTTGTGTACATTGAGGCATTGGGACGGCGATTGACCCAGAGCATCTATCATGGAGGGACCTAAAAAGCAGGACCAAGAAGAGCGACCCACGCGCCTTAGGGACGACCGCGGGTTGGACCGCCAAGAGGGCGACGACGAAGACAAGCCGCGCCGCTGGCGCCGCCCTTCGCGGACCCAGGCGTTTTGGCTATTCTTCGTGTTGGTGATGATCTTCACCGTCAAGTTCTTGGGCAGCAAACCCTCCGATCCTCAGCTCGTCTCCTACAAGGAATACCGCCAATACTTGGAGGATGGCCGCATCGCCGAGGCCGTCATCGTCGGAGAGCGCGAGTTCAAGGGAGTCTTACACGATGGGACCCGTTTTATGGTCAACTTGGGTCCAATAGACTCGGATACCAAGCGCGAGTGGGGGGAACGAGGGGTCGATTTTCGCTTTGAGGAAGAACCCTTCCGCTGGTACAATTTCCTCTTCAGCTTTTTGCCGTGGCTGCTGTTTATCGCCTTCTGGATATTCATGCTGCGGCAGATGCAGGGCGGCGCGCGCGGGCTGTTTTCCTTTGGCAAAAGTCGGGCCAAGCTCCTGATGGAAGACAAGCAAAAGACGACCTTTGCCGACGTGGCCGGGGCCGACGAGGCCAAGAAAGAGCTGGAGGAGATCATTGAATTTCTCAAGGATCCTCACCGGTTCCAGCGCCTCGGCGGACGGATTCCCAAAGGAGTCTTGATGATCGGGCCGCCGGGCACGGGCAAGACGCACTTGGCACGTGCAGTGGCCGGCGAAGCGGGCGTGCCCTTCTTTTCGATTAGCGGGTCGGATTTCGTCGAGATGTTCGTCGGCGTCGGAGCTTCGCGCGTGCGCGACCTTTTTGAGCAGGGCAAGGCCAATGCTCCGTGCCTAATCTTCGTCGATGAGATCGACGCGGTGGGCCGCCACCGAGGTGCCGGCATTGGCGGCGGCCACGATGAGCGCGAGCAAACCCTCAATCAGCTTCTAGTGGAAATGGACGGCTTTGAGTCCAATGATGGCGTCATTCTCATCGCCGCGACCAACCGCCCCGATGTGCTCGACCCGGCGCTGTTGCGGCCCGGTCGCTTCGACCGCCGGGTAGTGGTTGACCTGCCCGATGTCCGGGGTCGGGAGGGCGTACTCAAAGTACACGTGCGCAAAGTGCCGCTGGATCCGGACGTCGATTTGCAAAAGGTGGCGCAGGGCACGCCCGGGCTTTCCGGAGCCGACTTGGAGAATTTGGTCAACGAAGCGGCCTTGCTGGCCTCGCGGCGCGATCGCAAGACCGTTGACATGGGCGACTTTGAGGCAGCCAAAGACAAGGTGATGCTCGGGGCCGAGCGCCGCAGCATGGTCCTGACCGAGGAAGATCAGCGGCTTTCGGCCTATCACGAGGCGGGCCACGCCTTGGTTGCCAAGAGCATCAAAGGCGGTCCGGCTATTGGCAAGGCCACCATTATCCCGCGCGGGCAGGCCATGGGGATGGTTTCCTTTCTGGCCGACGAGCGGCGTTCGCTGACTGAGACGCGGCTCAAGGCGCACTTGGCCACGGCGCTGGGCGGTTGCGTTGCCGAGAAATTGGTTTTTGCCGAGCGCTCGACGGGGGCCCAAGGCGACTACCAGCAAGTGACGCGCTTGGCCCGTTCGATGGTCTGCGATTGGGGTATGAACGAAGAACTCGGCCCCCTTTCGTTGGGTGGCGGCGACGCGGAGGTCTTCCTCGGCAAGGAATTTGGCCACAGCCCCCACATGAGCGAGGAGACCTCCCAAACCGTTGATCGCGAGATCCGCAAGCTGGTGGTGGCGGCCGAGGAAACGGCGCTGCGCATTCTCGGGGAAAACGAGGACAAGCTGCACTCTTTGGCTCGCGCCCTCCTCGCGTACGAAGTCCTCGATGATGCGGAGATCGACCAAGTCTTGGCCGGAGAGCCTCTCGCCCGCAAACCAGTGCGCACCTTGAGCGACGAGGATGAGGCGTGATCTGGGAGTTGGGGAGTCGTACCCTCCACTTTGTCGACCAAGTACAGATCATGGGCGTCCTCAATGCGACGCCCGATTCGTTTTACGACGGGGGTCGCTACTGCGAGCCGCAGGCTGCGGTGGAGCGCGGCTTGGCGATGGTGGAGGAAGGGGCGGCAGTTGTCGATATTGGTGGTGAATCGTCGCGGCCGCCGATGTACGGGGTCGCCGAGGAGGTCTCGGTCGCCGAGGAGTGCGCCCGGGTTCTTCCGGTCATCGAGGGCCTCCGTCGCCAGAGCGATGTGCCCATCTCGATTGACACGGTCAAGGCCGAAGTGGCGCACCAAGCCCTTGAGGCGGGGGCCGATATTATCAACGACATTAGTGCCTTGCGACACGATCCGGCCATGGCCGAGGTCGCCGCACGGGCCAAGACCCCCGTGGTACTGATGCACCGCCGGGGCACGGCGGCTACTATGCAGCAGAATACCCACTACGATGATTTGCTCGGGAAGGTGTACGCCTTTCTACAAGAGCGCGTACGCGTCGCCCATGCCCAAGGCGTCGAGCGCGTGGCTGTGGATCCGGGCTTGGGATTCGGCAAGTCGCGGGAGGGCAACCTCGCCTTGTTGAGGATGCTGGATCGCTTCTTGGACTTAGAGTGTCCGTTAGTAGTGGGTGCTTCGCGCAAGTCCTTTATATGGAAGACGCTCGGGCTCTCGGCCGCTGAGAGCTTGGAGGGCAGCTTGGCGGCGGCGGCTCTGGCGGCTAGGGCCGGCGTCCACGTGCTGCGGGTTCACGACGTGGCCGCGACGCTGCGGGCCGTTCGCTTAGTCGAAGCCGTGCGGGGCCAAGCACCGTGTTAAAAGACCCGGTCCTGTTTCACCTCTTTGGCTTTCTGCCCGTCTCGCTGACCTCCGTAGTGGATATCCTGCTGGTGGCCTTTATCTTTTTTCGCTTGCTCTCCCTGATCAAGGAAACCCGAGCCGCGCACATGGTCGCCGGGCTGCTGCTAATGGTGATCGTGGCCTTGGCTGCGCCTTGGCTCAAGATGAGCGCCCTGTCTTGGCTTTTGGAGCAGGCGCGCTCTATCTTGTTGATTCTGCTGGTCATCCTCTTCCAGCCCGAGTTGCGACGGCTCCTCCAAGTCTTGGGACAGACCCCGGCGTTCCGCTGGTTTTACAAGGCCGAGACGTCACGGGTCATTGACGAGGTTGTCAGCGGAGTGGGGCGCTTGGCCGACTTGGGGTACGGGGCGCTGATCGTGCTGGTGCGCCAAGTCCAGATCAGGCAGATCATTGACACCGGCGTGCCTTTGAACTCGGAGGTGTCGGACGATTTACTGGCCACAATCTTCAGCCCGCGAACCCCGCTGCACGACCGAGCTGTCGTCATCCAGGGCGAGCGCTTGGTAGCGGCCCGCTGTACCTTGCCTCTGCCCGAAGAGGTCGAAGACCAGCGGTTGGGAACCCGCCATCGGGCGGCACTAGGTCTATCGCAGGAATCGGACGCGGTAGTTATCGTCGTCTCCGAGGAGAACAGCACCATTTCGCTGGCCATTGGCGGAGTTTTTTGGCGGGGGTTGGACCGTCGGCAACTCAAGCTGCGCCTGCAAGAGCAGATGGCCTAGGGCCGAGCGCAGCGCGGTTGCACTTTGCTTGACACAGTCCCGGCAGTACTCTAATTTGAAATTTTTATTTCAATTAAATAATAAAAATTATGAGAAACAAACAGATGCGGCAGACCCGCATACGGGAGCTGCTCTACAGAAGGACCATTGATACGCACGAAAAATTAGCCGAGGTCCTCCAGCAACAAGGCATCGAGGTCAGCCAGTCGACCTTGTCGAAAGACTTGCGCGAAATAGGCGTGGTCCGGGTGCCCCAAGCCGATGGGGGATTTCGCTATACGCTGCCCGAAGCCGGGTCCACGCTGCGCGACCTGCACATTCTAGAGAGAGAATTGCAGGACTTCTTGGTCCAGGCCGAACAGGTGATCAACATGGTGCTGGTGCGGACTGCGTCAGGACACGCCCAAAGCGTCTGCGAGGCCATTGATCGAATTGGTTGGGCTGAGGTCGCGGGCACGCTTGCCGGTGAAAATACGATCTTTATCGTCACTCGTTCCGAGCAAGATGCGGCGAAGTTAGTCGATAAGATCAACGCGGTGTGCGGCGAGGAGAAGTGATGGACACCGAAGTCTTGCAGGATTTGCAGGTCCAGATCGGCAAAGCCGAGACCCTGATAGAGGCTCTGCCTTACCTACAGGAATTCCGCGGCAAAGTGATGGTCGTCAAATACGGCGGTAGCACTATGGGCAGCGGGGATACTGTGTACAAGGACATCGTCTTTATGCAGGCGGTCGGCATCTGTCCGGTCGTGGTCCACGGCGGCGGCCCGGCCATCAACCGCCGCCTGCAAGAGTTGGGCATTGAGAGTCAGCGCGTAAACGGGCTGCGGGTGACAGATGCGGCGACGATGAAGGTGGTTGAGGATGTGCTCTTTGGCGAGGTTAACGCCCGGATCGTCCGCGAGATTGGCGTGCTAGACGGGCGGGCCTTGGGCGTCTCGGCCAAGGATGCCGGGATCATGCAGGTGCGCAAGCACTGGGTCCAAACCGACGGTGGAGCCATGGATATCGGCTATGTCGGCGATGTCGAGCACGTGGATACCGCGCCTTTGTTGGACTTGATAGACAAGGGCATGATCCCGGTGGTTGCGCCGATTGGCCGCGGTCCGGAGGGCGAGAGCTTCAATGTCAATGCCGATACGGCGGCTGGGGAAATCGCCGCAGCTCTACACGCTGAGAAATTGGTTTTTTTAACGGACGTACAGGGCATTATGCGCGATCTCGCAGATGATTCGTCCCTGCTATCAACCGTGCACGTCTCTGAGATGGGCGAGTTGATTGACCAAGACGTGATCTGCGGCGGAATGATTCCCAAGGTCGAAGCCTGTGTCAAGTCCGTCAAAGCCGGCGTGCGCAAAACCCACGTCATTGACGGGCGCGTGCCGCATGCGATGTTGCTTGAGTTTTACACCCGGCAGGGTATTGGCACCCAAATTGTCCAATAGGACGACGGAGAAAACCATGAAAACCGAAGACATTATCGAGGGCGAGGCGCAATATATTTTGCAGACCTATGGCCGGCCTGAATTCGTACTAGAGCGGGGCAATGGGGTCTATCTCTTCGATATGGACGGCAACCGCTACCTCGATTTTGTCAGTGGCTTGGCAGTCAACGCGTTGGGCTACGGCGACTACGAGGTGCTCAAGGCCATTGAGGCACAGGCCGCCAAGCTGATGCACGTGTCCAATCTCTACCACACAATCCCTTCGGTACAAGTAGCGCAGCGGCTAGTCGAGCATTCGTTTGCTGACCGGGTGTTCTTCTGCAACAGCGGCACCGAGGCGTGGGAGGCGTCGCTCAAGTTCTGCCGCAAGTGGGGCAACACCACCCACGACTCGCCCAAAAATCGCCTCATTGCCTTTGAAAATTCCTTTCACGGGCGGACGTATGGATCCATCTCGACGACCGGCCAGCCTAAGTACCATAAGGGATTCGAGCCACTGCTGCCGGGCATCGACTTCGCCCAATTCAACGATTTGGCTTCCGTGGAGTCGCTGGTTACGGATCAGACCTGTGCGATTTTGGTCGAGCCGGTGCAGGCCGAGGGTGGGATTCACGCCGCGACGGCGGAGTTTCTCACCGGGCTGAGGCACCTGTGCGACGAGCGGGAGATGCTGCTGGTCTTCGACGAGATCCAAGTGGGGTGCGGGCGCTTGGGTTCGCTATGGGCCCATCAACAGTACGAGGTTGAGCCGGATATTATGACCTTGGCCAAGGCCCTCGGCGGCGGCTTGCCAATCGGCGTCGCGCTCTTGCGGCAGAAGGTGGCCGACGCCATTGAGGCTGGCGATCACGCCGCGACGTTCGGTGCCAACCCCGTGGCCTGCGCTGCGGCAACCGCGGTTTTGGATAAGCTGTTGGAGCCGGGTTTTATTGACGGAGTGCGCGAAAAAGGCGAACACTTGATTGATCGCCTACAAAAGCTGCAACAGCGCTGGCCTGAGCACATCACTGGAGTTCGCGGCAAAGGGCTGATCGCTGGCGCGGTCACTCGCCAGCCGGCTGCCGACTATCTAGCCGCCTTCCGCCAGCGCGACATCTTGGTGGCCACGGCCGGGGTTGATGTGGTGCGCTTCCTGCCGCCGCTGGTCGTCGAGCAGGATCGCATCGACGAAGCAGTAGATGTATTCGACGAGATTCTGCGCCAAGGTGTCTGATGGCCGCGGTACAAACGCCTTGGGGCGGGCGGTTTCAGTCTGCGCCGGCCGAGCTGATGGAGCGCTTCAACGCCTCGATTGGCTTCGACCGCAAGCTGTTGGATGCCGATATTGCGGGCAGCGAGGCCTACGCTCGTGCCCTGCAGCGGGCCGGCGTTCTCAGCACTGGAGAACTGGAGCAGATCGTAGCGGGGCTAAAGCAGGTGCAGGAAGAATTTTCAGCCCCGGATTGCGCGCTTCCCGACGCGCTTGAAGACATCCACATGGCGGTGGAGCAGCGGCTGACCGAACTGATCGGGCCGGTCGGCGGGAAGCTGCACACCGGGCGCAGTCGCAACGACCAAGTCAACTTAGACGAGCGGCTCTACCTACGGGGCGCGATTGCGTCGCTCCAGGCGCAGATCCGCCATCTGCAAGGCGTGCTGCTGGCGTCGGGCGAGCAGCACAGCAGCGTGGTGCTGCCCGGCTACACTCATCTACAACAGGCGCAACCGGTTCTTTTCCCCCACTACGCGCTATCGCTGTTTTGGATGTTGGAGCGCGACCGCGGGCGGCTGGGAGATGCTTGGCGGCGGGCCGACTTTCTGCCGTTGGGTTCCGGGGCGTTGGCTGGGAGTGCGTTTCCGCTCGACCGGGCTTTTCTCGCCCGCGAACTCGGGTTCTCGCAGGTGACCCCCAACAGCCTCGACGCGGTCAGCGACCGCGATTTTCTGCTCGAGACCCTATCCGCACTGGCGATTCTAATGATGCACTTGAGCCGCTTCTGCGAGGATTTGATTCTCTGGTCGTCGGCGGAGTTTGGCTTTGTCGAGCTCGACGATCACTTTGCCACCGGCTCTAGCATGATGCCGCAAAAGAAAAACCCAGACGCGCTAGAGTTGGTGCGCGGCAAGACTGGCCGGGTGTACGGCAGCCTGATGGCATTGCTGACGACGATGAAGGCCGTGCCGTTGACGTACGCCAAGGATCTGCAGGAAGATAAGGAGCCGCTCTTTGACGCGCTGGAAACGTCGGCTATTTGCCTAGAGGTGTTCGCCGGTGCTTGGGAGAGCATGGAGGTGCGCGCCGAGCGGATGGAGTCCGCGGTGGATTCTACGGCCTTGGCAACGGATTTGGCCGACTACTTGGTGGGCCAAGGCGTGCCTTTCCGCGAGGCCCATCGCGTTGTCGGTCGCTTGGTGCGGGACTCGCTAGAGCAAGGCCGCGCCCTCACCGACCTTAGCTTGGAAGAGCTGCGCACACACAGCGCGGATTTTGGCGAGGATGCGCTCGACCTGCTCGATGTGCGCCAGAGCTTGGCACGCCGTAATATAGAAGGCGGCACCGGCCCGCAGGCCGTGGCCGAACAGATGGAGAAGGCGCGGCAGGCCTTGGCCGGGAGCTAACAGAATGTTAGTAGCGATTAAAGACATTGAATTTTACGTGCGCGAGATGCGGATGCGCATGCCGTTTAAGTTTGGCAACGTGGTTGCTGATAGTCTGACTGCGCTGCACGTGGCCATGGACCTGGAGTTGGGCAATGGCCGTCGGGCGCGAGGCTGGACTGCGGATATGCTGTCGCCTAGGTGGTTCGATAAGGACCCAAACAAGACGATGGCCGATGGCATCCGGGACTTGGTGGATGGAGCGCGGGCGGCTGCCACCGCTTATCGAGAGTCGAGTCAAGGCGGCGCGACCCCATTCGCAATATGGGAGGCGGGCTACGAGGCGGGTCGGGCGTGGGGCCGGGCGCGGGACACGAACGATCTGCTGGCGTCCAACGGCGCGGCCCTGATGGAGCGGGCACTCATCGACGGCTTGGGGATCGCGCTGGGGCAGCCCTATTTCGCGCTGTTGCAGGACAATGTCCTTGGGTTAGCGCTGGAGAAGATCCACCCGGAGCTAGAGGGGCTGGAGCTTGCTGCGGTGCTGCCGGCGGTGCCAGTGCGCTCGCTGTACATCCGCCATACGGTCGGCTTGGTCGATCCCATCCGCACGGCCGCAATTGCGCCCGAAGAGCGGTTGAACGACGGGTTGCCGCAGTCCTTGGAGGAATGTATTCAGCGCCAGGGCCTGCGCTATTTCAAGATCAAGATCGGCGGCGACCCCGAAGCGGACTTCGAGCGCTTGGCGGAGATAGCTGCGTTGTTGGACGAGAGCGGCGCGGAGTACCACATCACGCTAGACGGCAACGAACAGTACGGTAACGCGGCCGATTTGCTGGCTTTGTTGGAACGGATTGAACAGGATTTGGGGGCGTTTTATCACCGCATCCTCTACGTCGAGCAGCCCATGGACCGCTCCCTTTCTCTCGATCCCGTGCTAAAGAAAGACCTCGGGGTTTTGGCGGAGAAACGTCCCCTGCTAATCGACGAGTCGGACGAATCCTTGGATTCATTCCGCCGCGCGTTGGACTTGGGCTACAGCGGCGTCTCGTCCAAGTCTTGCAAAGGGTTGGTCAAGGCGCTGGCCAACAGCGCTCTCGCTTGGCAGCGCACGGCTGCGGGCCATCCCTGTTTTGTCTCGGCTGAGGATCTGACTGTGGTGCCGGTGGTGTCGCTGCACCAAGACTTGGTGCACGTGGCGGCGTTGGGGATTGATCACGTCGAGCGCAACGGGCACCACTACGTGCGGGGGCTGGACCACTTGTCGGCCGCTGAGCGGGCGTGGTGCTTTGAGCGACACGGAGATCTGTACCGCGCCGAGGGCCAAAGCGGTTTTCTCGACATTCGCGACGGTCAGATCGCGGTCGGCTCCCTGCAACGGCTTGGTCTCGGGGTTGATGGCGCGGTCGATATTCAGGCCATGCAGCCGCTGGCAGAGGCGCAACTCTCGTGAGTGCCGTAGAAATAAGGCTTGAGGACGTGCGGTTCTACATGCGGAATGTGCATACCCGCATGCCTTTCAAATACGGCGCGGCCGTGCTGACTGCGGTACCGATCCTCCACGTGGTGGCTCACGGTGCGCTAAAAAACGGCACTCCGGTACAAGGGGTTGCAGCCGACATCCTCCCACCTAAGTGGTTCGACAAGGACCCGGCCAAAAGTTACGAAGACAATGTCTCCGACTTGCTGTGGGCGGCGCGTGCGGCGCGTGCGGCGTATTTGGATGCGGCGCGGTCGCCCGCGTCGTTCTTTGCCATATGGCAGGACGGTTATGCGCAGACGGTATCTGCTGGTGACGCGCACGGCCTGAATCGGTTGACGGCTGTCCACGGCAGTACGCTGATGGAGCGCGCCCTGATCGACGCGGTGGGATGCGGTGTGGGCGCGAGTTACTTTGAGTTGCTCAAGGCCAATCTCCTCGGCTTGGACCTGGGGGCAATTCACCCCGAGCTACAAGGAGCGGAGCCCGGCCAAGTGATAGGGGCTGCGCCGCTGGCGCAATTGCACGTGCGGCACACAGTGGGATTGGCCGATCCGATTATCCCAAGCGATATTGCGCCCGAGGAGCGGTTGGACGATGGGTTGCCGCAGTCGCTGGCCGATTGCGTCGAGCGCCAAGGACTGACGTACTTCAAAGTCAAGGTGAACGGCGATTTGGAGGCCGACTTAGCGCGGTTGACCGCGATTGCCGAGTTGTTGGACGGGCGCGACGCCGAGTACAAGGTCACGCTCGACGGCAACGAGCAATATCGGGAAATGGATTCGCTCATGGCCTTGATTGAGGCCCTTGCAGCCGCACAGCCGCGTTTGTACGAGCGCATTATCTACATCGAGCAGCCCCTAGAGCGGAGCTTGGCTTTGGATGCTGCACTGGAACCGGGTATTCGGGCCGCGGCTGCGCGTCGTCCCTTGCTCATCGACGAGTCAGACGATGCGCTGGACACCTTCCGCCAAGCTTTGGCGCTGGGATACGAGGGCGTTTCGTCCAAGGCGTGCAAAGGGCTGGTCAAGGCGCTGGCCAATCTGGCGTTGGCGCGGCAGCGGGAGGGCTGTTTTCTCTCGGGCGAGGATCTGATGAACCTGCCGGTGGTGCCTCTGCATCAAGATTTGGCACACGTGGCGGCGCTGGGGATCGGGCACGTAGAGCGCAACGGGCACCACTACGTGCG
>MKWU01006963.1_pt1 | contig 11111 bp, 6 predicted proteins | sample 809101 | NCBI WGS metagenome assembly MKWU01 (sample SAMN05860141, study PRJNA318959) | sponge metagenome | host: Aplysina aerophoba | place: Slovenia: Piran, Adriatic Sea, Gulf of Piran | collected 2013-05-07
GGGTGCAAGGCGTAGCGCTCGGGACGCGGCAGCGCTCCTTTTTGCGCTTCGACGGGCTGGTCAGCACTCAATTCTAGCGTCCCCTCGCCCGCTAGTTCCAACACGAGCAGGTCGCCGTCGATGGCTGTATTCCGCCATTCGCCGCCAAGAAAGCGAGCCGCGGTCCACTCGTTCCCAGAATGGAGCATCTTTAACTGATAACCCGCGTCGGGGCCGCGCACAAAACCCGTATAGTCATTTCGCTCCAAGCTGACATCTATCGTTTCACTGGCGCGGAACACCGTCTCTCCGTCGGCCAAAAGATAGGTCGCGTCTTGCGCTACAAAGCGGGTGAGTTGCCCATCGACGTAGCGGACATAGCCGAAGCTGGCGTCGCTAACCAAGCTCGCGTCCGGCCCAGATACAGCGACTTCAGACTCATTCCCGTTGCGAACCCAAGCCAAATCCCGCACCCCAGCTAACGATATTACGGCTGCCTCGGCCCCTTGCGCGGATGCGGTCTCAAACTCCGGCTCGGCATCCCCAATTGCCCGAGGATACAACACCGCCAAATAGCGCCCATCGACGCCTTCCTGCTGTACCCGCAACACCGCGTGGGTCTGCTCTTGGCGATAGTCAAAGGAGTGAATCGCCTCGCTCTCCAGCGCGACCCGGTCGGGCTGGTCGGGCAAAAAAGCCAGCAACTCGGCCTTATCCCGCGTCCACCGCGCCAAGTTGCCCGCACGGGCATACGTTCCCCCACTAGTGCCGCCGCCATTGCCGTGTAGCCGCCACTCGTAGGCGTGGCGACGGCCCGGATCGTCAATCTCATCGGCCACGAAGAAGTACCTGTGATCCGCAAAAAAGACCCGCCGCCTCAGCTCGACGCCCCGATAGGCAGCGCGGACTTCCGCGTAGTCACCAGCAGCACTTGTGAAGAACGCCTCGATAAAAGCGTCGTTGCGGTCGCCGATAGTCCCCACCACGGGCAAGATCCGACGCGGTGGCCCCTTGCCATCGACCAGCACCACGTTGTGATTGCGGCCTTTGTTGACCTTGTCGTGGTTGTCAAAATTGATGTAACCCGCATCTAGGGCCAGCATTTCGCCACCGGCGTAAATCACAAAGCTGGTCCCGTCGGGGTGCTCGTGCGCGAACCCGTGCTCGCGTGCGATGCCGTTTTCGCCGCGCAGGAGCATGTACGTGGCCGCGGCCGACCAGTCGCTGCGGAAGACGGCGTCGCCTGCCCCCGGCATAAAAACCGACGGGCCGTGCGTCGGCTCGTGCGCGGGCACGCTGTCGTCATACAAGGCAATGGCGTCCATCTCGGAAAACTGGCGCACATACAGGCCGCGCTCGTTGTTCTCCCAATCCCAGCGATGGACCCCGCCGTTGGCTTGCACAGCCGCTAGGTAGTGCCCGTAGAAATCGTCTAAGTGGCCGTCGTCGATGTTGGGCCGCCGGCCATTGGGCAGCCGCAGGTTCAGAGACCACTCGTGCATCTTCTCGATCTTGGGATCGGCAAACAAGTCCAAGCCGGTGCGATTCTTGAGTGCGAACAAGTAGGGCAAATAGACATCTGCGGCGTAGCGGCTGTAGAACGGCCCCTCCGCATACCCCCCATCCCTCTCTTCAATCTGGAAGTCGAGGCTGCTGGTAACCATTTCCAAAGCGCGATCCGCCCATTCCTGCGGCGTACCTTCGCCGCTGGTGTACTCGCTCAAGGCCATAGCCGCCAACCCAAGGCCGCCGTACGCGCGGATGTGCCAGTTGTCGAGATGGGGAGTCTCGTGCAAGCGAATTTTGACCGGGAACAGCCCAAACCCCACCTTGCCAATCACAATGCCCCGCCACAGGCGGTCGGCTTCCTCGCCGAGAATCGACCGCATCTCCTGTAGGGCCTCGGGATCGTTGGCCGCAGCATAGGGGTGCAGGATGTCGTACGCCACGGCGTACTGGGCCACGACCTCGCCCTCGTTGTGCGGCTCGCCCAAATCGCCGCCCCGCGGCGGGAACGCCACCCCCTGCATCACCTCTAACGCGCGCTCGGCAAACGCGGCATTATCGGTCATCAGCCAAGCGAAGGCGAGGGATTTGGCGTAGCGGACCTCAGCGCGCTCGTCAACAAAGGTCGCCGGGGTGTTCCGCGCCCGCTGCAACACAATCTGCCACCACGTGGCATACGGTTCGCGCTGGATGCGCTCTTTGAGCAGGGGAATATCTTCGGCGGAAAAAAGCAAGCCCGGATGCACTTCAGCAGACAGCATCTGTGCGACAGCGCCCACAGGCACGAGGGCCAAGGTGGCGCAAAGGGCCAAGGCGATCATACGACTGCTAAAAGACGCGGCGCAAATCAAAGCCCCACAGCAGGCCCAAGGTGACATAGCCCTTGCCGACTAAGATCTTGAAGCCGCCGACGATCCGGCCTGGAGCATCAAAAAACAACCCCAAGGTTCCATACGCCGTCGCTGGGTCTAGGTGGCGATAGCCCAACCCGGCGAACAGCTTGCCCGGTCGGCCGGCAATCCACACCTCGTCGAGGACAATATAGGCCAGATCCGCACTGAGCGAGCGCAGCCAATCCGTGCCGCCCGAGCATCGGTAGTCCGCCACGCGGTATCCAGTCCGCGTATCAAAGCAGTAAGTACGGGTGGGATAGGGCCGGAAGAAACGCGGGTCGTAATCGTCGCCTTCGTGAAAGCTCACATCGAGCACATTGGCCGAGCAGATGAGGCGCAAGCGGTTGAAGACCGCCCTAAACCCCAAGGGGATGCGCACGCCCGAGCCGCGATGATCCAAGTTGATAAAACCCACGCCTACCGCAGCATAGTACCCGTCGTGCTTCCGCTTGGGCACCTCTTCGGGCACGACATCTTGGATGCGCACGGCCTCGGCCCCACTCGCCAACAGCAAGCCGATCCAGATGAAGTGTATGTATGCGCGCTGTATCACCCGTTTATCCTCTACCTATACCTATACAATCTAAAAGTCCCGGCAAAAATGCCAATGGCCGGGGAGATTGTCTTTAATGCGGATTGGGCGCGGCTATTTATAGGTCAGGTCGAACACGGCGTCCGTCAGCCAGCGCTTGAAGCCTTCGTCGTCTGCGAATTTTCTGAACAACTGAGTATCGTCGTTGATCATGGAGTTCATCACGCGCGACACGGCTTTGTCCAGCTCAATGCGCGCGTTCTGCCGGTCGGAGTTTTCCCGCGCGTTGCGGTACTTCTCATCGGCCCCCACGCGCGCTGGAATATCTTCGGTGATTAGGCGATGTACCCGGTCGGCATCCTCCCAAGGGATGTTCCCGAACCGCTCGTTGAATGCCTTGACGATGTTGGAAAGCCGCTCTAACTCTGGATCGGACTTGCCGCCGCCACCGGCGACCGGCACCGGCTCGATCCCACCGGCGTCATCGGGCAGTTGGATGCTCATCGTCAACTGTTTCTCCACTCGGTAGCTATCCATGTCGATAGCTTCGAGAATACCCCTCGACATATCCTCCTCCCTCGGAGCGGGCAGCTTCGGCACCAGCAGGTTGAGAAAGATCGCGCGCTTCTCCCACTCCGCATTGGCGTACGGCAGCACCATCGAGAGGAATCCATAGGTGCGGATGAAGGCTTTGGCCTTGCCCTTGAAATCGACCTGACTACTCTCATCCAACTCTTCCCGGTACGCCTCCACGCACATGTCGAGAATCGGGTCTAGGCGATCGCGCGGCTCGCCTTGTAGATAGCGGTTCACCAAGTCATCTACATGCTCTGGTGCATAGACCTGATAGTCGTCGAGATCCGTTTGCAGGTCGTGCAGTTTATTGGGGTCGGTTCCGTCGGCGAGGATTGTGGTGCGGTAGTACGGCTCGAATGCCTCGCGGATAGTATAGGCGTCGTTGGCAAAGTCGAGGATGAAGACATCGTACTTCTTCGGGTGCGCTCGGTTGAGGCGCGACAGCGTCTGCACCGCCTTGATGCCGGAGAGAATCTTGTCCACGTACATCGCGTGCAGGAGCGGCTCGTCGTAGCCAGTCTGGAATTTGTCGGCGCAGACCAAGAACCGATAGGGTTCCTCGCGTATCTTCTCGGCGATTTGCGACGGCGGAAAGCCGTTCAACGACGCTTCGCTCACCTGGGCACCGCCGTACTCGCGCTCGCCCGAGAAGGCGATGATCGCGCGATGCGGACTTTTGCGCTCCGCCAGATAGCTTTTGATCGCCTCGTAGTACTGGATTGCGCGTTCAACACCGCTGGTCACCACCATTGCCCGCGCCTGCCCGCCGACCTTGCCGGGCGTCAGCACCTGCTCGTGAAAGTGGTCCACCATGATCTCGGCCTTGAGCCGGATCGCGTAGTCGTGGCTCTCGACGTAGCGGCGCAGCTTTTTCTGCGCCTTGTTCGCGTCGAATTCGGGGTCGTCTGCGACCGTCTTGGCGAGGTGATAGTAGCTCTGCACCGGCGTATAGCTGGCCAGCACGTCGAGGATGAAACCCTCCTCAATCGCCTGCTTCATGGTATAGGTGTGGAACGGGAGATGCTTTACCGCGCCGTCCGCCTCGGGCACTGCCGCCCCAAAAATCTCCAGCGTCTTGTTCTTGGGCGTAGCGGTGAAGGCAAAGTAGCTGGCGTTAGGCAGCAACCTGCGCTCCTCCATCAGCCGGTTGATCTTATCCTCAAAGGTGTCGTCGTCGTCCCCAGCTTCCAAGAGCGCCTTTGACATGGCCGTAGTGGTCTTGCCGCCCTGACTGGAATGCGCCTCGTCAATGATGATCGCGAACTGCCGGATGCACTGCTCATTGCCGATCTCGTCGAGAATAAACGGGAACTTCTGCACGGTGGAGATGACGATCTTCTTGCCGCTCTCAATGAACTGGCGCAAATCGCCGGAACCCTCGGCGTGGCCGACCGTTGCCCCAACTTGGGCGAACTGCTTGATGGTGTCGCGGATCTGCCGGTCGAGAATGCGCCGGTCGGTGACCACGATCACCGAATCGAACACGGGTTTGCCATCTTTAGCGAGGCCGATCAACTGGTGGGCGAGCCAAGCGATGGAGTTGGACTTGCCGCTGCCTGCTGAATGCTGGATCAGGTAGCGCTGACCAGCGCCGTGGCGGCGTGCGTCCGCGAGGAGCTTGCGCACTACGGCGAGTTGGTGGTAGCGTGGCCATATCTGCCTCTTGGTCTTGCGACTGGAGTTCTCCTCCTTCGTGGCGAGGAACTGCGCGTAGTTTTCCAAGATGTCGGTCAGACTATCGCGGGTCAGCACCCGCCGCCAGAGATAGTCAGCCTTGAGGCCATCGGGATTCGTCGGATTGCCCGCGCCGTCTTTGTCTCCGCGATTGAACGGCAAAAACTGCGATGCCTTGCCCTGTAGGTGCGTGCAGAATTTCACCTCGTGTTCATCTACTGCGAAGTGGGCCACACACCGGCCCGGTTTGAAGAGGTTCTCGCGTGGGTCGCGGTCGCGGCGGTACTGTTGGACTGCATCGTCCACCGTCTGCTTCGTGAGGCTGTTCTTGAGTTCAAAGGTCGCCACCGGCAGCCCGTTGATGAACAAGGCGAGGTCGAGCGCGAGCCCCGCCCGCTCCCGGCTGTAGCGCAACTGCCGCGTTACCGAAAAGCGATTCGCGCTGTAGAGTGCCTTTGCCCGCTTGTTGCCGGCCGAGGGCGTGCCGAAGAAAAGATCGATGGCGTGCGCCCCGTGCTTGACGCCGTTGCGCAGCACATCGACGATGCCGCGCTTGTTAATCTCGCCTTGCAGACGAGTGAGGAACTTGTGCCGGGTCGGGCCATCCGCAGCCAAGTCGAGCGTCTCGGCCACATCGGGCTGGGTGGCCCGCAGAAACAGCGCGAGTTGCGCCAAATCCACGCAGTATTCGCGGTCGTAAGCGGCCGGGTCGCCGCAGATCCAGCCGGTGCCGTAGGCGGCCGGGCGCTCGTAGGTCTCGCCGGCTGGTGCAACGTCCGGGTCGCAGGACGAGCCGGTTAGGGTGGTGCAGATGAGGGCTTCTAGGCCGCGTTCAGTGGTGTCGGTGGGCATGGGCATCCGACGGGCTTAGATTCTCGATCCAGCCTTTTTGTGACAGCACCTCAACGGCGATCTTGAGTTGTCGTTGGGAAAACTGCTTCTTTCGCTCATTCCAAGCGTACGTGCGATCCACCACATCATCAAAGGTTTGGGGGCCCTTCTCGCTAACGACCCAGTGAACTGTGGAGAGTAGTTCTAGGCCAAATGACGACTCAAAACCCTCAATACAGTCGGCAACCCGCTCGAAACGAGCTTGTGTCTCGGGATGATTCGCGAGAAACGCGCGTGCATCCTCACGGACACCGGGTACCAGATTCAGTTCCTTGTCGGGCGCATTCTCGTCATCATAGCCCGACACGAAATGCCCCTCCATGACTTTCAGCACATGCGGGAGGTTTTCAGCATACGGACCGTAGTATCCTTCTTTGAATCTCAGCCTCAATGGCTCGCCCGCGTTCTGCGCGAAGTACATGAGCTTGTGTACCTCAAGCAGCGTCACGAACGGGTCCAATAAGCCGCGAAGATAACGGGCCATCAATTCGACCATCACGGCGCGCCCTGGCGTCATTTTCGGAACGTCGGTTGAACGGTTAGCTCGCGTATCGACCGGCCCTCCGCCCGGCTCGAATATGACGACCTTCACATCATCCAGGTCCTCCAGTGCCGCTTGCATACGGGCACGCACTTCGGGCCAGTTCAATCCACCTAGATCGCTGCCGAGGGCCGGAATGGAGATCGAGCGGATCCCTCGCTCTCGGATCTCCGTTACAAGCGACGCCAACCCCGACTCGATATCCTCCATCCTGCTCTTGCCTCGCCAGTGCCGCTTGGTCGGGAAGTTAATGATGTACCGCGGGGAAAGCATGGTACCGGTCTCGAACACAAACATCTGGCCGGGCCGAACCTCCTCGCGCTTGCAGGCTTTGGCATAGACCTTGAAGTTTTCCGGGAACGCCTTCCGGAACTGAAGCGCGATACCGCGTCCCATAACTCCGACGCAGTTGACGGAGTTGACCAAGGCTTCGGTATCTTCGGCGAAGATATCGCCACTTTTGTATTCGATCATAGCGCCTTCCTTTCGATCATGCGTACTCGCCCTTCTATTCAGTAATACCATTCTCTCTTGACTGTGACAAGCGTTTGATCACCGGCAGCCCGTAAAGCGGCTATCACCTGCCCATAAACTTGCTGTGAATAGACGCCAATGTGGCTCACCAGCTCCCATGGGAAACGCTGTTCAACCAAAAATTCCGCCTGTTTGTGGTCCTTGATAGAGGGATCAACGCCGGAGCCGCCCCACTGACTAGCTCGCACCGCATTCCAGTTGATCTGATTCAATTGTGCCAAGTCGCACCAATCAGTGGCCCAACCACTGGCGGCATTTGAGTCCGTGAATGCCCAACGCAGATTGTTATTGTTGGCCCACTCGACCGTCTGTCGCAAATCCGCCTCCAGATGAACAATGAGTTCTTGCCCACCGCGATAAGTCAATTCCTCGTGGTTCCTTTGGTAGATCACAAAGAGCATAACCGAGCGCGGACAGAAGTAGAATGGCACGCAGTCGCCAACGTAAAAGTCGGGGTGGCTCCACAGGTGCCACTCTAATCGCCGCTTCTTGATGTTGTTCATGCCAATCGTCGTGCCACCTATTGAGCGCTGGCTAATCTCCGCATCGCACCACAGGTAGCCGTCGCAAACTATCGAAGGCAGGCGATTCACATGGACGATGTGGTATATCTTCGGGTGATTGGGTACCTGCATAATCAAGCCTCGCTCAACGTCTCCACCTCGTCGTCCGCCTCGTCAGACCGCTTTTTTCTTTATCTACAGATGCGGTAATGTTCTTCGTTTCATGCCCGCATAGATGCTGTGATTGACAGTATAATATCATAAAAGTTATGACTTATTGCGGTTATAAGCAATAAATGTTGGCATAAATGTCTAAACATAAAGATATAAGAAACAGATACTTATAAAATCAATTGCGTCTAACTTATGCCAAACTTATGCTTTTTGGCCGATTATTTATTTTTGGCCATAATTCCAGATAATGCTCCCCCTCGATACCAGCGAGCGGTGCTAGTAATCACTGTCATCTCGGGTCTGCAATGTGAACCACAGATCAGATATCCATAGTGCCGCTTGGGCTACACGAGTGACCACCGCAGCCAAATGTTCGTCAGGACGACACCGCGCTATAAGCATACCTCGGTAGAATTCAACCCCATGAGTTGTAAGGACGTCCGCGATCAGCCGATTCTGCTGTGGAGATCGGTGCAGTGACAATGACTGCATCCGAAGCCATCCCGTGGTCTCCGCAAGATCGGTTACCGTAATCGTATCACCTTTGGATTTACAGAACAGATCAATGTTGTCTCCATCGGGATACAAATACGGGGTGCGAATCCGGTGATAATCACCCAACTCTGTGCAAGTAAACAGTTCCCCAACCTGTCTGTGTATCTCTTCACAGATATTAGTATTCATCAAACATCTCCATTTAATTGAGACTTATTGTGATATAAGCAATAAATGTTGGCACAAATGTCTAAACATAAAGATATAAGAAACAGATACTTATAAAATCAATTGCGTCTGATTGCGTAATTAATTGCGTTTTTTGGCTTATTTTTTTTCTTTTAACGCAATTCCAGATGGCGGTCTCCCTGAGTTCATCCATAGAAACGCTCATACGCAAGCTCTTCTGTGCGGCTCTCCCACCGTTTCCGGTAGCTCAGGCGCGTTCATCTCATCGGACAGATTAGCTGCCGCCCCGCGCACGTCCAGTTTGCCGGTAACTATATCGGCAATCAAGCGAGTGCGGTATTCTTGGAGCAGCTCGATTTGGCGGCGGGTGCGGCTGATGGCTGTATCGATGGCGGCGGTTGCCTTGTCGAGATATACAACGATATCGGTTTGTTCATAAAGCGGTGGACGAAGGGATGGCATTTGCTTGAAATCTTCCCAGTATAACCGGTTACGGTCCTTGACTATTCCACGCGAGTACTTGTCAACCTCAGCCATATACGCACTCGTACGAAAAAGAGAACTGAAATAGCGCGGCTCTGTACCGTGTAGCGGTCGGGCAATGATATAGGCTGGACTGACTAAGCCGTCGACGGGAGCTATTCCGACTGCACCTTGCCACATTCGCATCATGTTATAGGTAATGTCCCCCTTGACTGCCCGCTTGTAATCACTGCGGACAGTCATCATCTGTTTGCGAGCTGAGTTTTCAAGGTCACGGATGCTAACGCCGGTTTTTAAGGAGACCTCAAGGAGCGGGAGTTCCGGGAAACCCGTCTCATTGCGCTGGGCAAAGAGTTGGCCGTTCCGAACTACCTCCCAATGCGCCGGCACGTTGCCCAGCCATTCGATACCCGAGGGCTTGAGGCGAACGTTGGGGTCAATTCCCCGAGTAACGGCGCGATGGATGACGGCCTGCTTCTCTTCCTCCAGCAGCCGGATGAGCTTTTGCTTGCCGCTGATGTAGCGGCTGATGCGCTCGTCGGCGTGGTCGAGATAGCGGACGATAGCGGTTTGTTCGGGGAGAGGCGGGAGGGGAAGCCACACCGATTTGATGCCAGCGTGAGAGAGTCCGTATCTGGTTACGCCTTTCGCTTCAATATGGAACTGATAAGCCAGACCCTTGCTCTGCAAAGCACGAAGCAAATAGCCACCCGCGAGCTCATTAGTTCGCGGGCGCAACAAGGCTAAGTGATAGCCTGAAATGAGATCGGACGCGGGCTTAGTTACTAATGCTGGCACTCCAATATCATCCCATGTCTCGGAGTCCTTGGTGATGAGGACATCATCTTTCTCAAGTCGGAAACGCTCAATCTCCTCATCGGTAGCGGTCGCCTGCATGAAGTTCATCTGTTCAGTGATGTAATCATTCTTGTAAACATCAACATAGTTACAAAGACGAACCGGCTCCTCGTCCTCTTTTACATGTTTGTCCACGTTACTTACTCGCATATCTATCACAGTCCGAAGGCGTCGTACCTCCCAATGCACCGGAATGTCGCCCAGCCATTCGGAGCCGGAGAATTTGTAGGCAGGATAAGGTTTGAGGTTGGGTGTCATAGAGAAGGCGGCAATTTCAAAGTACAAGGACTTCGTCGCGGACGAAGTGAAGGCGAATCAATCCCGGACGCTTCATTGTTGCGTCAAAGTAGCACTCAACAGCTTCCTTGACATTCCGGTGATCGAGCAACGGCCCGATAAGCCTGGCGAGGGTGGTTAGGCTGGCCCGGAAAACGCCGCTCAAGTTGTCCACTTTCCACCATCGGGGCGAGATGACCCGCCGTTAGATTGTGTTGACGGAAGTTGAGGAGTTCGGCCAATTCAGCCGAAGTCACCCATCTACCTTGATCGCATATCGCGTGGATGAGGGGACGCAGGCGCTCACGGCGAGGACGCGGGCCAAGTTGGTCAATGGCTTCCCTGATGGCAAGGGGAAACTCCTCCCCTGTATCCGCGTCGAACTCCCCTGTATCCGAACCTAACTCCCCTGTATCCGAACCTAACTCCCCTGTATTCAGTATAAGAGTGTTGTGAAGTGCGACTGTAACGCTGCGGTTGGTAGCCTCTATGCTCGGCTGAGGCAAGAAAGCGTCTTTCATCTCCGTAAACATACGCGGGATGCCCTCTCCTTGGTCGCGTGCGGAGCCAAGGTCCACCAGTACCCGTACGATACGCGGATTGCGACTGCGATGGACTCGCCGGAGCGTTAGCAACTCGTCTGTGGTCAGGTTGCCAGCCAGAGCACCGGGGCTGACCACTTCCATGCGGTCTTCAAACAACCAGACTTCCGTGCCGGCTCCTTCAATGCCGTAGTCGCGATGCGCTATGGCATTGAGTAGTGCTTCACGCCACGCGAAATCCGGGTATTCGGACATCTCCCGAAACTGGTTTCCTACGAGCCGCGACGGACGGCGCAGCAGGCTGTTGATTACGCCGCTTGCCTCCTCAATGACGGCGGGCAGGTTGCCCTCCATACGCGGGCGCTCTTCGACATTATGCTTGGGTCCGGTCCGGCGCTCGGTGCCGATGACGCGGAACAGACGCACACCAGCGTTGGGATGGTCTGGCCCCAAGCGGGCGAACAG
>MKWU01006964.1_pt1 | contig 11111 bp, 7 predicted proteins | sample 809101 | NCBI WGS metagenome assembly MKWU01 (sample SAMN05860141, study PRJNA318959) | sponge metagenome | host: Aplysina aerophoba | place: Slovenia: Piran, Adriatic Sea, Gulf of Piran | collected 2013-05-07
CCTCCCCCTTCCCCTGTCCCCTCCCTCCTCTGTCCCCTCACCCCAGTTTCCACAAACGCATACATACCTCATGTCAGTGCATTACGAAAATAGACCACAGCGCACCACACAAGAACAAGTAAGACCCGACTATGGCCAGAAGGGGACATGACAGTCTGCCACAGCCACCCTCCCAGAACAAGACAGAGCGTACACAGTCTCAGCCATGTTGCCAGCATCTAATACGTAGATTCCCTGCAGAAAACAGGTACAGTACTACGTACACACTAGGAGGGTGCCCCCCTAACAAATCCTTCTCTTTCATGTTTCGTCAAACAAGAGACCAGTGTACGTATTACAACAAGAGATCCGTCAAGTACAGTACATACACATGTACCAGGGCAGGGCCCCTGCAGACGGAGGAATGGAGCACCATCGGCAGATCAAGCCACTTCAGACATGAAAGAGCACACACACCTTGCCTTCTTGTTCAGAACAAACTACCAAGTCCTTATCACACAGAAGGAATTTGGGTTCTAGCCTTCCTGCTCACCTCCACATACGTACTGTACAAGCTGACTGCAAGACTTCATAGCACCCAAAACAGCAAACTGCTTCAACTTGGGTTGAACTCCAAACAATAGGATTGTCCCATGGCTCAATCCCAGTTTCATATTAGGCTATTGTGCTGCTTCATGCAAACATATTGCTGCGGTCACAACTCCATTATCAGCCAATTCACTTCCGTTCACCCAGAAGTGTCCATTGACCACATATACCATATTTAGGCACCATCAATGCATCCAATGACAACTATACCTACACATAGCAATTCAAGTAGGTAACACTAGAAGATAGTAGATAAAACAGATTACGTTACAGCTTTCAAAACGCGATTCAGAGGAAGATACAGTAATCAAGAGATATGAAGTCCAATTGGTTCCCTTCAGGTTGCGTGTAGAGATCCAGTAACATGTTTGTAGCCAGGTACCCACCACACTAAAATAAATCTCGATTGAGGTTAATTTCGTTCACATTAGCCTACAGATTCAAAATTTCTAGATGCTTCGGTAGCCGTCATGCCAGACTTACCTAGCCGCTCAGGATTGTTCAAAGAATAAAATCTTAAAACAATCTGTGGGGTGAACCAATTTTCCGCTTAGCTACACATTCCTTTCCAGTGAGGGCGTCTGTGTAATACATACGTACGTACGTCTACAAGTTATGTTGTAGTACGTACTGTATGTTGTAGTTACGTGGGATACGAGTGTCTACCACAAACCACGCCTGGAGCTGAAGCGAAGAGAAAGAACTTGCTGCTAATTAAGAACCAGCAAAGCTTGCCAGTGACGATGCAGATGTGTTACAGCTAGCAGTCGTCACACAGTGAGTGGTGGGTCTAAAGCAAGTTTTGTTGCAACATGAGCAAGAGCTACGTACATACGTATGTGGGATCTCTCTGTGAACAAAGTACACTTCGTTCTGTGCGAGCTCCTCAGGGTGGCACACTTCAGCATTGTCAATACATTGCTCATGCTCAATGTGGAGAGACCCACCCAGCTGCAACCACGGTACAGACAATAGATATAAGGTTGCAAATACGTAAGCATACATACGTATGTGTGTATGTACGTAGATATCACCCTTGCAATACATAACATTGGACAATAAATGGCCCAGCAATGCAAAACTGTCATGTGACAACATGGCAACCCTACATAAGAAATTCACTTATGTACGTGTGTATATACAATTGTATTCAAATGGTTGGCTGAAGTTAGCTCGGGAAATGTGACATTTCCCGGTTGGCTACCGTCACAAAACTGATCCATACATTGTAACACGCCTGCGATGCTAATTGCTGAAAGGCACAACATACGTACGTACATACGTACGTACATATGTATGTACTTCTGCGAGAATCAATTGACTGCATAGGACATATACGTATAGCTGGCACAAAGTAGGCCATACTCACACACAACATGTCTCTTCAGTATTTTAGGGAGTTTATTTCCAAGTAGACTGGAAATCTGATACATTTCTATATAATTTGAATAGCTGCATTTGAGGAGAAAGACTACATACCCCTACATGGAGTTGTGTGAGTTGCACCATTAACCACTTCTGATAGTGTCAGATTACATGGTCTGCTGAACCTACAAGTGAAGAGTGTACTCCAGGAGCCGCTGTGTCTGAGCTCCTGCTGGCAACTCAGAGCTGCCCTATGCAGCCGGGTAACGTGGCACCTCCCAGCACCCCCACAGTTATCAGAACCTCAGGTGACCTCAGGCGAGATCAGTTTGTAAGAGGGTGGAGATTCACCCCTACCATGACACTATATACATTACCTCTGCCACATGGGAGACAAGTTCACATCACCAACAGGTCATGTCTAAACTGGTGGCAAAATGTAGCTATAGGTGAAGCTTTCTGGGAATGTGAGCAGGGGGTGCTGTAGATAGAAAGTGCCCACATGCAAGCCTCGCTGATTTTGAGTTTCCAGTCCCCCACCTCACTTTCAGACAGCATCTACCATCACACACATGGCACATACAGTTACTCCTCTACCCTACCCCTAGAGGATGGGGCAGGAAGCAAACATCATAATAATATTTTCAGGACATGTACACATACATACGCATACACTATAGACACTGAACAAATCTGAACAAATCTGAACAAAACAGAGTCCAAAGTGCTACGTCAGCAATGTTTACAGTGCTACGTCTGCAATGTTTACAGTGCTACATACAGTACGTACACACAAATGGGAAATCTTTCTAAGGCTGGTGTATAGAGGTGAAGCAGACAAAGTGAATGGTGCTACAATCAGTCTTAATTTGGTAGTACTCACTAATAAACAAAACAGATGGCGGCCAAGTACGCATCTGACAATTTGTTTAACCTTTGGCAGATATCGCAGAGTAAGGTGACGAAGACAATGCCTCCCAACACGTCCGCATGAATAGGTCTTTGCACGATTAGTTTTCTGGACTCGTCAACTGAGCTGAACTGCAACGAACTAAATCCGCATGTGTCGCTGTCAATGGACCAGACGATTCGACCCCAATTCAGGGGTCAATTGGATTAACCAATTAACACGACACCTGTCCATTCTGAGCTCAGCTAGGACACTCTATAGAAAAATGATTGGCAGACCGGTCACGCATGCCACAGCTGAGGTTAGAACGCCTGGAATTAAAACCAGTCGTCTGTACTCTGCACATCATGCACGCACACAGACATCCAAGACATTCTACTTATTACAGATTATTACATTATTATTATTACAGATACTATACGTACTGTAGTTTGTGCAAAGAGCATGTGGTTGGCCAATTCAATTAGAAATACGTAGCATCTGGCAGCGGAGGTACGTAACAAGACCTAATACGTATGTACGTTCAATATTTCTAAAAAATTCTATCAGTTGAGCCGTGCAACAATCTTCGAAGTGGTGTACACTACAGAGACACACGTGTGTAGCATTGTGACATACGTACGTAGCGCTCTGGCAGGGCTTCATATACGTTTGTATAAGGCCATTTACAAATGTACACACTTCAATTCTGCGGTGAACTGTGGAATATGAAGATTTCGTGCACTTGCAATAACATGTGTGTTATCAGATGAGTGCCAGTAACATTCACAGCACGCGCAACTTAGGCCTGAAAAGGGAACTGCTGCTTGGGGTCATTGTGAAGGGGCTGCATGCAAGACATCCACACCACGGCGCACCACTGACTGTACAGCACTTTGAAGTGGATATCTGTACACATGAGCTCGATAATATTCCCTGTCTCGATCTTCAGTCCCCAGTCATGCTTTTGATACAGTAGAAGAGCATCAATTTGCTTGATCACTCACTAGTGAATGAGGACCTTATTTAAGTATAATTCTAATACACCAAGGACAGAAGTGTATTCACATTCAAAGACAATTGAAGTTCACAAATATAAAGGGTGCGCTTCAATTGCAGGGCTTCCTTCAATCAAATTATGCAATATTCACATTAATGTTCACACTAATCTTGTGATTACTCAAGTACGTAATTTATTGAACAAGTTTTCACTGCATGGACAATATTTTACAACAATGAACTCCCCCAGTAGCTGCATACGGTAGCTGTACAAAGCTAGTCGAACTCACTACAGGCATGACTACAGTACCTGTGTGCATGGCACGTGAAAGGCGTCAAAATGTAATGTAGACACACTGCTGTGAAAGGTGTCACCGTTATCACATGCCGGAAATAACAAACACTGAGAAACAGAATAGCATGCATGCCTATACCTGGACCTTGAATATCTGATGAGTGACTGTACACACCTTCTCACGTTTACATGTAGCAATTTTGGAGAATGGGTTTCATCGACTGGCACACAACACAAATGACTGAGAATGGGTTTTCACTGACTGGCACACAACACAAATGACTGAGAATGGGTTTCATCGACTGCACACAGCACAAATGGCTGAGAATGGGTTTCATCGACTGCACACAGCACAAATGGCTGAGAATGGGTTTCATCGACTGCACACAGCACAAATGGCTGAGAATGGGTTTCATCGACTGCACACAGCACAAATGACATGCACGTACAGTGCAGTACCTCTAGCAGCCAACACTTAAGGAAGGGAATGCAGTTGAAAAAATGCTGCTTTTTGTGGGAACACGCCCGTGATGGGGCAAAACATTGCATTAAAGTGACAAGTCATTCGTTGGCGTGCTTGATCGTCCACAAAGAATCATTCTACTACCGTGGTGCATACAACAACTCATTACAACGAAACAGCATCAACCTGTGCATACTCCAATAATCCCAATGAAACATCTTCCTATAGGTTTTAGCATGTATGTAGCCAAGCACCAATCAGACACACTGATTCCTCTCTACACAGTACACTCTACACTACAGTACACTCAGTACAATCAGTCACACTGATTTCTCTATCTGACTTCTCTATTTCCCTTTTTCCCCTTTCTCTTCAGCTCCCGCCAATACCCGTAAATGTCCACACACCCTCCGCTCTTGCCAACACAAGAGGAAACTCACATTGCGTTGAGGGTGGAGCACTTCTGCTTGGTACCTCGCAAGCTGCCGTTCCACCTCCATTATGCGTGTCTGTCTCATCAGCTCCACCTGCTGAAACTCCTCCAGACTGCCCAGGGTGGCTATCATCTGTTCTTCCAGGCGTGACAGTTTCTCTCGTAGGTTGCAAGCCTTAGCGGAAGAGTGGGGGAGGAGGAGGGGGGACAAAAATGAGAGCTATGCAGTAGCAGTAACAACTGAGGGTAGTCATGTGATGCCTACACTTACTGGCTACACACTGCACACACGTTTTGTAATATGATACACATATACGCACAATACATAGACAACTCTCCTCCTTCAACAGGACCTTAATTAACTGGAAGGGCGACCTCACATTGCTTCCCACTTATGGTAAGTAAATGAATATGTATGAGGTATTTACATATAGTGTACAGTATACGAGTTGGATAGAATACATGGGTCGTTTGGAACGGGGTGGGGTGTGGGTGGGTGTGCTCACACCCTGTATATTCTACATTCAAGACATGCACACACTACAACCTTACACTTACGTACGTATGCATTCTAGCCATTCATCTGCCCAACATCACAACAGCTCACCGTCACACCACACACACATCTGAAAGCACCAGAAGACGTGGTTGACAGAGGGACAGACTTGGTCAGCTGCAGCGTCTGAACTGTCACCACAAACACGTGACTGGAACGGTGTGCACTAACAGAATTTACACTAGGCCAGTTTTGGGCATTTCAGTGCGGCCTCGGTAGCTTCAAAGCAAGGCCTGGTTCACATTTTATGGCCTACTTCAATGCACCACTTAGTAAGGTGGCCACACTTTCCATGTACATACGTACGGACAAGCAGGCCACTAGCCCATATTTGGACAGTCATGGTCTAGCCTGCTAGACCCTCCCCTTCCCCGGGGGGTAGAATGTTCGTTAGAACATGAGAGGTAACACCCTACTGCTAAAATGGGCTCCTGTGTACATATGTACAAATTCTGTGTAATCACGTATGTACATACGTAGGTAAGTATACCTATATGCAAGCAACTGTTTCTCTTTGCATGTACTGCTCATGATGACCATGAAAAGTCATGGTCTGCCAATTCAAAGGAAGAAGGAGTGTTGGAAGGGGAAGGAGGGTAGAGAGAGAAGTGGGAGAGTTTAACTCATCCTCACTTCCTTCCACACACTTAGGTGTTTGATTTCTTTTGTGACAGATACTCCGCCACCACTTCCATAATCTCACATACCCAAGTTGGTCAGATAACACAGATAGACTGCCCCACATTCACCTGACCACCCATAAACCAATTACTAAACCGTTTCAAAACCAGGCTGCATCGATCACGTTTCCACTGCTTATCACATGCTTGGTCCTTGATTCACTCTGATGAGACTGCCCGACATTTGAGCCTCACCATCCCTTGTCTTAAAGTGCTCCTGAGGTTAATGACTAAATCACAGTTGTTCGCTGATTAGGTGTGAAGTTTAAGATGGCTACAACATTGAAGGACACAATGAAGAGCTGACACATACGCATGTTCTGTGGTTAATTTACGGAGATAGAAAATGCAGCATTCAAGTATGACGCAGTAGAAGATGGAGCTCTGGGTCATCAAGGTATGTACCACTGGCCTCTTTCAAAGGGTCCTGTGTTCCCAAATTAACAGAAGTATTTCTCTCCCACAAATGGAGGCTGGCGAGGACAGGTACCAGGACAGCTGCATGGAAAGTGATCGTCTTTGCTCACTCCGGCTGCAAATGTCCCAATGTATGTACGACTGTTCATTAGTTTCGTTCTCTCTATTCGTTGATACATACGTACAAGATATAGTGTACAGCCCTCTGACAAATGCCCCCCAATTTCACCCTCACCTGAAAAGGTCATCAATAACCCGTAAGTCGTTACAATACAGGTACGTACAATATCTAATGTATGTCAAACAGCAAGGCCTAGCTGTGTCTGGACTAGCTGAGCACATACAGCATCTTACATGATTTTTGATTGGAACCATCTCAAAGCCCCTGGTCTTCCCACAACAGATGCAAGTAGACACACGACACGCATATACATATACACACGCGCACGCACACACGCACGCACACACACACACACACACTATATTCCCTACCTGCTCTGAGTCCTGTGGGACCTGCTGTAAGCGCTGCTTGATTGGATCCATTTGCTCACAAAAGTGGTGGTACTTGGACCACTGGGCACTGAGGTCTGCCTGCAAGGCGGCTCTGCAAGGAGAAGCAGTGGAGATGGGTGAGTAGCAAAAAGGTGGTACCATTGTAAAACTGACGAAGCTACCAAGCAACCACTCATCCGTCATTTGCCAACAGCAGCAACAAAACATGGTGAAAGATGTGTGTATCATACATCAAGGTAGAGACATCTGCAGCACTTTGCAATGCCTCTCATGTCTAAATGCCAGTGACCTTCATGATCTCCCTCTGCCTGGATGCAAGCAGCGTTTTAAGCCATATACTGTATCCAGCACAGAAGTGAAAACACAATATCAACCATGGCCATAAACGTATCGGGGTGCCTACAGTAGAACAGTAGCCCATGGGTTAACGCTCTCCCAGTCAACTTAGATACTTGATCCTAAGCCAGACTTTGTTTTTCATCACTCATCTCAGCAGTGGTGAATTTCACAAACGTAACTCTACCAACTAGCAGCCCTCAAGCTATGGGCATTTTGTCTCCTGAAACAACAGATACAATCATGAACAAGCAACAAACTACTCAGCCACTTATAGATAAGACCAGTGGCTCCAGTAGACCACTGGTGCACACACACCTGCCAAACATCCAACCACCACCACCACCCCTGGCCACCCTCGCCACAGTGCATCAATCCATTCGGTGATGTCGTAGAGGCTCATGCTACGACATACGTACATAGAACTAGAGTGATGTTGAGCTTACACGTAGCAACAATTTAGGTGCATTTCTCTCCTATTCTTCAGTTTTGTAACTGACAAAGACCTTCACGGTCGAAACATCTTACCCGCACTGAAATTGTTGCTACGTACATGTGTGCAAGCTCAACATCACTCTATTTCAATTCGGTTGTACAACTACACAGCATACGTACATTATCCCTACAGGCACCACGTCCCATCAGGAGGTCCCACCAGTGACCATTTTAGACAGACACCGTAGTCCATTGAACACCCACCACAGGCTAGTTAACTACAAAACGAATGAGTAGAATTTTGTCACTGAAGTTCATTCACACATTCAGCCTATATTATGAGTGAGACGCCAAGGTTCAATTCACAATTTTGTAATGCTACAATTCTGTTCCCACTCTCTACAGCCATACAACTGCCATTCCATTCATGTGGAATGTGTCCATGATAATAGGCATTAGGAAGTTATGCGACAAACACATGTAGCCAAACAGCAATGCAATTCAACCACTACAGCTTAACAACTACTAGCACACACACACCTACAAGGGTGTTGATCCTTTGGTACGCACTAGCCCACGTTTCACAATAATTACTGTGAATTATCGTGAAACGTGGGCTAGCGCTACCAAAGGATCATGACTGATTTACCTAGCCACTCAGGACTCTACAAACATACAAGAGTGACTGTCCCATATATAAGTGGAACGTATTTTGCATGGTCAGCTTTTACTCAAATGCCATCCCATATACATACAACCAACAGCCTACATGAGGTGTCCTGTAGCCTACAGCAGGCCTAATATAAGCCAAACACGCATCCAGGCAGGTCAGGCTGGCCTAAACTAACACTCTGATGCACCTAGATATGATGATATCGTAGCAACTCATTTTGTTACCTTATTGAGAACTAGCCAATTGATATGCTCAAGATTAGTTGCTAGGTACCTATGTATATACATATGTACATATACAGCCAGTCAGGCACTGGTGGACCTGTTGTACTTCCCACCCTGCTGACCACAGACCTTGTTAAGTAATGCCAATTTGGCTGGCAAGCAAAGCCCTTCCTACTGATAAGGGACAGAGCAGACAAATCTGCATAATTATTACAGTTAAACAAACTGCTTAGTCCTCACACCAAACAATTATCAGGATCCTCCAATGAATGTAGTTAACACCAGGACAATGGGCTATATATAGTAGCCTGTAGGAGGCAGTGGGAGGCTGTAGGAGGCAGTGGGAGGCTGTAGGAGGCAGGATGGATGCACCCCTACACTTGCATTGATTAGTACCAAGGTGCCTCTAAGGTGCATTTGACCTCAGACAGGTCTGTACAGTCAGTCCAAACTTGACTGGCATTAAACCTCGTGAACTTGGTCATGTGAAGAGGCTGAATACTAGACTTGGATACGCAAGCATCACGCCACTTCCAGTCCCAACTCCAGGTTAGACACCATTACCATTTCCATGCCAGCCCGGATGTGCGCGTGACTGCTCAAGCTGCTCTGAAACCACAGAAACGGCATAGGCCATTGACAACTTTGCCTCTAGAAGGAGAATGTGCTGCGAAGCTACAGTGTCAGTGGTAGCGTGTTTATCCAATGCAATTGTACATGTGTGTGGACACATGTATAGTACCCACTGCGTACGCTCACAGTCTATTCGGAACATTCAACACCAGTCTACTCCTAAATACACACCTCTTTAGCTGGCGCCATGAGATGGCTCACATTTGCTGTAAGGCAAGCAAACTGTTAGTCAAGTACACTGGTTGTGTGCACGTTTGTGCAGGGCTTTAGATATGTGGACCACCTTGTGGACAGCTTTCAACTGAGCTGGTTGAAAGATGTGACAACGAGAGGTATACGACATTCAGAAGACAAGGAGTGTTTCTACTTTACTTGCCACTCATGCATCTCCTGCCCATGAGAGCAGCCAGCTGTCTCACTGTCTATTGCACTCTACAAACTTTCACAGCAAACACAGCCAACTTCTGTTGCCTGTGGTGGGAGTTGTGTGGGGGAGTTTGTTTATATCCCACACTCACCACATTTCCCAGCCAAACACAACAAAGTAAAAATTAATTATGAACAAGCAGTACACAAGTAAGTCCCTAGGAGTGTGCATGGAGTAGGATGTAGCCATGGAAACAACAGCACAGGCCCCCTTACAGTAGACCTCACATCTTTGTCACGCCCACGCACAGACGTTAGACTGGGGCACATACGTACGTACGTACATGGGCTTCCTACATACATACAACATATGCACACATGCCGGTACATGCATACCAACATACGTAGCATACATATCTGTGTTGGCCCCTCCCAGGACAACATGACATCTGTGGTACTTGTACCAGTCTCCTCCTCTCACCGTCTGTCTGCAAACATTCTGCACTCCAACTGAGTCATCCTGATGGCACAGACTGTTGGCAGCGCGGCTGTTCGGGGACATTAATGCATGGAGGGTCGGTCGGCCAGTGTGTTATGCTGCCTTCACCATCACACAGGTGTAGCCAAGCAAAGAATGGCATATGCAAGCACTTTAAATACAACACGAGGTAGAAGCTCGTGCTCTACACGCATATGTATCAGAGCTAACAAAACGTTTCCCATCCACTACTCAATTGGGAACTGTCTTTCCAACAACCTTAATTGTACATGAGTGCTCTGCTTATCATTCTTCCCTGATGATGGCAGCTGTATGCTATCGAAACATTGGAAAGACAGTTGGACAGCTTGTGTGAATAGCTAGACATGTTGGAGATACGTACCTAGCCACAAACAACCTCACAAGGAAAGAGTGTAGAATTCAGCCTTGTACAAGCAGACAGTGGCGAACCAGCTGCCTGCCTTAGTTTCCAAAATGAAACCACTGCAAGACATGATGCAATAAGATGAACAAGGACCTTATGCACCCATTTGTTCAAACAGAGGATGTGTAGTTGTGGCAGGGTTTGTGGTTTGAAAAGAATGTGAACAAATTTCTTAATTTGAGTCCAACAAGTGTTGGAGGGAACAACGCTTAGCCAAGGACGCATGTCTCATTAGCACACACAACAACCACGGCACCCCTACACTGCTGTCGCCAGAATTGCCTCTCAAGCACTTTGAGCCAGATGCATCCGTTACAACATAC
>MKWU01006967.1_pt1 | contig 11105 bp, 13 predicted proteins | sample 809101 | NCBI WGS metagenome assembly MKWU01 (sample SAMN05860141, study PRJNA318959) | sponge metagenome | host: Aplysina aerophoba | place: Slovenia: Piran, Adriatic Sea, Gulf of Piran | collected 2013-05-07
GCGCGGCGGGGGATGAGGTCGGCGATGCCGGGGATCGGAAACGGGGCCGCGGCGGCGGCAGGCGGCGGGGCGGCGGCGCGGGCCGCGTTCGCCTCACGCGTGCGCTCGCGCGAGTTCACGCCGCTGCCCGGCGTCTTCGACCTGATCTCGGCGCGCATCTGCGACGGCTACGGCTTCTCCGGTCTCTACATGACCGGGTACGGCGCCGTCGCCTCGCACCTGGGGCTCCCCGACGCCGGTCTCGCCACCTACAGCGAGATGGTGGAGCGCGTCTCGCGCATCTGCTCGGTGACGCGCACGCCGCTCATCGCCGACGCCGACACCGGCTACGGCGGCCTGCTCAACGTGCAGCACACGGTGAGGGGCTACGAGCGCGCCGGGGCGGCCGGGATCCAGCTCGAGGACCAGCAGTTCCCGAAGAAGTGCGGCCACGCGCCGGGGAGCAGGCCGGTGATCGAGCTTCCGGAGGCGGTGGCGAAGATCGCCGTCGCCGTCGAGTCGCGCGAGTCGGAGGATTTCCTCGTCGTGGCGCGCACCGACGCGCGCTCCGACTACGGGCTGGCGGAGGCGCTGCGCCGCGCCGAGGCCTTCGCCCGGGCCGGGGCCGACGTGCTCTTCGTCGAGGGGCCGCGCTCGCTCGAGGAGATGCGCGCGGTGGGCCGCGCCCTCGACCTCCCGCTGATGGCGAACATGGTCGACGGCGGCCGCACGCCGGTGCTCTCGCGCGAGGAGCTGCGCGAGGTCGGCTACACGCTCGCCCTCTTCCCGGCGACCGGCTTCCTCGCGGCGGGAGCGGCGCTGCGCTCGGTCTACTCCCACATCGCCGAGCACGGCTCCAGCGCCGGTCTCGCGCAGCCGCTGCACGACTTCGACGCCTTCAGCGAGCTGATGGGCTTCCCCGAGGTGCGGGAGTTCGAGGAGCGCTGGGCGAGCCGGGTCGAGGAGCTCTGAGGGGAGACCCCACGTGGCGGAGGCGGCGGCACACGCACGGCCGGAGGGGCGACCGGCGATGGTCTACGGCGGGCGCGCCCGGCTCGGGCTGATCGTGCCCCCGACCAACACGGCGAACGAGGCGGAGTGGCAGCTGATGGCGCCGGAGGGGGTGAGCGTGCACTCCGTGCGCATGCCGCTCCACACCGACGCGGCGAGCGAGGAGGGGCTGCGCGCGCTCTACGCCGACGTGCGGCGCGCCTCCTCCGACCTGGCGCAGGCCTCCGTCGACGTCGTCGCCTACGGCTGCACGGCCGGCTCGATGACCGACCCGATGACGGCGCTCGGCGACTTCGTGACGGAGCTGACCGGCGTGCCGGCCGTGACGACGGCGGCCTCGCTGGTCCACGCGCTGCGCGCGCTCGGCGCGACCCGCGTGGCGGTCGCGACGCCGTACCACGACGCGCTGAACGAGCACGAGCGGGACTTCCTCGGGACGAACGGCATCGAGGTGGTGGCGATGGCCGGCCTCGGCATCGGCGCGGGGGGCCCCCACGAGTATGTCGAGATCGCCCGCGTCGGCCTGGGCGAGGTGCGCCGGCACGCGCTCGCGGTCGACCGGCCGCAGGCGGAGGCGCTGCTCATCAGCTGCACCGACCTCGCGACGCTTTCGCTCATCGCCGGGCTCGAGCAGGAGCTGGGGAAGCCGGTCGTGACCAGCAACCAGGCGACCTTCTGGGCGGCGCTGCGCGCCTCCGGGGACGTGGGACGCCTCGAGGGCTGCGGCGCCCTGCTCGCGCGCCACTAGCACCGCCGGCGGGCGGCCGGGGGGAGGGGCTTCCGCACCCTCGCCCCGCTAATGTTGCGTAAGTTAGTCGGGTATGACAACATCTCCCGAGTGACAGCGCTCCTCGCCACCCGCCGCACGGTCGACCGCTTCACGGTCGCGGGCCTGCTCGCCATCGCGGGCCTCGCCGCCGTCTACCTCTTCGCCCTGCGCGTCGACGCCGCGTGGCCGGTCTTCTGGGTAGCCGGCGTCGCCTTCGGCATCGTCAGCCAGCGCAGCCGCTTCTGCTTCGTCGCCGGCTTCCGCGATCTCTTCCTGATGCGCCAGGGCCGGATGATGCGGGGCATCCTCGCGGGCCTCGCCGCCGGCAGCATCGGCTTCGCGATGATCATGGCGACGGTCGTACCCAACGCGGGGAGCGGCGTGCTGCCGGCCGACGCGCACATCCTCCCGCTCGGCATCGCGACGGTGTTCGGCGGGCTGCTCTTCGGCTTCGGGATGGTGCTCTCCGGCGGCTGCGTCAGCGGATCGCTCTACCGCATGGGCGAGGGCTACGTCGGATCCTGGATCGCGATCGCGGGCGTGCTGCTCGGCCTCTACGGGCTCAACCGCACCTGGAACTGGTGGTGGGACCACCAGATCAGCAGCGACCGCATCTCGTGGCTGCCGACCGATCTCACCTACACCGGGGCCGTCGCGGTCACGCTGGCGCTTTTTGCGCTCGCCTTCTTCGCCGTCTCCTGGTGGGAGCGGGGCGCCTTCCGGGGGATGAGCTTCGTGGTCCCGGTGACGAGCGCCTCGGCCGCGCCCCCACCGCCCTCGACCTCTCCCTCCGGCCTCTGGCGGCGCCTCTTCCGCGAGGAGTGGACGCCGCTCGCCGGCGGGCTCGCGCTCGCCGCGGTCAACATCGTGCTCTTCATCCGCTACCGTCCGCTCGGCGTCGTCGGCGAGCTCTCGCGCTGGTCCGCCGATCTCGGGGCGACCCTCGGCGCCGGCGTCGGCGAGCTCAAGGGCATCAGCGACATCCCCGGCTGCGTCCCGCAGTTCGTCGAGGGGACCTGGTTCACCGACGCCTTCATGCTCAACGTGGGGATCGTCGCCGGCGCCTTCACCGCGGCGCTGCTGGCGCGGGAGTTCCGCCCGCGCGTGCCGCGCGGGCCGAGGCGCTACGTGCAGTCGCTCGCCGGGGGCCTGGTGATGGGCTACGGCGCCGGGCTCGGGCTCGGCTGCACGCTCGGCGCCTTCTTCTCGGCGATCCCCTCGCTCGCCCTCAACGGCTGGTTCTACGCCGCCGCGCTCGCGGTCGGCGCCTACGCCGGGACCGCCTTCATCCGGAGGTTCCCGTGAGCGGCGCCGCGGCGGCCGAGGTCCTCGACCTCCGGGGGCGTCCGGCCGCCGAGCAGCTGCGCGAGGCGCACGAGGCGGTGGAGCGCGCCGCAGCCGGCGGCGGGGCGCGCATCCTCACCGACCTCGACATCGTCGCCACCTATGTGCTGCCGCAGGCGGCGCAGCGCGGACTGCGCTGCCGCGTCGATCCGCCGGACGGCGGAACGCGCTCGCTTCAGCTCTCGCCCGCCGGGGGCGCGGCGGCGCCGGCCGGAGAGCCGCAGGGAGAGCCAGCCACGGAGTCAATCGCGGAGTCGGGAGAGAGGGAGGGATGAAGATGGCCACCACGAGCGAGGCGCCGGTCCTGGACGTGCGCGGGGAGATCTGCCCGTACCCGATGCTCAGGACCAACCGCGAGCTCGACGACGTGCGGCCGGGCGTCGCGGAGCTGCGCGTGATCACCGATCACCCGCCGGCGCTCTCGACGATCCCGCCGGAGGCGATGAAGCGCGGCTACGGCTGCGAGATCAGCGAGCGCCGCTCCGGCGAGTGGGAGATACGGATCTTCAGCGCCGAGGGGGCCGCCGACTAGCTCGGCACCTGGAAGTGTGTCAGCGCGGTCCCGCGGCGGGACCGCCGGAAGAAGAGGACGCCGCCGAGCGGGCGGCATAGCGAGCGGAGGAGAGAGATGGATAGATCCGACCGACCGGGAGGGATATCGAGGCTCTGGCGGCGCGGGGCCGGGCTCGTGGCGCTGGCCGCCGTGGCCGGCGCGGCGCTCGTCGCCGCGTGCGGCGGCGACGACGAACTGGCGGTGACCGGCCTCGACGAACGCGGCTACCACGACACGTCGAGGCTCGTCACCACGCAGTGGATCGAGGACAACCTCGACAACGACTCCGTGCTGCTGATCGACCTGCGCAGCGGGGACGACTACGCCGTCGGCCACATCCCGGGGGCGGTGCAGATCCCGCGCAGCGCGTTCCAGGTCGAGATCGACGGCGTGCCCGGGCTGATCCCGCCGGCCGCCAACGTGGCCTCGGAGCTCGGCGCGATCGGCGCGACCGCCGAGACGACGATCGTCTTCTACGACAATCGCGGATCGATCTGGGGCTCGCGCGGCCTCTGGGTGCTCTCCGTCTACGGGCACGAGGACGTGCGGCTGCTCGACGGCGACTTCCCGCTCTGGGAGTCCGAGGGTCGCCGGGTCAGCACCGGGGCGTCGGCGCTCGCCGCGGCGGACTACGCCTTCAGCTCCTCGCCGAACGGGGACATCATCGCCGGCTGGGATGAGATCGTCGCCGCCATCGACGACCCGAGCGTCCTGGTCTGCGACGCGCGATCGCCGGAGGAGTACGCCGGGCGTGACGTGCGCGCCGACCGCGGCGGGCACATTCCCGATTCGGTCAACGTCGAGTGGAGCCGCGCGCTCGACGAGGACGGTCGCTTCAAGTCCGCCGACGAGTTGCGCGCTCTCTACGAGGGCGAGGGCGTCGTCGCGGGCAACACCGTCTACACGCTCTGCCAGACGGCGGTGCGCGCCACGCACACCTGGTTCGTGCTCTCAGACCTGCTCGGCTACGACGACGTGCGCGTCTACGACGGGTCGTGGGTGGAGTACGGCAACCGCGAGGACTCGCCGATCGACTCGTAGCCCGAGTCCCGGCAGCAGGGGCGGCGGCAGCCGCCCGACGGGGCCCCGCGCGACATAGCGCGGGGCCCCGATCGTTGCCCCGGCTAGTGCTCCTCGAAGAGCAGGCCCATCCCGGCGATCTGGTCGGAGATGCCGAGCGTCCGCAGCGTGTGCCAGGCGTTCGCGACGTTGATCGGGATCACCGGCTTGCCGAGCTGGCGCTCGAGCGTCGGGAAGATGTCGACCGCCGAGAGGTTGGTCCCGACCTGGACGATGGCGTCGATGCCCGAGGCGTCGAGCTCGCGCACGGCCTCGAAGACGTCGGATCGCGGCGTGTGCGCGATCGAGGTCGCGGTGGCGCACTTGAGGCCGACGATCTTGCGGACCTCGAAGCCCATGTCGGTAAAGAAGGCGTGCACGTTCTCGTCGCCGATGGGCTGGTAGGGGGTGAGGACGCCGAGACGCCTCGCGCCGAGCGTCTCCAGCGCGTCGACGCAGGCCGTCGCGCCGGTCGTGAGCGGGATGTCCCCGATCTGCTCCTTGACGCGGCGGATGAACTCCTCGTTGCCGGCGAGCCCGCCCCAGAAGGTCTCGGCGCTCATCCCCATCATCACGCAGGTCGGCTCGCAGGTGAGGAGGTCGCGCACCGCGACCGGGATCTCGGTGCGGATCAGCTCGAGGAAGACCAGGAAGGCGTCGTCGGTGTCGAGCGCCGGGGACTCCACGAAGAAGCGGCCGGGGTGCCAGGTGACGCCGGGCACGGCGATCTTCGCCAGGTCGTACTCGACGGCGGTGTTGGTGGAGGGGATCACCACGCCCACGCGCGCGCGGTAGCCGATGTAGTTCTCGAGCCGCTCGTCCATCGTCCCGGCGTCGGCAACGGTCGTCATCGCGTCCCTCCTCGCACCCCGCCCCGCATGCAGGCGATGGCCTCGGCCGCGCCCGCCAGGTCGGCGTACTTCTGCTCCATGTCGAACAGGTTCGCCTCGTGGGGTCCGAGCGCGCGGTCGCCGACGCAGTCGCGCACGACGATGGTGCGCAGATTGTAGCTCATGGCATCGACGACGCTGGCGCGCACGCAGCCCGAGGTCGTGGCGCCCGTAACGAGCAGGGTGTCGACGCCGCGGCCGAGCAGCCAGGGGGCGAGATCCGTGCCGAAGAAGGCCGAGGGCTGCGTCTTCCGGATCACGTGCTCGCCGGGTCGGGGCGCGAGCTCCGGGACGACCTGGCTCCCCTCCGACTCCTCGGTGAGGTCGAGCAGCCCCGGCGCCTTGCGGGTGAAGACCCCGGCGTCGGAGCCGTCGTCCGCGTAGACGACGCGCGTGAAGGCGATGGGGAGTCCGGCCGAGCGCGCCGCCTCGAGCAGGGGCCGCGTGCTCGCGATCGCCCCGGCGATGTTGCCGCCGCCGAAGCGCTCCGGGTCGGCGAAGGCGTTGATGAAGTCGACCACGAGCAGGGCCGGGCGCTCGCCGAAGCCGACCGCGCGGCCGAGGCCCTGGCGCTCGTAGAGCGCGCGCTCGGCGTCGGAGGCGGGGCCGCTCACGCCAGCTCCCGCTCGCGCTCGAGCGAGGCGATCATCGAGGAGTTGCGCAGGAAGGCGAGGGCCAGCTCCCGGTCCTCCGCCGTGCGCCGCCACTCCTCGTGCCGCTCGCGCCGGCGCCCGGGGTCGCTCTCGCGCAGGAGCTCCCGGTTGCGGAGCGACGCCGCCTGCACGTGCTCGAGGCAGACGGTGCGGCGCTGGCGCTCGTAGACGTCGAGCAGCGAGTCGTCGGCGCCGCGCCAGATCGCCGCCAGCTTCTTCGCCAGGTTCACGGCGTCGTGCACGCTCCCGTTCATCCCCATCCCGCCGAGCGGGTTGTTGACGTGGGCGGCGTCGCCGGCGAGCAGGATGCGGCCGAGCCGGTAGCGCACGGCGACGCGCTGGTGCACGCGGTAGAGCGAGCGGTGCGTGACCTCGTAGGGCTCGCCGCGGGGAAGCACGCTCTGCATGCGGCGCTGCACGCTCCCGTCGCTCGTGAGATCGCCGCCCTCGTGCTCCGAGTCGGTGGGGAAGAGCACGCGCCAGAAGTAGCGCGTGCGCAGGAGCACCAGCCACTCCTCAGGATCGGAGAGGTAGTTGACATAGCTCAGGTCGGGGATCTCCTCCCGGAAGTCGAAGGGCGTCGTCAGCACCAGGAAGAGCTCCGGGAAGGTGAGACCCTCGAACTCGATCCCCTGCGAGATGCGGACGAGCGAGGCGGCGCCGTCGGCGCCTATCAGGTAGCGCCCGCGCTCGCTCCGCTCCTGCACGCCCCCGAAGCGGACGAGCGCGGAGACGCCGCTTTCGTCCTGGTTCGCCCCCACCACCTGCTCCGAGAAGCGCACCTCGCAGCCGCCGCTGGCGCGGAGGCGCTCGAGCAGGATGCGCGTGAACTTCCACTGCTCGGTCTGCACGCGGTAGGGATGGGCGGTGAGGCCGGCCAGCGCCGAGAGGTCGAAGGTCGCGACCGGCCCGCTCTGCCGGTCGCGGTACTGCCAGGTGGGGGCGATCAGCCCCTGCTCGATCACGCGCTCGGTGACGCCGCCGAGCTCGTCGAGCATGTCGAGCGTCGGCGGGTGGAAGGTGGAGGCGCGCGGGTCGATGGGGAGGCTCTCCTCGGCCTCAAAGACGGTGACCGGGATGCCGGCCTCGACCAGGAAGGAGGCGGCGCTCAGCCCCGCCGGCCCGGCGCCGGCGATCAGCACGCGGTCCTCTGTCGCCATATGCTCCCCCGCCCTCCGGCGTTGACGCGCGAGTCCTGTATACAACGGGGCCTACATACCGTAGTACCCCTGCCGGCACCACCAGAGGGGTGCGCGAGAGCCAGTGTCACTTCGTCTGTCCGCGTTGCGGTTGGTCGGGCGATGCCGATCTCAACGCCGCGCGCAACGTGCGGGAGAGGGCATGGAACACGGCGGCCGTGGCGGTCGTCGAGAGACGGTCGGCCGGGTGACACCCGGTCACGTCCCGGGGCCGTCAGGAAGAGGTGCATGGGCGCCCCCGTGGGCACCAGCGCATATCGCCCCTATACAATCCGCCGAGGTTTCTGCCCACCGCCCGCGGTGTGCTACCGGTGGATGGAGTGCCCGTGCCCTACGACTTCGTGCCGCTCCCCGAGCGAGCGCCGCTCCGCTGGCCCAACGGCGCACGGCTCGCGCTCATGATCACCTTCAACCTGGAGCACTGGGACCTGGTGAAGGAGACCGACCTTCCCTACTACGCCGGGGGCCCGCCGGCGCTCCCCGACCCCCTCCCCGGCCGCGTCGCCGACTTCCACAACTACTCCTGGCGCGAGTACGGCCAGCGCGTCGGCATCTGGCGGATGATGCGGGTCATGGACGAGGCCGGCGTCCCCGCCGGCTGCACCATGAACGCGAAGACCGGGCTCGAGCGGCCGGCGATCATCGACGCCGCGCTCAAGCGCGGCTGGGAGCTCATCGCCCACAACTACGAGCAGGGCGACCTGCTCACCAACTACGACTCAGACCCCGAGGCCGAGCGCGCGCTCATACGCGAGACGCTCCGGGTCTTCGAGCAGGTGACCGGGCGCAAGGCGCGGGGCTGGCTCTCCTCGTCGCTGCGCGGCACGCAGCAGACGCCGGAGATCCTGGCCGCGGAGGGGCTGCTCTTCTTCTGCGACTACATGAACGACGATCAGCCCTACCTGATCCGGACCGCCGCCGGCCCGATCGTCTCCACGCCGTACTCGGTCGAGATCAACGACTTCACGCTCTTCCACCGCCGCGGCATGACCACCTCGCAGGTGCTGGAGTCGCTCACGGAGCAGTTCGACCAGCTCTACGCCGAGGGCGCCGAGTCGGGGCGCCTGATGAACGTCGGGCTGCACCCGCACGTCTCCGGGCACCCCTACCGCATCCGCGCGCTGCGCGAGTTCGTCGAGCACGCGAAGGCGCACGACGGCGTCTGGTGGGCCACCCGCGAGGAGATCGCGGAGTGGTACCTGGAGCACCACGCCGAGCACATCGCGCCGGCCGGCTCAGCGCCGCCGCCCGCGTAGGGCCCGGGGCCGGATCCGGTGGTCGCGACCGTCTACGAGACGCCGGACGATGCCCTCGAGGGCGTCGGGGACGGCGCGACGGTGATGGTGGGGGGCTTCGTCTCGGCGGGCTCGCCCTCCCACCTGATCCTGGCGCTCAAGCGGCGCGGGACCAAAGACCTCACCGCGATCGCCAACAACATCGGGCTCGGCGACAAGCTCGACGAGCTCTGCGAGCAGCGCCAGCTGCGGAAGATGATCGCGAGCTTCGCGATCCGCGCCTCCGGCGGGCGCCGCAGCCGCTTCGAGGAGCTCTACCACGCCGGCGAGGTGGAGCTCGAGCTCGTGCCCCAGGGGACGCTCGCCGAGCGCATCCGCGCCGGCGGCGCCGGCATCGGCGGCTTTCTCACCCGCACCGGGCTCGGCACGCCGCTCGCCGAGGGGAAGCAGGAGCTCGAGCTGGGCGGGGAGCGCTACCTGCTGGAGCGGGCGCTGCGCGCCGACGGGGCCCCTGTGCCGGCCGGCGCGCCCAGGATCCGGGCGCAGCGCGCCGACCGGCTCGGCAACCTCGTCTACCGGGAGGCGGGCCGCAACTTCAACCCGGTGATGGCGACGGCGGCCGACCTGGTGATCTGCGAGGTCGAGGAGATCGTCGAGCCGGGGGAGCTCGACCCGGAGCGGATCGGGACGCCCGCGGCCTACGTCGACCGCCTGGTGCGCTGCGACCCCATCGAGGTGCGCTGGTCCGGGTAGGCCGGCGGCGCGAGGCGGAGAGGAGGGGGCATGCCGGGACTCACGCGCGAGCTGGTCGCGCTGCGCACGGCGCGGGAGCTTCCGGAGGGGGCGGTCGTCAACCTGGGGATCGGCCTCCCGACGGAGGTCGCGGGCTTCCTCCCCGAGGGGCGGCTCGTGCTCTTCCAGGCGGAGAACGGGATCCTGGGCTACGGCGGGATCAGCGACGCCGACTACGACCCCGACCGCATCAACGCCGGCGGCCAGCCGGTCGATCTCCTTCCCGGCGCGAGCTTCTTCGACAGCGCGAGCTCGTTCGCGATGATCCGGGGCGGCCACGTCGACGTCGCGGTGCTCGGCGGGCTCCAGGTCTCCGAGCGGGGCGATCTGGCCAACTGGTTCGTGCCGGAGCGGGGCGGGGGCTCGGTCGGGGGCGCGATGGATCTCGCGGTCGGTGCCCGGCGCCTGATCGTGGCGATGGCTCACACGACGCGCGACGGCGCACCCCGCATCGTGAGCGAGTGCTCCTACCCGCTGACCGCTCCCCGGTGCGTCGACCTGATCGTGACCGACCTCGCGGTGATCGAGGTGATGCCGGAGGGCCTGCTCCTGCGCGAGCTGGCGCCGGGCGTCAGCGCGGAGGAGGTGCAGGCGGCGACGGAGCCCCGGCTCGCGCTCGCCGGCGACTTGAGGGAGATGGCGCTCTAGCGCCGGGAAGGGCCTCACCATGACCGACGGGAACGCAGCCGCGCTCGCCCCCGACGACATCGTCCTGCTCTCGGGCGTGCGCACGGCGATCGGGACCTTCGGCGGCGCGCTCTCCGAGACGCCGGCCTCCGATCTCGCCGCCGCCGTCATCCGCGAGGCGGTCGCGCGCGCCGGGATCGAGCCCGCGCAGGTCGACCAGGTGATCCTGGGCTGCGTCGGTCAGGTCGCGGAGGATGCCTACATCGCGCGCCACGCCTCCGTGAAGGCCGGGATCCCGATCGGGACGCCGGCCTACACCGTGAACCGCATCTGCGGCTCGGGTCTCGAGGCGATCCACGAGGCGGCGCGCTGGCTGGCGGCGGGCGACGCCCGCCTCGTCGTCGCCCGGGGGGCCCGGGACAAGAGGCGCACGCCCCACTACCTGCGGGAGGGGGGGGCCCGCTAACCCCTAGGCGGCGCGGGCGGCGGGCGACGCCCGCATCGTCGTCGCCGGCGGCGCCGAGAACATGAGCCGCATGCCCTACTACGTGCGGAAGGGGCGCTACGGCTACCGCTACGGCGACGGGGCGCTCGAGGACGGCACGCTCGACCTGGTCACCGACCCCTTCGAGGACGTTCCGATGGGGATCACGGCGGAGAACCTGGCGGAGCGCTACGGGATCTCCCGCGGGTTGCAGGACGAGTACGCGCTGCGCTCGCAGCGGCGGGCGCGCCGGGCGATCGACGAGGGCCGCTTCCGCGAGCAGATCCTCCCGCTAAAGGTGCGGCGCGGCCGCGAGACGGTGATATTCGACACCGACGAGCACCCACGCGAGAGCTCGGCCGAGGCGCTCGGCCGGCTGCGCCCCGCCTTCCGCGGGGAGGGGTCGGTCACGGCCGGCAACTCCTCCGGCATCAACGACGGCGCCGCGGCGGTCGTCGTCACCACCGCGCGCACGGCGGCCGACCTCGGCCTGCGCCCGAGGCTGCGGCT
>MKWU01006968.1_pt1 | contig 11102 bp, 9 predicted proteins | sample 809101 | NCBI WGS metagenome assembly MKWU01 (sample SAMN05860141, study PRJNA318959) | sponge metagenome | host: Aplysina aerophoba | place: Slovenia: Piran, Adriatic Sea, Gulf of Piran | collected 2013-05-07
GTTGCCAAGACCTCCCGCCCCGCCTGAAAGTACAGCCCCTCAGTATCCACCAGTACACCATCGTTGTCCCACAAAATTGCGCGAATCACAAGTTCCTCTTCAGTTCAATCCCAAAAGTGTGTATTTAGCGCACGACCGCGATTTTGTCCCTTATTAGCAGGGTACCTTCGGGGGAGTGGATCGTATAGATATAGACGCCGTTGCCGACCGGTATATTGGTGTGGTTGACCCCGTACCACAGCACCTCGTTGGCCACGGCCCCCAAGCGCCGCTGCGCGTCGTCGTCTTCAATCGCTTCCCACACTAAATCGCCGGCTGGGCCAAAGACCTGCACCGAGGATTTGAGAGGCACGCCGCTGAAGCGGAGCACGTTGCTGTTGCCGATGCGGAAGGGGTTGGGAAAGACCGCGATCTTCGATTGCGGTACTAGGCGCAGACGCTGGAAGACGCGGTTGTCGGCCTCGCTGACCTCGTTGATTTGCCCTTCTGTATCGACTTCGATCAGAAAGACCATTTCGCCAAATCGCTGCCAAGGGATGTGCAATTCCGCGCTCGCACCCGGAGTCAATCCCTCCGGGGCCTGTTCCCGGTGGATGACCTCGCATCGGCTGGAGTCCAGCGCGCATTGCGAGACCTGCACTGAGAAGCTGCTGGCGATCGCTCCCAGCCCGATGTTGCTGACGCGGACGCGGAGATCATCGTCGCGGGCACCGCGCAAGTCGCCAGTGAAGACCGCCAAGTTCGGCGTGCCTTCTCCCAATCCGTACTCGGCTAACGTCGCCACGGCTAGCTGGGTGGTGCGGCGCACTAGCTCCCAGTTTATGCTGTCGGGCAAATCGACGACCGAGTGGTATTGAGAGTTGATGCGGTAGCGGCCCTCGCGGACTCCGTACGTCGTCGAGTCGGTGGGTAGGTAGTTTTCAATGCCGAGGATGGCGTCGTAACCCCGCGCCCAGAACGGCGCGTGGTCGCTGAGGCGTGCCCCTCCGTCTTCGAGCAAGTCGATGTTGAGGCCGATCTCGTAGCGCTCGGCCACGGACGCCATCTGATCGCCCAGCCAGCGCGAGCCTGGATTCGTCACCAACTCTAGCCGCTGTTGCAAGTCGTTGAAGCCGATCATGTCGAAGTTGAGGACGCCGAGGATCGGGTCTTCACGGTCAGCGGCTGAAGCTGCATACGCCTGGCTGCCCAACAGCCCCAGTTCCTCGCCCGACCAAGCGATAAATAAGATGGACCAAGGGAAGCGCTGCCCAGCCAGCAGCTTTGCGCTCTCTATGACCAGAGCCACGCCGCTGGCATTGTCGTCGGCTCCAGGTGCGGGGTCGTTTTGCCAGTCCCAACCCCCAGCCGAGCGCGTGCCCGTGGCGTCGTAGTGGGCACAGACAATGTAGTACCCGGCCTCTGGGTCGGTGCCCGCCAGCGTGCCGATGACGTTGTACGCGGTGGTATCGCTTGGTGCTTTTCCTTGGTTGCCCCGACGCGAAGTGTGGGAAATGACGCGCTGAGAGTCAATGGGGAAGGAATGCAGTTTGACTGCTCTGTCGCCGAGGGCTGCGGCCAATTGAGAGCGGATGTACTCGGTTGATTCGAGTATCTCTGGATGCACGGCAAAGCGGCTGCGGCTGTTGCCGGGGACGCTGCCCAAGGCCGGGTCTTTCAGGGCGAGGGCTTCGACGTGGGCTTGCAAGCGCTCGGCTGCGACTTCCTCGATGAGGGCCGCCACAGCCGGCGAGGCCGTTTGCAGGGCCTTGGGTGCACGGCGCGGTGCATCTAGCCATCCACTTAGACTGTAGTTGTTGGGCAGCGGCCAAAGAAAATGGGGAGCCTCGTGCAAACGCGCGGTCGGCCCCACCCGCAAGAGCGCCCATTCGCCCCCTCCATCAAAGACTAGCTCAATGCCTTGGGGTAGAGGAAAATGGAGGTGATCGGCGACAAAATAGCGGTCGCCCGCTCGCGGCCTGTCGAGGCAGAGGATGGCAAATCCCCGCTTTGTGAACTCCTCGACCGCGTTTTCGCTGGCCTCGACAAAAGCCACGCTCCGCGCCACGTAGCGCACCTGTTCGCTTAGCGCGGCGATCGCGGTTAGCTCGCTTGGCGCATTCCAAGACACGCCGACTAAGGGCTGATTGGCCAAGGCGGAGCTTAGAAAAAAAAGAGAGGCGCACAACGCCCCTTTAACTGAGTTCATAGCTAGCTTACTCGTTGAGAAACAAAACGTTAGGGAACCTACTTTGCGCGTTAGGGCCTGTCAAGAGCAAATTTGTCCGCGCGCTTTGGCTGCAAACGGTCTCTTGGCGGAGACCTTTTTGTTTTGCTTTATGCTTTATATAATCAATGGTGCTAGTGGCCTATAAGCCGAACTCAGCGATGGACAATTTGACGAATCCGTTTTCGTCCGGCTCCAAATCATGCCACGTTCTACGGCAGATCGGATGGTAGCGGATGCAGGTTAGATGAGCGAAGTCAATGGCGAAACGGAAGAATAGGAGAAACCACGCGCCGCGGCGGATCAACTCTCATGCGAGTTCCTCGCCGCAGGCGAGTGAACCCAGCAAGACGCGACAGGCACCCGCGCCTTGCACGGCGACCGGGTTCTCGCGCCGGGACGCTCTGGCCCTCTTGGTTCTCGCTCTGCTGGTCGCCGTCAGCTATTTTCCCGCAACCCAGGCCGGCTTCGTCTGGGACGATAAGCTAGTGACGACATTGACGGCCATTCGAGACTGGGACGGCATTGCGGAGTTGTGGTTTGCTCCCGGCAGTGCCTATTTGCAAGGAGACGTTGGGGAAGGCCATTATTGGCCAATGACGTACTCTACCTTCTGGCTGGAACACAAACTATGGGGGTTGGCTCCGACCGGCTATCACGTCGTCAACATTCTGCTGCACCTTGCCAACACGGCGCTGCTGTGGTGCCTGCTGCGGCGGCTTTGTGTGCCCGGTGCTTGGTTGGTTGCCGCGGTGTTTGCCGTCCATCCCCTGCACGTCGAATCGGTCGCTTGGATCATCGAGCGCAAGGATGTGCTCTCGGCCCTGTTCTATCTGACCGCGGTGCTGGGCTGGATCCGATTTGTGGAAGAGCCTCGACGGGAACGCTATATCCTCGTCCTAGTGCTGTTCGTGGCTGGTTTGTTGAGCAAGTCCATTGTGGTCACCCTGCCAGCGACCCTGCTGATCTATCACTGGTGGCAGTGGGGCCGCGTAACACAGAGCGACCTGATTCGATTGATGCCGTTTTTCCTAGTCGCGCTGTGCATCACGGCCGCAGACCTGTCGTTTTACACCTCCCGGGAGCCGCTTTCGCTGGGCTACTCGCCGCTTGATCGAGTGCTCATCGCGGCGCGTGCCTTGTGGTTCTATGCCGGCAAGTTGCTATGGCCGACCGAACTGGCTGTGGTTTATCCGCTGTGGGATATCGGCATTAGCGACCCGCTGGCCTGGGTCTATGTCGTTGCCTGCATCGCGGTTGCGGCGCTGCTCTGGTTCGGCCGGGAGCGCTTGGGCCGTGGGCCACTGGCCGGGGTGGCGTTCTTTGCTGTGACGTTGTCGCCAGTGCTTGGTTTTGTGGATTACGGCTACATGCAGTTTTCCCTCGTCGCTGATCGCTTTCAGTATCTGGCCGGCATCGGCGTGATGGCGGTCCTCATCGGTAGTGCCGTTCATGGCGTGGGTAGGCTAGCGAGTTCTTTCAGGATGGGCGCGTGCGGCCTCGCAGTGGTCGTTTTGGCGCTCCTCGGAGTGAGGACTTGGCAGCAGGCGGGCATCTACCGGGACGAGATCAGTCTCTTCAGCCACATCGTCTCTTTCAATCCCGAGGCGCGAGATGCACATCTCAATCTGGCCGCGGCATTGGCCGCGGCGGACCGTGCGGAGGAAGCCCGCGCTGCCGCCCGCATCGCGGTGGAACAGCGCCCAGATTTCGTTAACGCACATTCCACCCTCGGCCTCGCACTTATAAAAATGAACCATCTCAAAGAAGCCGAAGAGAGCGTTCTCCGCGCCTTGGAACTCGATCCTCGCCATAATACCTCCCACCATAATTTGGGCGAGGTGCTGAGGAGACAGAAGCGTTATGAGGAAGCCATCGCGTCGTTCCGCACTGTGCTGAAGAACGACCCGGAGTACGCGCTGGCTCATGCCGGCATGGGCGATGCTTTGTTCCGCCTCGGTCGATACGACGAGGCAATCAAGTCGCTGAGCAGGGCGGTTTCCCTTCAACCGAACCAGCCGATCTCGGGTGTTCTCTACGTCCTTATGGGCCGGGCGGCGCTTGAGCTGGACCGGCTCGAGACAGCGGAAAAACATTTCCAGCGCGCTATGGAGATCAACCCCGGTACTGTGGAACCTCTCGTATATCTGGCCTGTCTGCGGATTGCACAGCAGCGTTTTGAGGAAGCCGACGAATATCTGCTCCGCGTCCGAGAACTGAAGCCGCACGATCTGGCCACCCTTCAGAACACTGCCGAGGTGCTGAGGAAACAGGGGCACCATGAGGAAGCCATCGCGTCGTACCGCGTAGTGCTCGAAATTGACCCCGAGCACGCGCTGGCCTATGCCGGCATGGGCGATGCGCTATTCCAATTGGAGCGCTATGAGGAAGCGCTCGCGTCGTTGACACAGGCCACCTCTCTGCAACCGGACCTGCCGATGGCGGCTAGACTTCATGTCCTCATGGGTCAGGCATCGCAGGAACTGGGGCGGACCAAAGTTGCAGCGGAGCAGTACGAACGCGCCCTGCTAGTCGAACCGCACAACACGGAAGCGCTCGATCACTTAGCCTTTGTGCGTTTCGGGCAGAAGCGTTACGAGGAGGCACTCGGTCTGTATCGGACTCTGATCGATATCGGTCACGCCAAGGCGCAAAACCACACCAACATGGCCGCTTCGCTTTTCTACCTAGGCCGCACCGACGAGGCGATTCAGAACCTCGAACGCGCCCTATCTTTGGATCCGAACTTGGAATCGGCGCAGACCTACCTTAAAAATATGCGGCGCGGACAGTAGCAGGAATGCGAGTGCGCCGAACGACGCTAGGGCTTGCCAGCGTCCTTTGGCTGCACCCAGACGAAATCGCGTTATATAGTGCCGGCCCCGCCTGGTTTTAGACAGTGGCTAATTTCTTAAACTGAGAATAGAAGCCCTTTACTCGATCTCGTCACAAACTTTCTTGGCGCAACTCAGCACCTTTTTCCTCCTGCTCCGGCCGCTCAACGGCCTGATCACTGCCCTCTCGGTCGGCATTGGTGCTTTGACCGCAGATCAGGTCCCCGCTTGGTCTGCCATTTTGCTCGCCGCTCTTTCCGCCGCGTTGATAAACGGTGCCGGCAATGCCTTCAACGATTTGATGGATATCGACATTGACCGCATCAATCGCCCGCTGCGCCCTTTGCCTTCCGGCCGCCTCAGCCCGAATGCGGCTCGAATAGAAAGTCTGCTCCTCGCCCTAGCTGGCTGTGCGCTCGCGTTTTGGCTCAGCCTCTGGCATGGATTGATCGCCTTAGCCGTTGTCGCCTTGCTCGCCGTCTATAGTATTTCCTTAAAAAACAGCCTGCTGTGGGGCAATGTGCTCGTCGCTTTTGTCGGAGCTATTGCCTTTCCCTATGGTGCCTTGGCCGCTGGCGATATCGGGCGCTCGTGGATTCCGGCGCTCTTTGCTTTCCTCTTTCACTTGGGGCGGGAAATCGTCAAGGACATCGAAGACGTGGCCGGGGATCAGATCCGCGACGAGCGCACCTTGCCTCTGCGTTGGGGACGTGCCCAAGCTGCTGTGTTGGCAGCTTTTGTGTATTTGCTGTTGGTAGGGTTTACTTGGATGCCGTTTTTCGCGGACATCTACGGCGCGCTCTACGCGCTGGCGTTGCTGCCAGTCCATGCCCTGGTCGGCTACGTCCTCTGGCAATTGTATCGCCAGCGCGCAGTACTGGCCGACGACCGCCTCGGCCGCTTGCTCAAAGTCGGCATGCTCCTGGGACTTGTTGCCATTGTCGTCGGCGAGGCCGTCTTTGCTTTGGGCTAGTCGCGGCCTGATATTATGGAGCTACCAAAGGAGATTCTCTATGAAGATTACCGATGTCAAAACCTTTCCCATCTGCCACGGATCGCGCAATTACCTCTTCGTCAAAGTCGAGACTGATGCTGGTCTGTATGGGGTCGGAGAATTCGGCATTACTTGGAAGGAGCAGGCCGGCATTGGCGCTATCGAGCACATGAAGCGCCACATCATTGGCTTAGATCCGCTCAATACCGAATACATCTGGCAACTGTTGTTTCGCGTCGATTTCTTTCCCGGCGGTCGGATCAACGCGGCCGCTATGTCGGCCATTGACATCGCGCTGTGGGACATCAAAGGCAAGGCGCTCGGGCAACCTGTGTACATGCTCTTGGGCGGCAAAATGCGCGAGCGCGTCTTTTGCTACACCGGCATTGGCGGTCAAACGCCCGCAGACACTGCCCGCGCGGCCCAGGAACGGGTCGCCGAGGGCTGGAAGTACCTGCGGATGTCGGTCTTCGACCGCGACGGAATCCTCGAACCACGCACGGCCGTTCGCGATTCAATCGCCCACTTTGCCGCCGCGCGCGAGGCCGTTGGGCCGGAAGTCGAAATCTGCATTGACGTTCACACCCGCCTCGACCCGCCCGACACCATTCGCCTCGGCCGCCAGCTTGAGCAATACGATCCCTTCTTCATCGAGGATCCGCTGCGCTGCGAAAACCCCCAGACCTATCGCCAGGTGCGCCATCACGTTAGTTGTCCGCTGGCCGTTGGCGAGCACTATGCGACCAAGTGGGAGTTCCGGCAGATGATCGAAGAGGAGCTGATGGACTATGCGCGGATTGACCTGTGCATTGTCGGCGGGCTGACTGAGGCGCGCAAAGTAGCCAACTGGTGCGAGACCCACTACATCAAGATCGTCCCGCACAATCCCCTCGGCCCGGTCTCGGCCGCAGCTTGCGCTCACCTCGACATTGCCTGCGACAATTTCGCCGTGCAAGAGGGAGGCCTCATCGGTCATTCCGTGATGGAGGATCTATTTCCGGTGCAACTGCCCTATGAGGCGGGTTGTCTGTTGCCGCCGGAGATTCCAGGCTTGGGGATAGAATTCAACGAGGAAGCTGCCGAACACTACGAGTTCAAATGGCTCGGCGGCCCGATCCTGCGCCGCGAAGACGGCTCGTTCACCAATTGGTAAACCTATGTCCAACAAAAGAGACCTGATCCCCCCGCGGACCCTCAAGGGCTTCCGCGACTTTCCGCCTGCCTTGGCTATGCCGCGCGAGGAACTGATCGACAAGGCTCGCGCGGTCTTTCGCTCCTACGGCTTCGCTCCCATCGACACGCCCGCGCTTGAATACAGCGAGATACTCACGGGCAAAGGCGGCGACGAGAGCGACAAGCAGATGTATCGCTTCGCGGATCACGGGGGCCGCGATGTGGCGTTGCGCTTTGACCTGACTGTGCCTTTTGCCCGCTTTGCTGCCCAGCACATTGGCCAGCTCGGCACCCCCTTCAAGCGCTACCACATCGGCCCAGTCTGGCGCGGTGAGAACACTCAGCACGGCCGCTATCGCGAGTTCTACCAGTGCGACTTCGACACCATCGGCACCGACGCCAATGCTGCGGATATTGAAACGGTGCTCGTTATCCACGATTTGCTCGCGGCCTTGGGCTTTGAGCGCTTCGCCATCCACGTCAACAACCGTCTGATCCTCAATGGCCTGCTTGAATCGCTCGGTTTGGCCGAAGCGTCGGCAGCTATCCTCCGCGCGCTTGACAAGCTGCAGAAAATCGGCGCGGAAAAGGTCGCCGCCGAGATGAGCGAGACGGATGCGGTCTCCCGCGAACAGGCTGAGCACATCCTGGCGACGGTGCAGACTGCGGGCGCGAATGCCGAGATACTTGATCAGATCGAACGTTCTTGCGACGACAACGATCGAACCGCCGAGGGAATCGCCAACCTGCGTCAGCTCGTGGACGCCTTTGAGGGAGCCGGTTTTCCCGAAGATCGCTTGGCGATTGACCTGTCCATCGCTCGCGGCCTCGACTACTACACTGGTACTGTCTATGAGACCTTGCTTGGCGATCTGCCGGCAATCGGCTCGGTCTGTAGCGGCGGGCGCTACGACGATTTGGCTGGTCTCTATACCAAGCAGCACTTGCCCGGCGTTGGTGCTTCTCTGGGTTTAGACCGGCTGATGGCTGCGATGGAAGAGTTGGAGCTTTTGCAGGACGTTGCTACATCGGCGGACATCTTCATCGTTCAGTTTTCCGCCGAAGCCCTACCCTCCTACATCGCCCTTGCGCGTCGCTTGCGGCAAGCCGGTCTCCGCACCGAGTTGTATCCAGAGGCCAAGGGCATGGGTCGGCAGCTCAAATACGCCGACCGCAAGGGCTTTCCCATCGCCCTGATTGGTGGCCCGGACGAATTGGAGAAAGGCGTCTGGCAGGTGAAGGACATGCGCGATGGATCGAGCGAAGACGTGAAAGACGACGAATTGGTGTCCTACTTGCAGGCGAAGTTGTAAGCTAAAACCACGAAGGAAGGCACGATGCGCGTTCTCGATATCGCCGATTGCATCAATGAGACTTGCCCTTGGTCCGGCAAGCCAGTGCAGGCCGATTCGCTCATGGAATATGATGGCCGTGTTGTGGGGTTCTGCAATCCTGGGTGCCGCGACAAGTTCGAAAGCGCCGTCCGCCATTTCGAGGAAGCGAAACGATCGGCCAGATTGACGCTAGATTAGATTTGTAGTGATGTTCCTACAAAATGGAGCAACGGAGGTTTGGCGATGAGAATTACAAGCGTTACGAGTAGAGAGTTCAATCGAGATGTGAGCAAAGCCAAACGGGACGCCGCAACCGGGCCGGTTCTCATTACTGATCGCGGCCGTGTGGCACACGTCTTATTAACCATTGAAGACTATCTCAAGATCACCGGCAAGGAAGAAAGCATCGTCGAATTGCTGGCCATGCCAGAAGCCGCTGACATCGATTTTGAGCCGCCGCGTTTACATTGTGCAATATATAGAACGGTGGATTTGTCCTGATGTACCTACTCGACACGAACGTCGTTGCGGAACTGAGAAAAGCGAGGTCCCGCAAAGTCGATCAAAAGGTCTTGGCGTGGGCAAACAGCGTTTCCGCAGTGTGCCTTTTTTTGTCGGTTATCACGATTTTGGAACTTGAAATGGGTACCCTGTTGATTGAGCGTCGAGACCCAAAACAGGGAATGGTACTCCGCTCTTGGCTCAATGAGCATGTCATGTCGGCATTCTCGGACCGCATTTTGCCGGTCGATACTGCGGTGGTCCAACGGTGCGCCAAACTGCACGTTCCCGACCCGCGTCCTGACCGCGATGCGCTTATCGCAGCTACGGCATTAGTTCACGGGATGACGGTAGTTACCCGCAATGTCGATGATTTTACTCCGCTAGGCGTTGAAATAGTGAATCCTTGGGAATACGTTCAATCCGCTTAATATCTGCTGGATTTTCGTTACCTCAACCCCGCTGCTACGAACTTCGTTTAGGACGACTATAACATGAATATCGGACTCTGCGCTTGGAGCTTTACCGGCGCTCACAAAGAAGCTAACCGCGCCATTGATCCCCACACCCCCGAGGGCCTGACGAGCTTGGCTCGCGACAACGGCCTCTACAGCGTCGAATTCGCATCTCAATGGCTGGGAGACTGCTCGCCCGAGGAGCGGGCGGTCTTTGCAGAGACTCGCGCCGATCTCGACCTGTTCTTGGACACGGGCGGCGACAACTATGCTGAAGACATCGCGCCGCTGCGCCAAGCCATTGAAACGGCGCACCAAACCGGTGCCCGCGCCGTGCGTACCACCGTTAGTCGCCTCCTCGAAGGCAACCGCACCGAGTATGGTGCCGAAGGGATGCGGGACTACATTGAAGCCTTGGTGCAGCCCTTCAAGGAAGTCATGCCGCTCGCCGAGGAATACGGCATCCCAGTGGGCATTGAAAACCACCAAGATTTGAGTTCGTGGGAATTGCTGTCGCTGTGTGAAAAAGTCGGCAGTCCGCAACTGGGCATCACCATGGACGTAGGCAATGCCTTTGCCGTCGGCGAGCATCCCTTAGCCTTTGCCGAGCGCATCCTGCCGATCATCAAACACGTTCACATCAAGGACTACACGGTCCACCCCACGCCTTCGGGCTATCGCCTCAAGCGGTGCGCCATTGGCGATGGGGTCGTCGATTGGCCGGAGATCATTGCGCTATTCGACCGCGGGGTGCCGCATATTCAGGGCTGCATTGAACTCGGCGCGAGCGCCGCCCGGCACATTCGCCTGTTGGAAGAGGACTGGTGGGCGACCTTTCCCGAGCGACCTCTTCACGAGACCATAAATGCCATTCGCACCCTGCATCAAGCGGCTGACGATCCAGACGATTGGCAGACGCCGCATGAGCGTGGGGAGAGTGCAGATATGCGGGTTGCTTATGAGATGGAGCAGTTTGAACGCTCGGTCGCCTACGTAAAGGAATCCCTGTAAAAACCCTTTCACCGAAAGCTCAAACCATGTCCGACCGCCCCAACATCCTCTTCGTAATGTCCGATCAGCTCATCGCCTCTCTGACCGGTGCGTACGACCATCCAGTCGTCCAGACGCCGCACTTGAATCGCCTCGCTGCTGAAGGTGTCCGCTTTGACTCGGCCTATACTCCGTTTCCCTTGTGCGCCCCGGGCCGCGCCTGCATTACCAGTGGACGCCACGCCTCTGAAATCGGTGCCTGGGACAACGGCGCGCTTTTGGCCGCGGATGTGCCGTCGTACGCCCACTACCTCAGCAACGCGGGCTACGACACCGTGCTTTCGGGTAAGATGCACTTTGTCGGCCCCGATCAGGTACACGGCTTCCACCGCCGGCTGACGACCGACATCTACCCGCCCGACTTCTCGTGGGTCAAGGAAGAGTGGATCCGCATCAAGGAGACCAAGGGGGAAGACTACGAAGAGGTCATGGGCGACCGCCCCACGTACAACGCCGGCGGCTACACCGGCCAAGCCGTGCGCGTCAACTTCTGGCACAATGCTCTCAGCTACGACGAAGAGACGCAATTTCGCGCCGTCGAATACCTGCGCGCCC
>MKWU01006970.1_pt1 | contig 11100 bp, 11 predicted proteins | sample 809101 | NCBI WGS metagenome assembly MKWU01 (sample SAMN05860141, study PRJNA318959) | sponge metagenome | host: Aplysina aerophoba | place: Slovenia: Piran, Adriatic Sea, Gulf of Piran | collected 2013-05-07
GATCGTCCACCAGCGACGCCCAGATCACTGCCCGAGCCGCAGCCAGCGGCCGGCGAGCCCACCACAGGTGCAACGTCGACGGATGTCCATGCCGAATCGACTTCTCCCGCGCTGCCTCGGCGTTGATCGCCGCGAGCGGCAGTGCCACCTCAATCAGCTTCGGTTTGTACTCCCCCGCTGCCACGGCTGCTGACCCTACTTGCGCGCACGCGCGCTGCCCGATGGACACGAGGCTCTGCACAGGCCGGCAGACGGCGCAGCCGCCAGCGACGGGCACCGGGGTCGGCGACCCCGATGGGCATCGACATCGCGTGGAGCCGCACAACCCCCTCGGAGTGTCATCGCTGCGATGCCCGCTCTCGAGAGGCTGTGGGCTGCCCGGTGTCCTGCACCCGCGTCCTCGATGCAGCCTGTCGTCACGGCGGGCCTTCGCGAGGCCCAGGAATTCACTTGGAGCCTGATGGTCGCAGCCCTACTGTGCGCCAGCCGTGGAAGCCATCGACCCCAGCGCGCGGATTACCCAAGCGGCACGGCGCCACGGCGTCGACGACGAGGACATCTTGCACGCATACCGCAATCCCACGGCACTGGAGCTTCAAGACGACGGCTTCATCATGATCACGGGTCCACGGCGTGACGGCCACTTCCTTGAGGTAGGTTTCCGTTACGACCCCGACACCAGAACCAGTTTCATTCTTCACGCAATGATCGCTCGACCGAAGTACCTGAGGCCACGATGACGAAGCCCGACTTCGCCGCCTGGGCGCAGGACGAGAATGGAGAGTACGCAGACGAGATCTGCGAGTACTTCCACTCGTTCGACTGGCTGGGCCGCCTGCCAGGTCCCCGGCATGAGACGTTCCTCGAACTCGCAGTGCAGGCCGAACGCACCATCGAGAAGCCGACCGAGGTCAGCCGCAACCAGATCGCCGAAGCCGTCTGCTGGGCTCGAGACGAAGGCACCTCGTGGGAGCGCATCGCGGAATTGCTCGGCACCTCCGCGGCCGAGGCCGAGGAAAGCTACGGCGCGCCGAGTGTGCCATCGGGCGCATAGCCCTCAAGCACCATGGCGCACCTGGCGTAACCGGTCCAGGCTTTCCAAGCGGTCGGCTTGCGGCAGGGCGTCCGTATCTGCGTCAAGACCGCGATTCGCTCGGCGAATTTCCATGGTCAATCAATCGCAGGTGTGGGCGCGGGCGTGTGCCCACGGGAATATTAAAATATTATTTCATTATATTTCGTGTTATCTAGAGTGCAGTCGGAACTAGTGGCGATGCGGACAGAAGCAGCACCTTGCCAAGCGAGTACCACAACCTTCAGCCGTTTCGGCTGCCCCAAGAGCGGGAGAGCGCTCGCAGCGCCCAGGTTGTGCCTGTCGAGATCCCGAGCGATGCCTTCGACAATCTCGCCGCGAATGGCGTTCGGATGATCTTCGTGCTACTGCCCGGTGGCGGACTTGTCGCGGCACCCCGGCAACAGCGAGGCGAGCACATCTCGCACCCGGTACTGGCAAACGGCGGCACAGTGCTCGCCGCGGGCGAGTTCCAGACGGACTTCGACGGGTCGGCGATTGTGGTCTCGGAACTTGACAACATGAGCGGCCATTACCAGCCGAGTTCAGCCACGCTCGCGCTGGCGCGGACGGCATTCGAGGCAGCCGGAATCAACGTTCGACCCGACGGGGTCAGGCCGTACGATTGGGAAGCACCATGAGCGCCATCGAAGTCAGCGTCGGCCAGCCAGGTGAGACAGCCCACGGCGAGGTGAATGCGGCACTGGAGCGCATCGCACGCGCGACCCGCTTCTACGACTTCGAGGACGCTTGGATCTCGGGGCTGCGCGCGGCTTCCACATCGGGTGACAACGAACTGCGCGACCGAGTGCTGATCGCTGCGGGCCAACGGCTCCATTCGCTCGGCGAGCTACATGATGACGCCGCACGACGACGGTGGCTTGAGCAGATCGCTGCGGAAGTGCAGCTGCGCGGCGAAGAACCTCTGAGTGCCGGTCTGCAGACGATCGCGACAGCCGAACTGCGAGAAACATTTGCTCGTGCCGCCGACGACCTTTCCCAGTTGCGGAAATCGGTCGCATCGGGCGAGAGTCTCAACGAGCTGGCCGCTCGATTCCCCCGACCGGCGAATCGCGTCCGTGACCTCGGGCGCATCGTGGAATCGCTTCGCGGCAGCGGTCTGCTGGCGCTGTGCTCTGCCGAAGACAGTGAAGTCGCGCGTGAATTGGCGCGAGCGATGAAGCCTCCTGTCCATCTCGTACCGACCGTGCCGGACTCGTTGCGGGTGAGTCGGGACAACCTGATCCAGTGGGCGAAGTCCGGAAACGCTCACAAGGAGTTCCCGCGGCTAGTGCGCAGCCTCATCGCCGAGACCGAGCCGTCAGCCGAGTGGATCGACATGCCTGCGGGAACAGGGGTGGCGTTGTCTGGCTTGGATGGGGTGGTGAGATGCACCCGCGGAAATCGCTTCGTGCCCGCGGGGAAGTCGATATGGGAGCTCACGACGCAGCTGAGCGGCACCCACAAGAAGGCCGTGGACGACTACTCGAAGCGGCTCAACGACTTCGCACCCAGCCAGCGCGACGAGGTTGCGTACGTGTCGGTTGCATGCGCCCCTTGGGAGAAGAGAGGCGCCTTCGAGTCCGAACACGCCAACGACGACGAATTCGGACGGGTCCGCGCCTTAAACGTCGACAGCCTGGAGGATTGGCTATCCTGCGCGGTCGCCACCACCGTCTGGATGCGAGAACAGATCGGCAAGCCGACCTCGGGCATCGCCCTGTTGGCCAGAGAGTCGGAGAAGTGGCTGGCAGCGACCGACACGCCGCTGGACGAGGGCGTGGTGCTGGCAGGGAGAGAGCAAGAGGCCAAGGCCTTGCGCGATCGCTGCAAGGAGAGTCCGGGTGCCATCACCGTTGGCGGCCAGGTACACCGTGACGAGATCATCGCGTTCGTCGCCGCGGCGCTCGGCGGGGATGACGCCGAGGATGGGGATGGGGATGGGGACCACGTGCTCTACGTGGACAGCCACGAAGCGGCTGCGGCGTTGTTCGCACAGGATGCCCTGACAACTCAACCAGGCCTGCCGTCGAGTGCTGACGTGCTGACCGTGGTGGTGCCATCGACGGAATTCGCACCACACCTGCCCGTAGGCAGCCCGCATCGAATGATCGTGCCGACGCCTGGCAGCCCACACGCAGCCGTCACGCTGGGCGCTGTCGATTCGGAGATAGTTGCGAAACGGTTCGAATCGGCGGGATTCGATCTGCACGAGGCCCACGAACTCGGCAGCATCGCTCGTATCAGCCTGATCGCATTGCGACGGCGACTGGCCAAGGATCCGGCGTTGCACACGCCGGAGTGGGCCAAGGGGCGCATAGGCAGGGCCGTGCGGCGAACCCTGCTTCTCGGCAGCTGGAACAACGGTCGCCAAGGCGACGTCGAGATGGTGGAGCAGTTCGTCGGGCGCTCATGCAGAGACGTGGCCGACGGCATGAATGAGTTGGGACTCGGTGATGCACCGATGGCGTCGGTCGGTGATCTGTGGCATTCCGTGTCGCCGGCGGACAGCTGGATGCTGCTGCGAGACCGGATCGACGACGCCGATTTCCAGGAATTCGCCGATGTCGCCCATGACGTGCTCACTGCCAGTGATCCGCTCAGCGGCGTGTCCGGCGACGATCTCTTCCGCGCGCAGATCGAAGGCGTCGAAGCCAAGTATTCGCCTCAACTTCGACGCGGAGTCGCAACGACGCTCGCGCTCGCCGGGAGCAACCCGCCCCTTGGGCCTGGCGCTGCCGCGTCAGGCCAAGGATTTGCAGGCGGTGTCGTCCAACGCTTGCTCCAATCAGCCATGGACGATGCGACGCCACGTACATGGACAGCAATTTCCGACGCGTTGCCGCTGCTCGCTGAAGCTGATCCCGACGTAGTGCTGCAAGCTCTTCGCAACTGCTTCGCCGAACAGCATGCGTTCACCCACACCATGTTGACCGAGGACGACACCGATGGATTCGGCTTCTGGGCACCGTCGCCGCATCGTCAGGTATTGAACGCGCTGCGAGTGATCGCGTGGTCAGCCGATCACTTTCTCGCCGCAACTGATCTGCTCGCACGATTTGCCTCGATTGACGCCAGTAGGCGACGTGAGAACCGGTTAAGCGGGCGAGACCTCGACCGGCCGCTGGAGCGCCTCATTTCGATCATGTGCCCGTGGATGCCGCACACCTCGGCGACCGTCGAGGACCGTTTGACGGCAGTCCGAATGCTGCGACGGTCCTTTCCAAGCGTTGCGTGGCCTCTGATGCTGTCGATGCTGCCGAGCCGCCACTGTGTCCAGACATCGGGAAACCCACCTCGTTACCGCAACTGGAGGCCCACCCAGCCCGCAGTCTCTCGCCGCGAATTTGCCGAGACCGTCTCGGCCGTCGCAGCGATGCTGCTCGATGACGTCGGCCGGGACGCTCAGCGCTGGGTTGACTTGGCCGTCCGCATGGGAGACCTTCCGAGCGAGACCCGTCAAGATGCGATTCATCGTCTGCGCGGTGTTGCCGAGAGCCAGCCCGACGATTCACTGAAGGATTCGGTGTGGCCCGTGCTTCGGGACTTCGTGGCGCGCCACCGGCAGTTCAGCGATACCGAATGGGCACTTCCCGAAGCCGAACTCGAACCACTCGACGAAGTGCTCGGCCTCCTGCGGCCATCCGACACCGGCGTCTCCTACGGGTACCTCTTCTCATCGCGCGGCCCAACCATCGAAGGCGTCGACAGCGCTGTGGGATGGCAAGCCCGTCACGAGGCACTTGCACAGAAACAATCCGAGGCCATCGATGAGATCCTGCGCGACCGCGGGTTCGAAGCGATACTTGGACTTGCCAGCGCCGCAGACCGGCCCGATCGGGTCGGCGGTGCCCTCGCACGAAACGAGCCGCCGTGCGACGGAGAGGTTGTAGAAGCTCTGCAGGCTGGAGACGACACCATCACGCGATTCGCCATGGGCTATTTCAATCGTCGTTTTGCTGCGTTGGGCTGGGACGGCATCGAGCAGTTGCTCAGCGCGTATCGCTTGGCCCCTCGTGAAGGAGCGGCCGTCCTTCGCTCTGCGCCTGCGGAATTCGAGGCATGGAGGCGCGCCGACGAGCACAGTCCTGGCGTTGCCTCCGCGTATTGGGATCGAGTCGGTCCGTACGAGTTGGGTCACTCGCACGAGTCAGACGAACTGCGTTCCATCTGTCGTCACCTGCGCGACGCCAAACGGCACGATGTCGTACTGGAGTTGCTCTGGCGTGAACTCGGAAGCCGTTCGACTACTTGTGAATTCGCCACGGAGACGGCCGAGAGCCTCGAGCACTGGCTGAATCATCTCGCTGACGCCTCGGATGTATCAGCACTAGCTCGTCCAGACCTCATCGAGCTCCTCGGCGTGCTCGACGCACACCGCGATTGCATCGGCATCGATCGTCTGGCCTTGCTCGAACGGCACTTCCACGCGCTGCTCGGACACCATCCGCATTTCAAAGCACCCAACCTGTACCGAGGGATCGCTAGCGATCCCGAGATGTTCGTGCACCTTGTCGAATTGGCGTTCGAGCCCGCCAATGCTGAGCCGGGCGTCGAGCCTGCGCAGGACGAACACCGGCAGCAAGTCGCATTGAACGCCTACAACGTGCTGCACGGGTGGCCGAACGGGCAATTCGCCCCAGGCATCGACGACGACGGCACCCTAAACGCGATGCAGCTCGACGAATGGATCGACGGAGCACGCGCAGGTCTGACGAACATTGACCGACGCTCAGTAGGTGACGGCATGATCGGCATTGCGCTCGCCGCGTCCCCGCCGGATCCCGACGGCACCTGGCCCGCTGAGGCCGTTCGCGGACTACTCGAGCGACTGGACAGCGACGAGGTCGACAACAACCTGCGTATCGCGGTGCGCAATCAACGCGGCGTCACCTCACGGTCGTTCACTGACGGGGGTACACAAGAACGAGAGCTTGCCCAGAGCTACAGAGAGACAGGCCGCCGATTCAGAGCATGGCCCCGCACAAGAGCCGTGTTCGAAGGGTTGGCCAGCAGCTACGAGCACGACGCTGGTGTCTATGACCGCGAGGCCGAGACCCGTCGCCGAGGAGTGTGAATGCCGGCCGGCCACAGAAGAGCGCAGTGGTCACGGAGCAGATCTGATTCGAGCGATCTCATCGGCAGCGCATCGCAGAATTGCTCGGCACCTCCGCCGCCGAAGCTCGACAGCGCTACGGCGTCGTCGTTCAAGCAGAGCGCGGCAGCCACAGTTGCGGCATGCCGACAGGATTTGTCCCGTGTTCACGGGCCGCGACTCGCCAGCACTCGAACTCTTCGGCAGCTGCGTACAGATTCTCTTCCAAGAGTTCCTTGGTCTGCTCAGAATGCTCGGCTGCGAATCGCAGCCAACGCGGGAACGCCGACGCGACGGTCGACATGAAGGCCGCATCAAACTCATCAGGGTGTGAAGCGCCGCACTCCGAACACATAGGCCCGTCCGTGGGGCTGTAGTTGGGAACGAAGCTCTCCAAGAAGAGGTCTACCCGGCAGGGTGACTAGTGCAGGACATCGCCATCACGGCAGAGCGTTCCGAACAGTCGCAGTGCCGAGATCATGGCCGAGAATTCGTCATGGCCTTCGCCTGCGGGGCGGGCTGTGCGCCCGAATTCGTCCAACGCAGCGCTGCGGTCGGGACGCTGCGCGGGGTACAGCGCAGCAGCGGTGCCGCCTTCAGGCAGCAGGCTCAGTCGCTGCTCTGCCAAGAATCCCAAGTCCGGCCACTCGAATACGAGCGCTTCCTCGAACTGCTCCATCTCGTCGTTGGCATCGAGGGACATGTAGATGTCGAGCGCGCAGTGGCACAGGGCTCGAGCGTCGGCCAAGCTCAATTGCTCGACTCCTGGGCGGTCGCTCCCGGCCGACGCCACGGCCTCGCGCCCGGTCACGAGTTCGAAACCGCGAGCCGCCCCGCACATGAACCAATTGATGTCGACCAGCAAGCCGTGGAGGCGCCCGTCGGGACGCTGATAGTGAATCGTGATCTCGCACGCCTCGCCCCACTCGTCTCGCCACAGGAAGGCTTCCACCGGAGTTGCTCGGCCCACTGCTGTCGCCCAGGTCGGCACTTCGCCCAAGGACGCCATCCGCTCGAGCTGACGTCGAGCTGCCGCTCGCGCGCTGCCCGGCCCGTATGCGCCGAGCGCGGCAGTGATGGCCGCACCGGCTGCGCCGCCGATCTTGCGGGCGTGGTCGAGCACGAGCGCAGGCTCCAGGCCCTCTGGCGAGTGAGGCACTGCGACGAATTCCTGCATTCCGGACGCCCAGCCGTCAGCCTCGTCAACATCGGGGCCGCTGGCCGCGAACCCTGATGCGCTCGCCCCCAACAGTTCGAGCAAATAGCGATCCTGCGGGTCGAGCCGCGGCTTGCCGCCATGTGCGCCGGGGCGCGTCCCTTTGGGCGTGACGCGCCCGCCGCTTCTGGACTTGGGTCGGGCCATCGGATGATCGTATGCCCGCCGGCGCTCATCGTTCGTGGATGCCTTGGCGGCTGGCGTGGGCTAGCAGTCGGCGAGTGCCGCAAGCGCGTCGAAGACTTCGACGCGCCGCCATCCGATGGCGCCGATTAGCTCGGTGAGGAACGAGCGTCGGATCGGCTGGAGGATGTCGAACGACGCCGCGCACTCGAACGCCATCCCCTCGTCGGGGCCGAGCCGGAACTCGGTCGGAATCGAGCGCACCGTGCGCGTGACCTGGGCGACCACGATCCACATCGGCACCGGCACAGCGTCGCTGCGGGCCACGAACCGTGGATCGCCATAGCGATGCCTTCAGGAAATTTCTGGCAGGCGACCGGTTCCCGGAGTTCGTCCATGCTCGCACGGGCGCAGAACAGGCACCCGAAAAACCCGTGAAGATGGTCACTTCCGTCCCTTCGAGAGCATCATTTTGCAGATCGCATTCGCGCAAACTCAGTGGCAGCGCCGCACATCCGGTCGGCGTACTCGAGCTTGTCGCGCCAGCGCTCGGGAATGGCGTCGACACCGTGCTGAACCCCGAGCAGGCCGCCTGCGATGGCGCCAGTCGTGTCGGCATCATCACCCCGGTTGACAAGGCTCACGAGCACCGATTCCAGCGACTGAGACTGCTGGATCGCCCACACTGCACAAGCCAGGCTGTCGATTACGTACCCGCCCGTACCCAGCTGCGCTACGTCTGAGGTCGCAGGAATATCGAGAGCTCGACGAACTTCCGCATCGAGATCGAGTTCATGGGCGGCGCCGATGGCATCAATCGCGGTGCACCCGTCCAAGAGTGCCGCCGCGATCTCGTTGTACGCCACACAGCTGTCTACACACCGCCTGTGAGCGTGGGTGACCGCGGAGATCTGAGCGCTCTCGGCCTGGCGAACCGTGGGATCGCTGCGTACCAGCGCCGTCGGGAGTGCCCGCATCAGCGATCCGTTGCCGCAGGAGTGCTCCGACGTGAGGCCGCTGGATGTCGGATCACCGTCGTGGCGCAGTTGCAGCAGCGCTTGACGCGTGGTGATACCCACATCAGGTGGATCGGTTTCGAACCACTCCAGAAACTCCTGTGCGATTGCCTCGAGGCTGTCCGAGCCATCCGTCTTGAGATAGCCCGCGACGACTGCCCAAGTGAGGTCGGTGTCGTCGGTTCCCTGGCCTGGGCGCCAGCCGAATGCCCCGCCACCCACGATGTCCCGGTGAACACCGCGTCGCCGCTGGATTTCGGCCGGTGACATGAATTCGACGGTGGCGCCGAGCGCATCACCGGCCGCCACGCCGAGGAGGCCTCCGGCGATGAAGTCGGTGAGCGATGTGGCCGGCACCCGCGGGAGCCTAGGGATAGCAGAGGCCGGCACGTCCGCTTGCCGGCCAGACAGTCTGTGACACCCGTTACCTACCTTGGTGGCATGTCACAAGACGGCTTTAGTTTGTTCAGCAGGGCCCTGTGGGGGCCGGGCGGTCCGTCGGAAGATGCGGCCACGCGGCGGGATTGGAGCGATGTGACGCCCATCCGGCAGCCGGCGCCGATACCGCCGCCGCAGATGCTGCTGTCGGGCGCCGAGATGCAAGCGATCGCCATGGGCTATGTCCCGGTGGACATGAATGACAAGTGGTTCGCCTTCATGGAGGACGACTGCCTCTACCTGCATCGCAGCTGGACGGGCCTGGGCATCTACGAGGTCACCTTTGCAGCAAAGGAGACCGGGTTCATGATCACCTCGGCTCGGGTCGAGTGCGACCCTGACGCCTACAACCGTGATTCCGACCTGGGCGAACGCGAGCGGCTCCGCGATCTCATCGCGCACGTTTCCGGTGAGCCCATGCCGCCGTTGCTGCCGGTCCTGATCCAGAGCAAGCCCCAGCTCGAAGCGGTGCTCGGGGACATCACGTCAGAGCGCGTCGACGCCATCGTCAATCCAGCCAGCGCAAACCTGCTCGGCGGGGGCGGTGTCGATGCCGCCATCCATAAAGCAGCAGGTCCCGAGCTGCGGGCGTATTGCCAATCGCTCGGCCGATGCGAGTTGGGTCGCGCCAAGATCTCGTCAGGCTTTCGACTTGCCTCGCAGTGGGTCATTCACACTGTGGGTCCCCAATGGCGAGGCGGATCGTACGGCGAGCCGGTGCTGCTCGAGTCGTGCTACCGGGAGTCACTCGCCCGCGCCGACGAAGTAGGCGCCGAAAGTGTCGCCTTGCCCGCAATCGCGACCGGTGCCCACGGATACCCGAGGACTGCCGCTGCCGAGATCGCTGTCAACACCGTGCGCTCGACACCGACGAAGGTCCGCGAAATCCGCTTCGTCTGCTTCGATGCGCTCACGCTGGAGGCTTATGAGCGAGTTCTCAGCCGAACCGAATAGTGCCACGCTCCGCGCGAGGACATTGTGCACGCCCAGCACCGCCCGATGATGTTGACCTTCGTTCATGAGCGGCCGTCTCGCGCGCACGCGCTGCCCGATGAACACGAGGCTCTGCCCAGTTGACAGATGTTTCAGCCCAGCAGTGGGCAGCGGGGCTGGCGGCTCGGGTGGACATTTCGTGGCTGCTCGAAAACGCCTTGGAGCGCCTTCGCCGTCGTGCCTACGTTCGCACGACTGTGAACCGCTTTCCGCCCGCCGTTCGCATCCTCAGCGCGGCCCGCCGTCACGGTGTTCCAGACGAGGACATCATGCATGCGTACCGCAACCCGATGATCGTGGTCTCTGATGACGACGTCCGGGTGTCGGTCGGCGGCGCGCGGGACGGGAACCCGATCGAAGTGGGGGTCTCCTATGATCAGGAGCGACATGAAGTTCGCATCATCCATGCAATGCCCGCACGGGCCAGTTACGTGCGCAGGCTGACATGGCGATGAAACGGCCCGACTTCGCGAACTGGACTGAGGAAGACTTCGAGACGCGCGCTGACGAGATCTGCGAGTACTTTCACTCGTTCGACTGGCTGGGTCGCCTGCCCGGTCCCCGGCATGAGACGTACCTCGAACTCGCGGTGCAAGCCGAGCGCACCATCGAGGCACCCACCGAGGTCAGCCGCAACCAGATCGCCGAAGCCGTCTGCTGGGCGCGAGACGAAGGCACCTCGTGGGAGCGCATCGCAGAATTGCTCGGCACCTCGGCCGCCGAAGCCCGGCAGTGTTTCGAGAGCCCAGACGTGCCATCCCGCGCGTCGTCCACAGCCGACGCCACGAAAATGCTCACCGACTCGCCGGACCGAACTGTCGCGACGTAGCCACACGCCACGACGCCCGACATCTGGGGCGTATGCACTGGCCGACCGCTGCTAGCAGTCGGCGAGTGCCGCGAGCGCGTCGCAGACTTCGATGCGCCTCCATCCGATGGCGCCGATTCGCTCGGTGAGGAACGAACGTCGGATCGGCTGCAGGTTGTCGAACGACGCCGCACACTCGAACGCCATCCCCTCGTCGGGGCCGAGCCGGAGCTCGGTCGGAATCGAGCGCACCGTGCGCGTGACCGGCGCGACCACGATCCACGTCAGCACCGGCACAGCATCGCTGCGAGTAACGACCAACACCGGGCGGCGCTTGTT
>MKWU01006971.1_pt1 | contig 11098 bp, 11 predicted proteins | sample 809101 | NCBI WGS metagenome assembly MKWU01 (sample SAMN05860141, study PRJNA318959) | sponge metagenome | host: Aplysina aerophoba | place: Slovenia: Piran, Adriatic Sea, Gulf of Piran | collected 2013-05-07
ACAAGTTACTGCCACCAAATATTTGACATCTATGTTGTATGTATGTAGGTGACTCACCTATGTGCATATATAGTTTAATTTTATGTATGTCTAAAAACAGTGTGTGAATGTGTGATGTGGCCACCATCTCTCTCAGGACAAACTCCAAGACGTGGCACAATGAGTACACAGCAAAAAGTTTCAGACGAGAGCCTACTGTATGGGATTTCATCTCGGTAAGACTGTGTCAGTAATAGTATCATTACACCACATCAGATTATGGCACCTGTAGTGCTTTTCGCCTGATGCAGCTGACTGCACATCAAATCATTGTTGCCTTACACTGACTTTTGAGAGTTGCTGTAGGACTCCATAGCTCAGAGGGAAAGCAACAAGAGAGCATAAGCATAACTGAGCTCGAACGCAGCATTCAGGACCTACGGTGTTACTCGAAGTTTAAGCCATGTAAGCTATCGATCCTAGCTGGCCACAATCTCTGACCCCATTGCCTTACGTACTAATCACAGATGTGCGTTTATACAGATTTCTCTATCATTTACCGGGCTGTGAGACTACATAATATGTGACGTTTCAATAAGAAGTTCTGAGAATGCCATGTGGCAGTGGTCGTTTGCGTGGGCAGAAACTAGTTATTCTTATAAATTGTTGTGTAGATATCAGGCTTGCAAGATGCAGACGCAGAAAGGGCTGTTTTACAAACCCTGAGCAGCACTCTTACTTTTCCATGTGTATCTTCTATGATGTTTCGTGACAAGTTATCAGGTGTGCAACTTCAGTTCTTCATAACTTTGTAATGGATTATCTCAGGATTCACTCAAATGGAAACCAAGAACAGAAAGCGCAAAAGAGTGTTTTAGCAACAGGAGGGCATCATGGGTGGTCAGACACTGCAGCCTTTCACCCATCCTCTTCAGCATGTTGGTCTTGGTCGTGAAGGTGGCTGAGATAGAGAAACATCTCCAATTGGTGATCCCAACAAGGTGACCGAGGAGGGCTCCAAGGTATCCCACTGCTGCACTCTTTCTGTAGATTGGATGATACAGTCACTCCTGACGAGAGAGGATGGTGGGGAGTAGACTGAGTGGACAAAAGGGTAGAGGGCAGGCGCATGTTCCAGAACAGCATAAAGCATTGTTTCCATTTGAATAGAGTTAAAGGCATTCCCAAATTCCAGACATCTAACTTGAGAACAGCCTTGCCAAGGTCAATAAGGTCAATGTCACACAAGTAGGGCGTCACAGCGGATCCCTTGGAGAAAGAGCAGATTGCCCGAATGACCTCCTCTTTAGTCACAAAGATAGTACACTGTTGTGCAGTCACTACAAAAGGTGGGATGCTGGAGTCAGAAGCAGGGGGTGGGTGCTGCTCCTGGAGGGCTTCAAAGGTAGCCTCATTCATGGGTGCTAGAGTGTCATCAGAGCAGGCCAATCTGACTGCTCCCCTGAAATTGCCGTCCTCGAGCTTTGTTGATGTACGTGCTGCTAGAATAGTGGTTGGGTCGTCTGCAGGAAGGTGGTGTTTCCTGGTGATGGGCCTAATTGGGATGGATGGTGGGTCAGCGTTTTCTCTCAGCTGCTTGTTGATTGCTGTGGACAGGTACCTATGGCAGTCTACTCTGCCTGGTTGTCTGAGGCTGTGCTGAAGCAGAGCAGTCAATACCATAAGGTGCGATCATTTGTACGTACAACAACTTTAAGGATCATGGCAAATTTACTTGCAGCACACTCGCTTGATGATGTTCACTGATGTTCCTGGGGGAAGAGAAAGCACACATTTCCTCACGATCTTAGCCTCAGGTCGATGGGAGCTATGGGTGATAAGTGGGTGCTGACACTGGCCAGACTGATGGTCGGTGAGAGCCAGGGCACCATGATCGAACTTGACCATGTTGTCTGATCAAACCAGCGACAGTGACAGCAATCGGGTGAAGGCAGATGGAGCAGGATGATTGAGTATTGTGAGCGCCTCAGCCACCTTATTTCGCCACTTGTTTGTACTCCCTTGCACACCCATGACTCCTCTACAACCTCAGGACTGCACACTGCTTCCTTTCCCCAGTGCTTTAGAAGCACGACGAGCTTTTGAATTCAACCCGGAGTGGCATCACGAAAATACTCTTCTGTGAATATGATCCAGCATGGGCACAAGCCACACTGCCTGTGAACATGGGGGAACTAGGTATCAGGAGCACAGAGTAGCTAGTACCATCTACCTTTCTGGCCTCTGCTGCAGCAGCCACTGACCTTGTCCACCACATTGTTCCACTCCTGTTCCAAGGCTCTCCACTACCCAATGTGGATGATGCCAGTGTTTTGTAGTCCAAGGATCACAGTCAAGTGCCTCTTGAGGGGGTAGCCCAACATCAACAGAAGGCCTGGTATATCCCTGTGCATGAATGATGACACCACATGGATAACAACAGGCCTCCGCCTGGCTGTTCCCCTGGCGGCAACCACAGTGGTTTTATTGAAGAAGGGGAAGCTGCCGGTCTGGGATGCAACCTGCCCCAACACCTTCCTTCTTCCTACTCTTCAAGTGCCACCAGGGAAGCAGGAGCTGTGGCAGCCCTGACAGAGGAAAGGAAGATGGCCAGGTACGCTCATCTCAACCGCATGCATGCCTTCACTCCAGTTGCAATCGAGACATCTGGAGTCTTTGGGCCATGAACCGTGGCATTCCTGAAGGAGTTGGGTCAGCAGTTTGCTCAAGCTTCTGGGGATGAGAGGTCTACCACTTACCTCTTTCAAAGGCTGTCTGTGGCAGTTCAGAGAAGGAACTTGATGTTAGTGCTGGGTACCACTGGCCAGCTGTCTTATCCAGACTGTTTAAAGTTACAGTGAGCAGTGCAAAGCACTGCCTCTGACCTTTGACTAATGATGTTGCTCCGTTACATTATTATATTATAGTTCTATTTACTACACAGTTGCCTGTAAAACAGAAACCATAATGTAAAGGATACTGCTGGTGTAGTGAATGCCACAGTTATAATAAATGTTAATTAGAACACACTTTGGATCTCATGTCATTCTTGTTTTATGTCACCTCACTCATCACTATCTGTCACCCTTGGATCTCATTTTATTCTTGTTTTATGTCACCTCACTCATCACTATCTGTCACCCTTATAACAGTCAGCTGCCGAATTGTTTGGTGAATCAAATCCTCTTTGGGCAGTGAATTACACGAGATGTACCAGTTATGTTTATAAAGTCTGCAATCTCAGGTTTGTGTCAAATCCACTGATGGAGGTCCTGGATTGGGTCACAATGTCTGGAATAACCTTTAAATTTTTCTGGCTGGTGTGATTTTCCTGATTGTTAGCATGCCAGAGCCTATAACCATGTAGGTGGTCATCACAATATAAATATTTGGAATACTTCAAATCATCACTGTTATGTTTTACCACTGCAATATGTAACAACTAACTAGTTATCTTTGGGCCACCAATTCACTGATGATGTCCCTAGTATCATAGTGTCATACTGCAGTAACTGCCTAGTGCAAGTTAAGTTATACATTGATATGTGTAATCTTGATGCATATCCAACTTGACTCGCGATGTATTTTGAGCTTAACGGTGCTGTGCCCCAGAAAAGTTTAGACGCAAATACTTTGTTGTAGTAAGCTATATTGCGGATCATTTGGAAAGTTTCTGCGTGGCTAGGTTGATCATAGGTGGTGATCATAAAGTAAGGTATATTCTTGGTGCTTTCAATGGACTATTGTTTGCTTTACTGTGCTCGCTCTTTAGTGCCTCAGGTCTCGTGCAGTGAATGTACAATGTACCTTTGTAAGTTTGTAGAAAATGGTACATATGCTAGGTCTTCAAGATATTAGATTTGTGTTCAGTAAGATATGAACAAGTTGTTCTATGTGTCCTCACAGTTGGAGCGAGAGGGTGCTGGTGATGAAAATCTGTCTGTCACTGACCTTGCATTGGTCCATGGACCCAAGGTACGTAATATATCCTCTCTGTATGCTTGTGGATAACCAGTAACATTGTTTATGCACATTTTACCTTTGTAAAGGACTGCACAATCTGCACTTGTTGTGTCCCTACTCCTTGCTTAGACTGCAGACCACATTCAGAAGTTTGATGAACACACAATTTGTGCCCGGTACAAATTTGGAGTCTTGTATCAAAAGTTTGGTCAGGTGAGGTGGAAAAAGTACTGCTATTGTTTGTTGTTAATAAATATCTTTGTACTATTTAACTACAATTATAGTAGCTCTAGGTGTTATGTTGAAATCCGTCTTACACCATTTTCTTTACAGTTGTTTGTTTAGATATATGCTGTATAGATCTGAAGTTTGGCATGAATTGCTCCTTCCCTTATTGAGTTTATGAAGTACAGAACTCTAGCTGAGATGAATAATTAATTGATAAGGCAAATACTTGTCAAGACAGAAGTGCTTTTTCAACCTTGTCTGGCTACAGTCTTCAGGGATAGGGAAATGAGGAGTTTTCTGGCTGTCATTGCAGCTAACCAATGACTCTCAGTACAATGGAGCACAGGTCACTATGGATGAGGAGAAGGATTTATGAAAACTGCCAATCAATTGGATGACATACAGTGGAAGACGAATTTTGATGTGAGCAAGCCTACATTTGTGTCTGGATATTCCTCTTGGATACTATTTAAGCAAGACTTTCACATTGGCAAAAGCTAGTCATCATTCTGAAAGTTCTTTTTGATAATTCCTCTAGAATGATTGTGATACGAATCTACTGTACTAGACGTTCAAAGTGCACCGATTGAAGAACGTTTGAGTGTAGTCTATCAGAAGTGGTACCAAAACCAACGGTTTGCTCCAGTGTGTGAGAAGCTAAAGCTCAGCCATTCAGACCCTACTAGTTTGATTAATTCTATAGCTGTTGATTTCAGTTGCAGAAACTTGTATTGACTTTTGATTATTATGACACTATCAACGTCCATGACAAATAGGTAGTTATCCTCTAGGCCCCTGTTGGCAATGGAAGGACTGTTGGCCAAGGGCCTCAAGTTTGCTCCAGTGCCCTTTCCTGAAATTATTGTTGCAGTAGAAGGAGGTGTCAAAACATCTGGTTCCTCTATGGCACAAGAAGCAAGGATGAGGATCTCCAGCTTCCTGGTAATATCCAGACCACAAACTTCAAACCTCCACCCAGCAGAACACAAGGCCGTAAACACCTCAAGGAAGATGAGACTATGGTAATTGCTTTGACAGAGAAAGAGAGTGCTACAGTTACCTTTCTGAATATGACAGGAAAATCAGTCGTCCTAGGATCTCACACTGAACAAGAAAGAATGTGTACCTCCTAACCCTCTCAAGGTCGGGTGCAATCCTGGGTCCTCTTTACCAATGCCTGGGTAACTCAGCAGAACAAGTATCCTGCCTGTACCAATTGCCCAAAGTTCACAAAGCAGGAGCAGTCTCTTGGACCTGCAGTCTCCTGTATTGGATGCCCCCCTAAGTATTGTTTCTCCAAACATCTGGTCACTGTCCTGTCCCCACTTGTGGATAAGCTGTATCACATGTCCTTAAGGAACTCTCTACACAGAATTTTCTTGAGAACCTTTCCCCAGGGAGATGCCCTGGTGTCCTTTAATGGTGTCTCCCTGTTTACCAAGGTTGCTTCAACAGCTTTGGTGGTGAGGGTGGCAGCATTGGATTGTCTCAAGGATGACCCCTCCCATTGTCATTGTCCCAGGCTGAGGTCTGCTTGTCTTCTGCCTTGATTCCGCCACCTACGGGTCCTAAAATAGGGATTGGCATCGACAGACATTCAGTGCGGCTATGGGCTCACTAGTGTCTGTCACTATTGCAAACCTTGTGGTCTGCAAGATCCCTCGGTTTGCTAAGGCCAGACAGCTTGTTCCTTGGAGCACTGGTTGAAAGACCACAAGGGGGCAGTTGTGTGGCGTGTGAAGTCAGCCTAACTGCAGTAGCACAGCATGCTGTGGAGGATATGGCCGATATAGATTGGATGGGAGCCACAGTTATACTCCCAATCATTTCCATCAGAGGTATGCCCTGGAAGGGGTGTTGCATTTTTTCCCACTGCCTTGGAGGTGATCTCTGGCCATCCCATTGCCTTTGCTCTGCAACCATTGACTCCCAGACCACCATGACCAATTCCAACAAGATGTGAAAAGTAACATTTTATAACATTATTCATCAATCCCATCTGCCTCTTCTCTTTTTTGCTCTGACTGTTGTTTTATTGATTATTTATTTTTATTCATACCCTGTCACATTTAACCTGACATTCCCGCCTTGATGACATCAAGTTGCTGTATATAACCCACCTTACCTCTGTACACTTCAGTTATTTGTGACTGATGAAGACCCTCGACTGAAATCTATCTGTCTTTGCTACGTGAATGCTCAAGAAAGTAACTGTACAGTTCAATGCCGTAGCATGAGCCTCTACCACATCAATCTGAATTATGTTTGTTAAAATCGCCTAACCATAGTAAAATAGCACAAATCATTGCAATGGCAAGTGAGGGAGCAGCCAAATGCACCTTATAACTCCTGACAGGAACACTGTGACAAAAGCGCCCACATGGAGAACTTAGATAATTTCTTTAGCTTTTTAAATAGCCCTTCTCTTTGCCTCTGCATCGTAAGCTCATTTGCCAGAAGCCAATTTTCTGACACAACTAGTACTGAAAGTCATATGACTTTCTCGTGACCTACTTTAAAATGGAGTACCAAAGGAAGCTTGGCTTTACAAATTGCAATCTTGCATTTGTTGAGAAATGTCATAGAATGTCAGGAAGCATCATCATTGGGGATGTAAAATGTTTCAAACAACACAAACCAGATTGCGGTGAGTGATAGAATGGATTGGAGTCGAGTTATGGCACACAGCATATGACATGGTAACGCTGAAATTTCACGCCTAGAGTCTCTATCTCTGTAAACAAAGCAGACATAACTCACATGCGTAGTTAACCACTTGGTTGACAGTCAATGGATATTCCTTTGTCTACCATTGCAGCTGTTAATAGAGCGATGTAAGTGTACGGCAACTTAATATATATGCAGGGGAATATGCAAATTGGGACAGAGCAGGCCTGTACTAGCCACCATAGGTTTTCTTTTTTAAAGCACTTTGAACCATAACTCTCTCTTTGTTCTTACAAAAGTCATGAGTAAAGGATTTGCTAGCATGATTTACACGTTAAGGTTGTACTTTGAATCAGCCAGTCATTGTTTTTGATAACAGTAAAAATATTGCCGTTTCCATGGGCTACAATACTTTGCCTTAATGCGGCATTTGCCGCACAAATCTGCACCAGTTGCGAAGGAAAGTGTTCCTGTTTGCATCGACACAGCTCGTGGCTACGTGCTGGCATAACCTGCCATTTCACAAGGCTGTAAATTATGTGATATGAAGTTTCATTAGGAATTCACGATAATGTCACATGACAGTAGCAATTCGGCCCAGCTGAAACTAGGTATTGGCAGTGCACTTACAGTTCAGCCCAGCAGTCTTCGTTGAGAGGGCTTCTGAATACGTTCAAGGTAAAAATGGTACGAGGACCCCACCTTAAGTGATAGAACTAGCATCCCAGTCCCACAGCTTGTAGAATTAACAAGTCTCTGCCTTGGATCGAAATACTTTCAACTTGGAGAAATGTTCTACTAACAGACGAATGGAGCAGCCATGGGTTCACCCCTGTCCCCAGTGATTGCCAACCTGTACCTGGAAAGCCTGGAGGAGACAGCTATACGATCACCCCCTTCAAGCCTAAACTTTGGGTGAGGTATGTAGATGACATGTTTGTCATCTAGCCCCCATGGGCCTGACAGACTAGGGTCATTCCACCAACACCTCAACAAACAACACCCCAAGATAGTAGGATGATTATTTAGGATGATCATCAAGCACGCCAACAAATGACTTGTCACTTCAATGCAACGTTTCGCCCATCACGGACTTCGTCAGGCATACAGCAAAGGAAAAGATAAAGTGGCAACTTATATACTAGTCTAATGGGCAATGATTGGTCAGGATGGCATGCATGTGCAACACACAACATTCGACCAATGAGGTGGGAGAAAAATGAGTGGTACACAATGTCATGCACAGGTGACCAATCAGATGTCATATACCCGAAGATCCAGTTCACAGTTGAAAAGGAGAAAGATGACCAGCTCTCCTTCCTTGATGTTTGTGTCAACAAGGAAGGAGGGAGACTACTGACTGCAGTGTATCGGAAGCCTACCTACACCTAAAGGTAAATCCCTTACCACTCACATCACCACCCGAGGACCATAATGGGAGTCCTGAGATACGTGAGGGATAGATCACGCAGCATCTGCCATCCCACAAAGATGCAACAGGAAATGGACCACCTAAATCAGGTGTTCCAGGTGAATGGGTTCCCAGAAAACCTGGTAAAGAAGATCCTAACGACCCACCCACCTCCACTCCCGGAAACCTCGGAACCAGAACAACTGGACGAAACACCCAATATACTGTGCACCCCCTACATCAATGGCTAAGCGAGAAGATTGCAAAGGTCTGTGTCCCTCTGGGGGTAAAGCCTGTCTTCAGACCAAAGAAAACTCTGAAAAGAGAACTAATGCAGGTGAAGAACAAGATCCCAGAACAGAAGCAGACAGGAGTGGTGTACGAGATCCCCTGTAAGGGTTGCCCAGAGGTGTACATGGGAGAAACCAAGAGAACACTGAAAGTCAGGCTGAGTGATCACAGACAAGCAGTAAACGAGGAGACCCCAAGAACGGTATGCAGTTCATTTCAAAAGACCAACCACTGCATCAACTGGGAAGGCACCACGGTCCAAAGAAGAGCCGTATAATGTTGGAGTAGGCATGTCTAGCAGTGTAAGCATGGGTTGGCTGAGTGTTGTGACTACACACTATTCAACATAATGTTGTTAACCAATGAAACATTGCAATGAGATATTCATTACATTTTTAAGTTTCTTACTGATGCGTTCTTATCTTTCTGTGCGACTGTGAGTTCCATTAATATTGTTACTCGTTCTAACAGAAAACTGAAGCAGAAATGTTTGGAAATGAGCACCACTCTCCAGCAATGGAAGAATTCTTGAATGTACTGGGGATGAGAGTGAAATTGAAAGGATTTGATCGGTGAGTTGTGCATTCAGAATGGATAATCCTGGAAAAGTATTACATGTAATGAGAGCATGTAATTCATGAACCAATGAATAAATGAATGAATGAATGAATGAATGAATAAATGAATGAATTGTTCTGATGGCATGATCTCCAGTGCTTGAGGTGACCTTGCAACACCACATGCAAGCATTAGGAGTTAATGCTGTGAGTTCAAAGAGAGAAAGGGAAAAACAAGGCACACAAAATTGGATTATCCGTCCAGCTCTTCCTTGGTCTTACTCTAGGCCTCTTGCCAATTACCTCACTGTAGACATGCTTTCCCAGTATTACACCTTCCATGCTCTCTACTTTGTTCTCACTACATCCATGACTTGTTCCTGCTTCAGTCTTTGTCTAATGTATGCATTCCTCACGCTATTTAGCTGACAGCATTTGAAAACGACATGTTAGGCATATCTCACCAAAGTCACTTTTGTACACTTTGGTAGATTTACCTCTAGATCAAATGTTCCTGTATATTTCAACTCATTTTGCCCTTTTATATGATAATTGCTGCTGTTTTGCCAACGTGTCGATTGAATGTCGTTTTGTTATTAAATAATTATAGCATTTATGGGGTAAGTTTGGTGCGCATAAAATCTTGCCATAGAAGGCACTTGGCGGCTTTATAAGTCTCAGACGTCACACACAGCGAAGTGCCTAGTAGACCTCTGCCATTCGGTGCTCATCCAAGGCCATTGAATGGCTGCATTGAAGCACGAGTTGAAGAATGGGGGCCAACACACAACCCTTTGATGACTAAACTTCTCAGATGTTGTCCGGTAAGCCATGACTGCTGCAGTGAAGTTGGGCAATACGTCTGAAACAGGTCAGGTCCTCTGGTTTGTCTCTTGCTGTGGTCTCTGGGATAAGCTGATCACTACCTGCTTCCATTGTTCAGGAGTCTTCCCTGATGAATGGCAAAGGTTAAAGATGTGTAAAAGGGGAATGATGGCATTCCTTAGGACTCGATATGGATCCTGGTCAATGGGGAAGGAAGAAAAGCCCGCTCAGGTTTTCTTTATTGTCCACTTCCTCCCTTTGAATCTCCTCACACTCGAAAAGCTATCGAGGTGAGGCATGTGTGGTTTGTGAGGAGTATACTTCACTAAAGAAGGAGTAAGCATGTTCAGCGGAGAAAGTTGGCTAGGTGAGATTAGAGTCAATGCTTCCATCACACCTATGTTGGCTAAGAAGTTCCAAAGGTTTTGTGTGCCCTTTTTGCAGATGGCTTAAGCAGTTCATGGATTTGAGCACACCCGTGACTGGCACATAAGAGGCGATGTGGGATGAAGGAGTGTGGTTGACTCCGTAGCTCGCGTGGTTGAAACTCTGCGTTAGAGTGTAGGTCACAGGTTCGGGGCTCGGTTGTCGGTCCTTTTCCCATGTTGCCTTTCTCCTGAGTTGTGTTGTTTTGTTATCAGGGTGGCATCTTGATTCAGTCCCAAAGCCTCAGTCAGGCTGACCTAATTGCTATCCACTTCTCCTCTGCTAAGCCATCACGAGGCCATTTAGCCTGGATCCTGCTTGCGACCTCTTTTTGCAAAGTCACAAACTGTGAAACAACCTGACAAAACGTCCATAACTTTGTCTCAACAGCTGATGTACCACAGTGTGCATGCTTCCTAGCTAACGTTTCTGTTTAGCCTCCTCACAGATGCCATTTTGTAGCCTCCCATGTGGACACACACCTCCTCCTCCTCCTCTTTACTCCTTGTTCATTCTGAACGTTGGGTCGGAATCACTCATACTGCACCCGAACCTCGATTAGTCCTGATCAGCTGTCTCCACTTCTTGCGGTCCTGGCAGTCACTTTGCCAGTCATCCAGTCCATGCAGGTCACGGCTGATGAGGTCCACCCAGCGCTGCTGGGTACCTCCTGGTTTTCTCTTCTTCCCCTTCGGTCTGAACCTCAGAAGCTGCTTCTGGGGCCAGTGATCTGGCATCCTCTGAAGATGGC
>MKWU01006972.1_pt1 | contig 11097 bp, 12 predicted proteins | sample 809101 | NCBI WGS metagenome assembly MKWU01 (sample SAMN05860141, study PRJNA318959) | sponge metagenome | host: Aplysina aerophoba | place: Slovenia: Piran, Adriatic Sea, Gulf of Piran | collected 2013-05-07
GCTGCAAGCAGGAAGCGGAGCGCCGCCAACCCGCCTGGTACGCCTACATCGCCTTCGAGGTGCCGGTGGGCCATCCCGACGTGTGCCAACCCGCCGGGCATGGAGCCGTGGGCGTCGACCGCAACGTGGGACAGGCCACGGACAGCACCGGCGCCGTCCACGCCCTGCCGGATACCACCGTTGAGGACGCGAAGATCAAGCGGTATCAGCGCCGCATGGCCCGGCAGCAGAAGGGCTCCCACCGGCGGCGCGGCACCGCCGGGAAACTGCGAAAGCTGCATCGCAGGAAGGCCCGGCGCCGAGACACGGCCACACACCAAATCAGTCGCAAGGTGGCCGACACAGCCCACACCGTCGTGCTCGAGGACCTGAACACCAAGGCCATGACCAAGAGTGCGAAGGGCACGGTCGAGAACCCAGGCCGGAACGTGCAGCAGAAAGCGGGACTCAACCGTGCCATCCTGACGAGCGGCTGGGGACAGCTGGAGCGCAAGCTGGCGTACAAGGCCGGGCAGGTCGTCAAGGTGGACCCCGCCTACACGTCCCAAGCCTGCAGCCGGTGCGGGCACACAGCCAAGTCCAACCGGCCGTCGCAGGCGGTGTTCGCGTGCGGAGCCTGCGGGTTTCGGGCCCACGCCGACCACAACGCCGCGGTCAACATTCCGGCACGCGCGGGACTTCCGCACGTGCCCGTTCAGGCCCATGTACTGGGGGCTTCTGCGCGTGGAGGGGCGATCCTCCCTGACCAGCCGAGAGGCCGGCCACAGGGACCCCAATGAGCCGCGAACCTGAGTTGGGGCGGAAAGCCCAAAACTACTTAGTACCTATTTGATGCCATACAATTGGACTGGGACGCGATCACCACGCCGGAGGACTTGACCATGGCGGCAGAGAAATACCAGCGCGGCTACGTTGCGGTGAAGGAGGAAGGCCGGCAGGAGGGCCTGCAGGAGGGCTTGCAGAAAGGTGCCCGCAACAAGGAGGTTGACATGCTGTGCGAACTCCTGCTGCCGGCGGTCGGCAGGGGGTTTGTGGACGAGCTTCGGATGCTGCTCGACAACGACGAACTTCTTGCGCGCCTGGACCCGAACACGGTTTTCGATCTCAGGCTCCGGTACGGCACGAACCCTGAGGGACTTCGGCAGGCCATACGGGACCGTCTGGGCCAGGCCTGACTTAGGGCCAAGGTGTTCCCGAAACCCCACCGTCTTTTCGAATGGGGTCACCCCACCACCTTTGCCGGATGGGCTTGAGGTGTGCGGAACGGGCAAGTCGCGGAGTTTCGGACAACCCGCACATTGACCGAGACGCGCTCACCACGCCGGAGGACTTGACCATGGCGGCAGAGAAATACCAGCGTGGCTACGTTGCGGTGAAGGAGGAAGGCCGGCAGGAGGGCTTGCAAGAAGGCTTGCAAGAAGGCTTGCAGGAGGGCTTGCGGAAAGGTGCCCGCAACAAGGAGGTTGACATGCTGTGCGAACTCCTGCTGCCGGCGGTCGGCAGGGGGTTTGTGGACGAGCTCCGGACACTGCTCGGCAACGACGAACTTCTTGCGCGCCTGGATCCGAACACGGTTTTCGATCTCAGGCTCCGATACGGCACGAGCCCTGAGGGACTTCGGCAGGCCATACGGGACCGTCTGGACCAGGCCTGACCCTCGACCCGGCCGCGGCAGCCATGCCACGGCCTTTTGAACCGACGATCCGGCCCCACAAAAAAGGGGGCAGGGATAGCCCCATCGCATCCGGGGATGGTCTGACTGCAAACCCGTTATTGCTTCGCGGGTTTTGTGGCCAGTCGCGCCTTCGCAACCGTGAGGACCAAGACAGGCAGGCTCAGCGTGCGTCGCCACCGGGCCTGAGAAGGCGTGTTGATACCACTGGAGGAGTCGGTGGCAGACATGCTTCGCCGGGTCCAAGGACGAATAGGCGCGAGAACCAGCCGGACCGGAGGCTGCAGGCGGATCCGATCCTGGTCCGATGACGGGCACGCCCGATCACTAAAGTCAAGATATTGTTCGATGGCGATGGCGTGGTGGATGTCTTGGATGAGTTCGCGTGCGCACGGTTGGAGCCCGGCGAACCCTACTCGAAGCCGGTTGCGGTGCTGTCCACAGTGCGTAGAGGGCCAGGGGGGAGCAGTTCGCTGCCATCTGCATTCTTCTGCTGTTGACCATGGTGGTTGGAAGGCGCGCCAGCCCTGCGGCCATGACAAAACCGTGGCGTGTGACCAGAGCCCCTGACAGACGATGGAACCGGTACTTCCATGCCTGCCGCTGGCCAGTTCGGCAGTTCGACGTCGCGGGGCCTGTGCAAGGACCGCCGGATCGCACTGGCCCCAACCGCCAGGCCTCCCTGTTGGCGCAGCCTCCGGGCTGTGCCCGGTTCGCCGGCAACTGGGGCTTTGGACGCGGTACCGGTAGGCGGGATCCGGTCAACCGCTTGGCCCGCCTCGGCTTCAGCCGCGTTGCTCCAGGAACATGGGCATGCCGCCCTTGGGCCGCAGGGAAACCAGAGGCAGCAGCTCAATCCGGTGACCGGGGTCGTGGCGCATCGCCCATTTTTGTCCCAAGGTTGCCAGTATCAACATCGCCTCCATCCACGCGAAACCGTCTCCGATGCAGACGCGCGGACCCCCACCAAACGGATAGTAGGCGAACCGGGGCAGCTGTTCCTTGAATTCCGCCGTCCAGCGGTCGGGGTGAAATGCCAGCGGGTCGTCGAACCAGCGGGGATCCCGCTGGATGAGCAGCGGCGGGGCAATCAGGAACGCGCCGGCCGGGATTGCGTAGTCCCTTAGCGTGATCGGCTCGAAGGCCATGCGCCCGGTGGACCAGATCGGCGGGTACAGGCGCATCGACTCGGTGAGGACCCGTCCGGTGAAAGTCAAATTGGGCAAGTCCTCCGGCGTCGGGGTGCGGCCGCCCAGGATGTCGTCCAGTTCGGCGTGAAAACGTGTCTGGACTTCGGGATGGGTGGCCAGCAGGTACCAAGTCCAGGTCAACGCCATCGCCGTGGTCTCGTGGCCGGCGGCGAACAGGGTGATGGCCTCGTCCCGCACCTGTTGGTCGGTCATCACCGCCTCCGACGGGTGGCTCGCCTCTTCATCCCTCACGTTAAGCAGGAGCGAGAGCAGGTCCTCGCTCTCCAGACCGTGTCTCCGACGCTCCTCTATGAGGCCGTACACCGTTTGGTCCAGGTACTCCAGGCCGCGTCGGAAACGCCGGGTGGAGGGCAGGGGCAGCCGGTGGAACAGACTGCGCAGGGCCGGTGGCTGGTTGCCCCGGGTCTTGATGTAGTCGTTCGCCAGTTCGAAGGCCGCGCCGATGCGGCGCACCGTGTCGGGCAGTTCCAGGCCGAACAGTGTCTTGACGACGATCTGGAGGGTCAGGTTGCTCATTTCCCCTACCAGGTCAATCCGCGCCCTGTCTTCCCACGTCTCCATGTGCCGGCGGGAGAATTCGGTCATCGTCTCGGCATATCCGGCGATGCGCCGGTGATGGAATTGGGGCTGCATCAGGCGGCGCTGGCGCAGGTGCAACGGGCCGTCGGATGTGACCAACCCGTAGCCCATCAGGTACTGGAGAGACTCGGTGGTGCGACCCCGGCCCACCCGCTGATGGTTGGTGACGAAAACCTCCTGCACGAGGTCCGGATGGTTGACGAGGTACACCAGAGCCGGTTTCACCGACAAAGTGACCAGATCACCGTACGCGGCGGCGCCATGTAGGAAGGGCAACAGGTTGAACAGGTACTGGAAGGCCTGACCCGCCACGGGCCACTCCGGCGGCCCGGGTGGCAGGGAGGCCCGATCGACAACGGGCCTGGGCGGATAGGCGGCGTTCTGGCTAATCATCGAGATCAGTCACTGATACTTCATGCTGCGGCAAGACTGCATCGATCCATTGCTGTCGGACACCGCCGCACCGGGAATTCGACAACGAAATCCCCCACAGTTCGCGGCGGTTGCAAGCTGGGTCATCGACCATAGGATTGGATAGTTTGGCGCATTCCCGTGTCCGAGTGGCTCTTTTTTCGCCAACTGACGAATCGCAGCCGGCACGGTACCACCGCGTCCGGGGGATGCCTGACAGCAATTCCATCATTTCTGCGCGGCCTTTCCGGCCAGCCGCTCCTTCGCAACCAAGAGAACAAAGACCGGCAGGCTCAACATGCGCCGCCATCGGGCCGGTTGCCTGAGAAGGCGGTAGAGCCATTCCAGTCCGCGGTCCCGCATCCACCCGGGCGCCCGCGGCACCTTGCCGGCCATGAAGTCGAAGGCGCCGCCCACGCCAATCGCCACCCGGCTATGCAGGTCGCCGAGGCGGCTGTGGATCCACAGATCCTGACGGGGATGCCCGAATGCCACCAGCAGTACGTGCGGTTGCGTGTCGGCCAGCAGCCGATGAATAACAGGCCAGTCCTCGTCGGCAGGAGAACCGGACCAGGTTCCGCACACTTCAAGGCCTGGAAACCGTTTCGCAAGCACATCCGCCGCGGCCATGGCCACGCCGGGCGCGGCTCCCAGGAGAAACATCCGCCAGCCCCGCGCGGCACACAGCTCCGCCAGCCGGGGTATAAGGTCGGTTCCGGTGACGCGTTCGGTCAGGCGGCAGCCATGCAGGTTCAGGACCCGGAGCACGCCCACGCCGTCCGGCACGTTGAGCCAGGCCTCGTTCAGTACTTGGCGAAACCGGCTGTTGTGCCGCGCCTCGACGATGAATTCGGGATTGACCGTGCAGATCTGCCGCGTCGGCCCGGCGCCCCCCGGACCTTCCGCGTCCAGCCAGGCCGTCAGCAATTCCAGCGTCCCGGCATAGTCCACCGGATGGACCGGCACGCCGAGGATGTCGACCGGTGCCGGCCGCTCCGGCCGGCCGGAATTCATGGGGCCTTGTTCATGGCACGCTGCAGGACCGCCAAGGTCTCGCGGGCGGCCTTCTCCCAGGAGAAGCGCTTCACGTTTTCGCGGCCCTTCGCCACGAGTTCGGCCCTCAGCTCCTCATCGCGGCTCAGGCGCAGCATGGCCTGTGCGATTTCATCCACGTCCTCGGGATCGACCAGCAGGGCCGCGTCGCCGGCGACTTCGGGCAGGGAGGAACGGTTGGATGTCAAGACAGGCACTCCTTGGGACTGGGCCTCCAGGATCGGCAGGCCAAAGCCCTCGTGCAGCGAAGGATAGCAAAAGAACTTCGCCTGTCGTCGCAGAACCGCCACATCCTCTTCATCGACATAACCGAGGATGTGGATGGCCTCGGCGGCCGGAGAGGAACGGGCGGCGGCCAGGATGGGTTCTGCCAGCCAGCCGATACGGCCGGCCAGGACCAGATCCCACCCCGGATCCTCCCGGGCATGCAGGCGGCCGTAGGCGTGGATTAGGCGTTCCGCATTCTTGCGCGGCTGCAGCGTGCTGACAAACAGGGCGAAGGGCCTCCGCAGTCCGAACCTCGCCAACACGGTGCCGGGATCGCAGGCCGGATCCGGGTCCGACGGCGGGGTCCAACCCAAGTGCACGGTGTGAAGCCGGCCGGGATCGGCCCGATGGAACCGGAGCAGGTCCTGCCGTGTGGCCTCGCTGTCGCAGATCAGGCGATCGGCCCGGGCCGCGGCCCAGCGCGTCGTCAGATTCAGGTAGGCGCGCTGCCGCCAGGGATGGGCCTTGGGAAAGTGGCGGTAGCCGAGGTCGTGGATGGTCATGACCAGGGCCGGCATGTTCCGGCGCGTCCAGGCGAACGGCAGGACATGGGCCGGCACGAAGAGAAGATCGGGCCTGCGGCGCCGAACCTCGGGACCCAGGGCGCGATGGGTCCACATCCTGCGGTTGGGGAGAGGCACCGGGACGACATTGGACCGGCCCGTCAGTTCCACCGGCAGCGTATCGGTACCGGCCCTGAAATACAGCCGCCACTCGATGTCCGCGGCTTCCGGCAACCGGAGCAGGTGCCGCAGGATTTCCCGGGCATAGTTCTCGGTGCCGGTTGGCTGATCGGCGGTGCTGCGCGAGGCGTCCACGCCGACCACGGGCCCGTTCATTGCACGGACGCGCCGCACTGTTCGGCAAACCGCCGCACGGCCGGCTCCAGGGAGCCCGTGCGCAGGATGTGGATTCTGTCGCCTTCCGGCCTGACGATGGTGCTGGGGCGCGTATCCGGCGAGGCGCCCCCGTCCAGCACCAGGGGAATCCGTCCCGCCAACTGGGCCATTACCTGGTCCGCGGTCTGGCAGTCCTTGCCGCCGGAACGATTGGCACTGGTCGTGGCCAGCGGCCCCGTGGCCAGTGCGATCCTGCGGAAGACCGGGTTGGCCACCACCCGCACGGCCACGGTTGTGCCGCCCGCCAGCAGGGCATGCGGCAGGCCCGCCCGCGCCTCCAGGATCAAGGTCAGGGGGCCCGGCCAGAAGTGTTCGGCCAAGCGCCTGGTCAGTGGCGGCAAGGGCACGGCCGCGATCCCGGGCAGCTGGGCAAGCGAGCCCAACAACACCGGGATGGCCTTGGACTCGGGCCGGCCCTTGGCGGCAAACAGGGATTGGACGGAAGCGTTGCCGCGCGGATCGGCGCAGAGGCCATAGACCGTATCGGTCGGCATGGCGAAACAGGCCTGTTCGGCCAGGACCCGGCGGACGGCCGGCAGGGCATCGGGATCCTCGCTGCGCACCAGCTGCGTCGACATGGGGAAAGGGCTTTCAGAACGGGCAAGGGGCATCGCCATGCTATGGGGACGATATCTGGTCAGGCACTGCTCGTGCCGTCCAGTCTGTGTGCGCTTGGCGGCGATGTTCCCCCGGGCTGCGGTCTCCCAGCACCGCAGGTTGAGGGCCGATGCGGATGCGGCTCCCCGGTACCCGGCAGTGGAGTTTCCGATGTCCCGATGGCCGCGCACGGCCCGCTACATGGTTCGAGGGAGCAGGCTGAAGATATGGTAGCCGGTCTCCGAGACGTCCTTCGGCCTCTCGTGCCACTCCGACCCGATTGCGACGGAGCTGTGGGATGCTGGCCGGTGTCGCTTGGGCCCCACACGGCACCGGCGGGTCGGTGCACCGCGGCACTTGTTCACGGTCCGGTGCCGTTGGCGGGTACCGCCCGCGAGGTTCCCCGCCCGTTCGAGGTCGAAGGTTGCGGCCGCGGCCTCGCACCAGTGTTTCCGGTTCAACTCCACGCGGCGATGCCCGTACCGCCCGCGCCAGGCGACCGGTGTTCTTGGAAATGGACAAAACAAGCAGGCGACGAGCAGACATGGGCCAGCATGCCGCAGTCAAGCTATTGGAAGCATCGGATCCTGCTTCCCGGCCCGGAGAACCGGGGCAGCTCTACGGCAAAGGATCTGGTCATCGGGTGCTCCAAGGATCCCTGGACACGAGCAGGGCTGGGCCACGGCCCAGCCCTGCCGGTTCCCAACAAGGAAGGAGGTCCCAGCCCGGAGCCCAGGCGCTTGGGCCGCAGGACTGCCACTGTGCAGTTCCACCCCTGTTGCAGCACGGGCCATCTTGGGGAAGGTGAGGCAGACGCGGGACGCGACTCCGGCGCGGGGGCCAGTGGACGGTTGTGGGCTGCGGTCTTGCAGGCATCTCAATTCCCATCAAGAAACGGCCCTCCATGCAGGCGACGATAGACCTCAAGGAACGCTGCTTCACGGTCCGACGGGGCATGTCTGAGGAATGTGCGATATACCTGCTCCTCCGTCGGGTAGAACTGCAACTGCAAGTACATCCCGTACAACTCCCCCAGCGTCGCGGAGAATGCCGTTGCGCCCAGGGTGTTGAACAGCTTGGTCAGGAAGTACTGACCCAGGCCGTATTGGCAGGTGCTCTGCCACATCCTGTCCGGCGGGTCGGGATCGCTCAGGGCGTGGATGTGCGGGATGCCGTTCTCCGCGCAGTCTGTGCTAATGAGCTCGTCCACCGGCACCGGGCCGGTCCAGTCAGGCGAACCGGCCCAGGCCCGGATGTACGCCTGTGCAAAATTGGCTCCTCCTTCCACAAGCCAAAAGGGTCCGATCTCGTGGACAAAGTAGAAATGGGCGATCTCATGGTTGAGGAGGTCGGCAAGCGGGAACCGCTCACTATCCCTGAAGATGGTCAGCGAATCACCCAAGTTGACTCCGCCCAGTGCGGTTTGGCCGTATTCCGGCGCGTTGATCAACAGCAGGATGATGTCTGACCGGGGGAATGGCACCGCCATCATCCTCTCGACGCCGCGGACACTGTGCTCCATCAGCGCCAGGATGTCTTGGCCGGGAGACAAGGGACCATGGTGGAATACCCAGAGACGGACCTCGCCGGCCAGCGGCAGCGAGATGGTGGTCGACTGCGTGTAGCGGGTCGCCAGCAGGTCCCGAAACAATGTGCCCGAACCCGCGACCTTGGCCAGTGCCACGATGAACGCTCGCTCTTCCGCGTCCAAGCCGTCGGTGAACCATGGTTGGCGGCGGAGAAGGTCAAGGTCCTCCGGGTTTTGCCATGTCATGTCCCCCAGAACGGTGAGGGAATCGATGTTGCGATCCCGGACCGGCTCTTCCATGCTGTAGGCCAGCATCCGACGCGCCAGGGCCGGGTCCAGGTCGAACAGGTTTGACAGACCATAGATCGGATTGAACTCCTTGGCAGCGATGCCGTCCGCGAGCCATGGGGCGCGCGCAAGCTCCCGGCCCAGCTCGGCATCTTTGAGCCACACTTCCGCAAGCGGTTGCACAACAGAGGCATGAACGTCGTCCGGCGGCTCGTGGAACCACGGGAAGAACTCGGACAGGGCTGCCGCAGCCGAGAATGGATTGTTTTCGAACGGGTCTGTCGGCGTCGGCTTGGGCGTAGGGGGCGGCGCATCGGTGGGTACGGGTGTTGCACGATCTGCCGCGGGTGGGGGTGGCAGACAGCGGATGGCCGTGACGGTGGGTACGGGTGTTGGCGGATCGTCGGGGACGGGTGCCGGCGTATCGGTTGGGACAGGCCCTGCCACTGGGACTGGGGTTGGGGCACGGTCCGCCATGCCGTCGGCCACCGTCTGTGCGTCGTTGCTGCAGCCCACAGCCGCAAGGGGCAGGAGCACCATGGCAAACGCCAAGGCCAGCACGGCTTGAATCTTCTTGTTCCGCATCCGTTGTGTCCTGTTCACCGCCGAACCGGCTTGGAGTGCCGACGGCCACTCTAAATCACCGCTATCCGTCCGACCAAGAGGATGGCCTCGGTTGCACGGTTCCGGATCAGGAAGATGAAGGGTCTGTCGACCGTCATCGCAACCCGCGGGGGCGGCGCGGATTCCGTAGTCATCACTGCGGCGGTGGCCGCGGCCGCCTCGGTTCCCGCCTCATTCACCGACACGAACGACTTGTGGATCACGTCCAGGATGTACAGACATTCCGGGTCACCAGCAAGACACGACCGGCCGTCCATGCCGGAGAAGTCGGAGGCGGCAATGTCGAAAGCGTCGGACATGCCCATGACCCGCAGAACGTCCGCCAGCCTGAATTGGGACTCGAACTTGAACCGGGGCAGGTCAAGTTCAACTTGCCGGCCTTCGAGACTTGCCGTCAACCGGTCGATGAAGGCGGTCCTAGGAGTCCTCGAACTCCTCAAACCTGCCGAGCTCCGGCAGGATTGATGATCATGGACAGTTCATATCCGACGTAGGGCAGGTCCACTGCCTGGTATCCGGCCCCCTCCCCATAAAGCAACTCCTCGTCCATTCTCATCATCGGAACATCAACGATGCGGTCGTCAGCAGATGGAAAGGGTGGTCGCGCGTATCCGCTTTCTTGAAGGGGGAGCTCCAGGCCGATTTGAAGTAGATGACGTTGGTCAGCACCATCCGGGTCAAGGGGGTGATGACATCGGACGGGAGCAGTTCCTCGATCCTTTTCTCGGTGTTTTCGGCGACCCATTCGTTGATGGTGGCCCTGGACTCCTCGGGTGCGCCCCGAAAGTCCGTCCGACCCACTCCCGCTCCATAGCTCTCCGCCAGGAGATCCAGGAACGCCTGTTGGAACTCGTGGCCCTCCTGACCCCAGACCGCGTTGACGATGCTCAGCCTAAATCCCTGGTCGCGTCCGGTGCGAGCGGCAAGCTCCTAGGCCAGGGCGTTGAAGGCAGGGTGAAGCCTGTCCCCGGGCGGCAAGTGCAGCGTTTCCGCCATCTGGCTCGCTGTCTGTCCCCTGGCCCCGGCGTAGACCATGCCCAGCGCCAGGGAGATGCTGTGGGGCGAATAGAACAGGTTCCCGTCACGGACCCGCAGAGCCTGGTACAGGTCGAAGGCAAAGGTGCTGTTGCCGTCGACCAAGGCCGCCAACTCCGCATCCGTGGCGGTTGGTTCGGCTCGCTCCTTGTCAGAACGGGCCGTATCCGGCATGGCATTGGGACCCGGTTTCACACCGCACGCCGCCAGCAGGGCAACGGCTGTCAGGCACACGACCATGACGAACATGGCCAACCATGCCGACCGGCTCATCTCTTTCGATCCGGTATTGTTCCCATACATTGTTTTATTCTCCTATCCTTCCCGTCAGGCCTGACCCCAGGGCCGTCGGGAACGGTTGCGGTTGCGCTGACACGGGTCCGGGGTCCGGCATGAACACAGGGCCCATGGTGACGGATTTGCATCGACAACCCGACCAGCGGCTATCGCCGTGGGTTTAATCCCAGTTCCTGTCCGTCCCGAATGCCAATTTGCCGGATCCGGTATGCCTTCGGTTGATTCCAGCTCGCCCCCTTGGGTGATCGTTGCAGCGAGCGTGGAAACGGGAGCGGCGGTCCACAAAGGGGCATGCGAGTGCCTACGGGCAAACCAACCCTGCCCATACCCCAGAGATCGAGGTCGAACAGTCTGGCGGCCTTCCCGCCGGTCGCGCGGCCTAGCCCCAATACTGTCTATTTAGAATGAAAATGTGTATCATGACGGGGTCTGTTCCTTCCTTCCGGAGTTGTCCCCATGGCGCGTACCGCAGCCACCCTGCCGGGCGGACCCCGGCTGTCGGATCACCTGAGCATCGGCGTGCTGGCGCATGTCTTTCCGCGGCCGGCGGTGCGGGCCTCGCTGGCGGCCTGCGGACGCACGAGCCAACGGCGGCGGGACCTGCCGGCGGAGGTGATGGTCTACTTCGTGCTGGCC
>MKWU01006974.1_pt1 | contig 11096 bp, 13 predicted proteins | sample 809101 | NCBI WGS metagenome assembly MKWU01 (sample SAMN05860141, study PRJNA318959) | sponge metagenome | host: Aplysina aerophoba | place: Slovenia: Piran, Adriatic Sea, Gulf of Piran | collected 2013-05-07
CACGAAACTCGTCGGCTACGGAGCACGCTGCGCGTCAGCAACCCGCGAGGGCGAGTTCGCCGCGGGCGTGATGGTCGCTGCCGCCGATGCGACGGTCAACATCGAAGTCGCCCGCCGTGCGGCAATCGAGGCCCGCGACAACGACCCGACGTGCGAGAACCTGATCATCATCGGGTACGACTTCGAAGCCGGCATCTCCGCGGCCGTCGGACCGGTCCACATTCACCGCGTCATCGCCTCGCGTGATCTGCGCTTGCCCGAGACCATCAGCAAGTCCGCCGACGGCGGTTCATTCGTGCTACTCGCCGAACCCGATGTAATCCTCGGCACCAGCGATGATGGCAACATCACCGTCGAGCTGCTCGGCTGCGACACCTACGACCCGACTGCGAACAGTGCACGCGGTTACGGCACCGACCAGGTCGAGTGCTGGATGCTCGACACCAACCACGACGGCTTCTCGTTCCGAGTGCGCCGGGCCTACTTCCCCAACGGATTCCGCAAGGGCAGCGACATCAAGAAGCTCATCGCCAAGATCCCCAAGCGAGAGCGAGACGAACAGGCCCTCGACAACATCCAGTCCACCGTCTCACAGCCGTTCGCGCCGCCCGACCCAGGACGCAACATCGCAATCAAGGTCATCACCAACACCGGCGCCGAAATGACCACCACCATCGACGAAGGCTGGTAGCACACCGCTCTCGGGCTGATGGAGGCTCGGTTGTATCGGCAACCACCCGACTCCCGTTTGGAGGGAACCGCCATGCGCCAAACCGCGAAACGTCGTGTCCGCAGCTTGCGCCGCCGACTGCGACGCAAGGGCACTCCCGAAGAGCAGCGCGCACGCGTCCAGGCGCACCTGCGACTCGGAAGCAGCTACGTCTCGATCAACGACGCGCTGACTGCGCTGAATCGAGAGGATTACGCCGCGGCGCGCACCGCCACTGAGCAGGTCATGCACCACTGCGCCGACGCGCTCGAAACGCTCGATGCTCTCGACGGCGGAACATCCGCATGAATCCCCCCATGCAACAGCCTCAGCATCTGATGATCACGTCCCGCGACGACGGCGGCAAGTACTGGGCAACTGCCTGCTCAGACTGTGACAAGGCCACTCCCGGCAGAGTCCGGCTGGGTCCATTTGACTCCCGTAAGGAAGCGAAGGCCGCGGCGGTGGAGCATCGTCATGTGTGGCAGACCGCGACCGGCGAAGAGCGTGAACGACTGGTGAGCGATTTGCAGAGAGCACAGATGCAGAACCGCGTCGAGGAAGTCGAGCGCGGAAACATCCCGGTGCACGACATGGAGGCACCGACGCCGTGCCCTCGGTGCGGTTCGGTCTACATCCGGTTCAAGCGCAACACTGCTGCGAAGGTCACGGTCGGCGTTCTCGCGCTGATGTCATCGAAGAAGGCGCACTGCGCCAGATGCAAGCACCCCCGCTACCAAGACCGCTAGCTAGTTTCACGCGGTGCCTTCGAGTCCAGAGGTGTCGCTCGCGTCGAGTCTCCATGCGGGGCCAGGTTGCTACGCGCTGCTGCTCGGTTCCGGTGTGAGCTACGAAGCTGGCGTACCGACGGGCTGGGATGTCGCTCTGGACCTAGTCAGGCGGCTCGCAGCCTCGCTGGGTGAGGACCCCGGCGAGGATTCGATCGGCTGGTATCGAGAACACGCTGCCAGCGAGCCGGACTATTCGGTGCTGCTAGAGGACTTGGCGCCGTCGCCCGAGGATCGCAGAAATCTGCTTGAGAGCTATTTCGAGCCGACTGGCGAAGAGCGGGCCGATGGCGTCAAAAGGCCCACGGCGGCACATCGGGCAATTGCAGACCTAGTCAAGGGCGGCTTCGTCAAGGTGGTCGTCACCCCGAACTTCGACCGGCTCCTCGAGATCGCATTAGCAGAGATTGGGATGCAGCCAACTGTGATCTCCAGCGCAGCTCACGCGGAGGGCGCGTTGCCGCTGGTGCACAGCGATTGCACGATCATCAAGGTGCACGGCGATTACCTGTCACCGGACCTGAAGAACACGGTCGACGAGCTCGACAGCTACGAACCCGCCATTGACACGCTGCTGGACCGCGTGTTCGACGACTACGGGCTGGTCGTCTGCGGCTGGTCCGCCACTTGGGACACCGCACTGCGCAACGCACTACTCAGAGCGCCCAATCGCAGATTCGCCACCTACTGGATGCACCGCGGTGATCTGTCCGACCATGCACAAGAGCTGATCGCACACCGCCAAGCCATACTGACGCCGATCGCCGACGCCGACACAGCATTCGACACCCTCGGGCAGACCGTCGCAGCGCTCGGCGAATTTGCGGATCAGCAGCATCAGGACACTGCAGCAGCCGTCGCCCTGCTCAAGCGGTACCTGCCTGACCCGACGCATCGAATACGGCTAACCGACCTGATTACTTCAGAGACTGAGAGTCTTGTCGAGCGCATTGCCGAACTGCCAGTTGCCATCGATGATGTCGCGGCGGTCTACGAAGCTCGAATGCGCACCTACGAGGATGCCTCCGCACGGCTCGCGACTCTGCTCGCCGTCGGCGCCCGGTTCTCGGACACTGAGAAACACGACCAGCTGTGGACGGACACGGTGAGCCGACTTGCCAACCGGTCCCTCGTTGGCTCCGGCAAGACCCATCTGATCAACATGCAGCAGTACCCGACTCTGCTTGCCATGTACGCGATCGCGTTCGGCTGTGCGGCAGCGGGCCGAATGGAACCAGTCGCACGTGTCATCGGCTCCGTTACTGCTGAAGTACAGGGGCAGGAGATGCGGCTCCCGGCGGCGGTGAACGCATGGACCGTGTTCGACTGGGGTGTGTTTAGGCAACTCGTCGAGGGCTTCGAGCGATCACGCGTACCAGTCTCCGCAAGACTGTTCTCAGTGCTGCGGCACGTTGTCTCCGAAGTCGTGCCTGACGATCGGCGGTACGAAGCGCTCTTCGATGAGGTCGAGTACATGTTCGGAGCCACCTACGGGTTCAACTCAGCCGAAGGAATCGGACCTGCTGGCCGCGGTGCATTCCGCGGGGCCATTCCTGGCGATCCTCCCGACGGACTGCTCAGCCGGCACAAGAGTCTCTGGATTAGCCATGGGATCTTCGACGACGCGGCTCACTTCGATGACTGTTGCTCCAGACACAACGAGCAACTCAGGCGAGCCTTCTTCCAGCTGTGACGGCCGCCAAACCCTGAGTCCCTCCCTTCACCACCGAACCGGGGTGCGACTACCGAGCAGCCGCTCGCGCGATAGTTCGCACTAGCTATGGGCCGAGGACACACAGCCTTCGTATCGCCTTGAACCGGTCACACCGTCAACGCCACGGCTCGATGGCCACCACGATCTTGTTGCCGAGGCAGCGAGCGGGTCGCACGGTGTGCACCGACGAGCCGCGCCGGCGGCGCCCTGAAAGGCGCACGCAGCAAAGTGCGGAACCACTTTGACTGCCAGCTCGACATCTTCACCGACACACTGTCGGCCACCAGTGCCGGTCTCGAAGCCGCGCGGGACGCGATCAACGCACGCCTCGGTGCAAGTCAGCTACCCAGCAACTCGGCCACGCATTACGAGAACGCAGCGATGACGACCTCGCCGCGCTCATCGTCGACCTCCACAACGACGACCGAATCCGCGTACCCCCGTCCCCCAAGGCGGCCACGCCGAACCATGGCGGGCTCCTTGGATCAAGCGGTGACCGACGGGAACGTGAGGCCGGGAAGAAGATCCTCGTCGCTGGTGTGTACAACGTTCACACCGTGTACGCTGTACACATGGAGTTAGGTCGTGGCTGATCCTGAGTTGGTCGGGATTCACGAAGTTGCCTCCATGGCCGGAGTGTCCCGACAGGCGGTCGTCAACTGGCGCAGTCGCCTCTTGGACTTTCCGTCGCCCGTGGCCGAACTTCGTGCCGGCCCAGTATTCAGCCGCGAGCAGGTACAAGCATGGCTTTGGAAGAGAGGTATCCCCATGCCAGTAGTGATTTCGACGATCAACCTGAAGGGTGGCGTCGGCAAGACAACAACGACCGTGGCAGTCGCCGAGATGCTCTCGGGTGAGTTCGGCAAGCGGGTGCTCTTGGTGGATCTTGATCCGCAAACGAACGCCACGTCGATGCTCATAGGAGACAAGCGCTGGGGCAAACTCAACAAGGACGGCCGAACGCTGGCGAAGCTCTTCAGTGACGCGCTACTTGAACCGGAGGAGCGGTCCTTCGATGTCCAGGCCACGCTCGTTCGCAAGGCTTCGCGCGTGAGCGCAGTGGGTTCGCTGTCGCTCCTCCCGTCGAGCTTGGACATGATCGACACTCAGGACCAGCTCGGGTCGATGTCTAGCGGGCGCTTCTTCGCTGAGAGCCCAACCGACATTCTGCGGAGAGCGGTCACGCCGATCCTCGGAGAGTTCGACATCGTGTTGATCGACTGTCCGCCCAATCTCGGCATCATCACCCTCAACGGCTTGCGCATGTCCCAGGCGTACATCATCCCCACGATCCCCGACATTCTTTCGACGTACGGGATCCCCCAAATCGTTGGACGAGTTGGCAAATTCTCAGAGACGATCGCTCAGCCGATCGAGCCTCTCGGGATTGTCGTTGCCAAGTACCGCACCCAGTCGACGGTGCACCGCAGCCAGTTGCGCATTCTTCAGGAGCGAGGAGACGCGCCCCTCTTCGAGACCCGGATTCCCGAAGGAAACGCACTCGCCGATGCCGCTAGTTCGCAACCTGTGTCGACCCTGCGCCAGAAGTGGGGCGCGGAGGGATTCACGGCCTACCGCGCTTTGACGGCCGAGGTGCTCAAGAGGATTCACGCATGACGGGAGTGACGAAACTCGAAGCTGTGTTCCGAGAAGTTGTGGCGGAGGCACGACGCAATGCCGACTTCGCCGCACGTCTCGACCGGGCGCTGGCGATGGAACCTCCGAGAAGAACCTCTCGACGCCGCGCGCCCGGCCGACTTGACCCATTCGATGCTCTGGCGAGCGGCGAGGACACACTGCGACTCCGCCTAGCGGAACTCAGCGTCGAGGAGCTGAAGGACGTAGTGGCCGAGCACGGCATGGATCACACGAGACTGGCTATGAGATGGCGCCTCCCGGAACGGCTGATCGACCTCATCGTCACCGAGACTAAGGCTCGTCTCGCGAAGGGGGACGCCTTCAGGCCCGACTAGCAAACGGGCGAGCCCTCAGGCCTCATCGGAGGAGGTTGACGGGCCGCTCTAGTCACGCGAAGTGCCTAGTCGGATGCGCTACCCGCTTTGAGCTCCATAATTTTCTCAAGGATGATCTTGAGCGTCGTGCTCTGATGTCCCTGCGCGAACGCCTTCTCGACGGTGCGTTGCATCACCAAGGCGTTCTTGCTTGAGCCATCACCGGCGAGGCCGTAGAACTGCTGTGCTTCCGTCGAGTGCTCTTCGAACGCTTGCGAACCGATTTCTGACTTGAGCATTCCTTCGATCGTTGTCTCGAAGCAGGCTGACTCTGCGTCAACATGGCATGGCCATTCTGTTTCCTGCTTCCCCAGAATGCGGAGAAGGAGCCGATTCGTCCCGGGTTTTGCATCCTTCTTGCCCTTGTCACTGTCCCAGACGACATAGGTCGGAATGCCGAGACTACGGAAGATGACGAGTGGACGGTCGAGATTCGTCTTGCCTCCGCACGGGATGACGGCGACCCCTTGGGCATCTAGTCGAATGTCCATTGCGCGGGCGGCCCCGACGATCGCCGACCGGTCGCTTTCGCCTTCGACCAATACGGCGACATCGGCGAAGAATCCTTCATTGACCATCGGGGTCATGATGGCCTCGAGGCGGGCGCGGAGGCTCGTGGATGTGAAATCGTCGCGTTCGGCGGCGCGCTGCAGTTCGTCGGTCACGACCTCCAGTGTCGTGGTGCGCACACCAGTGGATTTCGGCGTCCCGTTGTCGGATTCCACTTTGCGAAGGATGCGCACATCGTCGAATCGGTCCAGCTCGACGAAGAGCGGCGAGTGGGTGGTGTAAATGATCTGAGTAGTAGTTGCTTCGTCCGAGCCCTTGGGTTGTGCGAGATCCGTGAAGACCCTCGTGATGTGTCGTTGTCGACTCGGGTGCTGGTACAGCTCCGGTTCTTCGATTGCCAGAACTACATCGGGCGCGGCTGGTGCGCCTGACTCGTCTGATGGCTGCGCGGCATCGTCATCAGTCGGGTCGTCTCGCACTTTGCGTGGCCGTCTCTCGGCGGCGAGTCGTTGCAGCAAGGTAAATATGAATGCCCGTTGAAGCCCATGTCCGGTTCGCGTGACCGTGGAGGGGTAGCCATCCTCCTGCAGCCGGACATGCGCTTGGGGCTGGGGGATGCTGAACTCAGGGACCTGTTCCCATTGCAGGTCGACGGCAGAGTCGGGCACAAACGACCGGAGGCTCGCGGTCAAGTCGCCTTGAAGGGACGTGAGCCTCTTTCCGGCATCGCTCTTCATAATTTGTTCGAACGCTCGCTGGGTGCTTTCCCTGAGTTCCGCTAACTGCGGGTCGGCATCCAGGGCGCTACGTACAACTAGGTTCATGATCTCTGTGATGGCGGAGCCGCGGCGATCCGTTGCATCGTCCCCTGCGTCACGTACCGCCGGCACGCGAATGAATTGTGTATGTGGGTTCAGGCGGCCGATACCCACATTGGTCCACCCAAAAAACTGTCCGTCATCACGAGTTCTCACGCAGGCATCGGGGTTGGCGAGCTCCCACTGTTTCATAGCGGCTTCTGCCGCATCTGCGCTTCGAGCGCGATCCAGTGATGAGTATCGAGGGTCGTCTAAGAGCGCGTTGAATCCGGTGCTTTGCTCACGCTTGCTGGATAACCGCCGTATGTTCGCAAAATCGGGATTCTGAAGGCTCGACCCGTGATATGACGCCTCAGGCTTGCCGGAGTCGAGCCAGTAGACGCCGACTACGGTGAGCGTGTTCCCCTCCAGATAAGGACTGAACTCCTCGCGTCCAGATTGGCTGAGCCGGTCGAACGTGATCTCGACCTCGATCTCCTCATCCATGTTCTCACCGAAGAAGTCGGCCTCCGTCAGGTCTCCGCGGTTGTAGAACAGGTCAAGCGCGCTCAGGAATGTCGACTTGCCGGATCCGTTCCTGCCTACGAGCGCCGTGATATCGCCGATCGACAGCCTGGCGTCGCGGATGGAGCGGTAATTCTTGACGCGAACAGATTGGATACGCATGTAGTGCTAGCGGATTTGCGCCGTCGGGTACTTGTCACGAATGTGATCGTGGAAGTACGACCCATGTGAAGCCGCATCCATCAGTCCGTCGTGAATACTCGCGGGCACGTTCGAGTATTGGTACACCGCTCCTTGGCGGAATTCGACTTCTAGGATTCTCGAATCGCTGTCGTAGCCAACGGACACGAGATTGCTCGAACTGACCGGTATTCGCCTCATGATTGGAGTCCTTCCTCGAGTCGATGGCTTCTAGAACATATCGGCACCTGAGGAGAGATCAACTCTCAATGAGCCAAGTTGACGGCGACGCCAGTCGTTGCGCAGCAGGCCAAGCTGCAGATTCAATCGGGTGCCGCTACAGGCTGCGCTTCGGGGGGCCGAGTCTTCGCCGCTGACAGATGACTGCGAACAGGTCGCGAGCCACCGAATTGACCGCCGCAGCAAGCGCGTTGGCGTGCTGACCCAAGGCAGGACCGCGCAGTGGCCACCTCTGAGCCGATAGCACCGGCTAGCTGGGTCACCGAATTCCTCAAGGTCGGCGCCACAATTTGTCGGCCGTCGACCGATTCCTCAGCGTCGGTCCAGTAGCTGCTCACCCACCGCGACCAGGCTGGGTTCGACGGCGCTCCCGCGTTCTCGGCACCGAGCCTCGTTGCTCGATGGTGCTCGGCTGGGTCGAGGGGTGGGTGCCGGCCGACACCGAGTGCTGGCGGCTGGGCCGCAGCGAGCTCGCGTCGGTCGGGGAGCTGTTGCGGTCCTATCACGATTGCGTCGCGGGGTTCGCTTCGGCGATCCGCTTTTCCGAAGGCCTCTAGGCCATCGCGGCGGGTCAGGTCGTGTGCCTCGCGTTAGGGGCGGGGCCGCTGTATTGGTTGATGGCTGCCTTCGGGCGCGATTTCGTCGAACGCGAGGCATTGCTGTGGTGGCTGCTTCTCGTACCTGACCTCTACTTGGTGCTGCCTGCGTTGGGCGGGTGGGCACTGGGTCTGCTGGTGCGTCGCTCGGGGTCACTGATGTCACGGCTGCTCGGTCCGATTCGCGGGCCGTCTGCTTGGGATCTGCTGTTTGACACCAGAGAGGCTGGATTTGTGAGTTGCCGGCTGCGGTCAGGTCGGTGGGCGGCCTATAGGTGGATGCTGACCCGGTCAGGTCCTATGTCGGGGCGGATGGTCCGGTCCAAGACATCTACCTAGCGCACGCTGCGGTGTTCGATCAGGACAGCGGCAACCCGGTCAGGCGCCACGGCGATTCCGTGTGGACAGGCGGCGGCATCCTGCTCAAGTGGGTCGATATCGAGTCGTGAGAGTTTCGGCAGATACGTGAACTGGGAACGGACAGTGGTGATGGCGAGAAAGCGCCGCTCCAAGCGTAAGCCGCCCCTCGATCAGCGCCGGGACTACAACGGCGGTTACTCGCCGTGGCCTGGCGTGGGCCCAGCAGATGTACCGAAGGACCTGTTCGGTCCCAAGACAACAGACGAGCTCACGAGCGGCAGCCACCGCTAGAGCTTCCACTCCGGCTCGGGCTTCGCCGAAGGTCCCCGGGAGGTTGAGTCGCACGGCCTCGGTGTGCATCGCTGCGCTGGTGGGCAGCTGATGCCCGAATCGACGACCGAACTGCCGCCAAAACCCTCAATTTTGCGGGGGTTCGTGTCACATCCGTTGGCTAGCGTCACCCGAGGAGTGAATTCCAGCGCGAAATAGACAACGCGTTGATCCAGCAATCAGAAAGGAGCAGGCAAATGACTTCGACGTACACCGAGCCAACCGAGATCGTCGTGCATCGGCCGACTCCTAGCGAGGCTCGGGAAGCGCTTGAAGCCGCGATCGCCGAGACCGGATTCACACGCGAAGAACTTGAGGAACAGGCACGTGCTGGTCGGTTCGAGACCGAACTGGCGCGTCAGACGTGGTTCTGCTTGCCGCCTCGTGCCGAATGATCTCGGTGCGCAGGCACGTGACTTCGCAGCGACGCTTACGGGCCCGCCCCGGCTGGCACGCCGTCGTGGACGCCGGCCGCAGGCAGTTCTATGAGACACAGCTGCGAGCGGAGATCCGCCGCAATCCCGAAATTGCGCGTGACGCCGTCGCGAAGCTCGACCGCAGCGTCTGAGCCAATGTCTCAGTTAGCGTGGTGCTCGACAACCCCGAGGGGTCGCTTCTCAGCGGCTTCCGGGGTTCAGTCGTTCTAGCGGCGGCCTGATGGCAGCAGCGTCGGCTGCGTAGAGCGCCCAAGCCAGCTGTCGAGTGATGCCCAGGGCCTTGCCGATGACTTCCCATGTCGCTCTCGCCTGGCGAGCCGCAGCGTGCTGTCGGATGTCAGGCGCTGATGTCGTTTCGGCCTCGACTGACAGCGCTAGTGGTCGATCGCGACGCGTGCGGTGACAAGGGTTGAGGAGAATCTGTCGTGCCAGGCGCGTCCGTGTCGATCCCAGATGGCCGAGAGATAGGTGAGGCAGTACAGGGCAATTGCGACGAGTGCCGCTATCGGGGGGTTGGCTCCCCAGATGAGCACCATGCCGCACACACTGACTGACAGTGGCAGCGCAGCGCGGACGAATGACGCAGCGACGCCCGGCTTGTGTCCGTCTCGTAGACGCACGACCTCCAGTCCCTTCAGGCGCTTTCCTCGTGTCTGTCCAGTGGCGGTTGTCGCCCAAGTCTCATACGCAGCGGTCAAGAACAGCGCGGTGAACACGATGATCAGCGGCGTGAGCAGCCACCCATAGGGCTCACGTTCGTCTTCCATGATGAGCCGGGCGTACGCGAGGCATCCCATCAGCACAGTTGCGAGCACCAGCACAAGACCGGCGAGTATCAAGTCGATTCCGCGTGCCGCGGCCCGTTCCTTGAACGTGGCGAGCGCCACATCGCGACCCGAGCGGAGTGTGATCTCAGGTTGGCGCGGACCGTGGCGGAAGGGTGTCCGCATCTCGGTGACAGTACGCCTCGGTTCGCCCAGGAATGCTGGCGGTCGGGCTGCAGCGAGCTGGCGTCGGTGGGGGAGCTGTTGCGGTCCTGTCGCCTCTGCGGCGGGGGATTCGCTCCCGTGACCAACTTCGTAGAACGTCCCCAGGCTGTTACGGCGGGTCCGATCGTGTGTCGCGGGGACATAGCGCTGCGCAACACCGTGTTCGCAGCCGGCCGGCGGCGTTCATCCACGGGGACGGGATCTTCGTGTCGACGCCGATGTGGGACCTCGCGCACGCCGTGTGGCAGTTCGCCCCTGTCTGCGGCGATGCCGATCGGCGGCTGGATGGCTGGCTGAGCCCGCCCGACCGGTCGGCGCGCATCGCAGCGCTGGTGGGCGGTTATTGGCTGGGCGCCGGCAGCGCCGATGAACTCGCTGCAGCTAGCACCGGTGCCGAGTCACCCTTGGGCGATGGGTGATTGTCGCGTCCCCGAAAAACCGTGCCTGTCCACCCGAAGTCCGGCTCTACGGTGCCACCGGAGCTTGCATCGAGCTCGAAGCGGAGGGCATCCGCCTGGCGGTGCCTGCCGTGTCGGATCCTGAAAAGACGTAACCCCGGCCGTTTGCCGAAGCAGGGACGGTTCCGGGGTGTTCGGAGTCACCTTAGACGTATGACCTCAGAGCCGCAACCGTCTGCCTTCGGCCTCAACGTCGTAGTGGAGCGCCTCACCGTTGAGCGCATGGGGCCGTATCTCGACTCTGCTGCAGGTGACCTTGCCGCTGCCCTGCGCCTATACGACTGGAACAGCTCTGTGGCGGGTGCCATGCATGCAGACCTCGGTCGGCTCGAGGTGGTCTTCCGCAACGCGCTTGACCAAGCCCTGAAAGACCTCGCTGCCTCGAGCGGCTGGAAACAGCCGTGGTATGCCCAGGAACTGCTGTTTCGCGAGCGCCAACGCGATGCCATCG
>MKWU01006975.1_pt1 | contig 11093 bp, 11 predicted proteins | sample 809101 | NCBI WGS metagenome assembly MKWU01 (sample SAMN05860141, study PRJNA318959) | sponge metagenome | host: Aplysina aerophoba | place: Slovenia: Piran, Adriatic Sea, Gulf of Piran | collected 2013-05-07
GCGTAGGGGCGGAATGTGGTCGACATCGAATCCTTCCGTCGTCGGCTCGCTCGCCTACAATTGTCGCATCTGTTTTTCTGCGGCGCAGACTCCTAGGCGGCCCGTTTCCCCGTGAGCGCTTCCCGCAGACCTTCGAGCAGCCCTTCGAGCTTGGCCATTCGCTCGCGTAGCTGACCGAACTGCTCGGTCGTCTCCTTGCCTTGGGAGTCGATCCGGTCTCGAAGCTGTCCGAGCTGCTCGGTTGTCTCCTTGCCCTGCGAGTCGATCCGGTCTCGAAGCTGTTTGCCCTGCGAGTCGATCCGGTCCCGCAGCTGTTTGCCCTGCGAGTCGATCCGGTCCCGCAGCTGTTTGCCCTGCGAGTCGATCCGGTCCCGCAGCCGGTTGTCGTAACGGGCCACGATTCCCCACACGCCGAGCAGTACTGCTGCGACCGACCCCATGCCAGTCAGCACGATCGGGATGATTCCCGTGCTCTCCATGTGTCTCTCGGTACGCTAGTTGCCGTTCGCGCTGGTGTCAACGCACGCGTTGTTCTTCGCCGCGCTCTTCGGCGGCGGCGTAAGGGTCGGCGGGCCAGTGGAGGCTGGCTCAGCTGGTCATCGGACGCTCTGTCCGGTTCTGCAGGCGGCCTTGAGATGGCCTTTCGCCGTGTCGGGAAGCCGTTCGGCGTCGACTCCGAGCTGGAAGTTCAACCGGCCCTGCTCCAGGACGTTGACGCCGTAGCCGATCCGGTAGTCCCGCCCGTACTTGGACGTTCGCACGCCCACGCGCGGCGTCCCGACGAAGCGGGTGCCGACCGGGAGGCCGCACCCGAGCTTGGCTTCCAGGTGCCGGCCCGCCGACCGGTGGTACCCGGTGCCCGCTACCATCGCCTCCGACGTCCACAGGGCATCGGCGCCGCTCACCTTTATGGAGATCGTCCCGGATGGCCGTACCATCGAAGAACCTCAGCGAAGATTCTGCCAGCACCCCCCCATAGCGGTTGCTCCCAGACCTCCATGGATCAACGGCTCGCGAGGGTCACGACGGAAACGATCACTTCTCGCACAGTGACCGGCTTGGATCTCAACGCATAGACAACTCGCCCGATCCCGGGAGAGGGTCGTACGGACCTTGTCTGCGTTCTGTTCCAGCAGATCCCCTCACGTGCCCTGGGGGTAGCCAGAGTTCGGCGGCGATCCCGTCAACGCTACGAAAGTCCCATTCCGCGGACGCGAGCGCCAGCTCCACCCTCTTCCAGTCGTGCTCCATCTCGCCCATCAGTGCTGCGCTTCACCCTCGCAGGTAGGTCACCAGGTTTCGCCACGTCGGCACCGGGTCACCGGAGACACCGGGAGCGGATGGCCCCGCTCCCGGTGTCGGTCACCGCCGCGGCAGCGCCCATCTGCCCGCGCTCCGAATCGAGGTACTGCATCCAGTCGTCCATCAGCTGGCGACGCCGCTCGAACAGGTCCGACCGCGCGTAGGCCGCCTCGGTCTGGTTCCGCACCACGTGCGCCAGCGCCGCCTCGATGACCTCCCGAGGGTGGTCCGTACGCTCCGACGCCCAGTCCCGGAACGACGAGCGGAAACCGTGCGGAACGGCCCCGATGCCCTGTTTCTGGAGGAGCTGCGAGAGCGCCCTGTCCGCAAGCGCCTTTCCGCGCTGACTCGGGAACGCCAGCCCCGTGCCGTCGCCAAGCCTGCGTGCCGCGCGCAGGACCTGCACGGCGCGTCCGCTCAGCGGCACCCGGTGGTCGCGCTTCGCCTTCATGCGGGCGCCGGGAACCGTCCAGACGGCCGCGTCCAGATGGATTTCGTTCCAGGTCGCCAGCCGGACTTCGCCGGAGCGGGCCGCGGTCAACACCAGGAACTCGAAAGCCAGCTTCACCCCGGCCCACGCCCGTGACGCGCGGACGGCGGCGACGGCTGAGGCGACCTCGCCATGCGGGAGCGCCGGCATGTGGACCACCACGGCCCGCTGGCGACCGAGCGCCTCGCCGAGCGCCTCGCCGGCCGGGTTGTCGGGCCGATGCTGCATCGCCACGGCCCACTTCATGACGGTGCCGATGCGTTGCCGCACACGCCGCGCCGTCTCGGGCTTGTCGTGCCAGATGGGCGAGAGGATCTGCAGGAGGTCGGCCGAGGTGATGTCGGAGACGAGATTGTCGCCGATGAGCGGGAACGCGTACATCCGAAGGCTCGTCGGCCAGTCCGCAGCGTGTTTCGGATTGCGCCACCCGCTGCGCTTCTGCTGCACGACCGCTGCGGTGGCCTCCTCGAAGGTGGGCACGCCGCGGGGGCGGCGCTTGGCTGCCAGCGGGTCGCCACCCGAGCGGGCCAGCTTGCGGTTGGCGAGCGCCTGCTCACGCGCGTCGGCCAGCGACACCAGGGAATAGCCGCCGAGACCGAGCACCCGCACCTTGCCGCGAATCACCAGCTTCTGCACCCAGCGCCGCGCGCCCGACGGGTCGACGTGCAGGTAGAGCCCGTTCCCGTCGGCGTAGCGCCCGGCCTCGCCGACCGTGCGGCAGAAGGCGGCCGAGAGCGCCTTGTCCGGATGCCGGCCCCGATGCTTGGCGGTTCGCCGTTTCTTGGGCAGCGGCGGCCTGACTTTCGCCTTTTGTTCCGGTACCACTTGATTCCCCATCCTATTACCCATTTATTCTTGGAACGTACCGAAAGTCCCTGGACGTGTCAAGGACGATCGTGCTCGCTAAGCCGTTTCTGGATAGTGAATTACAGCAGGACTTGCCTGGACGGTACGGGACGGCGCTGGAAGGCGAAAGTCGGTGGACGCAGGGTCCACCGTCTCGACGACGGGGAGTGAAGGAGACATGATGACGAGCACACGGCGTTCCCTTTTTGTCATCGGCGTGGTGTTGCCCATGCTCGCGTTGTTCGCGTCAACGGCAGCCTTCGCGCAGGTGCCGGACAACGATGCCACCGCCGGCAATGCCAACCTTGAAGTCCCAGCGGATGTCACGGCAGGGACTGTTCAGGGTCATTACGACAAGCTCAACGTGACTTGGACAATTCCAACTCCCGCCCCCACGGCTCCCGACCCCGCCGGCACTTTCCAGCTGATCACTTCGTTCGAAGTGGGCTACGTCAAGACCGCCAAAACTTCGACGGCAATGACGTTCGGGGCGGCGTCACCCACGGTGGTGCCCGTTCTTGGCGGCAGGGGGACAACTTCTTTCCTGTTGACCGACCTGGACGCCAGTTCACGGTACATTGTTGGCGTTCGAGGGGTTGGCGGTGCTACGGCCCCAAACAAGGGTCCTTGGGCGCACAACGCCACCACGGCAGCGAATGCTGTGGCAATGACAGGCACGCCACCGAAACCCGGAGACGTCGACTCCCGTGACATCGTGCTGGTCGAAGGCGACGGGCAGTTGATGCTCACTTGGCGGTCGCCCACTCCCGGTTCTTCCGCCGGCACCCCGGATGTGGAGATCGAGTCCTACATGGTGCGTTACGGCATGGAGGAGGACCTCTCGGACAGCACGACGACGCTCACTGTGATGTCGGAACAGGTCACCATCTCCAACTTGGAGAACGGCGAGATGTACTACGTCCAGATCAAGGCCAAGAACGACCAGGGGGGCGTGAGCGCGAATTGGTCCAAGGCCGTGAGCGGCACTCCGATGGCGGGTGCGATGCTGCCGACGCCGACGCCGGCGCTTCCGATCTTCGGCGCCTTCGCCCTCGGTGCTGGTCTCCTGGCGGCCGGTCGTGCGCGCCTGCGGCGCCGCGAACAGCGTCAGTTGACCCGCTAGGGTAGATCTCGTTCGCTCCTGCTCCTCTTGTGGGCCGGCGTCCGTCAATCTTGAGACGGGTGCCGGCCCTATTCTTTTGGATCCCCCGTTCCTTCGTCGACTTCCCCGGGGGGCCGGTAGTCACCTCGACGACGATGGACGCCGGCAGCCGGTCGCGCCAACCGCCGCCCCCAGGAACCTTGCCGCTGGTGGTTCAGTCCGTCTCGACCGCCGCTTCGCGGAGGTCAGGACCGATATCGACCCGCCGCTTCGCCGAGGTCGATCACCGTTTCGCCGAGGCGCTGGCCGCCATGTAGGCCGGCTTCGCGGACGCCCGGGACGACCGACGGCGGCTCGCGTAGAAGCTCGACGAACACGGCAAGGAGGTCGCCGGCCTGCAAGGGGATCGTGGACCGGACGTACGAACCGCACCGTTTCACCGTGGGCATGCCGGGCAAGCCTCCGGCGGCGGCGCACGTCGCTTCCGACGCGCCGGACGAGCCGCACACTCCTGACGGGTGCGGCCGGTGTATCTGGCTACGTGTCGGGAGCGGCGGAGGTGCGCCCGCGGTCGCCGCCGTGACCCATCGGCCGATGCACTGTCCGTGGAAGTGCCGGATGCCTGTATGCCGCCGCTCGTGTTCGAGCGGCGCCCCGCGCGACCGGCGTGCGGCGAGCAACACGCCGCGTCCCGTGCTCGGCGAACACCCTGCTGCCGGCGTACGCCCCTGGGCAGCGTTGCCTCCTGCCGGTCCACCGATGCTCAGGACACCCGCCCGGTCGGCATGACCGCCGCCGCCTCGTCCGCCGTCGGCGCAGGCCGCAGCGCCAGCTCCAGCAGCTCCTCGATCCGCGCGTCACGTAGTGGATCTCGACCGTTTCCCGCAGGTCGTCGCCGAGGTCCTCGTCGACCTCCTTGCGGTTCTCCCACGGCAGGATGACGCCGGCCATCCGGCAGCGGTGCGCGGCGAGCACCTTCTCCTTGATGCCGCCGACCGGGAGGACCTGTCCCGAGAGGGTGATCTCGCCGGTCATCGCATCGCCAGGTCGCCGCGGATTATGCGCCCGGTGAACGCGGACACCAGCGCGGAGGCCAAGGTGACCCCGGCCGACGTCCCTCCTTCGACACCACGCCCGACGTGCACGTGCACGTCGGCATCCCGATGCAAGGCCGGGTCGATGCCGTAGCGGCGGGGGCGGCCCCGCAGCCACGACAGCGCGGTCCGCGCCGACTCCTGCATGACCTCGCCCTGACGTCCGGTCAGGGTCAGCCTTCCGGAGCCGGCCATCCGGCTCGCTTCGACGACCATCACCTCGCCGTCGCCGACCGCCGTGCGGCACAGCCCGACGGCGACGCCCGGCCCGCCGGTGCGCCCGGCGACCTGTGCATCGGCGGGCGTCGGCGCGCCCAGCATCCCGGCGAGGGTCTGCGGCGTGACCTCGACCGGCGCCTCGTCCCCCTCGGCGCGGCGGCGCACCACCTTCGCGCACACCTCGCCGAGCGCGCCAAACAGCCTCCACACCCCCGCCTCCCGCGTGTAGCCGCGCACCAGCGTCTCGACCGCCTCGTCGGTGACGCGGACCTGATCGGGGGTCAGCCCGTGGAGCATGCGCTGCAACGGCAACAGGTGCCCGGTCGCAATGACCGACTTCTCCGCCTCGGTGTACCCGGGCAGCTCGATCACTCGCATCCGTTCCCGCAGCATTTTCGGGCACCGGACCGAGGCTGCTCGCGGTGGCCACCCAGAGCGCCTCGGACAGGTTACAAGGCAGGTCCAGATAGCGGTCGCGGAACGCGGCGCCCGTCGCCGGGTCGAGCACATCGAGCAGCGCCGCCGCCGCACCGCTGCCCTCGTCCAGCCGGTCGATCTCGTCCAGCCGGAACACCGGATTGCGGACGTCGGCGCGCCGCAGCTCGTCGACGATCCGTCCGCTCGGGCCCGAGCGGGCGCCGCACATGGCCGCCGTGCCCGTCAGCCCGCCGCAGGCCACTGCCCGCGCACGGCCACCGAGCGCGGTGGCGACCTGCGGCGCCAGCGCCGTCTTGCCGACCCGACGGCCCCACCAAGCAGAGCAGCGGGGATGGAAAGCCCGGGTTCGCCAGACGCACGGCGACGTAGTCGATCACACGCTCCTTCACCGCGCCGTGCGCCGCATGCCCTGCGTCGAGGATCTTCCTGGCCTGCGTCAGGTCGAGCGGCGCGACGACACGCCTATGTCCAGGGCAGGCTCAGCAGGTACTCGTGCGCTCCGGCACGTTCCGGATCGGTTGTCGCCCACGCCGACAGCCGCTCGAGGACCTCCCGCCCCTGAGCGCGCACGGCGCGCGGCGGCGCTGGAGCTTCGAGCTGTTCGCGCGGGGAGCCGAGCCCGTCGGCGTGGCCGGCGTCCGGCGCGCTCAGAAACGCGCCCACCTGCCGCGCCGTCACGCGCTCGCGGACCAGCGAGACGTCGCCGGTCGCGAGGCCCGGCACCACCTTGCGGCAGATCGCCTGCAGGCAGCGGGCGAGCTGGCGGACCCCCCTGCTCGCTGGTGTACTCGCGGATGATCCGCCAGCAGGCTCCCCGCGTGAACCGCACCGGGGTGCCGCCAGCCCGGCGGCCCGGTTCTGCGCCTCGATCAGGTGCGACTCGGTGATGGCGAGTTGCTGGGGCGCTTCCTCGTCGCGTCGGCGTGTTCCGATCGTGCCCGATCCCGCTCGTTCGGCCGTCCGGCACCGTGCGGTCGCGGGGTGCGGATCAATAGGATTCCCTTCGTCTCCACGGTGGACGGAATGTCCCGCTCGATGTCCGGTCCGGTTCGACGCGGAGCAGGCTCGTTGGGTGAACCTGATCGGCAGCCGGATCCGTGCCGATGCGTCCGCTGACCGTCACCCGCAACCTCCACGGTTACCGCGATCAACCGGTTGGTCTCTCCGTTCGCGGACTCGTGCCGCACCGCCATGAGCGCCTCGAACGCGTCGACTTTGCCGTACCCCCAACGCGTGTTCGGGGTCTGCCCCGTGAACTCGTCGGTCCGTGCCGTCTCTTGCAGGATCCTCTTGACCGAGCCGGCGTCCAAAGTTGGGTCGACCTCAAGCATAAGCGCGATGATGCCTGTCACCACGGGTGCTGCGGCGCTTACGGCACCCGCCATGCCGTACAGGCCACCGCCGTCCACGATCAGATTGTTCCGGTAGGTGGCCCAGAACGACTGTGGGGCGTAGGTTGTGACGATCCTGTCTCCGGGGGCGGAGACATCGACACCGACCCGCCCGTCAACCGTCGGTCCGACACTGCTTCCTGTCCACAGTTCGCCTACGTCGCCTTCACCGACCAACCGACGGTCCACGCCGTCGATGTCGGTCCATTCTGTGCGGATCACGTAGCTGTTGGGCGCCACATTGCGAAACGCCGTCGCGCCGTCCCATATGCTGCCCGGCGTCACATGATTCAGGAATCGGCCTGACCTTCCGAACGGTGTATTGAGGGAGGCATCGAAGTGGATGCCGGCACCGGCGGAGCCGCCCGCATGGTCCAGCCGCAGGGTGTAGTCGCCTGCTCCGGCGCCACCATCGAATCGGACGAACAGTAGCCGCTTACTGTTCGTCGCTCCGTAGAAGTCGTCTCCGCCGCGATGGTGCCACGCGTGCACCCCGACTCCGGCTGCCTCGAACTGCGACGCCGGGTACGGACCGAGCATCCCATTGGGGGTGATGAACGACACATCAAGCCCCTGGTTCCGGTCGTACCACACCTCGAGGGTGCCCGCCCCTGTGTCGAGCGCGAATCGCAGGTCCAGAGTCCCGCCGTTCGGCACGTCTCCGACCGCGCGGTTCTGCGTCTTCGACGGAATCCCGTCGTCTCCTGTGCCTGTAACGAACACGACGCCGGGGTGATCGGGACCGACGGTCTCGTCGATCTTGCGAGCGAGCGCGCTCGTGCCGTCGGTCGGTCCGCCGATCGATCCGAGATTGAGCAGCATCACCACCGGCATCGACAGTTCTCGAGCCTTGTCGACCACAAAATCTATCGCCACAGGGAGAGCCGAGTAGTCCCAGAAGTCGGGCTCGTCCGACCCCTCTCCGGCGACTACCTTCACCGCGATGATCGTGGCGTTCGGCGCCATACCTCGGTACTTTCGGTCGGGACTGTTGCGTCCGTTCCCGGCGGCGATGCCGGTTGTTGTGGTCCCGTGACCGATGGCATCCCGCGTCGCCAGCGTCGTGCCGGCGGCAAGCGCGCGATCAATCTGCCGCCTCGTGTAGATGGTGCCGCGTCCGTAGCCGTTCTCCTCGTCGCCAGCGCCGGCATCGTCCGACAGATCGAAGATGTAGGCGATTCGCGTCCTGCCATCGCTGTCGCGGAAGTCGTTGCTCTCCCAGTCGATGCCGCGGTCCAGGATCGCGACAATGACGCCCGCTCCCGACACACCCAAGGCGGCTTCCGCCTTGTCGACACCTGTCTCTACACGAACGCGGTCGAGTGCGAGACCGGCGCCACTGGAGCCGAAGATCAGAAGCGCGGCAAGAACCGTCCAAACCGTGGGTGCCCACGGGTCGGTCCCATAACCCGCCGGGTGGACCGAACGGTTGGGACCCCGGATCTTCACTTGCGGGACGATCCAGGTCGTGAGTTCCATCGATTACGCTCCTGGGGACCACTTCGGGCTAACAGCGCCCGCATTCGCGGCCGGGGACAGCGCATCATCTGCGCCGCGTTGCCGTGACACGTGGCCACGGTTGCTGACGGTCGACGTGGCTGACCCGCTCGCTGGACCGCTCGGCGAAGGCGGAACTCGGCCTGCCGGCTCACGGATTCGATGTCGTGCTTGCCAACCCGCCCTTCTCCGGAGGGCTGGACTCGGACCGTATCGTCGAGGACCTGAAGATCCCCTGCAGGCGGGCGAGGTCCTTGCCATGGTGGTCGAGCTTCTCCTCGAGCCGCCGGCGGTCATCCCGGGCTTCCGCGAAGCCGGCCTGCACCTCGACGAACCGGCGGTCGATATCGGTCCTGACCTCGGCGAAGCGGCGGTCGACCTCGGCGAAGCGGCGGTCGGCATCGGTCCTGACCTCGGCGAAGCGGCGGTCGAGACGAAGGTAGAAGAAACGAAGCACGGCCACCAGGATGCCGAGCGAGGTCAACTGGAGCGTCACCAGGCCGGCGACGGCTCCCACGAGTACGGCTGGCTCGATAGTCGTCATGCCGCAACCTGAAGCAAGGCGCGTGCCGGCGATTCACCCTGCTGCCGCATCGGGCCCGGCGGCGACTGTTGCGGTCGTTGTGGTTCGTTCGGCCCGTCAACGCCGCAGTTCTCGCAGTATAGCGGAATGACCGTCGGGCTAGAATCACACGGCGCATGAACGTCACCGTCGTCATCCCGACCTACAACGAGCGCGACAACCTCCCGGTCCTGATCCCGGACGTGCTCGGACAGGGCGACTACCGCGTGCTCGTGGTCGACGACGACTCTCCCGACGGCACCGGCGCGGTGGCCGACGCCCTCGCCCGCGAGCATCCGGGGCGGGTGGACGTGCTGCACCGCCGCGGGCGCAGGGGCCTCGGCCGGTCCTACGTCGACGCGTTCCGGCAAGTACTGGCGGGCGACGCCGACCTGGTCTGCCAGATGGACGCCGACCTGTCGCACGCCCCCTCGTACCTGCCCGCGCTGGTCTCGGCGACCGAGACGTTCGACGTCGTGATCGGCTCGCGCTACCTGCACGGCGTCAGCGTCGTGAACTGGCCGCTCCACCGCATCGCGCTCAGCGCGGCGGCCAACCGCTACGTGCGGGCGGTCACCGGCGCGCCGGTCGCCGACTGCACCAGCGGCTTCCGCTGCTGGCGGCGGGACGCCCTCGGCTGCATTCCACTCGACCGGCTGGTCTCCAACGGGTACGCGTTCCTCATCGAGACCCTCCACGAAGCCCTGCGCCACGGCGCCCGAATCGGCGAGGTCCCGATCGTCTTCGTCGAGCGCCGGCACGGCCACTCGAAGGTCTCGCGGCAGGTGCTCGCCGAGTCGCTGATCATGCCCTGGCGGGTCCGTTTCCGCCCGCACGTGCGATGAGCGACCCGACGATCGACGTCGCCGTCATCGGCGGCGGGGTGGTCGGACTGGCCGCCGCGTGCGCGGTGGCGGCCCGCGGTCACGCTTCGTCATGATTCCGCGCGCTCGAGCGCTCGCGCGTAGCGCGCCACCGCGTCCCGCCAGTGCGGCATCTCGATGCCGGCGGCGGCGAGCTTGCGGTTCGACAGCGCGCAGAACCGGGGGCGCGGCGCGCGCAGGTTCAACTCGTCCAGGGTGATGCCGCGGACGCCGGGCGCCACGCCCAGCTCCCCCGCCAGGGCCGTCGCCACCTCGAGCCAGGTGGCGTGGCCCGACCCGACGCAGTGGTACAGCCCGTGCGGCGGCGCCGTCCGGAGCAGCGCCGCCGTGGCCGCGGCGACGTCGTCGACATGGCTCGGCGACACGACCCGGTCGACGAACGCCCGGACCTCGCGCCCCGCGAGCAGCGCGTCCGCGATGCGGTCGAGGCTGCCCCCGGACCGGCGTCCGTCGGCGTCCGGCCCATCCGCGCCGCCGCCGAACAGGCTCTCGACGCGCAGCACGTAGGCCCGCGCCTGCTGCGCGAACCAGTCCCCCAGCAGCTTCGACGCCGCGTAGACGCTCTGCGGATTGGGCGCGTCGTCTTCGCCGTACGGCTCCGACGCGGTCCCGTCGAAGACGAAATCGGTGCCGTAGTGGACGAGGGTGGCGTCGGTCGCCGCCGCGGCGTGCGCCAGCGACCGGACGCCGAACGCGTTGACCGCCAGCGCCGCGACCGCGTCGTCCTCCGCGTCGTCGACGGCGTTGTACGCGGCGCAGTTGACGATGACGCCGGGCCGCACCTCGGCCACCGCCCCGCGCACGCGGGACTCGTCGGTGAGGTCGAGCTCGGCGCGCGTCAGCGGCACGACGTCGTGCTCCGCCGCGAGCACCCGCGCGAGCGTCCGCCCGAGCTGCCCGCCCGCCCCGGTGACCAGCGCCCTCACCGCGAGCGTTCCTTCACCATCGCGCGGGTCTCGCGATCGATCTGGCGGCGCTTGATGGTCTCGCGCTTGTCGTAGGTCTTCTTGCCCTTGGCGACGCCCACCGTCACCTTCACCAGACCGCGGCTGAAGTACATCCGGACCGGCACGAGGGTGAACCCGCGCTCGACCATCTTTCCGATCAGCTTGCGGATCTCGCGCTTGTTCAGCAGCAGCTTGCGCCGCCGCAGCGGCTCGTGCGCGGCGTAGCCGCGGTGGCTGTAGGGGCTGACGTGCAGGTTGTGCAGGAACCCCTCGCCGGCCTCGACCTTGCCGTAGCTGTCCTTCAGGTTCACCCGCCCCTCG
>MKWU01006976.1_pt1 | contig 11092 bp, 1 predicted proteins | sample 809101 | NCBI WGS metagenome assembly MKWU01 (sample SAMN05860141, study PRJNA318959) | sponge metagenome | host: Aplysina aerophoba | place: Slovenia: Piran, Adriatic Sea, Gulf of Piran | collected 2013-05-07
CAGGTCGGAGTGCCCCGAGAAGTCCGCGTTCGAGTTGTCCTTCCTGATCGCCTCGGCGAACGTCAGCGTGATGTCCGTCCCGGCGTTGGTCACCACGGCGTTGTCGAGCGGGCTGAAGGTCGGTGCGGCCGGGCCCGTGGTGTCCGGCTCCTCCGGCGTGCCCGTCTCCGTCACCCAGGCGCTCGCGCCGGCCGCGTTCACCGCCCGCACCCGTACACGGTACTCCGTGTTGTTGGTCAGGCCGGTGATCTCGTCCGAGGCCGTCGGCGGGGTGGTCTCGGAGCGGGTGACCGCCACCCAGGCCGTCGACGGATCGCTGCCCGACGCGGCCGCGTCGTTCCCGACGGCGCCCTCGCCTTCCGCCGGCGCCGCGGTGTAGTGCACGTCGTAACCGCTCACCGTGCCCGCCGGCGGCATCCAGCTCAGGTCCAGCTTCGTGTCGCCGGGCTTGACGGTCAGGCCCGTCGGCGCCCCCGGCAGCGCCGGCAACCGCGTCACGGTCACCGTGTAGGTCTTCTTGACCGTACGGTCCTGGGCCGTGACCTCGACCTGGATCTCGTTCTCGCCCTCGTCCAGTTCGATCGCGTTGCTGGTCTGGCCTGCGGGGACGAACCTCAAATTCGTTCCCTTGCCGACCTTCACAATCGTCGTGGCGGCGGCCGTCGCCCTTGGCGTGAGCTTCACGTGCGTGACCGCGTTGGCCACCTCGGCCGTGTAGGACGTACTGGTTGCGGCGAAGTCCGGGCTCAGCGCCAGCGCCGAGTAGGTCCCGTCCCTGCTCTCCGCCTGCGTCACCGCCAGGGCGGACAGCGTCGCGTCGCCGGACTGACGCGTCACCCTGACGGTGTAGGTCTGCGTGGTCGTCTCGTCCTCGGCCGTGACCACTGCCTCGATATCGTTATCGCCAACGGACAGCTCGATCGCGCCGCTGGGCGAACCGCTGGAGACCGTCACGCCGTTCACAGTCACCGTGGCGCCGGACTGGTTCAGGGTGGGCGTCAGCTTCACGTGCGTGACCGAGCTGCCTACCGTAGCGAAGTAATTCTGGACTGTGCGTTCCAGATTGAACGGAGGTACGAATTCCAGCGCCTCGAACGTCTCCTCGGCGCCCTCCGCCCGCGTCGCCGTCAGCCCGCTCAGGGTGGCGTCGCTGGACTTCCTGCGCGTGACGGTCACCGTGTAGGTCTTCGGGGTAGAGCCGTCCTGGGCGGTGACCTCGACCGCGATCGCGTTTTTCCCCGTCTCCAGTGCGACGGCGACGCCGTCCGAATCGCCGGGAATCGCCGTGTCGCCAACCGTCACCGTGGCGCCGGCATCGTTGGCGACGGGGATGAGCTTCACATGGGTCACGGTGCTGTCCACCGTCGCCGTGTACTCCGTGGTCGAGGCCGCGAAGTCCGGTGCCAGCGTCAGCGCCGTGCTGAAGTCCGAACCGTCCGTGCTGGTGGCCGCCGTCAGGGCGGACAGCGTCGCGTCGCCCGACTTCGGCGTGCCCTTGTCCGTGACCCAGGCGCTGGCGGAGGCGCCGACGGCCGTGCGCACCCGCACCCGGTATTCCGTGCCGTTCGACAGGCCTGAAATCGTCTGCGTCACCCCCGTGCCGCTCCGGCTGACGGCCACCCACGCGGTGGCGGGATCGCTGCCCGCGGCCGCGCTGTCGGCCACCGCGTCCGCGGCCGCCGACGTGTAATGAACGTCGTAGTCGGCGAGCGTGCCGGCTGTGCCTGCCGGCGCGGTCCAGGACAGGTCCAGCTTCGCGTCGCCCGCCGTGACGGCCAGGTTCGTCGGCGGGGCAGGCGCCTCGTCATTCTCGATGGTGAGCGTGGCCGGCGTCCCGCGCGTGTAGTAGTCGCCGAGGTCATCGACCGGGTCGGTCCGCGGGGCGATCCCAAGCACAATGGTCTCGTCCCGCTCAAGGTCCGTGTCGTCGGTGATCGTGACGCTGATGGTCTTCGTCGTCGATGCGTCCGTCGGGCCGAACGTCACTGACTTCGTCGCGATGCTGAAGTCGGTGTCCTCCGTCGCCGTGCCGCCAACCTCGATCTCGAACGTGGTCGGAGCCCCCGGCAGGTGGCTCACCGTGACCGGGACGTCGAGCGTGCCGCCGCTCTCGGCCACCGAGGCCGTGAACGCCGCAAAAATCGCCCCCGCATCCCTGCCGAAACCGATCTCGGCGTTGTCGTCGTCCTCGTCATCGACCGTCACGGTGGCGGCGGCGCCCGAGGCAGCCGCGTACCAGCCGGCGGGCGGCCTCAGCGTCACCGTGAAGGTCTCGTCGCCCTCCACCAGATCGTCGTCGGCGATCGGGATCGTCAGCGTGGCCGTGGTTTCGCCCTCGTTTACCGTCACCGTTTGCGGCGTCTTGCCGGTATCGGCAGACGTTGCGGTGCTGCCGGAATAGTCGTAGGCCACCGACAGCGCCAGCCCGCCCGTGGGCGCGGCCTCGCTCAGGGTAACCTCAAGCTCGGCGTTCGCGCCCTCGGCGGCGGTGACGGCGGACGTGACCGCGTAGGTCTTCGTCGAGCCGCTCACCGTCACCGTGTAGTACCTCGGGCCGCCGGCACGCCCGCTCACCTCCACCTGGATCGGCGTTTCGCCCCCGCTCAGCGCGACCGCCTGGCTGGGCGAGCCGGAAGAGACCGTCTGCAGCGCGCCGCCGCTCGGTCCCACGCGGATCGTCGGAGCAGGGTGTGAAGCCGAAACGGACGCCGGGAGAACGCCGGTGTCGGCCGCCGTGGGCGTCACCGTGACGCTGACCACGCCCGGGGCGGCCTCGGCGGTGTAGTCGGTGGTGTCGCCGTCGAACGTGGTGTTCAGGGCGATCGCGTTGCCGTCCGAGCCCGTGAGCGTCAGCGCGCTGAGGTTCGACAGCGGGTTATTGAACAGGCCGAGCCAGTTCAGTTTGGTGTTCTTGCTCAGGTCCGGCAGGGAGGTCAGCGGATTGTTCTCGACTTCAAGGTTTTCCAACGCGACGTTGCTGCTCAGGTCCGGCAGGGACGTCAGCCGGTTTTCGGGGACGCGCAGCGAACGGAGCGAACCGAGCCCGCTCAGATCCGGCAGGGAGGCCAGCCGGTTGCGGGAGACGTCAAGCGTATGGAGCGAGGCGAGATCGCTCAGGTCCACCAGGGAGGTCAGCCGGGTCCCGGTGACGGTGAGTTCCTCAAGCCCGGCAAGGCCCTCGAAATCGCCCGCCTTCAGCGCGGAGAGTTCGGGGTCCGAGATGTAGAGGTAAAGCAAATTCGCCAGGTGGCTGCCGAGAACCAGGGCGCAATCGTCCGCAAATGTCGCCGCTATCAGCGCGTCACGCACCGCCTTCGTGCGGTCGCATATTCCCGCCGAGACCGTCACCGCGACGGAGTCGATTGCAAGGTCGGACGGATACCCGGGATCCGCGCTCGCGGTGATGCCGTGGGTGACGCTCACCTTGCCCACGGCAACGCCGGTTACCGTCACCAGTTGATGTGATGACCAGTTATTCGGCGTGAAGACCAGCGCGGACGACACCGTCGCCTTGTCCGTATCGCTGCTGGCCGGCGTCACCGTCACGTCGCCGGCGGGCTGGCTGTTGAGAGCGACGAAGTACTCGGCCGTGGCGCCCGCGCCCAGGCCGACCGACAGTTGCACGGGGTCAATGTAAACCCCGGCGGTGTCGTCGTCCGTGATCGTCAGCGTCACGCCCGTGACCGGGAGGCCGCCGGCCGTGGCGTTGAGCACCAGGCTCTCGTCGTCCTCGTCGATGCCGTCGTTCACGATCCTCACGTTGGCCGTGGCCGAGGTCTCGCCCGCGGGAATCGTGAACGCGCCCGGCAGCGCGTAGTCCGTGGCCGTCGCCGTGGATGCGCTTCCCGCGGCGAGCGTCACCGCCACGCCGTCCGCGCCTGCCGGGTTGTCCAGCGTTGCCGTGACGGTCACGGGACCGGCGTTCTCGGCGACGGTGTCGTTCGTCGCGGAGGTGGCCAGCGTCAGGGCGGTGGGCGGCGGGGTCCGCCGCGTCACCGTCACCTTGTAGGTCTGCGTCGCCTTTCCGTCCTCGGCCGTGACCACGACGTTGATGGCGTTGGCGCCCCCGTCGAGCGCGATGGCGGCGCTGGCCGTGCCGCTCGTCAACGCCGCCAGGTCCTTCCCCTTGCCGGCCTGGAGACTGGCGTCGCCGTCGTTCGCCGTCGCGGTGAGCTTCAGGTGCGTCACCGAAATATCCACCGTCGCCGCGTAGGACGTGGTGGACGGGGAGAACGTCGGGGGCGTCAGCGTCAGCGCCGAGAACGTGCCGTCCTCGGCCGTGCCGGTCGAGGCCGCCAGAGCGGAAAGCGTCGCATCGTCGGATTTCGGCGTGCCCGTGCCGGTCACCCAGGCGCTCTCGCCGCCGGCGTTCCGCGCCCGCACCCGCAGCCGGTAGGACGTACCGTTGTCGAGGGAGGAGATCGCCTGCGACTCCGCCGGCGGAGCGGTCTCGGTGCGGGCGACCGCGACCCACGCGGCCGAGGGATCGTTGCCGGAGGCGTCCGCTTCGGCCTCCACCGCGCCCTGGCCCGACGCCGGCGCCGAGGTGTAATGCACGTCGTAGCCCGCGACCGCGCCGCCCGACGCCGGCGCCGTCCAGGAGAGGTCCAGCTTCGCGTTCTTCGCCGCCACGTCCAGCGCCGTCGGCGCCCCGGGAACCGCCGGCAGGCGCGTCACCGTCACCGTGTAGGTCTGCTTCGTCCCGTCCTGGGCCGTCACCTCGACGCTGATGCCGTTCGCGCCCAGGTCCAGCGCGATGGCGGCGCTGGCCGTGCCGCTCGTCAACGCCGCCAGATCGTCCCCTTTGCCCGCCTTGAGACTGGCTTCGCCGTCGTTCGCCGTCGCGGTGAGCTTCAGGTGCGTGACCGCGTTCGCCACCGTCGCCGTGTAAGTCGTGGTGCCGGACGAGAAGTCGGAATCGAGCGTCAGCGTGCCGCTGAAGTCCGACCCGTCCGTGCTGGTGGCTCCTGCCAGGCCGCGCAGCGTCGCGTCGCCGGACTGGCGCGTCACCGTCACCGTGTAGGTCTGCTTCGAGCCGTCCTCGGCCGTGACCACGACCTCGATGGCATTGTCCCCCACGTCCAGGGCGACGGCTCCACTCGCCGAGCCGCTCGTCACCGCGGCCGGCGCCGCGCCCTGCTTGCCCACCGTCACCTTCGCCTTGCCGGTATCGGTCACCGTGGGCGTCAGCTTCGCGTGCGTGACCGCGCTCGCCACCGTCGCCGCGTAGGACGTCGTGCCGGACGAGAAGTCGGAATCGAGCGTCAGTGTGCCGCTGAAGTCCGACCCGTCCGTGCTGGTGGCGCCCGCCAGGCCGCGCAGCGTCGCGTCGCCGGACTGGCGGGTCACCGTCACCGTGTAGGTCTTCGTGGTCTTGCCGTCATGGGCCGTCACCTCGACGCTGATGGTGTTCGCGCCGACGTTCAGCGCGACGGCCTCGCTGGCCGTGTCTCTGGCGATCGCCGAGCCGTCCAGCGTCACCGTGGCGTTCGGCTCGGTCGCGGTCGGCGTCAGCTTCACGTGCGTGATCGCGCTCGTCACCGTCACCGCGTAGGACATAGTGCCGGACAAGAATTCGGGGGTAAGCTTCAGCGCCGAGAACGTGCCGTCCGCACGCGCCGCGCCCGACGCCGTCAGGCCGGAAAGTGTTGCGTCCGTGGACCTCGGCGTGCCCGTGCCGAAAACCCAGTCGCCGGCCGCGCCCTGGTTCGTGGCCCGCACCCGCAGGCGGTATTCGGCGCCGTTCCTCAGGCCGGTGAGCGCTTGCGAGGCCATTGTGCCGGCGTGTCCCGCATCGACCCAGCCGGCTGTGTCCGAGGGCGAGTTGCCGGACTGCACCGCCGCGTCGTCCGCGACGCGGCCCGCGCCGGATTTCGGCGCCGAGGTGTAGTGCACGTCGTAGCCCGTGTACGCCTCCGTGGGCGCGGTCCACTCGAGATCAAGTCTCGTGTTGCCTTCCTTCACCTCCAGGTTCGTCGGCCTTGCGGCCCGCACGGTGAACGTGGCGCTCCCCGCCCTGCCCCTGTGGCCCGCGGCGTCGTAGTACCCGTCCGAGATCGCCACGTACACCGCGCCGCCGGCAAGGTTCGAGGCCGGATCGATCGTGATGACGGTGCCGGCCTGGCCGATGGTTGCCGTGTACGGGATGTCCGTGCCGCTGCCGTTGGTCGTTTTCAGCGTCAGGATGTTCGGCAGGTCCGCGTCGGCAAGATCGCTGCCGCTGCCGTCCCTCTTCAGCGCCTCGCCGAAACTCAGCGTGATGTTCGTCGTCGGATCCGTCACGACGGCGCCATCGGCCGGGCTGAACGTCGGCGCGGGCGCCGTCGCGTCCACCGTGAACGTGACGCTCGCAGCCCTGCCCCGGACGCCGACGGCATCGTAGTAGCCGTTCGAGATCGCCACATACACCTGCCCGTCGGGAAGGGACGAGGCCGGATCGATCGTGATGGCGGTGCGAGCCTGGTTGATCGTCGCCGTGAACGGCAGCGACGTGCCGCGGCCCGTCCTCAGCGTCAGGACGTTCGAAAGGTCCGCGCCGGAAAAGTCGCCGCCGACGGTGTCCTTCTTCACCGGCACGGCGAAGGTGAGCGTGATGTCCGTGTCGGCGTCCGTCACCGTCACGCTGCCGTCCGGAGCGAACCCCGGCAGCGGAATGTCGTCGTTGGTCACGGTGAGCGTGGCGCGCGACCCCCTCGCATTGCGCGCGTAGTAATCACCCAGGTCGTTGACGGGGTTGTCCGCCGCGGCAATGCGGAGCTCGATCGTCTCGGCCGGCTCACGGTTCGTGTCGTCCACGATCGCGATCGTCAGGTTCTGCGTCTTGCTGGTGCCCGGGCCGAACGTCACCAACTTCGTGCCGATCCTGTAGTCCGCACCCTCCACCGCCGTGCCCGTCGCAAGCACCTCGACCTCGAACGTGGTCGGGGACCCCGGCAGGTGGCTCACCGTGACCGGGACCTCCAGCGTCCCGCCGGAGACGTTCTCGGCCACCGAGGCGGTGTACGTCGATGTCCCCGCTGCGGAGTTCCCGAACGCGATCCTCGCCGCTGCCGCGTCGTTGTCCACGATCGTGACCGTCGCGCTCGCAATCGGGGCCGCCGACCAGCCGGCGGGCGTCCTCAGCGTCACCGTGAAGGTCTCGTCGCCCTCCACCAGGTCGTCGTCGACCACTTCAAGCCTCAATGGATCCGTGCCGGTGAGCTCCGGCCCGTCGCTATGCCCGCACTTTCGCCGGCCCTGACTCTGGCAATCACCCAAGGGCGTGTAGCCCACTCGTGTGGAGCGGCCATGGTAGTCGACGCCGTCCGTCGCCGTGACGCCGACCCACTCGACATCCACAAAGCTCAGGGAAACATAGGACTGAGCACGCCAGGTGGTGCCGAGGGTGCTGTCCCCCGGATCGCCTTCCCTGAAGCTGTAGGCCGCCGCGTCGAGCGTGACACGGGCCGCGTTGTCGGTGATCGTCACAGTCGACGTGGCCGTGCCGCCGGGCGCGACCGACCAGCCCGTCACGCCGGTCACGGGGGCAATCGTCACGGTGAAAGTCTCGCCCGAGTCCACGATGCGGTAATCGGCCGTGATCGGCACGGAAATCGTCGCCGTCCTGCTGCCGGCCTCAACCCTGACCGTGCCCGGCGTCGTGCCGGTGTCGGCCGACGTCGCGCCGCCGCCCGAGTAGTCGTAGCGCACGTCGAACGACAGCCCGCCCGGCGGCGCCGCCTCGCCCAGCGTCACGGTGAGGACCGCATCCGTGCCCTCGGCCGCACTCACCGAAGGGGTGAGCGCGTAGGTCCGGGAAGAGCCGATCGTCACCGCCACCGGATCGATCGTGAGACCGGACGGGTACCTGGCATCCGCGCTCGAGACGGCGTGCGAGACGGTGGCACTGCCCACGGCCACGCCCGTCACCGTGACCGGCTGCGCCCGGTCCCAGTTCGCCGGGGTGAACGTCAGCGGGGACGACACCGTCGCCTTGCCCGCATCGCTGCTCCGGGGCGTCACCGTCACGTTCGCCACGGGCTTCGAATCCAGCACCACCGTGTACGTCGCCGTCGCGCCCTCGGTCACGTCCAGCGACGGGTCGCTCACCGTCACCCCGGCGGTGTCGTCGTCCGCGATCGTCAGCGTGACGCCGTTGACCGCGAGGCCGCCCGCCGTGGCGGTGAGTACCAGTCTCTCGTCGTCCTCGTCGATGTCGTCGTCGACGATCGTGACCTCGGCCGTGGCCGAGGTCCGGCCGCGGGCGATCGTGAACGCGCCCGGCAACGTGTAGTCCGCCGTGGCCGTCGCAGCCGTTCCGGAACCGGCCGACAGCGTCACCCGCAGGCCGCCCGGCCCCGCCGCGATGTCCAGCGTCGCCGTCACCGTCACCGTGCCCGCGCCCTCCGCCACGACGCCGTTCACGGCGTCCACTGTCAGCGTCAGCGCCTGCTCGCGCGTCACGATTACGGTATATGTCTTCCGCGTGCTGCCGTCCTCGGCGGTCACTTCCACGTCGATGACGTTCTCGCCCACGTCCAGCGCGATGGCGCCGCTCGCCTCGCCGCTGCCAACCGCCGCCAGGGATCCCCGCCTGCCCGCCCGCACGGTCGCGTACGCCTCGTTCGCGGTCGGGGTAAGCTTCACGTGGGTCACCGCGTTCGCCACGGTCGCCGCGTATTCCGTGTCGTCCACGGCAAAGGCGCCGATGTCGAGCGTCCCGCTGAAAGCGGAGCCGTCCGTACTGGCGCTGCCCGTCAGCGCTTTCAGCCTCGCGTCGGCGGATTGCGCCGCCGCGTCCACCGTGAACGTGACGCTCGCCGCCCTGCCCCGGTTGCCGACGGCGTCGTAGTAGCCGTTCGAGATCGCCACATACACCTGCCCGTCGGAAAGGGACGAAGCCGGATCGATCATGATGGCGGTGCGGGCCTGGTTGATCGTCGCCGTGAACGGCAACGCCGTCCCGCTGGAGTTGGTGGTCCTCAGCGTCAGGAGGTTCGAAAGGTCCGCGCCGGAAAAGTCGCCGCCGACGGTGTCCTTCTTCACCGGCACGGCGAAGGTGAGCGTGATGTCCGTGTCGGCGTCCGTCACCGTCACGCTGCCGTCCGGATTAAACGTCGGCAGCGGAATGTCGTCGTTGGTCACGGTGAGCGTGGCGCGCGACCCGTTCCTGCCGCGCGCGTAGTAATCGCCCAGGTCGTTGACGGGGTCGTCCGCCGCGGCAATGCGGAGCTCGATCGTCTCGGCCGGCTCCCGGTTCGTGTCGTCCACGATCGCGATCGTCAGGTTTTTCGTCTTGTTGTCGTCCGGGCCGAACGTCACCGACTTCGTACCGATCCTGTAGTCCGCACCCTCCACCGCCGTGCCCGTCGCAAGCACCTCGATCTCGAACGTGGTCGGGGACCCCGGCAGGTGGCTCACCGTGATCGGGACCTCCAGCGTCCCCCCGGAGACGTTCTCGGCCACCGAGGCGGCGTACCTCGACGTTCCCGCCGCGGAGTTCCCGAACGCGATCCTCGCCGCCGCCGCGTCGTTGTCCACGATCGTGACCGTGGCCCTCGCAATCGGGGCCGCCGACCAGCCGGCGGGCGGCCTCAGCGTCACGGTGAAGGTCTCGTCGCCCTCCACCAGGTCGTCGTCGACCACGTTAAAGCTCAATTCATCCGTGCCGCTGATCTCCGGCCCGTCGTTATGCCCGCACTTTCGCCGGCCCTGACTCTGGCAATCCGAAAAGGGTGTGTAGCCCACTCGTCTGCTGCTGACACGGTAGTCGTCGCCGTCCGTCGCGGTGACGCCGGCCCACTCGACATTCACAAAGCTCGTTCCAACATAGGACTGCGCACGCCAGGTGGTGCCGAGGGTGCTCCCCGGATCGCCTTCCCTGAAGCTGTAGGCCGCCGCGTCGAGCGTGACGCGGGCCGCGTTGTCGGTGATCGTCACCGTCGACGTGGCCGTGCCGCCCGGCGCGACCGACCAGCCCGTCACGCCGGTCGCGGGGGCAATCGTCACGGTGAAGGTCTCGCCCGAGTCCACGATGCGGTAATCGGCCGTGATAGGCACGGAAATCGTCGCGGTCCTGCTGCCGGCCTCAACCCTGACCGTGCCCGGCGTCGTGCCGGTGTCGGCCGACGTCGCGCCGCCGCCCGAGTAGTCGTAGCGCACGTCGAATGACAGCCCGCCCGGCGGCGCCGCCTCGCCCAGCGTCACGGTGAGGACCGCATCCGTGCCCTCGGCCGCAGTCACCGAAGGGGTGAGCGCGTAGGTCTTGCCCGTCGACTGCGCCTGCGCAGGCGCAATCTCGAACAGGCCGAGCGCCCCGAACAGCAACACAAGAACGAGGAAGGATAGAGAACGGCCGGGCACGGCCGCCGCGCAGATCGTTCTCAACATGTTCAAACCAGCAGAAACGGACAAAGGGGGGGACTCCGGTCGGTCGATTCGCTACAGGCGCACGTCACGCCGCAGGTCACTGGGTTTCAAAAACCGGTCGCCACCGAATCGCGGCCGAGGTCAAGAGCGCGATGCGTGTGCCAGCCGAGAACGCCGCAGGGCGGCGAGTTACTGTCAAATGTTGTGTATGGCCGTCTTGAGTTCAGCCGCCTCCCTGCCGGTTTCCTTTTCGTTCACCCCATTGATGAACCTCACGTCGGTGATCACGTCCGCCAGATGACGCAGGCCGCGTAGCGGCCCCCATCGCTTCTCGGCGCTCATGGCGAGTTGATGCACGAGGCTCAGCGCCGACTTCTCGCTCAGGCAGTTTCTCGTCTTCGCCGTTCGCAGCCGGATGGTGGGGAAGGTCGACTCGATGGGGTTCGTCGTCCGGATACTCGCAAGTGCCCCGCCGGGAAGTCGTAGAAGGCGAACAACTCCTCCTGGTCCCGCGCCAGGCACTCGACGGCTTTGGGGTACTTCGCCTCCCAGGTGGCGCAGAAGCGCTCGAACGCGTTCTTCGCATGTGCGCGGGTGTCGGACTCTTCACTGGATGCTGGATGCTGGATGCTGGATGCTGGATGCTGGATGCTGGATGCTGGATGCTGGATGCTGGATGCTGGATGCTGGATGCTGGATGCTGGATGCTGGATGCTGGATGCTGGATGCTGGATGCTGGATGCTG
>MKWU01006977.1_pt1 | contig 11089 bp, 14 predicted proteins | sample 809101 | NCBI WGS metagenome assembly MKWU01 (sample SAMN05860141, study PRJNA318959) | sponge metagenome | host: Aplysina aerophoba | place: Slovenia: Piran, Adriatic Sea, Gulf of Piran | collected 2013-05-07
GGACTACACTACCAATGGTGCTCAATACTGACCTACAGAACTCTGGATACCATCTGCAACTGTGCAATAGGGTTGACCTTGAGCACTTGAGACAGCTAGCACCAAACAGAACGGAGTGGAGCCAATTGACCAGGAGAATCGTTGAAGCGGCACAAGCGAAACTTACTTAGTTCTAGTGCATGTATTTGTGCTTAACAACAGTTTGTAACGCGAAAGTGCTCATGATGATGATGATGATGATGATGATTATACTCCCCCCAGTTCCTGTTAATAAACACCATGTGATGATGGTCACACAGCTTTTCAACCCACTGTGCCATTTAGAGCTGCAACTTGCGAGCAATGTTTTACCTAGGCTTATAAGCAACATTAGACTTCTTGAACATCTTCGTGAACAATGTTTGCTCTTTGGGTTGAAGGGGAAATTGTAACCAGACCATTTTGACTCAGTACACAGAAGCCTCTAGAAATGCCATTCTCTTCTTGGACCTGTTCTTTGTTCAGCTATAATGGTTAGTCATATGTGAAATCCTCCATACAGTAACTGTTCAGTTGACTCAAGCAAATCCTCCAGCTTTTCTAATTGCAGGGCTGTCTTCTCCAAAGTCTGCGTCAGCTGATCCACGTGCTTGTCAGCTACTGGCTGTTGAATGGAACGTACTTTGGTAACATCAGAGTTACTGAACTGCAGTGCATGCATACTTGACTTCTCCTGCCTCTTTACTGGCCTTTTCTAAGTCCTCTGGCCACCCCTTAGCAGCAACTGTTGACCGATAGACCCTGTCACATATCGTGTCTGCGAAACAGAAGTGCATCCTTAAACATAACACTCGGCTGCTTCCAAATGTTTTTGCGCACAATAATTAGCAATATTTGAAGGATTGTCTTGGTGCTATGCAAGCACTTTTGAATTCTTATTTCACATTCGAAGAAGGATCAGTAGTGCACAGAATAGAGCTGAAGAGGTGAGCCTAAACTCCCTACATACCTTAACATCAAGAATTTAGTCGTCATCTGCACCTTTTATCCAAAGCACAGGTTACCAGGTATAGCAACCCTTTGGCTATTACCACATATAGTCAAAAGACAAATTGAGAAATAATATTATGAACATGTCAATCAAGGAGGATCAGCTCAACATGCACACTGCCACTCACAAGTGAATGCATTCATGAAGGTCGCTAGAGAGCGGTTCAACATTTTGAAAAAGGGGTCACGGCAAGGGTACTTGGCAGACCCACAAAGAACAGTGTGCTCCAGTATATGAGACACTCCAGTATCATCCTTAGGTGTGGTGCGAAATGCAACACTAAACAAAAAAGAGAGGTTGCGAATTAGAGCTACACTAAACTTATCAATCATTACTATATAACACACAAATACTATATTAAATGTAGCAAACAGTCAGGACACCACTACAAATCAAAACTTGGCATTTGCAACTTCCGCTCTGCACTACTTACAATGGTACACAATCAAACATACCAGAAGACATTGTTGGTGTCTTTCCTGTCTACATGAAGGTGTTGAGCACCAGTAACGACATGTTCCAGTTCCACTGCTGTCAACTGTAATTCTGGCACAGGAACAACATGCTGCACAACAAAGCCATGTAGCTGCTGACCAACTTGGTATGCTTCTGTGAAGGGAAAGACAATCCACATTTCATTCCAATGGCAGGCTTAGTGGAACTACATACAAAAATCAATAAGACAATGACTGGCATTAACACTACCATATTAAAATGTAACAAAACCATCATAGGGCAATGCATAAATCTTGCAGATTAGTACATATCAGACGTCACGGTAGTGACATCTATTTGGGAATGACTCCGGTTCAAAATGGCAGCTCCTATCTAATGTATTAACGCGCATCGGCAAAACTGGCGAAACGGTGGCGAACTGGAACAATTCAAGGCCATGGATAGGCTTATTTCAAGGTGCAAAGTACGACAATGTTCCCAAATGCAACCTTGAGTTCGCGTGAGGTAAAAGCATCATAGTCACTGTTACCTTGTTTTCACTCTTTATATTCTTCTTCTTTTTCTTATTCATCCCACCGAATTTTGAGCACTTCTAGCACTTGACACAGGATGCCTACGAGCCCCAGTCATACACAAGGACACGAGGAGGTATCTGAAGATATCAGCGCTGGTGGCATCCCGACTCGTACAGCATTTGGGGGAACGCGAAGTATGTTTCACCAATGTCGCCATTTTGTTACGAGATCATATATATATATGCGTCTAGTCTCGTGAAGCCAGGCGCACTCTCCAGCACAGCAGAACGTTTTTCTACGTTGTACATACGCAGCACCTCGTAACTAAACTAAACTGTTTCTCAATACATTAGCTAGCTAGTTATAGTTAATCACTAAATCGAAAAGTACAATTAGGCAAAAACAAAGATGGTATATACAGAATAGCTATAATAATCTATCTAAAAAGTAAACACACTAGAATATCAAAAATTTCCATTAAACCATTTCAAGTGATTTAGGAATGTCCAAAAACGCAAAGAAACAAGTGGTGACATCTCAGTACAATGACCTGTCACATTCCTTGAAGATCTAGGAAGAGTCCTAAATCCCTTGCAGAGTGATCCTGAGTGAGCTCTAGGGGATTTAGGATTTCTGGTCCTCAAAGGAATGTAATGGGTCAACATACTGAGATGTCACCACTTGTTTCTTTGCTTTTTCGGACATTCCTAAATCACTTGAAATTTTTAAATGAATTTCTTAATATTCTAGTTTTCATACAATTATCATATAATGGCATGATTACTTGAATACTATACAATACTTGACAGCAAGCTGTTGATATCCTATAGTGCATTATACATCTGCACTATAATAATAATTATTATTAATTTAATCTGTTCGCATTACTAGTGGTATAGAAATCAAAATGTTGGTAGCACCATGCCAAATATTATTGCCTATCTTACTGTCAAATAGGTTGTCATGGCCTTGTGTGCTGTTACAGTTGTTTGAAGGCACAGAATATGTCCAAAGAGCTTCTATCGTGCATTGAAATTGGTTCAGAGTGTGTGTGTTCATAGAGTGGTTTTGTGGAGACATGATTGGAATAAAAGATGCCAAGAAGAAAGCACAGTTTTTAATTTGTGGTCCAAAATGTCCAGATTATTATAGATTCGCTTTTAGTAAGGGCTCATGCAGATGCTCTAAGTCAGGATAGGGAGGACATAGGCTTTATAGCGTGATACCAGCATATTATACGACTGTGAGACATGGACAATGATGAAGAGGTATGAGAGCAGACTAGGGGGAACATAAATGGCTTACCTGAGAAGAGTAAAGGAGCTTTGCGATTGACAGAGTAAAGAATGTAGATGTAAGGGAGGCAGTGAGGCAAGAGATGGAGAAAGTGATAAGAAAACAAAGAGCAAGGAAAGAGAAGGTAGAACAAATGGAAGATGACCGATTAGTGAAACAGGTGTACACTGAAGAAATTACAGGGAAAGCCAAGAGGCAGACATAGATGAAGTGGATAGACAATTTCCAGTTATAACTCATATTCTATACTCTAGATATAATACAATAACTTCTTAATTCTGACTATGCATTCTGAACTATTTGACTTAATTATTCTCTATTATAGCGGCAACCTTCTGCATAAGGGTTAAGCCTTGATGCTCCATGATCGATACATTGACGTTGATGTGTCACAACACTCAACTACATGGTCAAACCCAGTTACTCCATTTGCAAAGAGAGAGGCCGAGACTCCAAAGTCCACGGTGGAATCACAACCCATCATGAAACAATCCCAACAGCAACATCAGCAGTGTCAGAGTTAGAGGCACCTTCCAGCATACAGGGTCACCCTCTCTACCCAACACAAGTGCACCAACCTCCCCACAGACTCATGTGCTAAGAGGGGAGGAGGTGTAATAACGTGACACATTTACTGACAAACCTTGTCAGTTTTAAGTTCATGCACCATCTGCAACAGCTTGTGTTAGTTAGCTACAGACTGTACAGTGATTTACCTGCTTTATAGGACTGGTTTGAACTGGACATACAGTGTAAGGATGCTCTGTAACATGACGTGCAGTGTTCTGTTGATCAATGAACAGTCGAAGCAAGCAATGGAACGATGTTGTGACAATTAGTGGCAACGAAGGTGGAATAGTAGAAATCCCAACCTGAGAGTGTTGTTTTCGATGCATCTGGGTTTGTTGTTTGCCGTCGTCTGTGGGGCACGTTGATAGCGTTGTTCTTCAGGGGTCAATTGATTGTGCAGCCATGAAATGTCTGCGGTTGATCATACTGTACAGCCGTGCTTTCCACGGGTGGGTTGGTTGTACAGCTTCACAATCTCCGTGAGTGGGTCATACAATACAGCTATGTTCTATGGGGTGGGGTCAATTGTGCAGCCGTGCCATTTCCAAGGGTGGTTGGTGCTGTATAGTCATATTGTCCGTAGGTGGGTCTGGTTGAGCAGCCATGAACCCTCTTGCTGATTCTTAGTATCCTTAGCTGGAGCTCAAATGGTAGCATTGATAGGTCCTGTGGGGGGGCTAGATGCTGGAAAGAAAAGTGGACCCAGTATGCAGAGAGCCTAATCCCCTTTTTGCAGTAAATCTCATTGAAAACGGGGATTGATGCTTGGTATGTTCACTACTACCAGGGGCAAATGGACGTTCTGATTCCCAGGGCAGACATTCAACATGAGACTATCCACCACCTTCAGGGATTGGCCTCTGTATGTCCTTAGCTGGAAGCCGGACTCTTCCCTCCTTGTGTCCTTGAAGATGTACTGGTACATTCTGATCCAAGGAAGAACTTGATTCTAGCGTGTGATGCACCCCTATATGGCCTTGGGGCAGTTCTCGCTCACTGGCAGCAGATGGTATAGATACAGGTGGATTTGGCATCACGAACCCTGAAGTCACCAGAACAGAACTATTCTCAGATCAAGAAGAAGAGCTTGGCTTTTGATTTCGAAGTGACCTGTTTTAGAGAGTACCTGTATTGATGTCATTTACACTGATCACAGACCACAAGCGACTGCAGGGTTTATTAAGTCAGCTACGCTCAGGACCTGCTCAGGTCTCAGCTCACATCCAGAGGTTGGCTTTAACATAGGTATCATATGAATATAGTCTCTCCTTTAGAGCTTTGACAACGAATGGAAATGTAGGTGCCCTAAGTTGTTTACCACTGCCCCAGGCTCCGAAGCAGATACCGGTCTCCTCAGAGGTAGTGTTGTTGATGCCCCTGGAATTGGCATCAGTGACAGCAGCTGAGAGGGAGAACTCTCGTAGTCTGCAGCTAGCAAGTGTTCTTCAGGAGGTGTTGACTAGTTGAACTAGTGATTGTGACAGAGCAGATCTGAAAACCAGGAACAGAATTGTCAGCACAGCAGGGATGTATCCTGTGGGGTAGTTGAGTAGTGGTCCCAGCATCTTTTCGCATAGCCATCCTACGAATACTACATGACAGTCATACAGGAATATATCGGCTGAAGTCCAATCAATTGGACAAATGTTTGCCTGATGGTCTGGGTTTAACCAAGATGTCAAAGAGTTAGTCAAGACTCCATGTGAACTACTTGAGGCATACATTTTGATAGTACTCTTGGGTGCCAGCAGTAGTATTAGCCAGGACAGGGGCAGTCTCTTTGTACGTAAAGGTGAAGAAGACAGGCCTAGTATGGAAGAGACTTGTAGATCAGATTTGGAGATGGTACTTGATGTGCCAGGACACTCAACTACATGGTCAGGAGCCGGTCCCTCCATATGAAGAGAGAGGAGCCGAGGCTCCAAAGTTCATGGTAGAAACACAGCCCATTAAAACAACAATCCCAACACCAACATCAACAGTGTCAGAGTCAAAGGCACCTTCCAGCACACAGGGCCACCCTCGCTCCCCAACACGAGTGCGTGAACCTTCCACAGATTCACGTGTTAACATGATGACAGTTATTTACATGGTTTGAGTTCACGTACCATCTGTAACAGGTTGTGTTAGTTACGGTCAGACTGTACAGTGAATGCCTGTTTTTTGGGTTAGAACTAGTATGAAGTGGACATCCAGTGTATGCTATTTAAGCACGCTCTGTAGTGATGTAAGAAGCTGTGTAGTCTTCTGTTCATCAATGAACAGTTGAAGCAAACCATTGAACGACGTTGTGACATATGTGATTCATTAATTGATTGACACTTTCTTCCATTAGCTCCGGAGTTCATAATTTCTAGCAAAACCATTAATGGCAGAATTAAATGGCAGCCCCCAGAAAGAGATCTAAACTGGGCATTCATGACACCTACTAGTTCTTTATTTCAGTCGAAACAGATGCAGAAAGGATTTTCTCATACATGGCTGTAATCTTGGTGAATTATTGGTAGTTCTGATCATCACCATGGTGCAAATGCCCTAATACCGCTTTCACATGGACCCGCGAAAGTGTGGTCAACCCAGGTTAGCTAATCCGAGTTGACTCCAGTTTCCGTTCTCAAGGCGGCAATCATTATTGCGTCAGCTTGCACGTTGCGTAAGTGTTTAAGATGGCATAAAAATTTGGTCGTTTAGGGTTTCGCTGTTCTGGCTCTGCTGTGACTGTATAGAAGGAGCGATGTATGCCAATGAGCACTATTATCCAAGAAATGATAGAGTAGATTGCGTCTTCTTTGGTTTATTGTGGCACAGGAGGAACGGCATCTTTTCTACTACTATGTATGGTGCTTACCCTCACAATAAAGTACCCATCTACGCCTGCACAACGGCTACAGGTACAAGCATAGTATGGGTATAGAATGCTAAGGCATACAGTGATCCTGTAACATATACAGACGAGTACGGACAGTACAGTACTTATAAACTTACGCATCAACGTTTCTACCAGGTGCTACTAAAAGAAATTCCGTCGGTGATGAAAGATATTTCACACTTATGTACATCTTTATAAGTTGCAAAGACGTTATTCGAACATTCTTAGTGTTTGAAGGTTTGATACAAGGATTAGCCATTGCCGAATTTGCTGTTCAGATTGCGTATTTTATGCAGTGAAGAGCATGAGTGCCCGCTTGGCTAGAGCTGCTCGAGAAATCTGGCAAGTGGCATAGGTAATCTTAGGTGTTTTGCTTACCAACGCTTGCATTTATGGTAGAGTGAACGTTTGAATATAATGCATAACAACACCCAATCTCTTTCAAACCTCCAGAGCAGATCATGCACTTGTGTGCTGGCCTGAAGACGACTGTGTCAGTGTTGTGTCCTTCAGGAAGGCTGTTGAACCATGTCCTCCTATTGTGGACAAGCCCTGTATAGTCCAGACTGGCAAGAAACTTACAGTGATGTTACCGCTATAGTTGGGTCTAAGAGAAGGATGATCGAGGTGGAGAGTAACTTCATTAATGGATCATTCGAGATCCAGAAGCAACAAAGCGAAGTGAAGGACAGACAGGACTGGTCACGCTGTTGACAGAATCAAGGATAAGACCTTCCTCTACAGTGGAACAGAGAAGGAGCGGAACAATGGTGTTGCCATTGCTTTGAGTAGTCATGCTCAACGTTCTAGGGAGGAAGCACGTAGTGTTTTCCATCCAGTGTTAGAGCACATCCTTAGAACCAGGATAAGACCCATTTTGGCTATGCATCCATCATTGCCGTTTATGCCCCAACTAACCCAACCAATGCCAATGAAGAGACAGTGTCAGATGAGTTTTACAAGCAGCTTCAATCCACTCTTGCAGTAGTACCAACGAGAGACATGGTAATCATTATGGGAGATTTCAACGCAAGAGTTGGTAGTGACAATGAAATGTGGCGGTCAGTCATCGATACTCAATAGTTTAGATCAACATAATGAGAATGGCGAATGATTGCTTGGCTTTTGTGCCTGCAATGATCTTGTTGTCACTAACACTTGTTTCCCTCACAAAACCATCCACAAGTGTACATATGGTTCCGCAACGGTGACCGCACTCGGCCTGGAAGGATGATTGATTATGTTCTGGTGAACTGTTGTTTTCGCACCAGCATTTTGGACACTCATGTCTTTCGTAGTACTTACGTTGAATCTGATCATGAACTAGTCGTTTCTACTATCCGTTTTAAGATAAAGAAAGGCGAAACGTGTGTACAGAACAAAGGGCCGATGAAGCGGTACACATTGGAGATGAGGATAAGGTTCAAGGTCGCTCTAGCTGCAGCAGTCCCTTCCCAGCCTACCGAGGAGGAGGATGCAAAGAAAGTTTGGGGAACCTTTAAGTCTGCACTGTCTGAAGCACAAGATACTCTCAACAAGCTTCCTCAAAGACGGGAAAAGGAGTGGGTCACTGAGGAGGTGCGTAATTTAGCCAGGAAGAAACGTGACGCATGGCAACGTTTGTGGCAACCAGTGGGAGTCATCTTGACTCAGTACTTCAGAACCAGTACAAGCAATATTGTAAGCTCACAAAGATTGCAGCAGAGCGTGCTTGGAATAAGTGGTGGAGCGACAGAGCAGTTATGTGTTGTATTGTATTGTATTGAATTATTACACTGGTACTCCACTTAGTATGGAGGACTACTTTCCAGGGAGCCCAGTGAAGGTAGAACAACAAACATACACATAACACAGACAAATCAGTTAGTAATCAGCAGTGTTGATGGTAGGGGGGTGCCAGTTTTTCCCACTGCTCCTGGAGGTGAGCCCCTGCCATCCCATTTCTTTTGATCATTGGTCATCACTTGAGCTTCTGGCCACCTGCACCCCCCATTGCTCCCAGGGAAGACAGTATTGTCCTCAGCCATACTGACGATCGGTTAGGCTCACCTCTTACTGAAGAGGAACTCAGGATTGCAATTTTCCAGGTGAATAATGGCAAAGCTCCTGGTGAGGATGGAGTAACAGGAGAGATCCTTAGGTTACGTGGGGAGTCAGTTGTATAGTGGCTGAAGCATCTTGCCAACTGTGTGTGGAGTGAGGAAGCTGTGCATAAGAATTGGAAGATGTCTTTGGTCGTCCCATTGCACAAGAAAGGCACCAGGACTGTGTGTGATAACTATCGTGGCATTTCACTGCTCAGCATCCCAAGCAAGGTCATCTGCAGATCCATTCTCAATCGTGCTAAGCCTCGTGGTTGAGCTCCAACTTCATGAAAGTCAGTGTGGTTTCAGAAAGGGACGTGGATGTGCTGACCAGTTGCTCTCTCTTCGTATCATGATGGAGAAAGCCCGTGAGTACAGCGGTCCATTGTTCATGTGTTTCATAGACCTTAAGAAGGCGTATGACAAGGTGGACAGAAATGCACTGGTACTCCCATGGAAACTGATCTCCATCACCTGATGTTTCCACGACTGCTCAAGTGCAGCGGTACGAGCCTACAGTAAGATGTCTGAGGAGTTTGTGGTCTCATCAGGTGTGAGACAAAGATGTGTCCTGGCACCTACACTGTTCCACATGTACTTTGACGCAGTCATCCACATGGCACTGGAGGAGCACAGGAGTCAGGGAAGAGGAGTAATGATGAGATGACAGATCTGGAGTATGTAGATGACATGAACCTGGTGGCTGCCTCATGGGAGACTTGAAGGACATACTGCAATCACTGGATGAGAAGTGCCAGCAAATGGGCCTCACCATCAGCACAAAGAAGACCAAGACCGTGGCTGTTCTACCATCTGGGGACACTGAAACTGAGCAGTACTCTGAACCAGAGCCCATACATTACATCCCAACTCAGACCCAGTAAAGATAGTGTCCATCTTTGAGTACCCTGGCAGCACCATTAGTGATGATTGCAGCCTCACTACTGGAGTAGAAGCATGTATTAGCAAGGCTTTCAGCTCACTGAGTAGGGTCTTGTGGTACCAACGTAAGGTCAAGTGACAGACCTAGATCCGTCTGTTCAACACTGTCATTGTCCCTGTACTTCTGTATGGCCTTGAGTGTGCAGCACTCACAGTTCCACTGCAGAACTGGATGCAGAGCTTTGTGATGAGGTGTCTCAGGGTCATTCTTGGTGTATCTTTGTGAGAGGAGAAGAAGAATACAACAATCCGTAAGTTGGCGAAGCAGCAAAGGTTATCTTCTGGACTCATGAGGAAGGGACTCTGCTTTCTTGGTCACGCATGAAGGATGAGCATGTGCCAAAGAAACTGCTGGTGTGCATCCCAGAACTCAGCAAACAAACTACAGGAGGGCAGCATCTCAGATTGAGGGATGGAGTGATAAGGGACCTCAAGAGTTGTGGTTTAAAAGAAAGTTGGAGAGAGAGGGCTCATGATCGTGACTCATGGAGGCAAGACATTGCCAAGAAAGCAGAAGAGCTCAATGCAGAGGATGAGAAAGAAGAGCTGCACAGGAATGATGAGAAGAAGAGGAACCACGCAGAGAGAAGCTCCAGTCTGAGATAGCCCTCAACTGTGACTGGCCAGGGTGCACTTTCCATGCAACGAACAGATCTGGTGTGGTAAACCATCAACGTCAGTCTCATGGCACTCAACAGCTCATCCCATGCCCGTAATGTGGTCGGGAGTTGCGGTGTCAGGGTCTACACACCCACAAGCGGTTCTGCAAAGCAAGACCAACTGTGCCGTATGTGTGTGTGTGTGTGCACATGATAAATTACATTAACATTGTTCAGAGAACAATATATAAAACATGCCATTAAGTGTCACAGTGCTAGTAACCTGTTGCTGCTCCCTCACACCGAATCACATCAGGTATGACCTTTCTCCAGCGGCCTATATAATTTTGGCACTTCTCTATTGTCATTGTAGCCGTGAATTCCTTGATTCGAGCTATCAGCGCAGACTTTGATGTGGGTATCACTTCCCATCTAATGTATTCTTTCCCACATGCATTCAATTGGGTTTAAGTCTGGCGAATCTGGACGTGTCGGCCACCAGTTGATCCCTTCATCCTCATAGAATTTGTGTGCTAGCTTGGAGCAATGTTTTGGATCATTATCTCGAACAAAGCAGTGGCCATCTGGAAAAATGTCCTTGATAAAGACAGTCAGGGACTGCCTCAAAATGGAAATGAGCAATGGGGCCTTCATTTTGCCTTTAAAGATGGCCAATTGAGACCTGCCACAACTACTGATACCTGCACCTTCACAAGATGCTTGGGCTG
>MKWU01006978.1_pt1 | contig 11089 bp, 10 predicted proteins | sample 809101 | NCBI WGS metagenome assembly MKWU01 (sample SAMN05860141, study PRJNA318959) | sponge metagenome | host: Aplysina aerophoba | place: Slovenia: Piran, Adriatic Sea, Gulf of Piran | collected 2013-05-07
CCACCGCCCGGGCGAGCGTGACGACTGGCGCGACGGCTACCATGTCAGGTCGGCCTCTTGACTTCTAGACCCGGACGAGCCTGATCGTCACCGGCATCCGGCCGGAGGCCCCCGGCACATATCCCGGCGCCTCGGCCGCCGTGATCTCGTTGGCCGTGTAGTCGGCCCCCGGGTCTCCGTCGTGCAGCGACACGCGCCAGTTGATCGTGCCGGCCTCCACGGCGGCATCGAAGATTTCCTTCGTGCCCGCCTCATTCATACTGGTGATGGCATTGTCAAACCGCATGCCACCGACAGGGAACTGGAAGGCGTCACCATCCTCGGGGCGCTCGACCGCAGCCTCGAACGTGTTGCTGTCTATCGGCACTCCGTTGGCCCAGAGAACCCCGTAGGTGGGCGTGACCGTCCAGTCTGCCGAGGCATTGACCGAAGCAATGGTGTCGTTTTCGATTCGCAGGGCCATACCCTACCTCCCTACGTGATGCCGAGAGCGCCCCGGAACTCCGAACGACGCCTCGAAACTTCGTTGACCAGCACCCGCTCGCCGTCTCGGCTGCGCAGCGCCTCCTCCAGGAAGGATACCGCGTCGAAGGTGTTCACGATACGGACACCGCGACCACCCTCGCCGGTCCCTCCGGTAGCGAACGACCGGTCCCCGAGGGCCTGCTCGGTGGCGGCCACCACGGCAGGAATACGCAGCGCCTGAATCGACGGCACAGCCGCGTCGGCGGCGAACCGGCCGGCCCCTGCGGCGCCCGCGCCGGACACCGCGTCCTGCGCGAATCCACCTGCCGGCAGAGACCCCGCTGACGCACCGCCAAAGGACCCGCCCACGGCGCCCCCGATAATGCCGGCCACCAGATTGAACGCCAGTTGCTGCAGGATCATGTTCGCAATCTGCCGCAGGAAGTCCGACGCGAACTGACGGAACGTGTCCCACAGGCCCCGGACTGACGCCTCGCCATCCTGAATAGACTTCGTGAACGAGTCGATGGCGCTGCTCAAGTTGGACCGCAGCGCATCCCGGATCTGGTCAAACGTCAGGCCGAAGACGGTGCCGGTGTTCCGCAGCTCCGTGATCAACTGCTGCAACTGCACGATGCGGGCCTGGATGGTCGGATCCTGCGAACCGAGCGACTGAAGAAAGGCCAGCGATTCCTGTGCCGCCGCCTGCAGATGCATCCGGGCCTCCTGCAACTGCTCGTTCAGTTCCTCTACCGGCTGGCCGAGGTCCAGGCGCGACTCACGCTGTGACTCCAGTGCGCCGATCAGCTCTTGCAAGCCGTCCACCTGGCGCTGAATGGACTCACCCTCGTCCAGGCGCAACTGCGCGAGCTGCGCACGCAGGTTGGATATCTCGGTCTGGACCACCAGGTCCGGGTTGTTGATGGCCTGTGCGACTGCCAGCGCCTCCTCCAGCGCCGCCCGCATTTCCGTGCGCAGACGCCGGGCCTGATCCTCCAGCGCGGACACGAGCGCCTCGTTGCCCACTTGCGACTGCAGGGCGATCTCGTCGTTGATCTGCTGCCGCTGGCCCTGCAAGCGGGCTATCCGCTTCTCGGCCTCCTCCTGATCGAACAGGAGGCCCGTCAACTGCCGGAGTGTCTCTACCTCCTCGGCACTGATGCCGGGGTTACGGCGGCGCTGTTCCGCGATCTCGGCCTCGATCGTGGCCTCCCGCCGGAGATGCCGGTTGAGTCGGCTCTGCTCGGCGACCTCGGCCCGCAACTCTGCCACTCGACGGCGAATGCGCTGCCGCTCACGCACGAAGGCATTGGTCGAGACCCCAAGGTCTACGCTATCACCCAGCAACGCGCCGGCCCGGGCCCCACCCAACGGCCCCGACGTCTCGATAAAGTCCCGCAGTGGATCAAGCGTGCCCCGCTGCAGGGCGTCACGCAGCGCGGCCTCCAGCTCGGGCGTCACCCCTTGCAGCGAACGAACCACTTCGATGATCACCGCCTGCGCCCGCGCCGAGAACGCAGAGAACAGGTCACGCCCAATGGCGGCATCGAGACGCTGCCGGGCCGCCTCCACATCGCCGATCAGGTCCTCGAACGGCAGTCCGGTCGACTCCGTCAGCAGGCGGATGGCCGCCTCGTTGCCGGACCGGGTCGCCCCGAACACTCGCGCCGCCTCGGCCAGGGACCGGAACTGCGCCTCCAGCCGGTCGAGCTCCTCGGTGCCGACTCCGGCCGCTTCCGCCAACGCCCGCACCGCGCCCAACGTCTCCTGGAAATCCTCGAACACGTTGGCCCGAATCAAACCCGGTCCGCCCTGGAACGGCGCATTGTTCTCGGCCTGGTCCAACTGCCGGAGCAACTTCGGAAGCTCCCCGCGCAGCCGGGCAAAAGCATCGTTGTAGAGCTTGATCCGTTCGATATTACCGTCAACCGAATCGCCGAGGCCGTCCACTGCTCCCGAAAGCCGGTCGAGCGCCGCCTGCGCCTGGTCGTAGTCTCCCCGCAAGACGCCCTGCAGCGCGAGGAACACGTCCTCCATCTCGGACGCACGAGTCGAGGTCTCGGCCATGTCCGCGGCCAATTCAAGAAGCTGCGAGGCCGGCTCCACCAGGGACGGGAGCAGCTTCCGGTTCGCTTCGATGACCTTGTCCACCTCGGTCGCAAAGTCCTGTGCTGACAAGGCCCCCGACCGGTACGCCTCGAACAACCGCCGGAAGTCCTCGACGACCGTCCGAATCAGGATGGGGGTCTCCCGGCCGACCAGACGCTCGAAGAAGTTGGGACCCAGCCCGAGTTCCTCATTCAGCAGGTCCTGAAACGCCCCTTCCAGACCGCGCAACTCCGACCGCAAATCCTCCAGGTTTGCCCTGGCGTCTGTCACCGTCAGGTCCTGCAGATTCTCGGCCCACTTCTCTGCCGACCCGCCGGCCCGGTCGTAGGCGTCCTTGACCTCGTCAACGATGTTCCGGTGATCAACCAGTGCCTCGGTCGCCTCATCCGTCCGCGTGACCCAGGAGGCAATCGCTGTGCCTATCAGGGCGAAGGCGATCCCGAACCCGGTGGACCCGAGGAAGCTGATGACCGCCACCCGCAGAGACCGGAAAGCCACTGCCGCCCCGCCGGTCGACCTCGACAGCCCGAGCATCGCACGCCGCAGTTGCCGAGTCCGCACGATGGCCCGAAGCAGGCCCCGGTTGACCCCGGTGAAGCGCAGGATCAGGACCTGCAGAACCCGCGCCAGCCGGAAGAATACGAGCGCAGCGAGGATGGCGAACAGGATGCGGAAATTCTCGGCCAGGGTAGCAACGATCGACAACAGGGTCTGCAGACCCGCCCCAAGCCGCTGGGCAAAGGACAGGAATTCCGCGCTCCCGAGCAGGTTGGACAACCGCTCGAAAAAATCTGTCAGCCCTTGCAGGCCGCCGGCGCTGCCTATCTCCAGAGTCGCTCGGAATAACTGATCGAAGAACCGCCCCTGGGCCGCTGCCGTCTTGTCGAGAGACTGTTCAAGCTGCGGGCCGAACCGCTCCTGCAACTCCTCGGCAAACAGGATGAGAGTGTTGGCCGACAGGTCGCCGGTCTCGACCAGTTTGATCAACTCCCCGGTAGCAACCCCGACCCCTTGTGCGAAGATCGGCACCGCACCCGGAATCCGGTCACCCAACTGCCGCCGCAGCTCCTCCATCGCCACCGCGCCCTTTGACACGATCTGCGTCAGGGCCAGGAACACGCCCTGGACCTGGTCAACGGATAGCTGCTGCACCCGGGCAGCCTCGGCCACAGCGAGGAAGATGTCCCGCGTGGCCTGCCCTTGCAATTCGGTCCCCTGCGCCGCGATGGCGAACTTGGAGTACTCCTGCGCCAGCACACCGAACGAAATACCCAGCCTGTTCGCCGTGCGCCGGAGGAAGTCGAGCTCGTTGGCAACCTTCTCCGGATCACCACCCAGCGCGGCAGACAGGCGGTTCTCCACACCTTGCACGGCGATCGAGGACTGCAGGACCGCGTTGACGCCTCGGACTGCCGCGAACAACCCGCCGTAGGCCGCGATGAGCGAGAGGAGCTCGCCGCGCAAACGCTGGAAGAACGAAAGGCTCTGCCGCGTGCCGCCCGTGGCCTGACGTAGCGCAGCAGCAAAGGCCCGCGACTCCGCGGTGCCCCGACGCATCTGCCGCGTCATCCGTTGCGCCGCCCGACCCGTCCGATCCATGCCGGTCGCAGCGCGAGCCTGCGCCTCGGCCAGAGTCCGCGAAGCCTTTTGCGCTCGCTCGGACGCCTGCGCCGTGCGCTCGTAGCTGGACGCCCCCCGCGCCAGTATGTCGGTCAACCGCTGCTGGCGAGCGGCCAGGGCGTCGGTGTCACCGCCCGACTCCCGCAGGATGGATCGAGCCTGGGCCAGCACGCCGAGCTGCTGACGATATTCCTGCCGGAACCGAGCCGACGCCTCGCGGTTCCGATTGAAGGCGTCCACCAGCGACCGGGACGGGTTCTCCACGCCGCGCAACTGCCGCCCGAGCCGACCGGCCTCGGCCCCATACTCCCGATAGGCCCGCTGCGCCTGCAATGCCCGCTCGCGCTGCTCCCCGAAGGCCCGCAGGAACGGCCCCCGCAGCCGGCCCTCCAACTCCCGGATCGCCTGCTCGGTCTGCTGATAAGTCGCCGCAAGCGCCTTCTGCCCTTGTTCGGCCTCATCGAGCTGGCCGGTCAGCCGCCTCTGGGACCGGACGGCCTTCGCCTGCTCCGTGTTCAGCCGGGCCAGTTCCTTACGCGTAACCGAGATCGAGGCCGCGCTCTCCTCCTGGGCAGCCTTCGCTTTTGTGATCCGGTTCGTGTGTGTGCGGATATCGCGATTGGCCTTGTTGAACTCCTCCCGAATGACCCGCGTCGATTCGGCCACCTCCAGTTGCTGGTTGCGGAGTTCGGCCTCCTGCTGCGTCAACCGCTGCAACGCCTCCCGGTTCCGTGCGATGTCCTCGTTGCTGGGCAGCCCTTGACGGCCGACCGGACGGCCCGTCTCCGCTCGATTAAGCCGGTCAACGATCCCGCGCTCGACGCGGCGTTCCTCTTTCAGGGCCGCCGTTGTTGCCCGGATCTCGGCCCGTAGCCGGGTCTGCTCGGTCGCAGCGGCCTGCAGCAACCCTCTCCGCTCCCGGCTGGAAGCGTTCGCGTCCTTGATGGCCGCCTGCGAGTTCCTCAAGGTGGCGACCCGGCGAGCCTCGGTCGCTTCCAGCTTCTTGAGCTCTGCCTCCACGCGCTGAATGTCGGCCCGGTACTGGCCCGTGGTGGAGGTCGACTCCCGGATCTCGGCCTGAATACGCCCGATCGCCGACGCCGCTGAATCGAGTTGCCCCTGCAACTGCGAAATGGCGCCAACACCGCCGAGGTTCTGCTGGAGTTGCGCTAGAGAAGTGCCTAGCTGCTGGAAGACCGTGCCCGTCTCACGGCCTTGGGCCTGCGACCGCTCCTGCCGCGTATCGAACTGGTCGAAGGCGTTACTGATCCGCTGGAGGGCATTCGACGCTTGATCCCGCGCTCGAATAACCAGCTCAACATCACGACGGGCTACCATTAGAGGCTCTCCAGCTCGTCAAGAGCCTTCTGAAAGGCCCGATTCGCCTGCTTGGAGAGTATCCCACCGATGGCTTGCTGAAACAACGCCGCCGACACGGCTCGTTCCTTCGCCCGGCGCGAGAGCACTAGCCGGGCCTCGTCAAAGAGCGTGCCTATCGGATAACGCCGGGCTTCCGCGTGCCCGGCCTCGATCAGGAGGCTGGCGACTCCGCGGACTTCCCAGAGCCACTGGGAGAATCGTTCGTAGTCCCGGGGCCGGTCCACTCCATGAGGTCTGCTGTCGCCTCCGCTCCGCGTAACAGGGCCGAGAGGATTTTTTTTACGTCTGCCGTGGACGCCAGCGTGAGCCGGACAATCTCTTGAATTGCCTGTAACTGGGTGACTGTCGGGAGGCTCGCCGCCTTGACGGCCTCCTCGGGCGAATCATTGGCAACAGCGATCACCCAGCCGGCAAGGCCCGTATGGTTCTCGACCACCTCGCGAGCCACGCTCTCCAGGCCCTGCTCGCCGCTTTCGCGGAACGTCTTGAACAGGTCCTCGACCGAATCCCGGCACGCTGTGTAGATCGTGCCGATGTCCACGGGCGAAAGCCCCCGGACAGTGAGCGTGTGCTCGCTGCCGGGAAGGGGGACTTCCGCCCGCGGGATCTCTATGTCGCCGAGTTTCATCAGGCAGCGGGAGCGAGCGGGGCGCCGTTGATGTAGACCGCCTCGCTGTTCGGCGGCTTCTGGATGTCCACCGTCAGCGGCACCGTGGCCGCCTCGGCGGAAATCAACCCGAGGTCGCCGTTCGGGGAGATCGAGACCTGGGGTAGCACCCACGTCTGGTTGTCGCCCCGGGCGTTGTCCTCGACGATCCGGACTGCACCCTCGACCGAGGTTCCGGCCGACACGACACGCTCGTAGGTGTGGGCCGCCACGTCGTACTCGACGACAATCGTGTCGGCGAGCATCTTCGTGCTGTCCTGGTAGGTGACCTCCGTGCCGACGACCGGGGCGTCCGACTTGATCTGGATGACGCCCTGTTCGAGGTCTACCTCATAGTGCAGACCCTCCGTGAGGGTCAGGTCGGTCTTGTCGGCCACCGCGGCGGCCTTCAGCTTCACGACCGGCGCGTCCGCGCCGCTCTTGAGGTTCCGGTGGCCGAGCGGATTGTCGTCGGTGATTCCGACCTTGAGGTAGCTGTCCACGCCGTTCCTGACGCCCTCGAACGTCGACGCCTGGCCGTCCGCCTCGGCCTGTGTGACCTTGGCCGACGCACCGAAGAAGAACAGCGCGAGGTTCTCGGCGTTGGTGTTGTCGGTCACCAGGGCCAGGGACCGGGTGACGGACAGGGGGACCTTGAAATCAACCTCGTTGACGCCGCTTTCCGAGGACGTGTGCTCGTAGTCCTCGGTCTCGATCGAGAGGTTCAGCTCCGGCGTGTTGCCGATGTAGCGGTACTGACCGGGCTGGTCTTTCCGTGCCAGGTAGGCACGCCCCTTCGCGATTTTATAGTTGTTGGCGGGATGAGATAGGGCCACGGGTCAATCTCCCTTGGAGCCGTGTAGGGACGGCCTTCCGTCAAAATCCGGCTGACTATATCACGACCACGGGCACATGTAATCCTCGACCACGTCGAGACGGATCCGGAGCCAGAAGTGGGCCAGCGGGCTCACATCGTCCGCCGGGCGCACGGTTCCGGGGTCCATCCCGACCGACACCACCGAATTCGCGGGCGGGTTGCCGAGCCGGAAGACCTTGCGCCCGTGGTCCTCGTCGAATTTCAGCGCCGTGAGACGGGACTTGACATCCGCCAGCAGGAAGTGGGCCCGGTCCGTCTTGGAGTGCTCGCTCGGCTCATCCTTGATCAAGCCCTGCAGGATCAATTCGTACGGCTCGGTCGATGCGTGCCCGGACCGGGGGCCGATGTCGGCCTCCAACGAGAACGGTTCCTCCAGGATGGTCACGAACGGCAGGTCGTCGTAACCCATCCCCTCGAAAGCCTTGGAGTGCAGGTCGGTCGGGCTGACGACCAGGCGGCCCCGCGCCACCTGCCCTTTACGAGACAGGTCCGTGTAGAAGCCGTTGACGGGGCTGATCTGGCGAAGGGCCAGACTCAAGGCCCACTGGACCCGCAGGCGGAAAGGCGCAGGCAGATTCGCAGGATCCGCCTTCTGGCATTCCGGCCCGTAGAGGTTCTTCAGCACGTCCTCGGCGCCGAACATCGCGTTCCAGTTGCACGGAATCATGCGCCACTCGTCCAGAGTGTCAGGCACGGCACCGTCCCACAGGCTCGCGTCGGCGGGGTTGAAATCTTCGGGAAATGGCATGTCAGGCTCCGGTGCGGACCAGGTAATTCGCTTCCAGGGATCGCAGGACCTGGGGCGTGATATCCACGGCTACGCCTTCATCCTGATTGTCGAGGAATATCTGCTGCACGGAAGGACCATACAGCAAGTAGAGACCGCGCCCGAGAGACGCGATCTGGATGCGCTTGTTGACCAGCCGTTCACCCGGCCGCAGGCGGATGGCGAGCCCGAGGTTGTGCTGCGTGTCGGTGAGGCCGGAACCGCGCCGCAGGCGGATCAGGAACGCCCGCCGGAGCAGAGAGGCCCGGCCGCGCCGCACCTGCACGGTGACCGTATTGCTCCGGACTCGCGGCGACCGGGCGAACCGGGCCAGCGACGTCGGCCGGGACCGGGCCGTGATCCTGGCCTCCAGGGAGGCCGGGGTGGCGAATTTGCTGACGACCAGCCGCCCGCCCGAGGGTGCGAGGTAGGACGCCGGGAGCGCCACCTGCCCGAGGATGCGCCGTGCTGCGAGGGTTCGGGCGGACCGGGCCGTGTCGTTGACCGACTGGCTCGCGAATTTCCGGAGATTGACCCGCTCGCCCTTGATCAGATTGAGGGCGGCATCCACGCCGCGCTCGGTCAGGCGGAACGTCATGTCTCGGGCGGGGCGTACCGGGCGGCGTCAGTCGCCATCAGGCGCACGGCAATGACCGCCACTGACGGCGGCCGCCGGGCCACGATCTCCTCCACGCGGTAAGCCTCGCCCGGGCCGATGCAGAAAATCCAGTTCTTCTGCGGGACGTAGTCCACGAAGATCAGCTTCGGAGACAAGGCCGAGTACTCGGCGTAACCGCTCCCGCCAACCAGGGCGCCGGCCTCGACGGGTTCTGTGTGGATTCGGAGTTTGACAGCCTCGCCCGGATTGGCGGGTCCGTCTTCACCCGGCGGGTAGGGGATCGCCGGGACAGAGAGGAGGCGGTGGACGTCGTTTTGCGCCCGCCGCCTCGTCTCGTCAAGGTTCACGGCTAGAGGAGGTCTGCGCCCCCGCCGTCGCCGCTGTCGTCACCGCCGCTGTCGTCCCCACCGCTGTCCGCAGCAGGTTCCTTCGCCGGTTCCTTCGCGGGAGCCTTCTTCGCAGCAGGCTTTTTAGCAGCGGGGGCTTTCTTCGCAGCAGGCTTCTTCGCAGGAGCCTTCTTCGCAGCCGGAGCAGGCTTCTTCGCAGGAGCCTTCTTCGCAGCAGGCTGCTTGCCGCCTGGGTCGGAAGTCTCCCCAGGGCCGTCGTGTACCGGCCCAGGCTCGACATCCTCGCGAGGGTCGCGACAAGCGCCGAGCCCCTGCAAGGTTGCAACCTGATCAGCCGGACACTCGAACATGCGTCCAGGCGGGATTGCCTCGGACCCGAGCCCGAGGATTTCCGTGATTGCGACCTGGTAGACCTTGCCGCTCATCACTTCACCGTCGCTTTCAGGGTGTTGTTCGGGTGAACCGGCACAGCCAGCGGGGCTGACTGGCACATGATCACCGTGCCCGGCGGGTCGTCGTCCTCCCACATCTTCGGGAAGATCGGGAGCGGCTGGAATTCCGCGCCCTTATCCAGGATTGCCCCGTAGGCCATTGTGCCCATGACGTTGTCGTTGACCAGCAGGAGCTCGTTGTCCCCGAGGTAGTCCACCGACGTACCGTCCGGCTCCTCGTAGTTGCCGGTGTAGACCCAAATCCGAATCCGACCGGACAGGAGGCCCATGATCTGCGCGTCATCCGCAGAACGGATGCCGAAGTTCATCATGGTCCCGTCGGTCTGACGGATCTCGGTGTTCATCAGCTCCTGGACCTTGGGAGACTTCTGCCACTCCTCCCAGACGCCGGGGCCCATGAGGCAGTCGGTCGGCATGGAGCCGAAACGAGACCGCGCCATGCGCAGTGACCACTCCTGGATATGGTCGAACGGCTCGACACCGGCCTGACCCCACCGGGCGTTGCCGACCAGGATGACCGTGTGACCGGCGTCACGACGGAAGTCAATGACGGTCGACGGGTAGGCGTCGTCCTCCAGGGTCACCTTGCCGTCGATCAGGGCTTTGGCACAGAGCCATTCCTTTCGACGGTCGATGGTTTCCCCGTGCTCCCGCATGATGTCCGCCACGAGGGCATCGTGGCGCTGCAGCGGCGTGAGCGGAGTCATGGCACCCAGTTCCCCGAGCCCTGGCATCCGACGAATCACACGCTCCGGATGGACCGCGTCCTTCGGCTTGACATAGGCCGGCTTGAACTGGTCAACCGTTTCGCTCTCACCGTAGATCGGACGACCTTGTGCGGTCGGCACGACCAACGGCGCTAGCCGTTTGTGGCCCCAGATCTTCGAGAACTGGATGTACTCGTTGGTCGACATCACCATGTTCGGGAACCAACGGCGCCAGAACATCGGAGTCTCGATCGGGAGCCCGCGGTACACACCGATCAACTCCTCGGTGGTATAAAGTTCATGGACAACAGACACGTTGTTTCCCCTTACGGCTTGCGGTGGTACTTGCTGACGTCCGCCACAATCTGCGTCGGGCTTGGCGCACCACGGAACGCTGCCAACTTCTTAGCATCGTCGTCGTACGCCGCCGGGAAAATCAGACGGTCGATGTTGAAGTGTCCACCCCGGTAGATCGCGACCTTCTTGCCCGCGACCCCTGCGCCCACCACGATCTTGGTGGTGCAGATTCCGACCGGACGAGACGCCCCGCCAACAGCCGAAGCCTTGACGACCTGTCCGGCGGCATTCAGTCCGACCACTTCGAGGTAGTCAAACGTGGTCTCCGCGGCCGGAGCCGCGATCGTCTCGACCATTGTGAACAGTTCAGGAGAATCGGACAGCAGGGCCGCGTAGGCATCAAACTGTTCCCGATTGGACTGCGCTACTCCCGGCGCAGCCGGAATGACATCAGTCACGCGGCAGCTCCCTTGTAGGCCGGCGTGTCACGGAACCGATGTCCCGTAGCCGCCTGGAAGGACTGAAGGATGCGAACGGACTTCGCAGGCGCACCGTACTCCTGCTCGATACGCTCGTCCTCGGCAGTGTCGGTGGCTTCCACGCCGGTGCCGCCGTTCTTGTCCATGTGCTCCTGGAAGTGGTTGCGCTTCCCGGAGGCCAGCGGAACAGCCTTCATCGTCTCGATGATCTGCTCTGCCGACATGTCGGACTCCAGCAGCTTCGCCGCCAGAGGTTCGCGCCCCTTGTACTCGTCAGACCCAAGCACGGCCGTTGTCCGGGCGCGCTCGGCCTTTACCGCGTCCG
>MKWU01006979.1_pt1 | contig 11085 bp, 9 predicted proteins | sample 809101 | NCBI WGS metagenome assembly MKWU01 (sample SAMN05860141, study PRJNA318959) | sponge metagenome | host: Aplysina aerophoba | place: Slovenia: Piran, Adriatic Sea, Gulf of Piran | collected 2013-05-07
CGGCGGCGCGCCGGAACAACGAAAAGCTGAGCAGGCTTTCCATGGCGTTGCTCAATATCAACCTGCACTCGACCCCCCGCTACAAGGTGGTAATACTGTTCACCGTCCTGGCCGTAACTGCCGTGTTCACCGGGCTGGCAGCGCTGGCCAGCGGTTCCGTGCCGGTACCGCTTCGGGAAGTCGTCGACATCCTGGTAAGGCAGCCGCCGGGGATCAATTCCCAGATTATCATGGACCTGCGCCTGCCCAGGGTCACCTCCGGTTTCGTCGTCGGCGGGATGCTGGCGCTGGCAGGCGCGTTGATGCAGATACTGTTGCGCAACCCGCTGGCGGAGCCGTATATCCTGGGCATATCAGGCGGCGCCTCCGTGTTCGCGCTGCTGGCTATCAGCCTAGGACTCGGCGGGGTATGGCTTACCCTGGGCGCATGCTTCGGCGCACTGCTGACCATGTTTATGGTATTCGTATTTACCGGCTCAGGCGCGGGCTGGAACCCCCTGAAGGTGCTCCTGACAGGTGTCGTCATCGCGGCCGGCTGGGGCGCGCTGATCAGTTTTCTGCTGGCGATCAGTCCGGCTGCCAAGCTGCATAATATGTTGTTCTGGCTGATGGGCGACCTCAGCTTCAGCCAGCCCGGCGGTCGGTATTTCCTGGTATTGTTACTGGCCGTCATCCTGGCAATGTATTATTCCAGGGCATTGAATTTGCTCGCGGTCGGGGATTTGCAGGCTGCGGCGCTTGGCGTTTCCGTCAACCGGTTGCGGATATTCATTTATTTCCTGGCCTCGATATTGACGGCGGCGGCAGTCATACAGGCCGGGAGTATAGGTTTTATCGGTTTAATCATTCCCCACGCGGTCAGGTTATTGATCGGCAACGATAACCGCCTGTTGCTGCCGGCCTCCGTGTTCGCCGGGGGTATACTTCTCGTGTTCGCCGATATGCTGGCGCGCACCCTGCTCGAGCCCAGGCAACTGCCCGTCGGTGTACTGACGGCGCTGATCGGCGTACCTGTCTTCCTCCTGTTACTGCAATCCACCGGCGCAAGACAAAAACCATGAACCCGGCAACCCGCAATACGAGCCGAACCGGCGGTTTCAAGGAAACGGTTACCCTGAGCGCTGAAGGATTAACCGTGCGCGCCGGGCCGAAACAGATCTGCCGGGATTTCAGCCTGGATATCAGGTCAGGAGAGCACTGGGGGATACTGGGCGGCAACGGCGTCGGGAAAACGAGCCTGTTGCATACCCTGGCCGGGTTGAGAACACCGGTCAGCGGCCGCATCAAGGTGGATGAGGTCGACCTGCAGGATTACAAACGCCTGCACCTGGCCCGCAAGCTCGGCGTACTGTTCCAGGACAGCCAGGATACGTTTCCGGCGACGGTCAAGGAAACCGTGTTGACGGGGAGGTATCCCTATCAGACGTTCTGGCCGCCGGGACAGCGCGAAGATATTGCCCTGGCAGACGCGGCCCTGGCGCAATTGAACCTGGCGCAGATGCAGGACCGGCAGGTGGACACCCTGTCGGGCGGTGAACGGCGCCGCCTGGCTATTGCGACCCTGTTTCTACAGGACCCGGGGCTATGGCTGCTGGATGAACCGACCAACCACCTTGATTTTCACCACCAGATACAAGTCCTCGAACTGATAGGACAGCGTGTCAGGGAAAGGAACGGCGCCCTGTTGATGGTGCTGCACGACGTTAACCTGATCAGCCGGTATTGCAGTCACGCAATACTGATGCCGGGCGCCCGACAGATGCTGTGCGGCGAGGTCTCAACGGTAATAAACAAGGCCAACCTGGAAGACCTGTACCGGCACCCGGTGTGCGAACTGACGGGCGGGGGCCGGAAGTACTATTTCCCTGAATGATTTATCCGCAGATGTATATCCGCAGATGTATATCCGCAGATGTATATCCGCAGATTACGCAGATTAACGCAGATGAAATATGTATCTCGTTGTCTCAAAATGCAATCACAAACAACAAGCATAACAAATAAGTTCGGAATCTTTTTTGTGTAACTCCAGGATTACTGCTAACGCCCATAGACGCACCATTCTGCCGGCTGCCGGGACACAACAGGAACTTTATCTGCGTTAATCTGCGTAATCTGCGGATAAATCTGTCAGGGGCCTGACAGACCTTCATCGACCTGGGTGTCAGGCTCAGCGGTTTCCTGATCCGGCTCCTTTTCCGGTGGTTCTGCTTCGGCGTCATCGCCGGTAAACGGCAGTTTGTCGAACAGTTTGCCGAAGAAGCCGCGGCGCTTGTATTTCTTTATGGGGACGTCAACGATCGTTGTGGTTTTAGTTGTTATCTCCTCGGGTCTTTCAAGTCCCGGGACGACGTCACCGTCGATGTAGGCCAGTTTGTCATCTTCGAAATGCAACGTGATATGACGCTGTTCCCGCTGGCGGCCGCCCTTGGAAAAGGTATAGACATAGTCCCAGCGGTTAGTATGAAAAGGATCGACTAACGGCGGCGTTCCCATGATAAACTGCACCTGGTTCTTGTCCATACCCGGTTTCAGCCGTGACAGCATTTCGTTGTCGACAATACTGCCCTGCTGTATGTCTATCCGGTAAACTCCCGGCAACTTGAAGGTTCCTTCGTGGCTGCACGCAGCGAGGCAAAGCGCAAGTACTGGTAGCAAAAATCTCATCCGGCGTATTATCTCAATATCAGGTTCCACTAAGTTTCCGGATCGCGGGGGCATCCGGCCCGGAATTTACGACATTCTCACCGACATGCAGTATACTCAACTCTGAAAGTGATATCAGGATTAATGAATTACAGGCACGAAATACCGTATGGACAGCAAGTCTCTTAAAGAAGCAGGTCTGAAGGCGACACTGCCGCGCATCCGGATACTGGAAATCATGGAGGCGTCGGCAACAAAGCACGTGAGTGCCGAGGACGTCTACAAAGCCCTGCTCGACGCCGGTGAAGACGTTGGCCTGGCCACCGTCTACCGGGTGCTCACCCAGTTCGAGGGCGCCGGACTTGTAATCCGTCATCATTTCGATTCAGGCCATTCCGTGTTTGAACTGGATCACGGTGAACACCATGATCACATGGTCTGTGTCAAGACCGGTAAAGTCATCGAGTTCGAAAATGAGGACATCGAAAAACTGCAAAAGGAGATAGCGGAACGACACGGTTACGAACTGCAGGACCATAGCCTGGTGCTCTACGTGAGGCCCAAGGAAAATCAGGCCTGACAGGCTTCGTTACCCGCGGCATAAGCGGCTACCCGCAGGAAGTCACCAACCAGATGGTGCGCAACTTCCTGGCCGATGGCGCCGCCTGGTGAGCGGCGGTGTGATCCCCCGGCCCAACCACACCTGAGTCAATCTAGGGAGCCCCCCGCTCCGGTCTGACGGATATTTTTTCTCGCCCGTTCCAGGAGTTCACAGAGTTGCCTTGTTCCCAGTAAAATCCGGGTAGTATAGCGCTGAATGATGTCCGGATCGATGAAGAACAGGTTATCGTACCTTGAGGCCTTTAGAAATGACCATTGTTTCCATTCATCCAGCCAGTCCGGTCTTGCTTCATCCATGCCGCTGACAATGATGGTGTCCGGGTTTTTTGCCAGCACTGCTTCCTTGCCCACCTGCGGTGTCGGTGAACCCAGTCCGGCAAAGATGTTACTGCCGCCGCACAGATCAATAACGTTGCCGATGATCTGACTATCCGTGACGGTAATCAGTGGGTTGGGCCACACCTGGTAGAAAACGGACACTTTTTCCAGCGCCGAGTGCTGGTCCCGTAACCGGGAAATCCCGTCGAGATATTCTTGTGCGACAGCCCTGGCTTCGTCTTCCCTGCCGCCGAGAATACCGAACCTGATTATATCCGCGGCCACATCTGCCAGACGTTGTGGTTCGTTTACGAATACCGCGAGCCCCAGGTCTATTAACTTCTCCACCTGGTGAAATTGATTCCCCTCCTTCCAGCCGATGACGAGGTCGGGTTGCAGGGCCAGGATCAGTTCGCTATCGAAGTTGTCATAACCGCCCACTGACGCTATAGCGCGTGCTTCGATGGGATAATCACTATAGCTGACAGCGCCGGCGACGAATTGCCCGACACCTGCGGAAAACAGGTTCTCGGTAATGTGTGGCGCCAGGCTGACAATCCTCCTGGCCGGTTTGTCCAACTGCACGGTGCGGCCGATGTCATCAACCACCTCAATCGTCTTTGCATCCGCCACGAATGCTGACAGGAAAACAACACCGAACAGGAGATATCCGCTTATGAATCTCATTACATTCTGCGACCTGTCAGACGCCAGGATAGTTGTTCATTATCCAGGCAATGCGTTCACATAACTCACTATATTCCTTATGTTCGTCGCTGAATTTTTTGAGTTGCAGTTTGATTTTTATAATGCCGGCTTTAACCTCGTCAATGCACTGATGTACGTCTTTTTTACGCAAACCACAGACGTGCAAGCCAAATTCAGCCAGCACTTCAAGAGCAGGCCATTGCTTCTTTCCCCCAAGAGTCAAGGCTGGAACGTCTTTGGGCAGGTAGACCACGGTGCTCACCAAATCATAGACAGGCGCCAGCCATTTTCTCTCCGTGCTGTCATATAAGACGCCAAAATTTTTCAAGTGCGCATCACCGTTTTTTAACATCATGCTTAACAATATGGACTTGAACAAATCCCGGCGGGTTTCCCCCGGGGGATCACAAGGGGTTTTTTGAATAGTTTCTGCTACAGCTTCATAGCTGCTGTCATATTTTCCATGACTGGACAAATGTTGCAGAGCACAGACTTCCTCGAATGCCAGTTGATGATTGTTTTTATCAATATCAAAGCGCTCAACCACCAACATTTTTCCACTATCGGCCAAATGAAATTCAGGTGTTGTCAAGCCGCAGGCTTGTGCAGCCCTGAGACAGAAATATTCGTTTACCGCTAGTCCCGGGTACTCGTGCCCCGCTGATTTCAGGATATATCGGCCGGCCGGCAATGCTATTTTCTTACCGTAGTCATTCCATAACACTTTAGGTTGTACTCCGGATACACCTGAACGAGTTGCCTGCTGGTCCATCAGTTCTTTGAACAAGTCTTCAGTTCCCGGGTATGTCAGTAATTCAGTCAGTGAATAGTGGGATTGTGCCCCCGTATCCAACGGTCTGCCTGCCTCCGTGAAGCGTACCCGGCCGATGGTATAATTACCTATCAGCTTGAGCAGCAGAATATCATTGCTGATATTAATCACTTTGGCAAAACGCATACGCAAGTTTTCCAGCAAAGCGCCCTCCGGTAAAACCATCTGAAAGGGAGGCATTAAAATTTGCGTTTCATATTGTCTCGCCCGCACGGGCATGGTGAGGGAAACCAGGTCCTTTTTTGGGTCCAGTGAGGCAAAATCCCGGTACTGAAAAATGTATGTGTGGTGGTCTTCCTGAAGCAACTGCCCGACTCGCTTATTGCCCACCCATACATCCAGGATCTCGGTACTCATTTCATCTGGTCTCCTAATACGGTAATGCCGCTCACCGGAATGTCGGTCACCGTAAGAGTCATGTGCAGTTCCGACAGAATTGCGGACAGGATTTTGAATTGAATATCATTGGCCTGACCATTTTCCAGTTTAATAAGGGTATACCGGCTTACGCCGGCACGGTCTGCCAGTATTTTTTGCGTTAAACCATGGGCTTCCCGGTTGGCGAGAATGATCTGCCCCAGCTCGGTCAGTTTCATAAGCGTCATAAAAAGTCATTTAATATAGACATTTTATGATATTATAATTATATTGTCAATCTAAATTGACAATCAGTTGCCAAGCCGGCAGGACAAATCGCATACTTTCGACATCCCACCGGGGACAGGTTTGAAATCTTTTCGCACACAGGTGAATTTATGGGTGTCCTGAATTTCCTCATTCAAACCGGCAACCATGTACAATTCATCGAATCCTTTTCCTGGTCTTTCGGGTAACAGGTGACACTTATCTCCCCACCATTCCTGTAACCTGCGAGTAATCATTTAATCTTTATCTGCGATAATCTGCGTAATCTGCGGATAAATCATTTGTATCGCCGCGTTGCATCCTATACCATCCGGACTTGTATACAGGTTTCCAGCCGGGGTGTTACTGCGCCGGCCGGATTAACGGGAAGCCTGGTGAGCTCCTGCGAGCGATTCCAGCACTGCCCCCGCAACGGTGATCAGCCTTGGTCCCGGACGTTAACCACTGTGCCTGGCATGGGAAGGTGTCCGGGTCGTTGACTGGAGACAGTCAGCGCTGTAAGTCCGGAGACCGGCCTGGGTACACCGGTCCGGGTTTCGTTCCCGGTACGTTAATGACATGTTGCGGAGGGCGGCATAGGGCATTTTTTCTGCTCCGTTTCCCCTCTTTGCTGCTGGCTGAACTCGTTCATGCGGGAGTGAAGGTATGAAAAAGACGTTTGTAGCGGCGCTGCTTGGCGGTGTCTGCCTGTACGGACCTGTTATCCAGGCCGCACAACAGGAGGAGGTCATCGTCACCGGGACGCGTGCGCCCATTGAAGCAGACAGGCTGCCCGCTGCCGTCACCGTGATAAACCGGCAGGAAATTGAGGAAATGCAGGTAAATTCCCTGCCTGAATTACTGACCGGGATCGCCGGTGTGGACGTGACGGTCAGCGGTGGTTACGGCAAGACGACAGGCATCCGCATGCGCGGCACCGAAAGCCACCATGTGCTGGTTCTGGTAGACGGCGTCAGGATCGGATCGGCAGCCCTGGGCACTGCCGCCTTTGAGCACCTGCAGCCGGCCATGATAGAGCGTATCGAGATCGTACGCGGGCCACGCTCCAGCCTGTGGGGATCCGAGGCCCTGGGTGGCGTGATTCACCTGTTCACCCGCAAAAGTTCGGGTGAGAAACCACGTTTCAGCCTGGATGCCCGTGGCGGTTCCTATGATACCTTTGAAGTAACCGGCGGGGTCAGCGGCGAGTACCAGGGCTTCGACTACAGCGCGGCGCTTACCTGGTTTGACTCCCGCGGCATCGATGCGCGCCAACCTGTCCCCGGCCGCTTCGGCGTCGACCAGCCGGATAAAGACGGCTATGACAACATTTCCGTGCAGTTCAGCGGGGGTTATGATTTCAGCGAGACCGGCAGAATTGATGCCTTTATCATGAGAGCGGAAGGAACGACCGGGTACGACGGCAACTTCCAGGACGAGACCGACTTCCTGCAACAGGTTGCGGGCGGTTCGCTTTCGTTCAACCCGCTCGAGGACTGGAACACGTCCCTGCGTTTGAGCGAGGCCCGGGATGAGACGGAAAATTTCGCGCCGTCGGGCGATTTCTCTTCGCGCTTTGACACCCGGCGCCGGCAGTTGTCCTGGCAGAATGACATCTCGTTTTTCGATTCCCACCTGCTGTCCTTCGGTGTGGATTTCCGGGAAGACAAGGTGGACAGCTCGACGGATTACGCCCTGACCGGCAGGGATAATACCGGCGTGTTCGGGCAGTACGGCGTCAACTTTCACGGCCACCAGTTGATCGCATCGGTGCGCCGGGATGATGACGAAGTGTTCGGCGGCAAGACCACGGGAGGCGTCGGCTGGAGTTATGCCTGGCAGGATTCCCTGCGCTTTTATGCCTCGTACGGTACGGCTTACAGGACGCCCACCTTCAATGAACTGTTTTTCCCCTTCTTCGGCAACCCCGACCTGAAGCCGGAGACGGCCGAGTCTTACGAGGCGGGACTGGGGGGGCGTCACGAGCGCTTCGGGTGGAGTATCCGGGCGTATCACATCAATGCCGAAGACCTGATTGCGACCGTCTGCGACCGGTTTTTTAACTGTGCGCCCGAAAACGTGAACGAAGCGCAGGTGACCGGCGTTGAAGGCGAGATATCCGTCCAGTGGAGTGACTGGAACGCCGCGTTGAGCGCGGAATACCTGGATCCGGAAAATGAAACGTCGGGAAAACGGCTGCCGCGCCGGGCGACGGAACGGTTGTCTTTCGACCTGAGACGGGACATCGGCAGGTTTACGCTGGGGGCGCGCCTGCTCGCGGAGGGGAAGCGTTACGATAATGTTGCCAATACGATAAAGGTCGACGGTTTCGTGACAATCGACATCCTGGGAGAGTACCGCCTCAACGAGCGCCTGACCTTGCGGGCGAAGGTGGCGAACCTGCTGGATGAGGAATACCAGACCGTCAACACCTATAACTCATTCGACCGGAATTTTTTCCTGTCGTTACATTACCGGAGCCGATAAGATATCCCCCCAAATATCCAAATACCTGTGAGGTACGGGCATGTCTGAAGAAATCACGAGTGCGGCAGAGCACAAGCAGAAGATGCAGGAGCAGCAGCGCCAGGTGCGCGCCAAAATCGCGGACGCGAAGACGCGGCGCGGCATCATCATTTACCTGTACGGCAACGGCAAGGGCAAAAGCAGTTCCGCATTCGGCACCCTGGCGAGGAGCCTGGGCCACGGCAAGAATGGCGCGGTCGTACAATTCATAAAGGGGAAATGGAAGACCGGGGAACAGGCGATTTTCAAACAACTGGGTGTGAAACACCTGGTCATGGGAACGGGATTTACCTGGGATACCCAGGACCGGGAAAAGGATATCGCCGCCGCCGAAGCAGTCTGGAACAAGGCGGTTCCACTGTTTCGTGATCCGGCTTACGACATCATTATCCTCGATGAGGTCACCTATATGTTCAAGTATGGTTACCTGTCCGCCGCAGCGGTCAGCGAGGTCCTGCTGGCCAGGCCGGAAAAACAGAACGTAATCGTCACGGGAAGGGACCCGGTACCGGAACTGCTGGAGATAGCCGATACCATCAGTGAGGTCAGGGAAATCCGCCATGCCTTTCACCACGGCGTCAAGGCACAGAAGGGGATAGAGTTTTAAATCCGGGTTAGCCGGAACCGAGCATCTCGCGGGCATGCTCCCGGGACTGTTGCGAGATCCTGATGCCGCCCAGCATGCGGGCGATCTCTTCCACCCGTTGTTCCTCGTCCAGTTCCTGGACCTGGGTCCGGGTGGTCGTTTTATCAGAGGTCTTTGTTACCCTGATGTGGCTATCCCCCTGTGAAGCGACCTGCGGCAGGTGGGTTACGCAAAGGATTTGCCTCTCCGCGCCAAGCCGGTGCAGCAGGTTCCCGACAATTTCTGCAATTCCCCCGGCGATACCCGCGTCCACTTCGTCAAAAATCATGGTCGCTACCTCGCTGTCCAGGTTGATGCCGGCCTGAATCGCCAGGCTGATACGCGAGAGTTCACCGCCGGAGGCGACTTTCCTCAACGGTAGCATAGCCTGTCCCGGGTTGACTGAAACAAGAAATTCAACCTGGTTATTTCCCTTTCTGTGGGGTTTCAGATCAGGACCCGGGGAGACGTTGATCTGGAGAGCGCCTTCAGGCATGCCCAGGCTGCGTATTCTGCCACTGATATCTGCCGCCATCAGTTTTGCGCACAGGCGCCGGCGCTCGCCAAGGCGATCTGTTGCCGCCCGGTATTCTTCGAGCGCCTTGAGTTGCTGCTGTTCCAGTTCCTCCCTGCGTTCGCGATTCGTTTCCATGGCGTCCAGTTTATCTTTTAATGACAAATAGTGTGACAGCAGCAGTTGCGGTTGCACACGGTGCTTCCGGGCGATGTCGTGCAACTGCCCCAGGCGCTGTTCCACCTGGTGCAGGCGAGCGGGATCCTGGTCCAGGTTTTGCAGATATGCCCGTAACTCATCTGCCGCTTCGGTAACGTTAATGGCGGCATTTTCCAGTAATTCCGTGATGCCCGCCAGGCGCGGGTCGAACCTTTCCATGGCGTCCAGTTCCTTTTTAACGGTACTTATCCTGTCGTTCACCGAGTGTTCACCCTCGTACAGACTGTTCAGGGACTGTTGGGAAGTCTCGAGCAGACTGTTCATGTTGACCAGGCGCTTGTATTCCTTTTCCAGGCGGTCCACCTCCTCTTCCTCCAGTCCCAGCCCTTCCAGTTCATCCACCTGGTATTTGAGCAATGATTGCTGGGTGCCCGAATCTCCCGCAGCCCCGGTCAACGTGTGTAACTCACGGTTGACGCCATCCCATTTTTCAAACGCGCGGCTTACCTGCTCCAGTACGTCGTCATAGTCTCCAAAGCCATCCAGTAATTCTCTCTGGACGTCCCTTTTCGATAATCCCTGGTTCCCATGTTGTCCATGTATATCAACCAGGAACGAACCGGTCTCGCGCAGCAATTGCAGCGTTACAGGAGTGGTATTGATGTAGGCCCGCGAGCGTCCGTCATTGCCGATTATCCGGCGCAGCAGCAACTCGTTATCCGGGACGCTTATGGATTGTTCATCCAGCAGTTGTAATACCTGTCCATTTTCCCCGACACCGAACATGGCGCTGATCTCGGTGCGTGCGCATCCCGTTCGTATGACGGAGGTGTCCGCGCGGTCGCCCAGCACCAGTCCCAGGGCATCTACCAGGATGGATTTACCGGCGCCGGTTTCGCCGGTCAGCACCGTCAGACCTTCCCTGAACGACAACTCAACATTCTCTATTACTGCAAGATTGCTGATACAAAGATGTTTCAACATAATATTTCTGTTACAGGTATATATGCAGTCTTGACGGGTTCAGGATTACATTTCAGGACACGCTGTGAATACATCCCTGTACGCTTATCATCCGCTGTCCCTGCGGATGACATTCCTGAAATGTAATCCTGAACCCATACTTGTAGAGTGTGTGCCCTCTGTGGCAAAAAAGCCTATCCCCAGTTTAATTTATCTCTCAGTATCTTGAAATGATCGTGGTCCGCGGGGTGTATAAGCCGTATTTTCTTGTCTTTTTTCTGTATGTTTATCTTGTCTCCGGTGACCAGTTCACAGACGATTTCCCCATCGCAGGTAAGGTAGGCGCGGTCGATTTGCGGGGTGCCGATGATGACCTCTACCACGCTGTTGCCGTCAATGACAACCGGCCGGTTACTCAGGGTATGCGGACAGATCGGCACCAGCACCAGCGCGTTGAGCGCCGGGTGCAATATCGGGCCGCCGCCAGCAAGCGCATACGCGGTTGAACCGGTGGGGGATGAGACGATCATGCCGTCGGAACGCTGCCTG
>MKWU01006980.1_pt1 | contig 11080 bp, 9 predicted proteins | sample 809101 | NCBI WGS metagenome assembly MKWU01 (sample SAMN05860141, study PRJNA318959) | sponge metagenome | host: Aplysina aerophoba | place: Slovenia: Piran, Adriatic Sea, Gulf of Piran | collected 2013-05-07
CCCGCCGCGATCGCGCCGGGCATCGAGCCGAGCGCCTGGCGCTGCTGGACGCATCCGAAGCGGCCGACCGTGACGACGGCGGCGAAGCGGTCCGCAAGCGGTTGCGCGCCGCCCGCACGGCGCTTGATGCGGTGCGCGACATGCGCCCGGTGGTGGCCGCCGCCCGTGACGGTGCCGACCGCCGCCGCCCCGTGGCACTGGCCGACGTGGCCGGCGACCTGCCGGCGCCGGTGCTGTCGTGCGCTGACCGGGATGGCCGCCGCGACGGTGCGCTGCTGTCTGTCGGCACCGTCGGAATCCTGACCGGCGTACCGGGCGCGGCAAAATCGACCCTGGTACGCCACCTGGCCGCCGAAGCTGCCAGCACGCCCGCTGGCGCTGACCGCGCGGTACTGGGCGGCGCCCTGGTGGTGAGCGGCGGCCCGGTGCTGCTGGCGCTGTACGAGGAACCGCCGACCGTAGCCCGCGAGCGCACCGCCCGCCTGGTCGAGCACCTGACGGCACCGACCCCGCACGGACCGCTGCCGCTGAACACGGCGCCGGAAGCGGACGCCACCATGCGCCGCGTGCACGTCCTGAACCTGGCCGGCCGCCCGCTGTACGGACCGGCACCTGCGAAGGAAGGCGCCCCGGCGTTCTACAACGCCCGCCCCGGACCGCTCGATGGCTGGCCGGACCTGTGGGCGGCTGTCGAGGCGACCGGCGCCCGCCTGGTGGTGGTGGACCCGCTGCTATCCGCCTACGTCGGCGAGGCGAACAACCCGGCACCCGTCCGGGAGTTCACGGGCGCCCTGGCGTTGGAGGCCGAACGGCGCGGCGCTACGGTGCTGCTGATCCACCACAGCACGAAGGCGGCCGGCTCCAGTGGCGACCTGTACGACCCCGGCAACGTGAGCGGAACCGGGCAATGGGAGGCCGCGTGCAGGGGAACGCTGACCCTGCAGCACGACCACGACGCCGGCCCGGACACCTGGCGACTGGCCGTCGGCAAAGCCAACTGGGGACCGCAACGCATGTACGCCACCTTGCGCCCGATCCGCCACGGCCGCGCCCTGGTCGGCTTCACGTCGGCGCCCGCTGATGGCGGCGAGCACTGGCGCCACGGCCGCCCGCCGAAGCCCGAAGCCGAGGCGAAGCGCGAGCGCAACGGCCGCAAGACCGCCGACGTGGCCGCCGCCGAACACGAATTCGAGCCGATCGAATGAGCGCCGTCGAGGAGCTGCGCGCCCGGCGCGCCCGGCTGCTGGCCGACCTTGAGACCGCCACGAACACCGCCGTTGAGGCCCGCGACCGGGAGCACGCCAAGCCCATGGGCAAGGGAGCCCGGCCCGACGCTGACGGCGTGCTGGCCGCCCTGGCGCACGTCGCGCACTACAACCGCCAGAAGGGCAAGAAGGGCAAGCCGCGCCCGGCAACCTGTCCGCTGCCGACGACCAAAACCCTGGCCGCGTGGCTACTGGGCGACGCCCCGGCGGCCCTGCCGCTGGCCGCCGCCGTCGCGGAGGCCGCGCTGCTGACCCCTGCCGACGCCGAGCGGAGGCCGACGCCCACACAAGCGGAGTTTGCGCGCCTGCTATGGGCGAACCGCGCCGGGGAGAGGTGGCTGACCGACTTCGCGCCGGTGCTGCCGGGCAACCACAAGCCGAGCGCGGACCTGTCGTTCGCGGTGCTGTTCCTGGCCGACCTGGTGCTTGCCACCCTGGCCGCCGGGCGCCCGCGCGCGCCGCTGTTCGAGCTGATCGACGCTTGGGAGAGCCGCCCGGATACCCCCGGCCGCGTGCACGTCCTCACCACCCGCGAACGGAAACCGCCGAAGAAGGCCGAGCCGCTGATGCTGGCCCGCACGCCCGGACTGCTGGCGCTGATGCAGGTACCGCTTGAAGCGGTGCAGGTAGACGGGGAGCTGCTGGTATCGGCAACCCCTGATGCACGGCGCCGGTACTGCGTGCTGCGCCCGGCGCAAGGCGAACTGTTCCCAGCCCCCCGCAAGCTGGACGGGCGCGCAACCGGCGGCGCGCTGGTGGAGGCGGTGGCATCCGTGCCGCTGGGCGGTGACGAGCGCAGCCCGCTACGGGCCGACCTGCACCGAGTCGGCACGTTCGCCTACGCACTGACCCGCCCGGTGCAACTGACGCCCGGCGAAACGTCCCTCCTTATTGTCGGCCGCGACACCCCCGAAGGCCGCGAACAAGCCCTGCGCCTGGTGTGGGTGATGCGCAGCTTGTCGATTGCGCCTGCCGGGAAACCCTGGGCCGCGTTCGACGCCGAGCCGGGCGCGGTGCACCGCATCGGCCCGCCGCGATGGTGGCTGGACGAAATCGGCCCGCGCGCGTACCGCCTGACCGGCGCTTTGTTCCGGCGCCTGCCGGGCACCGGGCGCAAGGCCGCACGTTGGGGAACATCGGAGCGGACCATCGCCGGCATCGAGGGCGCGTTGCTGTGGGGACCGAGCGCGGGCAAAGGCCGCGACGGGCGCCGGCCGGACGCGGTGCGCCCGGTGACGCGCGGCGGCCCTGGCGCACCGGTGCTGATCCCGTGGCACCACGTCCTGCGCCTGGGCGGCGAGCACGTCACCCCGGAAATGCTGGCCGATAAGACGACGGCGGATACGCTCAACAAACGCTACAACCGGCGCATTGACGTCCTGGTGGACGCCGGCTACGAGGTTGGCGCCCGCGGCGAGCCGGCCCCAGCGGGCGATACCATCGAGATCGTGCGCCGGATCAAGGGCGGACGCCATCACGAGGCCGCGCTTGAGGTACGCGCAACGGCTCGATTCTGCGCCGCCTACGCGCGCGGCGGTGAGCGTACCGAGATCCCCGCAAGCCACCTGCTGTTGCCCTGACTACCGTCCGACTGACCCCTGACTACCGTCCGACTGACCCCTGACTACCGTCCGACTGAAAACGGAGCCGAGCGGGCGAACACGACGATTGGAGCCGCTGGACACGCTCCATTGGCAGTTTCGCCCGGCCGGCAGAGCGGACCCTATGACCCTATGTACCTATAGGGGCAGAGTACGGCGGGGCCGTCCGCTTACGCTGGCCCGCCGCACTTGGTACTGTCGGTGCCAGTTATGGCAACTGCGACTGCCACCGGACGCCCCGACAATTCCGAAGCCCGCCGCCGGGCTGTTGACTGGCCGACGGTGCTGACGAGTGGCACCCTGGCCCTGGTGCCCGTCCTGGCGATCCTGGTATCGCTGTTCATCCTTCATGGACAGACGACTGCCCGCATCGACTCAACGCATGACCGCATCGACGCAACCCGCGTGGAGGTGGCGGCCGGCATCGAGGCGGCCCGAGCCGAGTTGGTCGCCAAGGCCGACGCCACGAATGCCCGGATTGACGACGTGCTGCTGGCGCTGTCCGCTATCGGCACCGTGGCGGCCGACATTGACGCGATGCGCGCCGATCTGGCGCGGCTGGCAGAAAACCCTCGCTGAATCCGCCAGCACGGCCGGCGCGCGCGTTCCCGCGCATGCCCGGCGACCTGCCCGCGATCGAACACGGCCGCCATGCCCGCGTGATCGAGCGCGGAACGCCCGGCGCTGTGGCGCTGCTGCACCGAGCCGCCGCGCGGCGACCGAGGCCGGCCGCTGCGACCCTGCTACGCTGCCGGCATGAGCGCGCCACCTGCGGAGCGGCTGACCGACCGGCAACGTCGATTCGTGGCCGAGTACCTGGCGAGCGGCGGCAACGCTGCGGAGGCCGCGCGCAAGGCCGGATACGCCGAGCGCGGCGCGGCCGTCCAGGGTCACCGCCTGCTAACGAATGCTAACGTGCGCCGCGCCGTGGCGGCCCGGCTGCGCAGTATCGAGACGCGCGCCGAGGTGACCGCCGAGCGCGTGCTGAGGGAGCTTGCCCGCGTCGCCTTTGCGGACATTACCGACCTGGTCACCGTTCGGGATGGCCGCGTGACCGTGGCCGATACCGACCAGCTCACACCCGACCAGTCGGCGGCCGTCGCGGAAATCTCGATACGCGGCGGCCGAGCCGACGTTGACGAGCCCGCCGACGCCGCCGCCGAGGCCGTTCCGCGCCGGCCGCCAGCGCCGCCCACCCCGGCCGGCGGGGGGCCGGGGGCAAAATCGCGGAGCGGGGGGGGCGGAGCCGACGTTGACGAGCCCGCCGACGCCGACGCCGAGGCCGTTCCGCGACGGCCGCCAGCGCCGACTATCCGGGTCCGCATGCACCCGAAGCTGCATGCCCTGGCCCTGCTGGCCCGGCATGCGGACCTGTCCGCGGCGCTGGCCGGCAGCATGCGCGACGTGACGCCGCCGAAGCCTGCCGGCATGAGCCCGGAGACCAAGCAGCGGGTGAGCGAGCTTTTGGGGATCGACGTTGACCTGATAACGGGAAAGGCGGCGCCGGGAGGTTGAGACGCGCGAGGATTCAATCTCGCGGCCGTTTCTGCCCCTGGTGGTGCACCGATACCCCTACGGCGCATCCGGCAAGCCCTGGGCTACGCCACGCGCGAGCGGCGGCCGGTTCCGGGCGCATCGGCCAGCGGGCACCGTCACCGGCTGCGCTGCTGCGGTAGCGTCACCTGAAACGTCACTCCCCACCGTGACGCTTGGTGGACTGGATCGGCGCGCACCGTCACCGGCTGCGCTGCGCTGCGCGCGTTATGCCGAATCGTTATGCCGGCGCATAACGGAACGTAACGCCGGGCGCGCTTCCCACCTGGGCGCCGCTGGTGGATCCGCGAAGCGCGCCGCCGGCGTGGATCCCCGCGCGATCGCGCCGACGGCCGCGCACCTGGCGGCCGGTTCCGGTGCGCTGGTGGGAAGCGCGCCCGTGATTCTTGGCCGTAGAGCGGGCGCCGCTCCCACGGAAAAGGACCGTCTGTAGGCGGTTCCCACGCCCGCCGCGGTGCGGACCTGGCCGCCGCGGCCGTCCTGCAGGAGCGGTATGGACGTCGAGCTCAACGCCGATGGTGGGAAGCGCGGGCGCGTGGCGCGCCGTTCATCGGCCGCCGTCTCCCACCTGGGCGGCCGTCACCGCAAGTACTCGGCAACGGCGCCCTGCTCGGCGCGTACCCCGGCGCTGTAGTGGGTGACCATGCGTGAGGACTGCCACCCGCCAGCGTGCGCGATCGCCTGTTCGGGCGCCTTGCGCCGGGTGAGTTCCTGCGCGAGCCCGACGCGGCCGGAGTGGCCGGTGATCCGCCCCGTGATACCGGCCGCCTGCGCTGCTGCGGTGAGGCGCCGCGCGATCGACTGGCCGTTGAGGCCGCCGAGCACGGGCGCATCGGCCGCCGGGCGCATTCCGGCCGCCTGTACGGTGAGGCGATCGCGCAGCATGCGCACGGCGCGGGCGCACCCGTTGACGAGGTAGCGCACGTCGGCGCGCTGGCCGTCCTGGTCTGTCTTCGAGCGGCGGACGGTGACGAGCATGCCGCCGTCGGTGCCGTCGGCCACGTCACCCCACCGGAGCGCCGCCGCTTCGGAGCGCCGGAGGCCGGCCATGAACAGAAGCGCGGTAAGCGCCTTGTCGGTGGCGCCGCGTTCGGCTGCCGCTTCGGCGGACTCGACGCCCCGGCCGGTGCGCCGTGGCATGTCGGCCGTGGCGATGATGGCCGCCACGTCTTCAAGCGAGAGGCCGACCGCCTGCCCCCGGCCGCGCCCGGCGGACTCGCGGCCGGCGATCTTGAGCGCGTCACGCACCCGCCCGTCGGTGGTGGGCGACTCATGGCCGAGCGCCGCGTGCACCTTCACCACGGCCGCCACGGCGACGCGGAGCGATCCGACGGCCGCGCCGTCCTGGTGGCGAGCGGCGACGTACTGCGCGAGTGACGCGGGCGCCGCCGGCATGACCTGGTGGCCGTGGTCGAGCGCCCATCGCTGCCACGCCGACCATGCCGACTCATAGCCGCGGCGGGTGTGCGGAGCGAGCGCGGCGAAGGCGAGCGCGGCGCGCTGGTGGTCGGCTGCGGTGAGATCGGCCGGCAAGGTGTCGGCCAGCGGTGCGACTTCGGTTGTCATGGTGTCCCCCGTGGTGGTGCCGTGCTGCGTGGTGCCAAGGTGCATCATCACTCATTACTGTAATAATCATTCACGATAGGGTCAACCCCTACGAGCGGTTTTCTGGCCGTGACCGCTGCCGTTTGTGGCGCCGTATGATCGGCTGTATGATAGTGTCGGAGGTAGACCATGAGCACGACCGACCCGGCGCCACGCAAGCGCCGCAGCATCGAACCGGCCGCCAAGCTGCACTTGATCCGCGTGCAGATAGACGAGGCCCTGCGCGTGCGACTCGACGATCTGTCGGACCGCTACGGCGTTGCCGCCGGCACCATCGCGCGTGAGGCGATCGGCGCCGGACTGCGCAGCGTGGCCGAACGGCTGCGCCGCGCAGCACGCCAGCACGCACGCACTGAGCGCGGCGAGCGCGACGCGGAGGCGGACGCATGAGCGGCCGGCGCACCCGCCCACCTTCCCGACGTGTCGGCCCGGATGCGCCGCCCGCGTGACCCCCCGAAGCGTGGCACAACCGAACTTCGCGGGCAGCACCATCTGGGCCGGCGACAACCTGGAAATCATGCGCGGCATGAACTCCGCGTGTGTGGACCTGATCTACCTGGACCCGCCGTTCAACTCCAATCGCTCCTACTCGGCGCCCATCGGTTCGGAGGCGGCCGGCGCTTCATTCAAGGATGCCTGGACCCTGGACGACGCGGACGAGTTCGAGCACGGCGAGCTGGCCGAACGCAACCCGGCCGCCGGCGCCGTTATCGAGGCGGCCCGGCTGGCGCACGGAAAGCCGATGATGGCTTACCTGATCTTCATGGCCGTTCGGCTGCTGGAGTTGCGCCGCGTGTTGGCGCCGACCGGAAGCATCTACCTGCACTGCGACGATACCGCCGCTCACTGGCTGCGAGTGCTCACGGAAGCGATCTTCGGCGCCGCCGAGTTTCGCAACGAAGTCATCTGGAAGCGGATAGGCAATCACAACGACGCCGGCCGCTTCGGGCGCACGGCTGACCGGCTGCTGTTCTACGGCGCCCCGATTGACCGCGCGGCGGTGCGCGTTCCGCTGCATGAGGCGAACGTTACTTCCAAGTACCGCTACCGGGACGAGAGAGGGGAGTACCGCACCGACAACCTCACCGGCCCCGGTGTCAGCCAAGGCGAAGCCGGGGAATCCTGGCGTGGCTGGAATCCTACCGACATCGGGCGGCACTGGTCGGTGCCGCGCACCGGCGCCTACGCGGCCTGGATCGAAGCGAACCTCATTCCCGTCTACCGAGCCGAGCAAGGCATACTGGCCCGGCTTGAACTGCTGGACCGCGCCGGCTTGATCGCCTTCACGAGCAACGGCACGCCGGAACTCAAACGCTACCTTGCCGCCAACCCCGGCCAAGTGCCGCCGGACGTTTGGAACGACATACCGCCGGTGAACTCGCAAGCGGCGGAGCGCACCGGCTACCCGACACAGAAACCGCTTGCACTGCTGGAGCGGATCATCCGGGCATCGAGCACCCCCGGCGACCTGGTGCTGGACCCGTTCTGCGGCTGCGCTACTACCCTGGTGGCGGCCGACCGCCTGGGCCGCGAGTGGGCCGGCATCGACCTGTCGCCCCTGGCTATCAAGCTGGTCAACGCCCGGATCACCGCTGACCGCACCAAGGACGGCACGGCTTCGCTATGGGGCGGCGCTACTGCGCTGGACCGGCCGCCGAAGCGTACCGACCTGGGCAAGATTCCGCCGTACCGCACCAACGCGCAGTTTCTCTACGGCAAGCAGATCGGCAACTGCGCCGGCTGTGGCGTTCACTTCCCGTTCAGCGGCTTGACCGTAGATCACATTCTGCCCCGGTCGCGCGGCGGCACCGACCACCTGGACAACCTGCAACTGCTGTGTCTCGGCTGCAACTCCAGCAAAGGCGACCGCACCATGCCGGAATGGCGCGCCGCCCAACTTCGCGGCGGCAAGGTGCGCGCTGGCCGGCGCGCTGCGGAGCCGCCGCCGTGAGCTACCACAGCGGCCGGCGCAGCTTCGGCCCGACGCGAGCGGGTGAGCGACCGAAGCGCCCGGCTGGTGCTGGTGTCGCGTGGCTGACTGGTGCCGACGCCGAGCCGACCGAGCCGACCCCGGAAGAACGGCGACGCCGCAAGGCGAAGCGCAAGGCCGCCCGCAAGGCGCGGCGCCGGAACCGCCGGTGAGCGCCGCCGACGTGCCAGCGGCCGAAGCCGCCACCTGCCCGCGTTCACCGTTCCGGCCGCGTGCCGGGCATGCGTGGCTGCGATCGGTGATCCCTACCGGCGCGGCCGTCTGCTACTGGTGCGGCGCCACCTGTGACCCGGTGGCCGACCTGGGCGACCCTGCCCCGGTCGAGCGCCGACGGCGAGCCCGCGCCCAAGCGGAGGCGAGCGGTGACCTGTTCGCGGAGCTGGACGCATGACGCGCGTGGTGACGTTCGAGCCCGCGCCCGACGCCGGCGATACGGTGACGATGCCGGCCGACGGCGCCCCGGCGCTGGTGCTGCATGGGCGCGCTTCCCACCGGCGCACCGGAACCGGCCGCCAGGTGCGCGGCCGTCGGCGCGATCGCGCGGGGATCCACGCCGGCGGCGCGCTTCGCGGATCCACCAGCGGCGCCCAGGTGGGAAGCCGGCGCGCCCGGTCAGAAGAAACAGCCTATATGCAGCGGCTGCCGACGCCCGCCCGCAACCGCGCCCCGGCCGTGCGCGTCACCACGGACCCGCGCTGCCCTGCCTGCGCTGCCGGCCGGTTGCACTGGACCGCCCCCGGCGCCTGGACCTGTTCGGACTGTGGCGACGCGCCGGACCCGTCGGCGCTGGCGACCGTGGCGGAGCCGAGCCCGTGACCGAGCGTGAGCACTGGCGTACCGCCCGGCCGCACCTGCGCGACGTGGGAGCGGTGAGCGGCGCTGCCGAGGTGGCCGGCGACGCGCTGCGAGCCCTGGGCGCGGACCGGGAAGCGGAGCGGACCGCCACCGTTGCCGAGGCGCTGGTGCTGGCCGCCTGCATGAGCCCGGACCCGCACCGCGCCCGCGCCTGCCTGACCGTCGCGCGCGATCGGGCGCTGCTGGCCGAAGCCGCCGCACGCCGGCTGCTGTTCACGGCGGAGCCGAGCCCGTGACCGTCGGCGCGATCGCTGCCGCCCGTGACCCTGGACCGCCGCTGCCGGACGGACCCGGCGCGGACTGGGCGGCGCTGATCGAGCCGGTGGCGCGGCGGCTGCTGGCCGATCGACCATGCCGCCAGCACGGCGGCGACCTGCGGTTCGGCACGCACGGTTCCCTGGTGGTGCACGTGGCCGGACCGCACGCCGGCACCTGGCGCGACTTCAAGCACGACGCGGGCGGCGGCACCCTGGCCCTGGTCGAGTACTTGCTGCAGACCGACCGGGCCGGCGCCTTGCGCTGGCTGGCCGACGAACGGCTGATCGAGCCCGGATCGAGCCCGAACGGCGCCGCCGGGCACCGATCGGCGGGAAACGGCGCGCGAGGATCGCCTGTGAGCGATCCGCCGGCGGCCGGTGGTGTATCGACACCCCCGGAATCGAGGCCGAAGCCGCCCCCGGTGGCGCCGACTGCCGACGTGGCCGCCGCGATCCTGGCCGCCAGCACGGACGCGGCCGGTACGCCCGCCGCACGCTACCTGGACGCCCGCGCCACCTGGCCGACTGCTGCCGGACCGCTGCCGGCGGCCGTCCGGGGGCTGGCGCCCCAAGCGGGGGCGGGCGGCTGTCGGGTGGCTGGCCCCCGAAGCGTGGCCGGACCTGCCCGGCTGGCGCGGTGACGACGGCCGCGAGCGCCACCTGCACCCGCCGGCGGACATGCCACCGGGCGCGGTGTTCGACCTGGACAAGCCGCCGACCCGCTGCGGCGCCGTGGTGTACCCGCTGCGGCGCCCTGGCGCTGCGGAGCCCGACGCGGTGACCCTGGAGGCGGTGACGGCCGACGGCCGACGGCTGCCGTGGACCGACCGTCCTACCGACACGAAGCGCACCTGTGGATCCGCTACCGGGCGCGTGTTCGAGCTGCCGGCCGCGCCCGGTGCACCCTGGGCGACCGACGCGCCGCTCCTGGCCGTGGCGCTGGTGGAGGGAGCGGCCGACGCCCTGGCGCTGGCGCGGCTACGGCTGCCCGGCGTGTTGATCCGCGGCGCCTGCGGAACGTCGGGCATGAGCGCCGCCGCCGTCGCGGACCTGCCCGACGTTCCGGCCGTGGTGGTGAGCGACGGCGACAAGGACGGACGCGCGGCCGTGGTGAAGCTGACCGCCGACCTGGCCGACGCCGGGCGCCCGGTGTATGCCGCCGTGCTGCTGGCCGGCGACCTGGACGAAGCCCTGCGCGGCGCCGACGTGGCCGACCTGGCCGAACGTCACAACACGCGCGCCGGCATTCTCGAGTACGACGCGGGCGCCGATCGCCCGGACGCTACAGCACGGGCCCTAGCTCGCCTGCTGGTATCCCACGGAGGTACGACCGCATGACCGACCCGCAAGCCGACCCGCTACCCGAAAAGCACCGCGCCGCCCTGGCCGCCCTGCTGGCCAACCTGGCCGAAGCCCTGGCGCCCGACGCCAAGCCGGCCGTGGCCGACGAAGCCGCCAAGCGCCGCGCCGACCTGGAGCTTGCGCTGAGCCAAGCCGCCGAAGTGGAGGCCGACCCGGACCCGCCCGAAGAACGCCCGCGCGACCTGACGGCCGACGTGGTGAGCGCCATTGACGTCACAACCGCCGGCGAGCTGGCGCAGCACCCCGACCGGCTGCTGGCGGCGCTGCGCACGGCCGAGGCCGAAGCGTTGAAGGCCGGCGGCTTGCATGCCGGCCCGGTGGCGCTGGCCCGCGCCCTGCACGCCGGGCACCGTGGCGAAGCCGCGCCCCCGGACCTGGCGACGGGCGCCGGGCGCGAGCCATCCCCCCGCGGTCGCGGCGGGCCGCGCCCCGGGACGTGGCGGGGGGCGCGGAGCGCGAGCTCCCCCGCCGCGATCGCGCCGGGCATCGAGCCGAGCGCCTGGCGCTGCTGGACGCATCCGAAGCGGCCGACCGTGACGACGGCGGCGAAGCGGTCCGCAAGCGGTTGCGCGCCGCCCGCACGGCGCTTGA
>MKWU01006981.1_pt1 | contig 11079 bp, 7 predicted proteins | sample 809101 | NCBI WGS metagenome assembly MKWU01 (sample SAMN05860141, study PRJNA318959) | sponge metagenome | host: Aplysina aerophoba | place: Slovenia: Piran, Adriatic Sea, Gulf of Piran | collected 2013-05-07
CCCCTCGGCGTGGCTACCACACCCAGTGCCCAGCTGGATTGGAGCGGGTCCAGCACGCGTCATCTCTATCCGGCTCCTCTCGTCCCTGGCTTCCTCCGGCTGGCCAGATCCTTTCGGTGGATTTGGGCTTAGCTTCGACGCATGAGATGATCTCCGATAACGGTGCTCTACGGCGCGCCGGCAAAACAGACCGCCCAGTTTCCGGGCGGGCCAGCGGCAAGATACCCTGACCGGCGACGATTCTGCCGCTGGTTGAACCGTCCAGGATTAGGGAATGCAAGCCGGCGACGGTGGCTCCGGAATGTCTCGCGCAACGCCATCAGTCGCTAACGGCCGCGATCGCCTCCTCAAGAGACGGGCGGATGTCTATTCGGGAGGAGAATCCGCTGGTTTCGAAGACCTCTCGAACGTCCTCACTGAGGGAGCAAAAGGCGATCCGAATATCCTGATTCTCCATCTCCTTCACGACCTGCAGGATCATACGTAGGCCCATGCTGCTGATGTAGATGAGATCTGTCATGTCAATGACCACGGCTCGCTCCGCTGATCTTGCGGCAGCCTCGAGCTGATCGTGAAAAGCTTGGGCGTTAGTGCTGTCCAGTCGATCCATGGCGGAAACGATCGGAACGCCGTCTTTATGCCGGGGTTCTGTGGCCATAGGTCTATCCGCTGGTAAGACTACGCTCCAGGTCAGTAGGGTACATGGTGCCGCGATCTTGCATGGTCAGCGATTCATTATGCACCTAATAATCCGCTGATGCGCCGTCCACATTGGGTGGACGCATTTTGAAAACAACCAAAATTGGCGGTCTTTCCGTAATACTTGGGTAATGCTTTGGAATGTAGAATCAAACTGAAAAACTGGGAATCTATCCTGCCGTCACCCACGGCCGTCCATACGCCGGCCCCAAAGACGGCCTCACCGCAAGGAGGTGCGAACAGCTGAGGATATATCTAAAGTCGCCCCTGCCCGCCCGCGGGCAACACAACTGACTGGCCCCGGAACTAACGGGCCGAGGGCGCGCGAAAGTAACACCCAACACGCAACTGACGGTCTCATAAGGAGATTTTGTCAAATGAGCAGAAAAACGAGAAAACTGATGTGGTCAGTGCCCTTAATCGCGGCGGTAGCCGTGATCGGCGCGCTGGCCCTTTACATGACGCTGACGCCCAACTCGGCGCTGGCGCAAGCAGAAGAAATCCCGGGGATGCCGATGAAACCGACGGCGAAAGCCCTCGGCCCGTCCAGTATCGAGTTGATGTGGGAGGCCCCCACCACCGGCGGGACCCCCGACGGCTACCGCATAGATTACTCGGACGACGGCAAGGTCTGGTACTCGCTGGAGCCCAACCACGACTCCACCGTGTTCACCGACGACAAGGATCTGATGGCCGTGCAAAAGCGGTACTACCGGATCTTTGCGTTCAACTCCGGCGGGTCAAGCTCAGTGCTCAGCGGTATTTCCGCAACCACTGACAAATCCATGGAGGCAGACGCGCCCACGAATATTGTTGTGGCTGCCGGAGACGGTGCGGAAGCTCCCGCGATGACACAGACGCAAATCACCTTGACCTGGACTGCGCCGGAGGATCCCGACGGCGCGCCGGTCAAGAAGTACAAGATCGAAGTGTCGAAGGACGGCAGGTCATTTTCCAAACTGGCTGAGCAGACCCCCATGCAGGCCATGTGTACGGGCACTGGCGATAGTTGCACGTACACCCACAAGAAACTGCTAGAAATGCAAGGACGGTGGTATCGGGTCAGCGCCACCAACTACCCCAACGGCATGGGCGCTTCTGCGGTAGAAAGCGCTGCTTCCGTTGCGAAAAGTGCTGAGACAGAGGCAGGAGCAATTCCTGCCGCGCCGCAAAATCTGAGAGCTGGAGTTAATCCCGCAGGACGTATGTGGCTGTATTGGGACGAGCCAGACACGTCGGCTGGCGGCACTCCTCTGCCCGGCGCTCCCGTTGTCGGTTACTACATCTATGGTGATGGGATTGCGTCTGGCGGCACCGCAGAAAACCCCAGCACTGGAGCGGATGTGGCGAATATGCACTTCGTCGAGGCAAGTACCAGCTTGGCGCTCACTCCCAGCGTCCTCGCCAAATTCGGCCCATTGGATGCGGACGGCGCCGATGATGACGCAGCAACCGCTAATGACAATGAAGTGTACTGGGAATTCAGCGTCATGGCGGTCAACTCGGTCGTCAGGAGGAATCTGGCAGATGGCGAGTGGGATACCGATGATGCCACCTGGTCAGCAGCTCTGGCAGTCGACAACCGTAAAGACGTTGTTGCTGGAGCTCCGGCCAGTGATCCAGATGGTGATGACGTCACAGACAATGACGAAACCGACGACCTGCTGAATCGCCCGACGCTGACGGCGAAGCGCATCAACAACGTCAATGCTGGTCGGACAAGTATCAAGCTGGACTGGAAGATTGAAAAACTCGCGTCTACCGATACAACTAAAGTGTATCGGCTGGAGCGTTCGGAAGACCGGATTGACTGGAGAGATCTCGAGATTACCGTAACTGGTGAAACCCGGACCCATACAGACGAGCTTGGGGATCCCGTCACCGCTACTTCGCACAAGGTGATCGCAGGCACAACGTATTACTACCGTGTCTTTGCGGCCCATAACAAAGCTGACTTGACAAATGTGTACACCGAGGCGTCCCTGACCACACCGGTGACTACGGCGCCTGCCGGCAAGCCGGACGCTCCCCAGACTCCCAGCGCGACCCCTGCCTCAGAGACCCAGATCGACGTGGCATGGACTGCGCCGGGGATTGACGGCACTGAGGAAGTGGGCCACGGCAAAGTCATCAATTACGAAATTGATGTGTCTGACGATGGCAAGACCTGGTCACTTCTGACCACCGTCGCCGGCGACAAGCTGGCGTACGAGCACAAGGGCCTGGTTCAGGGTCAAACGAAGTACTACCGCGTGTCCACCATCAACAACGCGCCGGGCAGCACAAGGCGGAGCGTCCCCACTGACGCCGTGAGCGCTACCACGCTAACGTCATTCGCATCGGACAGCCCTGGCGGGTTGGTGGCGAAGGCGATGGGCCGCACGGCGATCGAGCTGCTTTGGAACGCCCGGGCCTTTGACATCACCGCGGCGCCCATCATCGGCTACAAGATCGAGAGTTCGCCGCTGAACGCCATGGGCGATTGCGCCGAGGACTGGACCGTGCTGGTGGCAGACACCATGATCACCACCACTTCCTACACCCACTCTGGCCTGGCGGCCGAAACCGGGCGCTGTTACCGCGTATTCGGCATCAACATAGTGGCTACCAGCAGCGCGTTCGTCGGGCACGGCGACCAGTATGTGGTCACCAACGACAACGACGCCAAAGCCACCACTGGCCCGGCCGTGGTTCCGGGAATGCCCACAGCGGTTAATGCCTCTGCCACCAGCGCCACGGAGATCACGGTGAGCTGGACTGCTCCGTCCGACACCGGCGGCGCGGACATCACCGGCTACATCATCGAGCGGCGGTACACCGGCGACATGATGGGCGCCATCCCGTCCGACGGATATTCGGGCGAGGACGGAGCCAACCGCAGCTTCGCCTTCTCCAACGCCATGGAATGGTGGGAGACGCTGAACTGCAAGGGAATGCTGGGAGCAGCCGGCAGCAGTGCCGACCCCGACATGGACAGCGACGACAAATCGATGTACTGCGCCCACTTCCTCAACACGGAGCCCAGCAACGTCACCGACACTAGCGTCGAGCTCTCCGACGAAGCCAAGGCGGCGGTGGAAGCGCTCTTCGCCAAGCGTTACGTCGTGCTAACGGGCACGGACACGTCCTACATGGACACCATGCTCATGCCCGAAACCAAGTACACCTACCGCGTAAGCGCAGTCAATGCCAAGGGCCGCAGCGCGTGGTCAACCGCCGACATGGCGACGACCGATCGGACCAACGTGGCTCCCGTGACTGGCGATGCCATCGACCCCCAGACGGTAACGGCTGGAAAGAGCGTGGAGGTTGACGTCTCCGGGAACTTCTCGGATACCGACACGGGCGACATGCTGACCTACACGGCGATGTCCAGTGACATGGCTGTTGCCACCGTCAGTGTTGAGAGCAGCACGGTAACCATCATGGGCCAGATGGCTGGCTCGGCCGACATTACGGTGACCGCCACCGACACCGGCAACATGGCCGGCAAGCTGAGTGTCTCACAGACGTTCACCGTCACGGTGGAATCCGCTAATACGGCTCCCAAGGCGGTCGGCAAGATTGCAGACGTCACCGTCACGGCTGGCGGAACGCGGACATCCACGATGGCCGTTTCGACGTACTTCAGCGACGCCGACGCTGACGACACGCTGACCTACAGCGCGTCGTCCGCCGACGACACGGTCGCCACCGCGACGGTCAATGCCGACGGCATGATTATCGTGGGCGGTTTGAAGGTTGGCTCGACCACCGTCACGGTGACCGCCACCGACCTGGCCGGCGAGACGGCCTCGCAGGAGTTCACGGTAACCGTGGTGGCGGCCAACACCGCTCCCACGACGGTCGGCACGATTGGCGATATAACGCTCACGGCAGGCCACACGGCCGAAGCCATGGACGTGTCCGGCTACTTCAACGACGCGGGCGACACGCTGACCTACAACGCGTCTTCCGATGATGACACCGTAGCCACCGCCGCCGCCAGCGGCAGCATGGTGACGGTAACGGGCGTCTCCGCAGGCTCGGCCACCATCACGGTGACTGCCACCGACTCTGGCAGCCTGTCTGCCACGCAGACGTTCATGGTGACTGTGGAGCCGGTTCCACTGGCTGCGCCGACGAACGTGCGAGTCAACCCAGTGGGCAGCGGCATCGTGCTCGTATCTTGGGATTCCGCTGCTGGCGCCACCGGATACACGCTCATCGCGGTCAGCCTTATCAACTCTGAAGAGTTCGGTACGGCGGTCGTGAACAATCCTGATAGTGAATCCGGTTCGATTGACGGCCTGGTTCTTGGCCGGGAATACCTGATCTTCGTCGGGTCTTTCAACGCCGATCTGGAATACAAGCTCTCAAGCTACGTACGTGTAACGGTCGAGTAATCGACTACATCCGGAAGGTAAAAGTTCTGGGCCGCGCCAATGGACTAGCGCCGGGGGCCGGTCCAGAACTGAGCAGAAAGGCAATCTCAAAGGAGATTACAGCAAATGACTAGCAAAACCAGAAAGCACATCTGGCCAGTGGCCTTGATGTCGCTGGCCGTGTTTGGAGTGCTGGCCGCGGTGGTTGCGCTGTCGGTGATATCGCCTCGGACATCTCTGGCCCACGGCTGCGATGATGCTGGAACTGCGATTGCACAGGCGCAATGCATTGCCGAACACGTGGCTGGGGGTATTGAGGATCCTTCCGAGGATCACAGCCATGGCGACGACGGCACCGGAACACCGCCGGTTATTCCGGAGGCCGCGAGCGACAAGATCGCCAGCAGCAGCACCTCGGGCGGCGCCAGTGTCAAGCTGACGCTTACCCTTGATGATCCTGGCGCTCTGCGGGCCGGCAGCTCCGTGGTGCTGTACTTGGAGGACGACTTCCAGGTCGGCGACATCGATATGAGCAAAGTTTACTTCGTCGGGAGGACCACGGGTCGGGTCTATGTGACCGACGCCGTGGTGGTTGACGACGACGACCACTTTGGCGGCGACGACGACTGGGACATCCAGGTGTTCGTACCCGACCGCAACCCTGGCAACGACACAGGTTTCGACAGTTGGTCTGACGCTCAGGCCAGTGGCATCAAGCTGGTGCTGGACAAGGCCGGCGTGAAGAACCCTACTGAAGCGGGCACCCACAGCGTGGGCTACTCCGTGCTGAGCCCCGACGAAAGCGTGGGTGACCCTGAAGTTAAGCTGGACGATGTGGAGGGCAGCGGCGCGCCGCTGGCAACCTTGGCCAAGATCAGCCTCAGCGATGAGGACGCCGGCCGTGGGACGGAAATCACCGTAACCGGAACCGGATTCAACAATGGAACCGGCGCCGAAGTGTACGTGCTGATCGCCGACACCAAGCCGGAAAGCTGTGAGGCTCTGGTTGGCAACTCCGATGCCGAGTCGCTGGGCGAGGCCTCGGTGGGCAGCGACGACAAGTTCGTGGTGACCTTCACGGTGCATCAGGACGAGTTCGACGCCGGTCCGGTCAACCACATCTGCGCGGTCGACTCTGAAGCGGGCAGCCCGCGCTTCTCCAGCGACGTTGACACCTTCGACCTGGAGCCGTCGGTCACGGTGAGTCCGGACTCGGCGAACTTCGGCGACGAAGTGACGGTCAAGCCCCGGGACTTCACGCAGGCCATTTCGAGCATCACGCTCGGCCCGACCTGCGCCTGGACGTCGGCCAGTGGCAACACTGACTGCTTCACTCCCGAACGGGACGGCAGCGACTTCGTGTTCGACCTGCCCGGCGGCCTGAGCGAGCAGATCCAGATTGCGGTTGCCGACGGCGTTGATACCAAGCGCATCTACATGGGCGTCGTGCCCTCCAGCCTTGATCTGAGCCAGACGGAAGTTGCTCCCAACGCGAGCATCATCATCTCCGGCAGCGGCTTCACCGAAAACTCCACCATCCTGGTCAGCAACATCACTATCGATGACGAACCCCTGGTGGTGTCCGACGCTGGCACCGAAGACAGCGGCGCTGACCGCCACGTCAAGGTGACCAGTTCCGGCGAGTTCTCGGCCACGGTTCGCGTCTGGACTGATTCCAGTTCCAGCAACAACCCGACCCTGGACGACGGTACCTACACCGTTAAGGTCGTTGACCAAGGCGGATTCGAGGGCGAGGTTGACATTACCATCCTGGAGCCCACCGTCACGGTGGCGCCGGAAACGGCCAGTCCCCGGGACTTCATCGTCATCAGCGGCACCAACTGGCCCATCAGTACCGCCGACCAGGACAACTCGGTAACCATCGAGGTGGACGGTCGCACCCGCAACGCCGACATCGGTAGCACGGGCCGCTTCCGCTACGAGTACCAACTCCGCAGCACCATCAAGATCGGCGACGAGCACGACGTCACGGTGACATACGAGGACGGACGGGACGACATTGAAGAGGAAACCAGCTTCAACGTCACGCCGGCCCATCTCACGATCACCCCGGCGGCCGCCGGCCCCGGCCAGACCATCTCCATCGGAATCGAGGGAATGCCTCCCTACACGCTGGTGGACGAGGTCCGGATCGATGGCGCCAACCGCTTGGGCAACCGCAACGTCAACACCGACCTTGAAGGCGACGCCACGGTCACCGACATCCTGGTGCCCTTCCTGGATCCGGGGTTCTACCCGGTGGAAGTGAGGGTTGGCAACGAGACCCGCGTGGCCCAGTTTGAAGTTCTGGCTGAAGCGGGAGTGCCCGGCGTGGCCATGGCGCTGCCTGATGCCGTTGTCGGCTTGGGCGACAACCTGGATGCCATCTTCCACTTCAATAACACCTCCAAGGAATGGACGTTCTACGACCCGCGCCCCGAGTTCGCTGAACTGAACACGTTGAACGAACTCAACACCGGCCAGCCGTACTGGGTCCTGGTCAAGGACAGCCAGGAGGACGTGGACTGGAACGGCCGCCTGGTCAACTTCACCTGCGCCGGCGGCGACTGCTGGAACCTGGAAATCTGGTAAGCGTCAACCAGCGTATATCGGATCGAAAGAAGCAGTCACAGGGAAAAAGTACCCTCGCTCCGGAACCGCAAGGGGACGGGGCGAGGGACAACCCACAAGCAGGAGTGAAGTGATATGAAAAGATTAGGAGCATTGGCGGCCGCTGGGCTCATCGCCCTGCTGCTGGCGTTGCCACTGGGGCTGGTCTCAGCCCAGGGTGGCGCGTCCGGCGCCAACCTGCCGCCAGCATTCCTCTTCGGCACCGCAATGGCCGATGGCCTGCCGGTCGGCGAAGGCACTATGATCGTCGCCATGGCCGGCGACCAGAAGATCGGCTCCACCATGGTGATGTCGAACGGCAAATTCGGACCGCTGGAGCTCATGCAGCCCACCAGCGGCGAGATGACCGTAACCTTCATGGTCGGCGACCGCATGACGGACTACCAGTACGACTGGATGTCCGGCGGTCGTGAGATCGTCATGATGGACGCCAACCTGATGATGATGATCCCCGAGCCGGAAGACGGTGATCAGGGTCCTCCGGGCCCTCCGGGCGTCCCCGGACCCGCCGGTAAAGACGGCGCGGCCGGAGCCGCCGGCCCTGCAGGACCTCCGGGTCCCGCCGGGGCGCAGGGAGCGACTGGCGCGCAGGGTGAGCAGGGCATCCAGGGGCCCCCTGGGCCTCCGGGTGCGGCAGGCCCGTCGGGTTCGGTTGGACCCGCCGGCGGCGCAGGCTCCCTGGGCATCATCTCCCTCATCATCGCCATCGTAGCTGCGGTAATCGCAGTGGTGGCAGTGGTGATGGCACGGCGGCAACCCGCCGGAGCATAGGGCCCGCTGAGCGTAAGCCAGCGCCACACAGCCCAAGTAGTCCCCGCTGGTCATGGATCGGCGGGGACCATTCTATTGAATGCCGAAGTTGGTGTGGGAATTGGCAACCACATGTCAGCATACTAAGCCCGAATCCACCGAAGAGATACGGCGGTGCAAGTTGGACCAGGGACGAGCGGCATGGAAATGACATTGCAGGGCGCTGGTGCCCATAGATCGGGACGTGTGCTGAGTTTGTCAGCGACGCGAAGGGGATTTTTGATGGGTCGCTGCAGCGCCGACAGGCGCGATCATCGGCCAGATTACAGCAGGAGATACGCGGGAACCGGCCTGGCGCAGATCCGGCAGGCGATTGGGTAGTCCGCTGGCAGACGCCGTGGGCGCGGTCAGGAAGGTAGGGGTAGGGCGCGCAGTTTGGCGAGAGCGCGGCCGAACTGGTTTTGCCAGGGCCAGCCTTGTGGCAGATGCAAAGTGAGGCGGCGTGCCTTGCGGGTGATGCGTCCGGCCAGAGAGAAGAAGCGTCGTCTGAAGGTCTTGGTGGTTGCCGCCGCCTCGCCCAGACCGATGCGCGTCGTCCAGCGGGCCAAATTGTAGGCCATTACTTGTACGGCCAGCCAGACGGCGTTGGCGGGGAAGCGTCCCGAGGGGAGGTGGTTGAGACCCACGCCGTATTTCAGGTCGCGGATGGTGTTCTCGATCTCGGCGTGGCGGCGATGGTCGGCCTCCAGGTCCAGGGTGTCGCCCTCGCGGTCGGTGATGAAGGCGTGATAGCTGTAGGTGGTAAAGAGCGCCAACTGGGAGCCGGGGGTGGGCTTGACCCTCCGGACGATGAGACGTACCGACACCGCGTCGGGCTTGCTCTCGAAAGGCGTGTATTCCGTCTCGGACACGTCGGCGGCGCCCTCCATCCAGTAGGGTATGGGCGTCCACTCTTCCTCGGGTATGGCCCGATGATATTCCGCAAACTGGCGTGCTGGCGGACGGTGATGGAGAAGCGGACACTCAGCTTGCGGCAGGCGGCTACAATGGCGTGGTTGTAGAAGCCGCTGTCGGTCTAATAAGAGCAAGAAACTTGAAGCCAACAAAACTACTGGTCACACTGTCCATCATCATAATATTCGTCGCATTTACCCACGGAGTCGTTCTAGACGACGAACAGCGTTTCACCATGCCGGCCACCGACATACAAGTGCTCAACGGGCATAATCCAGGTGAGGTTATCCTGAGCTGGAATGCTGTCGCCGAGGCAACACACTACCGCATTGGCTGCGTCAATATGGATCGGGATTACCCTCGTGCCAAGGCTACCGCCACCGGCGACTGGCGTGAAGCGATAGCGTATATCGTCGTGGAGGCTCGGAATCTGGACGCGGATCGGCCCTCATATACGCTGCACGGCTTGCAGGAGGGGGCCTATCACGCTTGTTCGGTGCTGACCAGCAACGCGCGTCATAGCCGGTTCACTTGGCCATACAACCCGACCTGGCAGTATCTAACTGTCACAGACAACCGCGGCTGATCCTGTCCTGCATTCGATCTATCAGTGATTCCAATTCGTGGAGATACTTTCTATCGTGCGGATATCTCGAAAATTCAAACCCGCCCTGGTTAACCTTTGGGGCATGTTACGTTGAACCTAAACGAATAAGCCGGACTCCCCATACTCAACCGTTGTAAAAATGGTTGAGTATAGTTACAAGAACGTCGTCGTCCATTCCTGAAGATCCGCCATAGGGGGACCGCCGCCCCAACAGTGCAAGACGGCTCTGCTTGGGAATCTTACTCAAGAACACCGAACTAATCCCCGCTCAAGCCGCCCCGCGAGCCTGTGCCCGCACGGCAGCCTGAACCGGATTGGGTCGGTTATTCTGCTTCCCCAGCCGATGCTGCGCTGCAAACGCTGGTCTCGGCTGTCCCGAGATCGCGCCCCAGTACGTCCACACGTGCTTCACTCGCGTCCTTGCAGGTACGGTGAAGGCGACGTGGCCGCCATTGCCGATGGGTGCTACCCAGCGACGCGGGATGCGCTCCGAACAGCCGAGCAAATGTCGGGCCAGCACCAGGGCCGCGGCCCGGTGAACGCTGAGCCCGTAACGCTCCATGAACTTCACCCGGCCGATGACCGAACTGAACGCCGGGTTCGCCTAATGTACCTCCGCTCCATGACGGTAGCCGCGAGATAGGAAGCAAGCCTTGACCTTGCCGTAACTGAAACTGGACAGCATCCGGCTGTACTTGCGGGACTCGCCCTCCAGGGCCGCCTTCTTCTGCCGGAAATCCAGCTGCTCGATGACGATGGGCTTGCCCACCTCACGGGCGTAACGCACCACGCTGGCCACCGCGTCGCCGATGATGGCCTCGGCTTGACGCCGTGACTTGCCATCGGTCGGGTCGATTCCGGTAGCAACTGTCTTTAATGTCAATAGGAATGAGCGACTTCTGGCTGTGTCATATCGAACCACGGGGAGCCGTGTTTGAGCATGGAGTTGAGTATGACCAGCAGTTTGCGCATGCACGCGACGAGCGCCACCTTCTTCGGCTTACCGGCTGCCAGCAGCTTCTGGTAGAAGTCGCGGATGACCGGGTTGTGACGGCTGGCTACCATCGCGCCCAT
>MKWU01006982.1_pt1 | contig 11079 bp, 8 predicted proteins | sample 809101 | NCBI WGS metagenome assembly MKWU01 (sample SAMN05860141, study PRJNA318959) | sponge metagenome | host: Aplysina aerophoba | place: Slovenia: Piran, Adriatic Sea, Gulf of Piran | collected 2013-05-07
CCAGGAAACGGTACATCAGCTCGCGCCAGCTCCAGAAGCTGTCACCGTCGCCGCCGCCGATCTCGGTCAGCCCGGCCATGCCGCGCTGGAAGGCATGGCTGTGCAGGTTGGGCAGGCCCGGCACCAGGATGCCGACCCGGGTGTCGCCCGCCTGCGCGCCCTGCCCCGTGCTGATGGCCGCGATGCGACCGTCCTGCACCTGCAGGCGGACATCGCGGACCCAACCCTCGGCCAGCAGGGCGTGGGCGGCATGGAAACTGTGCGGGGAACGCGAATCGGACATGGCTGGACAACCCGAAATGGACGCCTATATTGTATAGACATATAAGCACAGCCGCGTTGTGGATGCCATGCACGTCGATACCCTCTGGTCCAACGTCCACCTGATCACCCTTGATGGCGAAGGGCTGGGTGTCATCCGCGATGGCGTCCTGGCCTGCGCCGACGGCCGCATCGTCCATGTCGGCGCGGCCGGCAGCGATGCCCACCTGCAGCCGACCACCCGCATCGACGGCGAAGGCCGTTGGATTTCGCCCGGCCTGATCGACTGCCATACCCACCTGGTCTACGCCGGCAACCGCGCCAACGAGTTCGAGCAGCGCCTGCAGGGCGTCAGCTATGCCGAGATCGCCCGTGCCGGCGGCGGCATCGTTTCCACCGTGCGCGCCACCCGTGCCGCCACGCCGGAACAGCTGGCCCGCGAAAGCCGGCCACGCCTGCTGGCGATGCGCGCCGAGGGCGTGACCACCCTCGAGATCAAGTCCGGCTACGGCCTCGACGTCGAGACGGAGCTCGCCATGCTGCGCGCCGCGCGCCGCATCGCCGCCGCGCGTCCGGTCCGGGTGCGCACCAGCTTCCTCGGCGCCCACGCGGTGCCCCCGGAGTACGCGGGCCGCTCCGACGCCTACCTCGACGAGGTGTGCCTGCCTGCCCTTGACGCCGCCCAGGCCGAGGGACTGGTCGATGCCGTGGACGGCTTCTGCGAGGGCATCGCCTTCAGCCCGGCCCAGATCGAGCGCGTGTTCCGGCACGCAGGCACGCTCGGACTTCCGGTGAAGCTTCACGCGGACCAGCTCTCCGATCTCGGCGGCGCCGCGCTCGCCGCGCGCCACCGCGCGCTCTCCGCCGACCACCTGGAGTTCGTGAGCGAGGAAGGCGTGCGCGCCCTCGCCGGGGCAGGGACGGTCGCGGTGCTTCTCCCCGGAGCGGCCTATACCCTGCACGCGGACCGACACCCTCCGCTGGAGCTGTTTCGCCGGCACGGGGTGCCGACGGCGATATCGACTGACTGCAACCCCGGCTCCTCGCCCCTCGCCTCGCTCCTGCTCGCGATGAACATGGCCTGCACCCTCTTTCGGCTGACGCCCGAGGAGGCGCTCGCCGGAACCACGCGGGAAGCGGCACGGGCGCTAGGGCTGGACGACGCGGGCAGAATCGCTCCCGGACTGCGCGCGGAACTCGCGGTATGGGACGTGGCGCATCCCGCGGAGCTTGCCTACCGAATCGGCTTCAATCCCCTGGCGGAGCGGATCTTCGCGCCGGCGCAATGACGGCGGCGACGTGCAATCGCCGGCGCCCTCGGAGGCCGCCGATTCCGGACGGCAGGCGCGGAGCGATTCCCGAAATCGGATCGGGCGCGCGTCCCGAAAGCTCCCCGCGTCGCCGTCCGCGAGCCTGCTATAGTCGGTCACAGTCGATTGCTGCTCCCGAAATCCGGAGGCACCGATGCCATCGCGCCGGGCCGTGCTGATTCGCGCATTTCTGGTCGGCGCCGCCGTACTGGCCGCGGCGACGGGTTGCAGCGATGACGACTCGTCCGCCGACGCCACGGCCACCGGAAGCTCCGCGCAGGCACCCGCATCCGAAGTGAGCGAGGCGGCGGCCGCGATCACGCTCGAAGTCACGGCGGACAAGACCCACGCGGTGCAACCGGGCGACGAGATCCGCATCACGGTGAGCGTGACGGAGTTCGCGCTCGACGGCACGAATGTCGGCGCCGAGGCGGCGCCCGGCTCGGGCCACTACCACGTGTACCTCGGCGACGCGCAGGGAGAGCCGCTGCTCGTCTCGGCCGAAGGGAGCGCCATCGTGAAGGTGCCGGCCGACGTCACCGACGGTACCCACTCGTTGCGCGTCCAGCTCCGCAACCACGACCATTCGCCCCTCGACCCGCCGGTCGAGACCACGGTACGCCTCATCATCTACCGTCTCTGAAGGACGGTCTCGGCGCATCCGTCAGATCACATGTCACGCGTTCCACCCACGAAGTCCACACCCGAGAAGATGATAAGGAGGATGACAATGAGGACGACCATGAAGAGACTCGCTACCGCGGCGCTGGCATCGGTGGCGCTTGCCGGGCCTCTCGCGGCGGTAGCCGTGGAGTCGAAGGACCCGATCAAGCTCACCATCCACGACTGGACCGGCCAGTACATCACGACCAACATCATGGGCGCGGTGCTGGAGGAGATGGGCTACAACGTCGAGTACGTGCAGGCCGACTACATCGCGCAGTTCGCAGGCCTCGAAGCCGGCGATCTGCACGTCGCGATGGAGATGTGGGAGACCACCGGCAAGGATGCCATGGAGGCATCGCTCGCGACCGGAAAGACGGTCGATCTGGGCGAGACCGGCATGGTCGCGATTGAGGAGTGGTGGTATCCGATGTACATGAAGGAGAAGTGCCCGGGGCTCCCGGACTGGAAGGCGCTCAACGAGTGCGCGGAGGCGTTCTCCACCCCGGAGACGCATCCGAAGGGTCGATACCTGGGCGGCCCGGTCACGTGGGGCGGTTACGACGACGAGCGGGCCGATGCGCTGGGCCTCGACTACGAGGTCGTGCACGCCGGCACCGACGCGGCGCTCTTCGCCGAGCTCGAGTCGGCGGTGCAGCGCCAGGCGCCCATCCTGCTCTGGATCTACACACCGCACTGGGCGCCCATCAAGCACGAGGGCGAGTGGGTCGACTTCCCGCGCTACACCGACGAGTGCTACGCGGATCCGAAGTGGGGCATGAATCCCGACAAGGCCTACGACTGCGGCAAGCCGCGCGGCTGGATCAAGAAGGTCGGCTGGAAGGGAGGCGAAGAGCAGTGGCCGAAGGCCTACGCGGCGGTGCGCAACTTCACGCTCACCAACCAGGAGATGGGGGAGATGGTCGGTCAGGTGGACCTCGACGGCCAGAGCGTGGACGAGGTGGTGGCGGCATGGATGGCGGCGAACAAGGACCGCTGGATGGCATGGACGCAGTAGTCTGTTAGGCTCCCGAGCCCCGTTCCAAAGTCGTGGTGCGTGCCGCCCCCGGGCGGCACGCGCAATTCCGTCCGGTCTCCCGAACCTGCCATGTCCGCAGAGCCCCATGTGCGTGCCGGCGTATCCGAGCCGGGCCTGATGCTCGAGTGCGCAGGGGTGTGGAAGCTCTTCGGCGCCGGCGCCGGACGCTTCCTCGACGAGCGGTCCCCCACCGTTTCCCTCGAGGATCTGCACGCCGCCGGCCTCATCGCCGCGGTCCGGGACGCGACCCTACGTGTTCACGAGGGCGAGATCTTCGTGATCATGGGACTTTCCGGCTCCGGCAAGTCGACCCTCGTGCGCTGCATGTCCAGGCTGATCGAGCCCACCGCCGGCCGGATCCTCTTCAACGGCGAAGACCTCCTGGCGATGCCGGAGAAGAAGCTCATCGAGCTGCGCCGCCACAAGATGGGGATGGTCTTCCAGCACTTTGCGCTGCTCCCGCACCTGAACGTGCTCGGCAACGTCGCCTTCCCCCTGGAAGTGCAGGGCATGAGGCGCGTCGAGCGCGAGCGGCGCGCCTTGGAGGTCATCGAGCTGGTGGGCCTGGGCGGGCGCGAACGCTACTACCCGCGCGAGCTCTCCGGCGGACAGCAACAACGGGTCGGAATCGCGCGCTCCCTTGCGGTCGAGCCCTGGATCTGGTTCCTCGACGAGCCCTTCTCCGCGCTCGATCCCCTGATCCGCCGGGAAATGCAGGACGAGTTCATGCGCCTCCAGTCGATGCTGCGCAAGACCATCGTCTTCATTACCCACGACTTCGACGAGGCGATCCGGCTCGCCGACCGCATTGCCATCATGAAGGACGGCGCCATCATCCAGATCGGCACTCCCGAAGACCTGGTCACGCGTCCGGCCGACGGATACGTCGCCGACTTCACCCGCGAGATACCTCGCGCCAAGGTCCTCTCGGTGCGAGCGGTCATGGGCGAGCCGGTCGAGTCGCCGGCGGGCGAAGTGCGCGCGGACGCAAAGGTGCAGGAGGTGGCGATCGCCGTCGCCGCCGGGAACGCGCCCTTCGCGGTCCTCGACGAGAGCGGTGCGGTGATCGGCTCGCTCGGACGAGAGGATGTGCTCGAGGTCCTGATCGGGCTCGAGACCCGCCCGTGACGGCCCCCGTGCCGCGCGGCGGACGGCTCGCACGAATTCCTGCCGGCCGCTACGCGATCGCGTGGCTCGTCCTGCTCGTCGCCGCGGCGGGCGCGCACCTTGCGCGCGAAACGCTCCCCGCGGCGGCGGTCTATCCCGAGTCCTGGATCGTCCCCCTGCGATTCTGGATCAGCGACCTGATGAAGTGGCTGGTCAACGACTTCGATCTCGGACTGTTCACCTTCCAGGAGCTGACCCGCTCGATCGCGTGGCTGCTCGAATGGCCCCTGAGCGCCGCTCAGAGCCTGTTCGCGGAGGGCTTCTCGCGCGGCATCGGGCGCGACGCGGTGGAGATCGTTCCGCGGGTTCCGTGGATCGCGCTGATCGTGATGTGCGCGCTGATGGGGCTCTCCGCCGGCGGTTTCGGTCTTGCCGCGCTGGTTGCCGGAGCCTTCCTGTATCTCGCGGCCTTCGGCCAATGGGACAGCGCCATGGTGACGCTGGCGTCGATCGTGATCGCGGTGCCCCTCGGCGCGGGCGCAGGGCTCCTCCTCGGTATCGCGGGATTCCGCAGCATCCACGTCGAGCGCCTTCTCGTCCCCTTGCTGGACCTCATGCAGACCGTCCCGATCTTCGCCTACCTGGTGCCGATCCTGTTCCTCTTCGGATTCGGCCCGGTGGCCGCGATGGTCGCGACCGTCATCTACGCGACGCCGCCGATGGTGCGGGTGACGATGCTTGCGCTGCGCCAGGTGCCGGCCGAGGTCGTCGAATTCGGTCGCATGGCCGGCTGCTCGCGCCGTCAGCTCCTGTGGAAGGTGCTGGTGCCGTCCGCTCGCCCTTCGCTGATGGTGGGGATCAACCAGGTCATCATGCTCTCGCTCAACATGGTGATCATCGCCTCGATGATCGGCGCGGGCGGGCTCGGGTACGACGTGCTGACCTCGCTCAAGCGCCTGCGCATCGGAGACGGCGTGGAAGCGGGGCTCGCCATCACGCTGCTCGCCATCGCGCTCGATCGGCTCTCCCAGGCCTTCGCGAACCGCCCGCCCCCGGCGCATGGCGACACCGCCGCGCCCTTCGTCCGCCGCCACCCCTTCCTGATCGCGGCGGTCGCGGTGCTCGCCGTGTGCTGGCTTGCCGGATTCGCCGCCCCCGGTGTGCAGGACTATCCGCAGAACCTGGAGGTCAGCACCGCGCACATGTGGTCCGAGCTCATCAAGTGGATCAACGTCAACTTCTACGACAACCTCGAGGCGATCAAGACCTGGCTGCTCTTCAACCTGCTGATTCCGGTCAAGCGCTTTCTCACCACCGTGCCGTGGCCGGCGGTCATCGTCGCGGTCGCCATTGCCGGGCACCGGCTCGGAGGCTGGCGGCTCGCGGTGCTCACCGGCTCACTCGCGCTGTTCATGGCGGTGACGGGCAACTGGGAGAAGTCGATGATCACGGTCTACCTCTGCGGGGTGTCCGTGCTGATCGCTTCGCTGATCGGAATTCCCGCCGGGATATGGGCGACGCGAAACGATCGGGTGCACCGCGTGGTTCAGGTGATCATCGACACGCTGCAGACGCTGCCCTCCTTCGTCTACCTGATCCCGGTGGTGATGCTGTTCCGGGTCGGTGATTTCTCGGCCCTGATCGCCGTGGTCGCCTACGCGGTGGCGCCGGCGGTACGCTACACCGCGCATGGATTGCGACAGGTACCTGCCCAGCTCATCGAGGCGGCGACCGCGGCCGGATGCACGCGCCGGCAGACCCTGTGGAAGGTGCAGGTTCCGATCGCGCTCCCGGAGATCATGCTCGGCATCAACCAGACCATCATGCTGGCGCTCAGCATGCTCGTGATCACGGCGCTCGTCGGTACCCGCGATCTCGGCCAGGAGGTCTACATCGCGCTGACCAAGGCCGATACCGGGCGCGGCATCGTGGCGGGGCTGTGCGTCGCATTCATCGCAATCATCTCGGACCGCCTGATCAGGGCCTGGGTACACCGCAGGAAACGCGAGATGGGCCTGGAATGACACGAGGAGCATGCCTGCAATGAGCACACCGAAGGATCGAGCCGCGCGCCTTCCGTGCTGGAGCGGTGATGTCACCCCGGAACCGCTCGGTGGCGGAATCACCAACATCAACTTCAGCGTCGAGGACGCCGGCGAACGCTACGTCGTGCGCATCGGCGACGACATCCCGGTGCACGGGGTGTATCGCGTGCACGAGCTGGCCGCGGCAAGGGCGGCGCACGCGGCCGGAATCGCGCCGGAAATCGTCCACGCCGAGCCCGGGGCGCTGGTGATGAGGTGGGTGGACGGACGAACGCTCGAGCCCGGGGATGTCCGCGATCCGGTGCGAATCGAGCGCGTGCTCGACACCGTGGTCCGTTGTCACCGGGAGATCCCTTCGCACTTCCGGGGTGCGACGCCGATCTTCTGGGTGTTTCAGGTGGTGCGCGACTACGCCCGGACCCTGCGCGAAGACGGGAGCCGGATGACGGGACGGCTCGACGAGCTGCTCGGATGCGCCGCGCGCCTCGAATCGATGGTGGGCTCCGTCGACATCGTCTTCGGACACAACGATCTGCTGGCCGCAAACTTCATCGACGACGGCGATCGGATCTGGCTGATCGACTGGGAGTACGCCGGCTTCAACAGTCCGCTGTTCGATCTCGGTGGACTCGTCTCCAACAACGAGCTGGACGCCGGCGCGGAGCGCTGGATGCTCGAACGATACTTCGGGGCTCCGCCCGGTGATGCGGGAGTTGCGAGCTACGCCGCGATGAAGTGCGCCTCGCTGCTGCGCGAGTCGATGTGGAGCATGGTCTCGGAGCTGCATTCGGAGATCGACTTCGACTACGTGGCCTACACGAACGAGAACCTCGAACGCTTCGAGCGGGCCTGGGAGTCGCTGCGCCGCTGATCCGGCTTCGCCCGAATCCGGGCCCGGGGTGACGTTTCACCGGAAGCAGCCAACCGGATTTCGCTTCGCCCCGAAGCCCCGGACCCCTGGAGGCGCCCGCGCGCTTCCCCCGGGCTGCAGCCGTCCACAGGGCGGCGTCGATGCCGCGCCGGCGGTGCCCGGGTTGATCGCGGCGTTCAGAGAGCGAATGATCGTGGGTGGCGGCGAACGACACGGGAGCATGACGATGGGCAAGGCACTGGACGCGGCTGCGGTAGAGCGGTTCCACCGGGACGGGTTCTACGCGCCACTGCAGGTGGCATCGCAGGAGGAAGCCCGGCGGATGCGGGCGCACCTGGAGGCCTACGAGAACGAGCACGGCGGACCGCTCAAGGGATCCGCACGCTTCAAGAGCCACCTCCTGTTCAAGTGGCTCGCGGACTTCATCCGATCGGCGCGGGTCCTCGATCCGGTCGAGGACGTCATCGGCCCCGACATCATGGTCTGGTCCACGGACTGGTGGCTCAAGGAGGCCAACTCCCCGAGCTACGTCTCCTGGCACCAGGACAGCCAGTACTGGGGGCTCGACAGCGAGAAGCTGGTGACGGTGTGGGTGGCGCTGTCGCGCTCCAACGTCGCCAGCGGATGCATGCGCTACATGCCGGGCTCGCACCTGGGGCCGGACCTCCCCCACCGCGAGACCTTCCACGACGACAACCTGCTCACCCGCGGGCAGGAGATCACCGAGGGCATCGACGAGTCGAAAGCGGTGAACGTCGAGCTCGAGCCGGGCGAGGGCTCTCTCTTCGCCTTCCGCATCGCGCACGCGTCGCACCCGAATTGCACCGGCGACCGCCGCATCGGGCTGGCGATACGCTTCATCCCGCCCGATGCCCGCCAGGTACGTTCCGACCACGACAGCGTGGCGCTCGTGCGCGGCGTCGACACGCACGGCCACTTCGAGCTCGAGCCCGAGCCCGAGCGCGACTTCGACCCCACCGCGGTGGAGTTCCACCGGTGGGCGGAGGAGGAACGCCGCAAGATCCTCTACCACGGCACCGACTGGCGGACGCACCGGACCTAGCGCGAAAATCTCGCTGATTCCCGAAGAGGGAGTCCGAGCAGATTCGTTCCCGCCGCCGGAATTCAGTGAAATTCTCGCGCTGAACCCGCCCCGGCCGGATCGCCCGGGTTCGCCGACAACGTTGCCGGCCGGATGGCGGTCGCGGTGTTCCGGATGCATGCGCGATCAGGACACACTGCACCAAATCGGTGCCCACAGGTGGCCTCCCCAAGCCGTATCTTCTTGATCCACCGTCGTTCCCGCCTCCGCACGGGCCATGGCACGGCCCGTGCACTACCAAGCCTTCGAACGAGTCCGTCACGCGGTCCGACGGCTTCGAACCGGCGAAACTCAGGAGGCGGCACTTCGATGACACACCACACGACGGCGAACGACACCGTGCCGGCACCCGCGCAGCGCGGGCCGGCGGTCACCGCGGCGACGGAGGCATCCGGGCGGTTTCTGATCCGACGCGCAGGCCGGATTCCGGCCGCGCGGCAACTGGGCGCGGCGGCGGCGCTGCTCGCGACGCCCGCCCTCGCGTTCGCCGACGAGCTGAACTCCGGCGATACCGCGTGGATGATCACCGCGACCGCGCTGGTGCTGTTCATGACCATCCCGGGCCTGTCGCTGTTCTACGCGGGGATGGTCCGGAGCAAGAACGTCCTGTCGGTATTCATGCAGTGCTTCGCGATCACCGGTCTGATGAGCATCCTCTGGGCCTTCTACGCCTACAGCCTCGCGTTCGACGAAGGGAACGCGTTTGTGGGCGGACTTTCGAAGATGTTCCTGAGCGGGGTGACCGTGGACGCGTTGAGCGGCACGATTCCGGAGACGGTGTTCATGACGTTCCAGATGACGTTCGCGGTCATCACCCCGGCCCTGATCGTCGGCGCGTTCGCCGAACGGATGAAGTTCTCGGCGATGCTCGTGTTCATGGCGTTGTGGCTTACGCTCTGCTACGCCCCGGTGTGCCACTGGGTGTGGGGTGGGGGCTGGCTCGGCGCGTACGGCATCCTCGACTTCGCGGGCGGGACCGTGGTCCACATCAACGCCGGCATCGCGGGCCTCGCGTGCGCTCTCGTCCTCGGGCCGCGCCGCGGATATCCCGCCACCCCCATGCCGCCGAACAACCTCTCGTACACCATCGTCGGCGCCGCCATGCTGTGGGTCGGCTGGTTCGGGTTCAACGCGGGCTCGGAGCTCGCCGCGGACGGCGTGGCAGGGATGGCGCTGGCGGTGACGCAGCTCGCCACCGCGGCCGCGGCGCTCGCGTGGATGTCCTGCGAGTGGATCCGCCACGGCAAGCCGAGCGTGCTCGGCATCGCCTCGGGCGCCATCGCCGGGCTCGTGGCCATCACTCCGGCCTCGGGGTCGGTGGGGCCGATGGGCTCGATCGTGATCGGGGCGGCGTCGGGGGTCGTGTGCTTCATCGCCTCCACCGCGGTGAAGCGGGCGATGGGCTACGACGATTCGCTCGACGTGTTCGGCATTCACTGCGTGGGCGGCATCGTCGGCGCGCTGCTGACCGGCGTGTTCTGCGCGGCGGCGCTCGGCGGGGCCGGCTTCGGCGACGGCAACCAGTCGATCGGCGGCCAGGTGTTCGCCCAGGCAGTCGGGGTGGTGGCGACGATCGTCTACACCTTTGTCGTGAGCTTCGTGGTGCTCAAGATCCTCGATGCGGTCATGGGGCTTCGCGTAGACGAGGACCAGGAGGAGGAAGGGCTCGATCTGGCGCTGCACGACGAGCGCGGCTACATCCTCTGACCGGAGGCATCGCTTCCCACCGCGGCCGGGCGCACGTGCGCTCGGCCGCGTCCCACGCAATCGAGGCTCTCCCCGGTACCGGCGACGTGGCAGACGCGAACCTCGGTGTGGAGCTCCGAGACCATGCTCCACATCGCCTCGCGCCGAGCACCACCACCTACAGCACGCGGCAGAGCCGGAACGCGTCGAGGATGGCGGCGTGGATGTTGCGGCTGGAGACCGCGTCGCCGATCCGGAAGAGCTGAAAGCCGCCGCCGTCCGCGGCGGGTTGCGGCCGACCCTGGAGCAGCGCGCCCTCGTCGACCACCCCGCGGTTGGCCGAGCGATCCCGCAGACCGCGAAAGAGCGCGTCAGCCGGCCGCGTTCCGTGCTCGACGACCACCTGGTCCGCCTCGTGGCTCTCCACCGTGTCCGTCAGCTCGTTGCGGAATCGCGCGCGTAGCCGATTGCCGTCACGCTCCACGTGCACCAGACGCCGATCGAGCCTCGGCTCGATGCCAATCTCGTACATGCGCCGGCGCCAGATGACCTGCTCGGAGTACGCCATCTCCATCGCGAGATGGCCGTCGAGCCCGAAGAGCGCCACATCGGCTCCGGCGAGGCGAATCTTCTCCGCCGCGGTGAGCGCGGCATGACGTCCGGTGCCGTCGTAGACGATCACCTCCTCGCCCGGCCTCGCCGCGCCGCCGAGAACGTCCCAGACGCTGGTGCAGTGCTCGGTGCCGTCGATCCAGTCGAGATCCGGAACGCCTCCGGTCGCGACGATCACGACGTCGGCATCACCCACCCCGATCTCTTCGGGCTCGACGAACCGGTTGAAACGCACATCGACACCGAGCCGCTCGAGCTCGCGGCTTCGCCAGTCGACGATGCCGGCGAGGTCGCGGCGCCAGCTCGCCCGAGTGGCGAGGAGCACCTGTCCGCCGAGCGCGCCCGACGCTTCGAGGAGCCTCACGTCGTGGCCGCGCTCTGCG
>MKWU01006983.1_pt1 | contig 11078 bp, 14 predicted proteins | sample 809101 | NCBI WGS metagenome assembly MKWU01 (sample SAMN05860141, study PRJNA318959) | sponge metagenome | host: Aplysina aerophoba | place: Slovenia: Piran, Adriatic Sea, Gulf of Piran | collected 2013-05-07
GCGCTGGTCGGCTCGGTGCTGCGCTTCAACGCCATGCAGCTGATGGGCGCGGTCGGCGTCGGCATCGCGGCGGGCGCCGGCACTGGCATCGTCACCGGCCTGGTCGGCACGGCGATCGTGTGATGAGCGAGACCGCCCGCCATACCATTCCGCGCCGGCTCGACGATCCGGAGCGCTGGCTGTTCTGGACCGTTGACGAGGCCGCCGCGCTGATGGGCCCGGCACTCCTCGGCCTGGCGGCGAACCAGTTCGTGCCGGGGCTGATCGCGGGCGTCGGCGGCTGGCTGTTGCTGCGCCGGGTCAAGCGCGGCGGCGGCGCGAACATCGCGCGCTACGCCCTCTATTGGTTTCTGCCGGACTTCGTGCTGCGCCTGAAGGCGACGCCGCCGAGCCATCTCCGGCGGTTCGTCGGCTGATGCGGCGCGGCGACATGGACAATGCGTTCCGCCGGGTGCGGGACATCCGTCTCGCGCTCGGCCTCCTGCTGGCGCTGTCGATGACCGCCAACCTGGCGCTCACCATGAGCTTCGCCGGGCGCGAGACGGTGACGGTGCTGGTGCCCGCCACGGCGGGACCCAACTGGGAGGTCGGCGGCGGCGGGGTCGGCATCACCCGGGCCGGGGCGCGGTATCTCGAGGACATGGCGCGCACCGTGGCGGTGACGCTGCTGACGCTCACCCCGGAGAACGCGGCCCTTGTCCGCCTTGCGGCGGCCCGCCTCGCCCATGCCTCGGCGCGCGGCGCGATCGGCGCCTGGGTCGAGGCCGAGGCCGGGCGCATGGCAGGCCGCGACATGGCGAGCGCCTTCTATCCGACGGAGATCGACGCCGATCCGGCGCGGCTGGCTGTGGAGATCGCGGGCGAGCTCGTGACCTGGATCGGGCGCGAGGAGGCCTCGCGCGAGGACCGGCGCTACCGGCTCGTCTTCCGGATCGACGCCGGGCGGATCGGGCTCCTGCGCTTCGAGCAACTGGAGAGTGGAAAATGACGATCGTTCCGCGGCGGCGTGCGCTGCTGCTTGCCTTGCACCTTCTGTATATCGGCGCGCTCGCGCTGCCCCTGCCGGCGGCGGCGATGCAGATCCTCGACGCGGCCGACCATGCCGAGATCGCGGCCGAAATCTCCGCGACCGGGGTCAACCGGATCGCGCTCCATGGCGACCGGATCGCCAGGGTGGTGCGCGCGCCGGACGGGTTTGCGGTCGAGCACGACGCCGGCTCGGGCGACCTCTATCTCAGGCCCGCCGCCCTGCGGGCGAATAACCCTCCGCCCGGGGCGGACCCGCATGCGCCGGTCACGCTCTTCATCGGCACGGAGAAGGGCTTCACCTACCGGCTGACGCTGATGCCGGCGGAGCGCGACTCGGCGCAGATCCTGATCCGCAATGCGGCAGTCGCCGAGGGCGGGGCGACTGCCGGACCCGCTCCCGGCGGCCCCCACGTTGCGGCACTGGTGAAGCTGGTGCGCGCGGTCGCCCGGCGCGAGCCGCTGCCGGGCTACGCCATCCACGCCGCCGGCGGTCCGCCCGCAGCCGGCTTCACCCTCGTCGAGACCTGGCGGGGCCCGCGCTTCCGGGCGCTGGTGCTGGAGGCGGATCGCTCCCCGTCCGCCGGCGCAGCCGACGAAGCGGGCCTCGCCGGGACCATAGAAGACCTGTCCGGCGTCGGACGCGTCGTCGCCCTCTGGCTGGCGGCGCCCGGCACCGGTCCCTCGGGCGGCAGGCTCGCGGTGGCGGTGACGGAAGTCGCGGGAGAGCCCCGGTGAGCGCCCGCGCGGAAAAGCGTCCGGCCGGCCCCGACGACGACGCCGATGCGGTCAGGCGGCGCCAGTTGCTGCTGTTCTCGGTCGTCGCGGCGGTCGTGCTGGTCGCGGTCGCCGCCTGGCTCGGCATGGGTGGCGGCAAGACGGATGCGCCCAAGGGTGGCATCGACGCCGGGATCGTGACGCCGGACGCGGCCGAGAAGGTCTGGACCCGGCGCTCCGAGGCAAGGCTCGGCAAGATCGAGACGAACCTGCGCCAGATGCAGCAGGAGGCGCGGACGCTTCGGGCCGACAACGACCGGCTGCGCGGGAAGCTGGAGCGGGACGCCGCCGACGCGCGCACGGTGATCGACCGCCAGGCGGCCGTGATCGACGAGCTGCAGCGCCGGATGCAGCCGCCCAAGCAACCGGGCAACGCCCGGGGCGATGCGGCAGGCAACGATCCCTGGTTCCGGGGCGAGGCGGCCCCGCCCGGGGGCGGACAGCGCCAGCCGGGCGCGCGCCCGGCCCGGGGACGCATGATCGAGACCTTCGAGCTCGACGGCGAACCCCGGTCGTCGACGCGCGATCCCCGCAACGGGGCGGAGTTGGTCGCGGACGCGGTGGCGAAGCCGGTCTCGTCCTGGCTGCCGGCGGGGGGCCAGGCCGCGGCCGGGGGTGGGGGCGGGGGGGCGGTCGCCCATGCCGAGGCGGTCGTGCTGGCCGGGGTCGACGCCTCGGCCGGCGTGTCCTCCCAGGGCGATCCGCGCCCGGTGCTGATGCGCATTACCGGCCCGGCCTGGACCGCCGCCGAGGACGGGACCGCCCTGCAGGTCGATATCGACGGCTGCACCGTGACCGGCGCGGCCCATGGGGATCTCTCCTCGGAGAAGGTCTATGTGCGCTTCCGCACCATGACCTGCGCCGGGCCGAAGCCGGGCACGGTGGTCGAGACAGATGTGGCGGGGTTCGTTACGGGCTCGGGCAAGACCGGGGTGCGCGGCCCGGTGGTGAGCCGCGAGGGCGCGCTGGTCGAGAAGGCCTTCCTCGCTGGCATGGTGTCGGGCATCGGCCAGGGCGTGTCGCAGGCGTTCCAGCCCCAGGCGGTCGCCACCGGAACTGGCGCCACCGTCGCCAACACCGGGCTCGGCGACATCGGCCGGGCCGGCCTCGGCGCCGGGGCGTCGAGCGCGGGCCAGAAGGTCGCCGACTACATGATCCGCCGGGCCGAGCAGTACCAGCCGGTGATCCAGCTCCAGGCCGGCACGAAGGTGACGCTGGTGTTCCTCGAAGGCGCCCGCATCGACGGCCGCCCGGCGACGCCTCCGCAGGCGCAATCCGCTCAGCAAGGGAAATGAAATGACCATTCGCATGACATATGCGCCGCGCCGGCTGGCGATCCCGGCCGCCTCGATAGCGGCAATGCTGCTCGCCGGCTGCTCTTCCGGGAACATCGGCGAGTCGTGGCAGTGCCCGCTGGCAGATACCGGGTCGTGCGACAGCGTCGCCGCCGCCGATCCGGCGGTGCCGGATGCGGGCGCGGCGCGGAGGACGCTGCTCGCGGAGCCGCTGTGGGGACAGCGCGGCGGCGAGCCCGGGTCGCCTGCCCCGACACCTTGCGAGGCGGAATGCGGCGGCGGCTTCGATCCCTTCGGCTGGCTGATGCGGCTGTTCGGCAGCGAAGCGGCGGAGGAGAAGAAGACCGCCGCGACCGGGCCCACCCGGGTGCTGCCAACCGAAGCTCCGACGCCCTCCGCCTTGCCGGCCGAACCGGCCGCCGCCCCTCTCCCGGCCGAACCGGATGTGCCGGAAATACACCCGGGCGCCGAGGACCTTCATGGCGCCGATCTGCGCACGGACGAGGTGGTGGCGCGCATCTGGATCGCGCCCTTCGTCGACGCCGACGGAGTCTACCGCGAGGCATCCCATGTCCGGGTCGTGCTGGAGCCGGCCGGCTGGAGGCTGAAGTGATCGGCCGTCTCCTCGAACTCTTCGAGGGGCCGGAGGCGCCCGGCCCCTGGTCGCCGCCCGCCATGCCGGCCGCGCTCCATTCCCTGCTGCCGTGGCGCGCCTTCGACGAATCGAGCGAGCTCTACGTCAATGCGGGCTCGGTGGGCTTCGTCATGGAGCTGCCGCCGTTTGCCGGGATCGACGCCGAAACCCTGGGCGCGCTGGCGGGCACGCTCGCCGACGCCGCGCCGGAGCGCTGCACCATCCAGGTGATCCACTGGGCGAGCCCGCGTTTCGGCGCGGCAAGCCGGGCCTGGGCGGAGCCCCGCAGCGATGCCGGCGGGGCGCTCGCCCGGATGGGCAAGGGGCGCCGCGACCTGCTCGCCCCCGGCGGCTGGCGCCGTCTGCACGGGGGCGGGCCGCCCTTCACGCTCTCGGACTACCGGGTGTTCGTCACCGCCTGCCTCGCAGGCGGAATGGCGCGCTCCGCCACGCCGGGCCCGGCGGCCGAGACCGCGCTGGGCGCCTTCCGCCGGGCGCTCGAAGGAACGCTGGCCTCCGCCGGCGCGCAGACCCGCCGGCTGGAGCCGGACGGGCTGCTGTCGCTCGCGGCCGAGCTGACCGCGCCCGACATGGCCGGATACCGCGACGGCGAAACCGAGCGCCCGCCCCGGCGCTGGGCGCCGCGCGACCCGCTGCACGAGCAGTGCATCGCGCCGGGCCGCGCGCTCACGGTCCATCCCACCGGGCTGACCCTGCACCACCCCGACGGGGGCCGCGGCGGCGGCTCCGGCGACATCGCCGTCCGCGTGCTCTCGGCCATCGCCTTCCCGGAGGTCTGGCCGGGCTGGCGCGGCAACGCGCTGATCGGTGATTTCCACCGCGACTTCCTCCAGCCCGGCTGCCCGGTGCTGACCTGCCTGACCGTGGTCACCGGCGACGAGGCGGCCGGCGAGAAGGCCTTCCTCAAATCCGCCCGCGCCACCCAGCAGGCCGGCACCGGTATCGCGCGCTATCTCCCCGGCCTGCCCGAGAAGGCGCGCGACTGGCAGGCGGTCACCGAGCGGATCAAGGACGGCGAGAAGCTGGTCCGGGCCTGTTACACGGTTGCGGTCTACGCCCCGCTGGATGTCCTCGACGAGGCCGAGCAGGCGGTGCGCGCGATCTATCACGGCCAGGGCTGGCGGGTGAACGCCGAGCGCTACATGCAGCTCCCGTCGTGGCTCGCCTGCCTGCCAATGGCGTCCGCCGGGGGCCTCGACGCCGATCTCGAACGCATGGGCCGGATGAAGACGCTGCTGACGTCTTCCGCAGTCAACCTCGCGCCGTGGCACGGCGAGTGGCGCGGCCAGCCGCATAACCCCGACAACCCGCCCGCGCTCTTTCTCATAGGACGAAGAGGCCAGCCGGCCTGCTGGTCGCCCTTCGCCAACGACGCCGGCAACTACAACGTCGCGGTGACCGGCAAGTCGGGCTCGGGCAAGTCGGTGCTCATGCAGGAGCTGGTGACCGGGCTGATCGGCGCCGGCGGCGAGGCGGTCGTCATCGACGACGGGCGGTCGTTCCAGCACACGGCCGAAGCCCTCGGAGGCGCCTTTATCGCCTTCGGCAAGGACCCGGCCTGCCTCAACCCGTTCGCCATGATCGACGCCGGCACGGCGGAGCATGACGGCGACTACCGCGAGGAATGCTTCGCCATGCTGGCCGGCGTGATCGGCCGCATGGCGAGGCGCCGGGGCGGGATCGACGACATCGAGGCCGCGCTGATCGCCGAGGCCATCGCGGCGGCCTGGGACGAGGCCGGCAACGACGCCGATCTGGGCACCGTGCGGAAGAACCTGGAGGGAAGGTCGGACCGCCGCGCCGCGGACATGGCCACGTCCCTCGGTCCCTGGTGCCCGGGCGGCGCCATGGGCCGCCTGTTCGCGGGCTCGAACGTCCCCGACCTGGAGAACGCGATGACGGTGTTCGAGCTCGCCGAGCTCAAGGGCCGCGGCGACGTCCAGGCCGTGGTGCTGATGCTGGTGGTCTTCCTCGCAACGCAGCGCATGTATCACGGCCCCCGCACCCGGGCGAAGGCGATCGTCATCGACGAGGCCTGGGACCTGCTTTCGGGCGAGGACAGCAAGTCCTTCCTCGAAGGCGCCGCCCGGCGCGCCAGGAAATACCGGGGCGCGCTGGTCACCGGCACGCAGAGCGTCAACGACTACTACGCCAACCCCGCCGCCCGCGCCGCCTGGGAGAACTCGGACTGGGTGATCTTCCTCGCCCAGAAGGACGAGTCGGTCGAGCTGCTCAAGTCCGAGAAGCGCATCCACTGCGACCCCGGCATGGAGCGCGCGCTGAAGTCTCTCACCACCGCCGACGGCAGATACGCCGAGCTGGTGCTGCACGGCCCCGATGGCTGGCGGGTCGCGCGACTGGTGTTGGATGCCTGGTCGGTCGCGCTGTTCTCGTCGCGCGGCCCCGCCTTCACGGCGGTCGAGACCCTCAAGGCCGAGGGGCTCAGCACCGTCGAGGCCATCGACCGGCTTTCCGGCGGCGGGACCGGACATTCCGAAACGACAGAAACGGGAGAAACCGCGTGACACGCAAATCATCGGGCGGCGATCACCCGCTCAAATGGCCGGACGATCCCGAGGACGTCACGGCCGCCGATATCGACTTCACCGCACTCGCCCATGTGCTGGCCAACACCTGCCGCCGGGGCGGTTGCTGCCGGCAGTACCACTCGGTCGCCGCGCATGCGGTGATCGTGTCGGAGGAGATCGAGGCGCTCGACGGGCTTGGGGACGAGGACCGGCGGATGCTCGCGCTCCATGCGCTTGTCGCCGATGCACCTTCGGCGTGGCTCAGGGGTCGTTGGCTCGGCTCGCGGAGGGCGGCGGACCGGGTCGGGCGGCTCGCCACGGGGATCGAGAGCGCGGTACGCGAGGCCGCCGGACTGGATGCGGCACTGGAGGAGGAACCAGCCGAACTCCTCCGGTTCGTCACCCGCATGGCGGCAGCGACCGAGAGCCGCGACCTGCTGGAAGGGAATGCGGGCGCCGGCGTCGCCTTTCCGCCGCTGAAGCGGCGAATCCGCAGCATGCCGCCGGACAAGGCCGCTGAGGCCTGGCTCGCCCGCTTCCGGGCGCTTGCGGGCGACCGGGACGCGCCGCGCAGGCAAAGCGGCGACAAGGGACAGGCCGATGCAGCCGCATCGTGACCGCCGCCAATCTGCGCCGCCCGGCATCAACGTCGAGGAGGATGCCGGAGGGGTGTTCCGCGCGGCGATCGCGGCGGGCGTGCTGTCGGCCGAGCCGGGCGCCCGCAATTGGGCCGGCCACTATTTCTACATGTTCCATGACAGGGACGGCGCGGCCTGGTTCAAGCACCGGCTGAGCCGGGCCCATGTCACCATGACCGCGAAGCGGTCGGGAAACACGGCATGAGCGAGGTCCGCCTGCTGGCGTCCGCGCTTCTGCTCTCCGGCGGTGTGGCGGCGGCAGTGGCCGCGGCGACGCTGCGGTACGGCGTCGAGCCGCCGCCGCGCATCGCCGGGGTCCGCCTCGCCGAAATCACGGCTGCGTATACGACGCGCGCGGCAAGCGAAGGCCGGACGTCCGAGGATGTCCGTGCCTGGGGCGCGGCGCTGGAAGCCGCACTCGATCATGTGGCCGCGCATCATGGCACGGTGCTGCTGCCGGCCCGGGCGGTCGCCGCCGGCGCGCCGGACCTGACGCGGCAGGTCGAGGCGGCGCTCGCCCAATTCCTCGCGCGGAGAACGGGCGGGAGCGCTGGGTCGACCCCGGGAGACGGGCGGTGACGGCGCAGCGCCCGGTATTCCATCTGCGGACCGCCGGCCCGCGCCGTCGCCATATCGGCCTGGCGGTCATGATCGCGCTCGCTCTTCTCTGGCTCGGCGCGGCCTCGCGCGTCCATGTCAATGCGAGCTGGTCCGACGGGGCCTGGGGTTACGCCGCGTTCCCGCTGTTCGGCGAGGAGCCGAAGATCGGCGACCGGGTGCTGTTCGAGCCCCCGGACTCGGTGGGCTCTCCGGTGCCGTATCTGAAGACGGTGCGCGGCGTGCCGGGCATGCGTGTCTCGGTCGGAAGGGACAGAACGGTCTTTCTAAACGACCAGCCGATCGGTCGCGCCAAGGCGCACGCGCTCGACGGGCGGCCCCTCGCGGCAATCGCGCCGGGCGTCATCCCGCCGGGAAATTTCTTCCTGCACGCCGATCACCGGGACAGCCACGACAGCCGCTATGCCGAGATCGGCCTCGTGCCGCGCGGGCGCATCCTCGGGCGCGCCATCGCCCTGCCGGATATCCCCTGGCTCGGACTGAAGGGGCCGCTGGTCGGGCCGGAGGATGCCGGCGCCCCAGACCGCTCTGCCACGATCCTGCCGCATGCGCAGGAAGGATCGCCCCGGGAAGAAGACGACGCGCTGTCCGGTCCGGCGAAGAGGGCAAAGCCGTGACCGGGACGGGCACCTGCGCGGCCTTCCGGCCGTTTATCGCGGCGGCCTTCGGCGTCGCGCTGGCGCTCGCCGCGCCGGCGGTGGCCACGGCGAAGGACCTGGGCGTGCGCGGCGCGACCTGGCCGGTCGCCGAGCCCGACCTGCTGGCGCAGATCGAGGCGCGGCTCAGGGAAATGGAACGCTCGGGCGAGCTGGCGCGGCTGGAGGACGAGGCCCGTGCCAATGCCCGACGGAAGCTGGAGGAACCCGATCCGGTTTTCGGCATCGCGCCGGCCAGGGAGGAACGCTCGCGCCTATTCGATCCCGCCATCACGGTCGCGCGGGACATCCGCACCCCGGATGGCACGCTCATCGCCGCCGCCGGTATGCAGGTGAATCCGCTGGAGCGGATCGCGCTCGCGCGCGACCTGCTGTTCGTTGACGGCAGGCGCGAGGCCGAGATCGCCTGGGCGCTGGCGCATGACCGGCCCGCGAAGATCGTTCTGCTCGCCGGCCGGCCGCTGGAGCTGATGCGCCGCCACCGCCGGCCCTTCTTCTTCGACCAGGGCGGGCGCCTCGCCGCGCGCTTCGGCCTCCGGTTCACGCCGAGCCTGGTCGAACAGGCGGGATCGCAACTGCGCATTACCGAAGTCCCGGTCGAGAGCCTGCCCCCCGGTTCCGGGGACGGGGACGGCACCGAAGCGAAGGAGTGAACGATGCTGAATATGAACAGGGCAACTCTGGTGGGTCATGCCGGCCGCGACCCCGAATTCCGCGACCTGAAGAACGGCGAGAAGGCCGCGACCTTCTCGCTGGCCACCACGGAGAAATGGAAGGACCGCGAGGGCAACCCCGCCGAGGCCACTGAATGGCACCGGATTGTGGTGTACGGCCCCACGGTCGCGGCGGTGGAAAAGATGCTGCGCAAGGGCGACCGGGTGATGGTCGAGGGCAGGATCGCGACGCGCGAATACCGCGACCGGGAGGACGTGGCCCGGTCGGTCACCGAAATCGTGGTCGCCGGCCGGCAGGGCATGGTCAACATCCTGTCCGAGCGCCGCACGCCGGAAGAAACGCCGGATGCCGGTGACGGCCCTGCACAGGCAGAAGTGGAATGATCCACCGCCTGCTCCCCTTGGCGGCGCTGGTCCTCGCGGCCGTGGCGTGGTCCGCGCCGGCCTCGGCGCAGTCCTGCACCGGGCGGTTCGTCAACCCGATCTCGGACGTGTGCTGGGAGTGCATCTTTCCGATCTCGATCGGGCCGATCTCCATCGGCAGCGTCTCGGGCGTGCTGGACACGCCGAACCCGTCATCGCCGATCTGCCTCTGCGGCTCGCCGATCCCGCGCATCGGCCTCTCGCTTGGCGTGTGGGAGCCGGCCAGGCTGGTCGACGCGACCCGGGCGCCCTGGTGCTTCCCCAATCTCGGCGGCCTCACCATAAACCCCGGCCTGCCGGCCGGGCGCGGCCGCACCGGGTCTTCTGGCGGCGACGGCGCCAAGGGTTCGGTCTGGCACGCGCACTACTACATGTACCCGCTGCTCTCCTGGATCGGCGTGCTGCTCGACCTCGGCTGCCTGGAGGGCGGCGGGCTCGATATCGCCTGGGCGTCCGAGCTCGATCCGGCCTGGCTCGACGATGAGCTCACCTTCCTGCTCAACCCCGAGGCGGCGCTGTTCGCCAACCTGCCGGCCCAGGCGGCCTGCGCCGCCGACTGCGCCGCATCGTCGGTCGGCCTGCCGCTCGATCCGCTCTTCTGGTGCGCCGGCTGCCAGGGCGGGATGTATCCGCTGACCGGCAATGTCGCGGCCCATGTGGGCGGGGTGCAGGCCTCGCTGCTCGCGTCCCAGCGCCTGCTCTACCGGCTGCACCGCGCCGGCCTCGCCTGGGGCACCTTCGGTTCGGGCGCGCTCTGCGGGCGCTACCCGATGCCCATCATGAAGAAATCGCAGTACCGCTGGCAGATGACCCAGCCGGTCCCGGCCGTCGATCCGTTCACCGGCTGCAACCCGACCGGGCGCTCCTCGGTGCTCTGGGAAACGCTGCGCGAACTGCCGGTCGCGGGCGAGAATTTCGGGTTCCTTCTATGGCGCAAACGAAATTGCTGCCTGTTATGAACCCGTTGAAATACAACGAGAATTTGCACGCAAGGATGCCCCGATGATGCGGTTTCGGCAAGGTTTCATTCCGGTATTCCTGACCGCCTCTCTGCTGGCGGCGGGCTGGTCCGGAACGCTGCGGGCGGAGGAGATGCCGCGCGCCGCGGATCCCGATCCCGACGTGGCCCGGCTGGTCGAGGAGGTGCTTCGCAAGGCGGGCGCCAATGACGGCGACTCGCTCGGCGAGTGGAGCCGCTCGATCCTCGACCGCGCGCTCGAACGCGCCGGAGAGACCGCACGGCAGACGGTTCCCGGATCGGGGTCCGGGACAGGCCCGGGGTCGACTGCGCCTCTTCCGGCCGAACGCCATGCGGTGAGCCTTGCCGGGAATGCGGGCGGTCGCACCGGCACGGCCGAAATCCTGATCTTCACCAGCCTCTCGGTGCCTGCCGCGAGCTGGCGCCAATGGGCACGGGACGCGGCCCGGACCGGCGCTCCGCTGGTGCTGCGCGGCGTCGGCGAAGGGGGACTTCCCGATACGGCAAAGCGGATTGGCGAGCGGCTCGGCGGTGCGGAGGCCGGGGTCGCCATCGACCCGCGCCTCTTCCGCCTGTTTGGCGTCACGCGCGTGCCGACGGTGGTCGTCGCGCCCGGTGGCGTGCCGCCCTGCCGGAGCCGGGGCTGCGCGGACGATCCCGCGCCCCCGCATGACCGCATCGTCGGAAACATCGGCCTCGCTGCGGCGCTCGAAGCCGTGGCCGGCGAGGGGGATGTGGGACGCGCGGCCGCCCGCCGTCATCTCGAACGTCTGAGAGGGGAAGGACAGCCATGACCGAACGAACCGAAT
>MKWU01006986.1_pt1 | contig 11075 bp, 13 predicted proteins | sample 809101 | NCBI WGS metagenome assembly MKWU01 (sample SAMN05860141, study PRJNA318959) | sponge metagenome | host: Aplysina aerophoba | place: Slovenia: Piran, Adriatic Sea, Gulf of Piran | collected 2013-05-07
GCCATCAATGCCGCTTGCACGGCGATGCGGACGGGCCCACGCTAGAGCGGTTGACCGAGCCGAGCGCCCTCCAGCAGCGGGCGCTTGAACTGGTCAGAACGTTCCCAGTGGACTGCAACTCCAAATCCAGCTAAGCGAAGATAGAACAAGGACTTATCGCGAATCTTGCCCCGGAACTTCAGTTTAGGACACCTTCAACTGCGTCCCCGTCGCGAAGCCCCTCAGAAAGGAGCCAAAACAAGCCCATCCAGCTACTCACTGCGGCACCTCGGGTTTCTTCGATCGAACGCGGAACATCGTTTCGGAACCAGACTCTGTTCAGGTCTTACAGAATCTCTCCCTTGCTCGTCAGCCCACACCACCTGAAGCTTCGCCATGTGCTGAGCGTCCCAAGGCCAACAGTTGGCGCACGAGTTTCCGACCCTCATTAGTTATTCCTGGGGCGGCAAGCAGATGTTGGGCTCTCTCGACTTCGTCGCTGATGGCACGCACACGTGCTTCGCCGAATCTGCGGTCCAGTCCGCTTGGCGACTTCTGCACTACAAGGCGCCAGAGTCTAAGCACAATCACGAACACATAAAGAGCGTGGAGCACACCCTGCACATTTCGTTCACCGTTCCGCCACGGTGAGAATGCGACAGCTCCGGGAACGTTCGACTCGACGAACTGAATCCGGCGTTCGAGCAGGGACAGTTGCAGGTGCATCGTTTCGTGGACGAGCGCTTCCACCACACGCTCGATCCTCGCTTGACTCCCTTGGTCTGGTACGGAAAGGAACACGGAAAAAGGTAAGTCAGGAGTACTGAAGCTGCAATCTACGTCGTGGGACGGCGCCTTGAGCAGATGGATGCAGCGCACCAAGTGTTCGATGGAGGAGGACAGTTCCGGCCAAACAGCATGAGTAAAGTGCCATGCCTGTCTCAGGATGTCAACTTCCTCCGAAACCGTGGACTCATCGACCCTTTGAAGCGAAAGACCCATAGCGTCAAGCTCGCTGCCAGCTCGAATGGAGAGACACTCAACTAGAACAAGACCACCCTTCATTCGAGCTGGCGGATCAACGTTGCCTATGATCCTTCTTGTCTCTCTAGCGTCTCGTGCGATCATGCGTGCCGTGCTGTAGGACTGAAAGTCGAGACCGAGGGGCATCAGGATGTCATCCACACCAATCTGGCGTAGTGCTATAGGCAGAGCCTCGGTCCAGTGCACAGGACGCAGCAGGACGTCTTCCAAGGTTCGGACAGTGCTCATAGCACGCTTCTAACTGGCGGCCGCATGAAACGAATAGACGATGGAAAATCGCTCACCACGAACGACTTCGCTGACTGCGTGATGAGAGCGGCGAGATATCTCGAAGATCAGGGCCTGTCTCGATACAGGTGCGAGGACCACCCGCACGTCTTTGGGTTCGGCTCCACCGAAGAGCATCAAGTGGCCTCCGTCACCGGCTGTCCAACCCCGATTCAACTGCACAATCAATCGATGAGTCTCGCCATCCTCAAGGTAGTCATCGTGGATCCGAATCCTCTGCCCCTTCGTGAGTCGATGAGCTGTAATGTCGACTCTTGGTCGAAGTCGCCTCTTGAACAGTTTCGAAATCAAATCACGCATCGCCGCGGTAGTGTTATCGGCAGTCAGCTGCGCGATGCATGAGGGCAACTCGACGTCGCGCATGTCGAACTCGTGTTGAGAATAGAACGATTCCTCCGTGAGACTCCACGGAGCTACACGTTCAAACCATGACAAGGTCGCCTGCTCGACTTCGGCGCACAACGCTTCCGGCAAGACAGAAAACGGGAACGGGTCCATCTCAAGGTGGGCACTAGATAAGTCGAGAAAAAGTCGCATCAGGCTGGGAGGTGAGCGTTCAAGTATCGTCGAACGTGTGCAATCAGGAACAGGTGATCGGCACAGTAGACGGAAGGGTTATCAAAACCCCGTTCGTCACTCCAACGATAGAGTGGCATCCCACCGCCACATACTGATAGTTCAGGGCAACGCCGACACTGGCTATTGGTAGGATGCTGCATCTCGACATACTCTCGAAAGGCCGCTGTCCGCACGATATCCTGCAAGAGATGCGAATGGATTGACCACGGCTCGTTGAACCGATCTCCACCGTCGAACGTACTCTTGAGCGTGTCGTTCTTCGTGACCGTCCCATCGGTATCGATGATGAGGATCGCGTTCAAGTCTTGCCCCATCCCCTCCTTTGATGCTGAACCTCCAAGCAACAGCTTGACCAAGTCGTCAATCACACGGATCGGAACCGGATCGGGATCACTCATGTAGACATCGAAGAGGCCTGCTAGCCAGTCTCCCGCTTCGTGCGAATCGAATCCCGTCTTGCCTGTCGGCAGACGCGAGTGGTTCCCGTCGGGCAGAAGAAAGCTCATCCCGGGTACACCAAGCCCTCGTAGAAACCAGTAGACCTCGCTGGGATCCGTGGACGGTTCGACGACGCTCAGAGTGCCCGAAAACAGTCGCTCGGCGGCGGGGTGGCGTTGCAGGCAATCGATGCCGCGGAGTGTGTCCTCAAAGGTTCCGCCTTGATCGAACCTGACGCGGCGAGCATCGTTGATCTCCTTCGGTCCGTCGAGGCTAACAGACACCGTTGTCCCGGTGTCCTCAAACAGATCGAGCAGCGGATCGGTGAGGAGCGTCCCGTTCGTCTGCACCGACAGTGTGCATTCCGCGGGGAGACGGCCCCGGAGGCCGGTCAATAGCCGCGCAAGCAGTGCTTCTCCAAGCAGCAGTGGCTCACCACCATGGAGCACGACGGCGAAGTCGCGATCTTGTGCTCGCCGCAATTCATCGAGACGATTGGTTACTGCGTCGACTGTCGCCTCCGACATGGCCGACGGCTGACGTTGCCAACCTCGATCACCGAGTTGGTAGACGTAACAATAGCTGCACGCGATGTTGCAGCGGCTGGCGACCTTCAGTAGAACGGTATCGATTGGGACGGGCGTGTCGCTCCGAAACTGTGGCCTGGTCACCGGTTGTGTCGGTTGTGCACCCGGTCGTACCGTGTCGCGGAGGATGATTCTGCCGTCGTTTCCATGCGTACCTCCTCAACTAGTCGACGAAGTGCTGGACTCAACTTGGCGCCCGCCGGGATATCCAAGCGCCCGCTAAAGACGGCATTCTCCGAAGACTCAGAGGTGATCCACGGTTCCTGGTTCTTCATAGCTTCCCTCCCTTGCTTCTGGTCTCTTGTGTGGACCCGCTCCTATCTTACCACCGATCTGATCGATGATCCATCATCATTGTCCGTAAGTCACTGAAAACAAGGGGTTACTATTTCGCCTTTGATGAATAAGTTATTTATAATCAATGACTTCTATGATATATCGTCCGTGTTTTCGTCAACGGCACTCAAATAGTCGCGTGCCATCGCGCTGTAAGGGGCGTCGCGTCGTGCGAACGAGTCTACTTTGAGCCTCGCTTTGCGGCGTAGGGCCGCACATGTGCCAGAGTGCCGCACGACCTCATACAGAATCTCCAACAGGTTGAGTACGCACTGCCGCTCCTCCTGCAATCCTGGCCGATTCAACCCAAGCACGGCGACCGTCACTCGCCCGCGTTCCGTGTCGGCCTCACAAGCAGAACCATTGAATGTTAGGTGCTCGCTCAAATCCGTCTCGGTGTAAGGATTAAGGAGGAGCGGAGACTCCCTGTCGAGGGGGTCCAGGTGATTCCGAGCTCGCTGTCCGGGGTCTTCGAGCGGGAAGTAATCGGATTTCCTCCCGTTGCACGTTTCGCAGGCAAGCACAAGATTGTCCCACCGGTACGCTAGCCAATAGTAGCCAGGATAGAGCCTATTGCTCTGCTTGTCCTGACGAACAGCACCGTTCGGGCGGAAGTGGTCAATCCGACCTGCAGAGGTTGGGGAAGGCTTCGACTCACAGTGAGCAGAACAGGCATAGCTGTTGCCGTGGGGGTCGCGGCGGTAGCTGGAGCGGCGGATGAACACTAGTCGCAGGCTAGCAGTCGGGGACTCGGGAAGTCCAGCGAAAACCGGGCTGATAACTCACTTTCGGGCACTACATATTCGACCACTACGAATTCTGGAATAGGCGCCATCATGGCCCTCAGGCAAGCCCAGAGACAGCTCCTGGAGCAGGCAGCGGCGCTCTGGCGGTCCTGCCGGGAGTGCGCTGTGGCAAGCGCTGGCGGGGCTGGCGGGAGGGCGGCTGGAGACGGCGCTCGCAGTCCGGCGCGGGCCGCCTGCCGAGGGCCGCGGCTGAGGCCGCCGGGAGCTTCCGCCGGGAGCCACGGCCGGGGCCGGGAAATTCGGCCGCAGACGCTCCCTGAGGCTGTAAGATCCTGTTTAGCAGTAGGTTACGACCCACCTGCCAACGGTCAAGCGGTGGGATCTGGAATGCTTCGATGCGCCTCTAATGGCTTTGCGCAGCAGCCCCGGCGAGCCCGTCGTCAGCCAATCATGGCGACCAGCCGGACACCCACCGGAACTCCAGAATCGAGTGTGATTAGGGACCCCGGCGAACCAAGCATCCCGTGATTGCCTGTCGAGTGCATTGCTCTGTGCTGCCCCAGTTGGGTCTCAACCAGCCGGGAATTCAAGTCCGCCTAGGGCGCCCAATCGGCACGAGAATGTTAAACATGGGTTAGGATGGCAAGCTTGCCGAGGCAAAGTCAAGTGCTCAGCAGATATTGCCTGGCTTGCCCAGCGAACCCTGCCCGACGCCAGCCACCCGTTCCAGCGACGCCGACCGGGTGCTCCTCCGGCTGCCCCGCAACTCCTTGCCTCAGCCTTGAGCTTGCAGACGAAATCCGCTGCGCCACTCTCGGGGTTCTGCGGCAGAGCCTAACTGTAGCGCCCCGGAACCTGAATGCTTACTGGTGAAGTGCTAGTTAATCTGGATCTCCCGCTGGTTGCGGTCCTTGCCATGCCGACATCTGCGTGCGTATCACGGCAAGGTCGGGAATGCATTGGTTGAGGCATTGACCGCACAGGGAACTCCACTCGAACTCCGCGATGTTGAGCCAGCTGCCATGCTTGGGAGTGTAGTGGGTTTATCGGCGTTTGGCACACGTGGACACCTGATAGGCCCTAGCGAAACGTGGATTTGTGGACAGTCGCTTCCTCTCGCTTGTCTCATTCACCGAGCCACGAAAGAGAGTTGGTACAGGAATGTGCCGAAACGCAGGTGCCGTAAGCTTACGCCGAAATCAAAGCGTGTGCTTGCCGGATCATTGGCCTAGCGAGTTCGATGTCGGCGGTACTCCAAATCGGAATGTTGACGCCCCCTTCGTACTGTGCGTATATGAAAAACTTGCGCTGTGAAGTGTCCTTGGCGATTCCCTCTGGATCATCGGCTTCATTGAAGTCGAGTTCGAGGAGCAAGATGATGCGGTTCTTGCGGGGCAGGACCTCAAGGAAGAACTCCGGGCCGTGATAGCTGACAGAGTGAGGTTCTGCGATCTCGATGATGTCGTTGTCGATCCCCAAGACCATCGTGCGCAGCTGTTCGAATAACGCACGGGCCGTATCCGTCATCTGGACCTTGCCAATATCTCGACGCTTAGCACGCGCTCTCATGTCCTTTAGTTCGGCGGCTTGCACTAATGCAGAATCGACATCGAGGCGCGGCCAGATTGAGACCGCCCGCATTGCCAGTAGTTCTCCACGGGCTTTCATCTGCAATGCGGTCCACTGCTCTTGCTCGCGGATGTACTTGTTGAGCCGGACCGAACTTTCCTCGAATCCCCCGCTGATTGTCTTTTTCTCGGCGAACGAACGGTCCGAGTACTTGCTGTTGTAGCCGGTCAGTGTTAGGTTGCCGAGGCGATGGAGCCACTGCCGCTGAATCTCGGCCCAGTCCTCACCAAGCATCTCACACCAGTCCACCGAGAGTTTTTCGTTCTGCGGCATGATGTGCTCAATAGAGTATTTGCTGGTGTCTGTGCATTCGTTACTTCCGTGATTCTCTAGGCGTTCGAGCAGTTCGAAGCACACTCGCTTCCCATATATATCGCGCTCCACGAGCGCCTGATAAAAGTCAGCATCTGTCGGGAACCGGTACGTGCCTCGCTGCCTAGCGAGCCCGACCTTCAAGGAATCAAGCGCGGAATCGGAATCTCCGTGTATCTGGTAGGCCAGATTCGCGAAGATCTGCCAATACCCGCGGGTCTGTTCACCGCAGATCGAGCGCCTGAACACATAGCTCTCGATGAGCTCTATGGCGTCCACAAAGGCTGTCAGATCTAGCGTTCCCGATACGCAGTGACATGCAAAAAGCCGCATGATAAGAATGGCAGGAACATCCACCAAGCGGCGTAAACGTGCGAGGGGCTCCCGCAAAGGCTTCGCCGCGGTAGCTCCGAGGCTGAAGGCAGCGTGGTAACGGCCGAAGCGAAGGAGATCCTCAAGCAGATCTTCCAACCGCTCGCGGTCAGTTCCGATCGATCCGAACTCGCGACGGAACGCGAAGTAGATCTCATCGGCCTTCTGCTGTTTTGTCGCATGCGTCCGTAGCGCGATGTAGTCCCTAACGAAGGCATCGAAGGTCCTCTCAGAACCCCGGAATAGACCCTCGATCTTGCTCCAGTACGTTTCATACAGGCGTGTCTGCTCATCCTCAGAAAGGCGCATCAGGATGTAGTTGCGGATTAGGTCCGACTGGCTCAGATCCATGCCGGTAGAATTGAGGCTCTCAAAGATCAGCTGGGGGTCATCCTTGCCAAGAATAAGAGTGACGTCTACGACCACCAGACGATTGACGCCACGGTAAACCAATTCCGGGTCAACTTTGGTGAGTTGACCATAGAACCACTCATAGTTGTCTTGAATTCGCTCCGAGGGAGCCTGAGGGGAATCAGCACGCTCGAGGATCGCATGTAGAGTCGCCTGATCGTGACGACGCAACACCAGCTTTGGCTGGCGGGGGCCTACTTCCTGGACGTTCTTCAGGAAGTAGGCCTCAACACGCTTAGCAGTCGGACCGTCCTGCGTTCCGGACCACCCAGTCTCAATGATGTGATCTCGAAGGGCCGCCAAGAGAAGCGTCAGCGTCGTAATTCGTTGCTGACCATCAATCAAGAGCCAACGAGTGAAGGCTGCTGACATGTCTCCTGTCGCGATGTGCACGACGGACCCTAGGAAGTGCTTTCGGTCGGTTGTCTCGGACGCGATTTGGAGAATGTCCTGCCACAACTGTTCGCACTCCGCCTCCGTCCAACTGTAGTCTCGCTGAAAGACAGGGATGACGAACTGGGTAGTCCCATTGATGACCTTAGTGAATGGACAATCGACTGCGTGCATAGGAGTTTCTGTTTCCTTGCAGGTAAGGAAATTGTGACCTGAGGAACACAACTGGCCTAACTGCGTGAGATTTGCCCAGAAGTTGGTGACACTGGATTCAGGCGGGGGGGCGAACTTCCTGAATTCCGTTTCTGAATTGTACTCCATCGATCACCTGCGCCAGCCCCTTGGGACCGTTCAGCCGACGCCACTTTTTCTGAGCAGATAGCATCAACTGAAGAACGCTTGCGAGCGCTGTCTTGCAACTCAGGCACCTGCACGCGTTGACCGCCCCTAGGCGCACCGTCGCGGATAAGCTCTCGGTCAGCTTCGTCATCCGAAAGCGCCTCCAATGCTTGGCCGGATATTCTTAAGACGCTACAAGATCGTCCCGGTCCTTGGCGAGGCACTCCACCTCCTTCTCATATTGAGCCTCGTGGGCCACTACGAAATACCGCAAGGCCCGGACCGCCTCCTCCTAGGTCTCCCCATCCAGATCTGCTGTACGTTGCGCTTAGCCCGCCCCTGGATCCCTTAGGGCAACCGGTCGAGCACGTTGCGTTTCTTATGCACTGAGCAGGACTGGGTGCAAACTCTCAGACACTCATAGCGTCTTGCGGAGGGCTCCGAGTTGCGCGACGAGCTTGCGGCGCAGGGCGAGCAAGTCATTGCGCATCGCGAGGTTAGAATTGTGATGCGGAGTCGTGACGAGGCTGTCAAAGAGGCCGAAACGGGTCAGCATGCCAGCATCGAAACGGTCATCCTCAGCTAGAAGTCCGAGAGCCCGGCGAAGCGTCGGTCGCAAACGCAGGCGGTTGACGGGCACGGTTTCCAGGCCGCCTCGAAAGGGCCTTGCTAGAGGCACCGGTGGTAGCGCCCTGTGGCGCGAAGATAGCGTGCGTGACGCCTTGCTTTCGTAGCCACTTGCGCAATGCGCGGCGGCCCGGCTTGTCGTCCTTGAAGTGATACTGCAGGCTGCCGGGGAGGATGTAGGCGTCGAGCCCGGACTTGCCGACATCGATACCGGCGACTACGACGGGGGTGGGTGGTGTCATTCCTGCGTTCATGTCCCTTTGCGATTCGGGGCTGCACCCACGCTTCCGTTGAGGTCGCGCAGGAATTGATCCCCCCACTGGGGAGGGGATGAATCTACTGCCCGCTGCAGCGGTGGCTTGTGCCACCTGCGGCAGGCGAACGAGACATACCCAAGTCCTAGCCGGGGCTCCAGCCTCCGGCACCCTTCCAAGATTAGAGGCCTAAGTTCTCTCTAGGACAACCATTTCAAGTGCGAGGACTTACGTAGGATCAACTCGACCAAGCCTGTGCGGATCTTGAAGACCCGCCCAAGATCGAAGGAACCGTCGACCAGCATGGTGTTCCACTGCGCTGGCGAGCGATGCTTCGCGGGAAGCCGGACTCGAAACGCAAGACCACCTAGCAAACTCCGTACGAGTGGTTGGACCTCAGATCCGGCCGGCGGCATAGGCAGTGCCCAGAGTCCTCAGCTTATGTTCAGTCGGATAAGAAGTGCCTCTGTGAGCCGAGTTCCAAATCTGACTGCAACCGACTCCTTGCACCTGAAGTTCGCATCTGAAGTTGAGTCCGCCATGCCACCAGCAAGAGACAACCGTTCGAGGGGGTGCTGCTGGTACAGCCATCTACACTGGCTCTAGCGAGTCGCCCCCCAGCCAGCCCTCCCTTAGGCTGCCTGACTACTCCGCCTTCTCCGCCTGCCCGAGCACTCCGCGAGCACGTTTTGCGAAGTGAGTCATTCAGTTTCCTCAGAACGGAATGTCATCGTCGTCAGATTCCTCTTCGACAATGCGCTCCACTGCATCTAGTCGAGAGTGCAGGTTGGCCAAAATAATGCGCACCTTCTCTTCTGGAGATGACTTTAACACATGAAGAAATCCTCGCAGAATGTCAACGGAGAATCCGCTTTTGTGGTAGCGATATGACCCCCTGATTAGACAACGGATAACGGCGGAACAGTCTGGGAGGTTATCTTCCAACATGACATTACGATATACATTCTCAAGCTTGGCTTGAATCGCACGACCATCGGATACATATTTGGCAGAATGTTCAATCTTTGCCACATGCTTACTGAGAGCTTCAGAAAACGCTTGATATCTTTTGCGCTCATCGAAAGTAAACTCAATCTCTTGGAATTGGTCACTCTTGACTTTAGTTGCGACTTCTTCAAATGTATTGATTCTCTCTACAGCTGTGTACTTGCACATTTGCGTCAATATTGGGAGGTATTTAAAAGATTCAATACTGTTTTCGATAATTAGCTTTTCGAAAAGTTTACCCACGAAATAAACTTCCGTTCGAAAATCATAGATATTATCACGAAAATCTTGAGGAACAGTACACCAGTAGTTAAGACTAATACTCTTGTCAAAATCTTCGGGATTTTCAACCACCTTTCCGAATCCTAGATCGATGATCTTGAGTTCCCCTTCGTCCCCTACCATCAGATTTGTTGGTCGAATGTCCCGATGAAGAACGTTTCGATATTCTAGATATTGAAAGCCTTCAATTGCTTGCAAGAATAACTCGTTAATCCTTTCAGGATTATTGGAAATGTAGTCATCTATCTCTGTTCCGTCCACAAACTCCATCAAAATATATCCTGCTTCGTCTCTAGGGTAAAGATAATAGTTAAAGACACGTACAATATTTGGATGATTGAGCTGGTATAGAATCTTTACTTCTCGCTTGAAGTTTTGAAATAATGTATGTTTGTCGCTATCCCGATTTGGATGAAATTTCTTACACACAAAGCGCTCGTCGATGATGTCATCATAGAGCAGCACAGTCTTCCCGCAGGCACCTGATCCAAGTTCTTCGATGAACTCGTAATCGCGTGATCTTACGAACTTGACTAAGCCGGTCATGAGATATGCCCAAGAACTGGTGCCGCTGGATTCAGGCGGCGCACTGAACCTATTGTAGACCGTTCCTAGATTGTACTCCTTCGGTCACCCGCGATAGGTACTCCGATCCGTTCAGTCGGCAACACTTCTACTGGGCCGATAAGATCAGCTACAGCATTATCGCGAACGCAGTCTTGCGGCTCGAGCACCCGCGTATGCAAGATTCACGTTGCAGAATCTCCCATTCCGGTTGGCGAACTTCTCTGTTCGCTTGCGGGGTCTGCCGTACGCCGACGGCAGTGGATGGCTACCGCGTCAGGATTCCGTTGCTGAGCCGTGGGTTTGGGAGCATTTCGGATCGCTGAGTGAGTTGGAGTGCTGGTCGGTATCTTGAGCCCACGCCCGGATTTGGCGCCACAGTGCGGTATCTCGGTTGTTGCGCTGTAACGGGCGCGAGTCGGTGACTCCGAGTTGCTCCAACTCGGCGAACGCCTGGGGCAGTTTTTCGAGGGTGCCGCAGACGACATGCACGTAGTCTGGATGCTTGAGGTTGGCAACTAAGGCGGCTTGGGCCGGCTGGTCTTCCAGGTCGCGCCCCAAGTGAGCGCGTCCCAGACGGCGGCGCAGGCCCTGCTTGGAGTGTGCAAAGAAGTGCTCGATGACGTTGTTCGTACGCGCCACAAAGGCTTGCGCCCGGCCCGCGCTATCGCGCACGACCGGGTGCCCGCACAGCTGTTCGGCGTAGCGTTCCAAGTAGCTCAGCACGACGGCTTGCGGCTGGTCGGCGAGCAGCAGCCCCTGCGAGGCCTGCTCGCGCAGCTGTTGGTGGTAACGCTGCAGGTCGGCGGCAATCGCTTGCAGGCGCTGGGCGGCGGCCTGCGTTGAGAGGCCGGCAGTGGGGCCCGGGCGCTGTCCGCGCGGCAGTT
>MKWU01006989.1_pt1 | contig 11068 bp, 7 predicted proteins | sample 809101 | NCBI WGS metagenome assembly MKWU01 (sample SAMN05860141, study PRJNA318959) | sponge metagenome | host: Aplysina aerophoba | place: Slovenia: Piran, Adriatic Sea, Gulf of Piran | collected 2013-05-07
AGGGAGTAGTATGTCCCGAGAGCCACTCTGATGGTGCAATCGGTCCTCGGTTACGCTCAAACGACGATCTCTGGGAGGCCACAAGCGCATCAGTTAAGCCGAATCGGGACCGCGGACCGACCCGCGACATCTCGAACTCCAAAATCGCCAACTTTCCTCCCCTATTCGACTGTCCTTGTGACCTAGTCGACCGCCGAGTCGCTTAATCTGGGAAATAATTCGGTCGCTCTGTACGCCAGCGTTCGTAAAACGGTGCTATAGTTCGCCAACGCGACATAATGTTCGCGAACCCTGTTTGCGGGCCGCGAATTCGTCCAACAGGGCCGCGTCAGTTTCACGATTCCGCGAATTATCCGGTCCCGCCTCGTTTACGCGAGTCCGTTTTGCCCACCATGTGGGTGCGGACTTGGCGCATTGACACGCACGGGCCAGGTGACAGTGGCTTCGCCCGGCCTGTGGGTGGCATTGCAGGGGCTCAAGTAGGATACCCGTCGGGTGTGCTGGCGGCACCGGGCGCCCTATAGGGGCGCTACAGGTCAGAAAACCTCGTAGGCACGGCTCCTTGGACGCGCTTCCCAGTCGGCGAAGCGACGGGCGGCGGTTGCTCGTCGGCAGAGGATATCGAAACAGTCCCGGGCAGCAGCCTTAGGCGGACCTCCTCCGATCACCGGCACCGAAGGAGGCCGCTTGCACGGACGGGGTCATTCGTTGCACGAAAACCAGCTCAGTGACGCTCGCGCGTATGGCGGCCGGATGGTTTGTTTCGCGAGTACGGCAAATCGCGAATTTTCCCAAACTGTTTGGTCTACCCTGCCGCTTGACGTGCGCCATTCGAGCGTTAGAGTATTTGTTGAGGGCGCGGGGAGCTCTGCGACACAGTGTCTGCTTTTCAATTTGGGCTGGAACGCGGGATTATGGTGGCGCTCAGGTCGCCGGCGCGCGGGCCTTACGGGCGGTTACCGCTGCTTGCCGATGGTACACGAGACGATGAGACAGAACGGGAAGTCACCTCTTATTTCTCAGTTGACGACCAGGGGAACCCTGGCCGAGGGCTATCGCGAATTGATGAGGCGTCCCATGGTGGTCGGGATCCTGGCCGCGAGCGTGGTGGTCGCGTGTGCGGTAGCGTTGGTCGGGCCGATCGGCTTCTACCATCGCGAGAACCCGTTGCAGCGCATGGCGCAGGCACTTTTTTACACGGTCCTGTGCTGGCCGGTCTTCTACGGTCAGATCGTGATTGTGTACTACTTCCTGCGTCTGCGCAGACCATTAGAGATTCTGGGCGTTCTGGTTGGCTCGATGGTGCTGGCGTCGTTTCAGGGCAGCGCCGTGGTCCACACGGTGGAGAGTCTTACTTACACCGGCTACGAGGCGCAGTCGGGGTTCGTTCGTGTGTTTCTGTTGTTCTCCGTTGTCTCCGTGTCCAATTCAATACTGTATTTCTACCTGGTATGGCAGCGCGTGAGCGCCCGCACCGCGGCCGCGGCCCGGCCCGACAGCGGCGGGCGGGGGGCCGGAGAGGGGCGCCCGCGGCCCGGCCCTTGCGACACCGCCCCCCGGTCTCCCCCCGGGGCCCGGCCGGACAGCGGCGGGCGGGCGACCGAAGAGGCTCGCTCGGGCCATGACCTTGCAGACACCGCAGCCGAGTCTCCCGGCGGGGATTCAACGGGGCGCCCGTTTGCCGATTCCAACGGCACTTCCCGTGCTGTTCTGGTCACGGGGGACTCCGGCCACGTGCACGGCCGGGCTGTGCGGCCGGCCGCGGAACCGGTGGGCGCCGCAACGGGTGGGGAGCACGTCGCACCCGGCCCGCGGCAAGTCGTTCCGTACCGGCCAGACAGCAGCAAGCCGCTGCAAGTTTTCAAGCTGCTGCCCGACGGGTTGGGCACCGACCTGGTCTTTATCAAGAGTGAGGATCACTACCTCGAAGTCCACACCACCGCCGGTTCAAGCCTGATAAAGATGCGCTTCTCGGATGCGATCGCCGAACTCGGCGACCGCGGACTCAAGGTGCATCGCAGCTACTGGGTCGCCACCAGTCATGTCACCAGGTCGGTGCGGGCCGGCAAGCGCACGGTGCTGCGCCTTACCGGAGACCACAGGGTGCCGGTAAGCGTGACTCATCTGCGCGCCGTACGCGCCGTCCTTGCCCGCTGAGCATCGACGAAGTAACCGGCTACTTCGTGAAACGCACGAATCGAACGCGAATTCGCCAGCGACTCGGCAACGAGAAACTGCAATCCTACTTGACGTATGCGATACCGTTTCATGACAATCGCGGAGTGCCGGACATGGTGCAAAGCAGGCGACAGAAAGCGCAGATGTCTCCGCTCCGGGTGATGCTTGCGCGAGGGTCCATGGAGCATGCGTATTTCGAATTTCTGAGTTCGCACGTGATTCTCACGGTGCTGACTTCCAGCGTCGTGACTGCATGCATGTTCGCTCTCGTCGGCCCGATAGGATTCTACCGTATCGCGAGTCCGATGCAGCGCGTTGTGTATTCTGCCCTCTACACGCTGGTGTCCCTGCCGCTCGCCTACGGCGTAATCGTGTTGTTGTTCTACTCGCTGCGGTTCCGAAGTCCGCTCGAAATTCTGGCCGGCCTCATGCTCGCTACGCCGCTCTGGGCGTTCCAATGCACCGCCGTGATTCACACCATCGAGAACCTGGCCCAACCCGGCCACCCGGCGGGGGTGCGATTCATCACGGTATTCCTTCAGGTCACCAGCGTGGCATGGGTTTACACGGTTCTCTACTTCTACGTGGTGTGGCAACGTGCGGCGCGCACCCGCAGACTCGCGCTCCACGCGGATGGCGGCCGCGTCACTCCGGCAGCCGGCAGCGGCGCGCGCGAGGCGGCGGCGCCACCGGCCGATGAGGACGTTGGCAGGCAACCGCCGGCTGCACCCGGTAGTGGGCGGGCGACAGTTCCGCCCGGTGAGCGATCCACCGATGCGCGGGATGAACCTGCGGAAACGCGATTGCGCCTGCCGGGCGGCCCAGCGGCTGCCGCGCAGACCGTTCCCGGCATGCAACAGCCCGCCGCCAGCAGCACCACCGGCGGGCGCGGCACGCTCCTGAACCTGCTTCCTGACCGGCTGGGCACGGATCTCGTCTATATCAAGAGCGAGGATCACTATCTCGAAGTACACACCACCGTCGGCTCGAGCCTCATCAAGATGCGCTTCTCGGATGCGGTGGCCGAACTCGGCGACCGCGGGATCCAGGTGCACCGCAGTTACTGGGTCGCCACCCGTCACGTGACCAGATCGGTAAGGAACGGCAAGCGTACGCTGCTGCGCCTCACCGGAGACCACAAGGTGCCGGTAAGCGTAACCCACATGCCCGCCGTGCGCGCCCTGCTTGCCCGCTGACCACCGCCGGCCTGGCGCCCCGGCAGCGCCTGGCGCCGGGTTCCACCACGGTCCGCTAATTGCTACACTCCCGCCGCAGAGGTTCCCCTTACAACAGGAGGTAAGAATGAAATCTCGTACCCTCAGATCTCGTAGTCTGAGACTGTGCCTGGCCCTGGTGGCCGGCATGCTCGCTGCCCCGGTGCTGTTCGCCGCGGGCGAAGCCGACGCCGGCGCCGCGGAAGAGCTGCCGGAGGTGTGGATCTGGCCCACCATGGCGCTCACCGACCCGAACGGCAGCAATCCCGACAAGCTGGCCGAAATGCAGCAGTACATCGCCGAACGCGTCGGCGTGATGCCGAACGCCTACGTGCCGCCGGCCACGGACGGGCGCACCAAGCTCAACCTGATCCTGGGCTCCGCCAACCAGCGGCTCGACGTGTTCCAGGGCAACTGGGGCGACTACAAGGAAGTCGCGCTGCCAATCAACGACCTGCTCGACGAGTACGGCCCCAACGTCAAGCGCGCCTTTTCCGCCGAGCAGTGGGCGGGCGTGACCGACAGCGAAGGCCGCATCTGGGGCATCCCGCGCCTGGGCGTGATGGGCCACACCCATCCCACCTGGTTCAACGACAAGATGCTGCGCGACCTGGGGCTGGAGCAGCCGCAGACCCTGGAAGAGGCGGTCGCCACGTTCGAGAAGATCCGCGAGTCGATTCCCGACGCCATCATCCTGATCGGCCGCCTGCGCGACCTGCGCATGGCATTGGTCGGCGGGTTCACGGAGTACGGCTACTCCAAGTGGCCGGATGCGCAGGGCAACCTGCAGCCGCCCGAGTTCCAGCCCGGCTACCGCGACTTCGTCGCCGCCATGGCGGACTGGTACGAGAAGGGCTACATATTCCGCGAGTCGTTCATTCAGCACGACAACATCGAGGTGCTGAAGACCGGCAAGGTAGCCGTGTTCATTGGCTGGTATTCGCAAATCACCATCCACTTCCAGCGCGTGCTGCTGACCGGCGCCTATCCCGACCTGACCTACAGCCACCCGAACGGCTTCGGCAGCGCCAACGGCCTGGTCATGACCAACAACGCCAGCCCCTACGCGGCCACCATGATCTCCAAGAAGAGCCCCAACCCGGAGGCCGCCATGCAGTTCCTGAACTGGCAGTACGACCCCGGCAAGGACAACGTGCTCACCGCCGTGTACGGCATTCCCGGCCAGGCCTGGGACTGGGCCGATCCCGACGAGAAGTACTACGTGGACCGGTTCGAGACCGACGCGGGCCAGATCTACGCCGGCGAGTTCATGATCGCCACCGGGCTCGGCACCGATACCTGGTTCGCGCCCAACACCGAGGACCTGAAGCGCCACTACGAAGAGATCCGCGACTACGCCACCAACTACGACAACGGCAAGATGCCGTTCGACTTCGACGTGGCCTACGACATCGCGGCGATCAAGGACGCCGTGTCCGCCTACGACGACATTCAGCGCATGATCGACGAGGAGACCGCCAAGTTCATTACCGGCACCCGCCCGATGGGCGAGTGGGACGACTTCGTGGCCAGCCTGAAGAAGATCGGCATCGACCGTTTGTACGCCGAGTACACCAACCAGTACCGGGAAATAAAGGGTCTGTAACCGGTACCCCGCCGGCTAACGGCATGACCCACCCTGTGCGGCAGCCGCGACTCGTTTCGCGGCTGCCGCCGGTTTCGCGCCCGGGCCCCGCGTGAGAGCGGCAGCCCACCCCGCGGGCGCGGTACGCACGCCGCGCCGGACCCTGCTCACCACTTGGAACAAGTATTGCCTGTACTACGTGCTGGCGATTCCGGGGCTGCTCTACTTCCTCATCTTCCACTACCTGCCGATCTACGGCATCGTTATCGCCTTCAAGGACATCAGCCCGTTCAGCAGCGTCGCCGACGTAATCACCAAGCCGTTCGTCGGCTTCCGCTGGTTCCGGCAACTGTTCGAGTCGTTCTACTTCTGGCAGATCATGTGGAACACGGTGTGGATCAGCTTCCTGAAGCTGGTAAGCGTGTTCCCGGCGTCGATTGCGCTGGCGCTGCTGATCAACGAGGTGCCCTTCGTCCGGCTCAAGCGCATCATCCAGACGGTGAGCTACGTGCCGCACTTCTTCTCCATGGTGGTGGTGGCCGGCATCGTGATGAGCCTGCTTACCACCGAGGGCGGGCTGATCAACCAGATCATCGCCCTGTTCGGCGGCGAACCGCACATGTTCCTGGGCGATCCGCACCAGTTCCGCGGCATCCTGGTGCTCACCACCCTGTGGCAGGAGGTGGGCTGGGGCACCATCCTGTTCCTGGCGGCCATCTCCAACATCGACCCGCAACTCTACGAGGCGGCGGTGATCGACGGCGCCGGCAAGTGGCGGCAGACCTGGCACATTACCGTGCCGGGCATCACCTTCGTGATCGTGATTCTGCTGATCTTCCGCATCGGCGGGCTGCTGAACGCCGGTTTCGAGCAGATCCTGCTGCTGTACTCGCCGCCGGTGTACGAGGTGGCGGACATCCTGGACACCTACGTGTACCGCTCCGGGATCGAGAGCCTGAAGTACTCGTTCGCCACCGCCGTGGGGCTGTTCAAGGCGTTGCTTGCGGCCGTCCTGCTGCTCGGCTCCAACGTGGTGGCCAAGCGCCTCGGCCACACCGGGATCTGGTAGGCGCATGCATCTGCAACGCAGCCGCGGCGAAGCGGTGTTCACGGTATTCAACATCGTCTTTCTGATCGCCCTGTCCCTCACCTTCGTCATCCCGTTCATGTCGATCATCAGCACCTCGCTGATCGGCATCGAGGAGTGGGCGCGGCGCGGCGCGTTCATCCTGTTTCCGCAGAAAATCGAGTTCGGCGCCTACGGAATCCTGTTCACCGGCGGCTCGCGGCTGGCCACCGGCTTCTTCTACAGCCTGGCGCGGGTTCTGGTCGGCACCGCGCTCAACCTGTTTTTCACCGCCACCCTCTCCTACGTGCTCGCCCGCCGCGGCCTGCCGGGCCGGGTGGGCATGACGTTGTTCGTGTTCGTGACCATGATCATCAGCGGCGGCCTGATTCCCACCTTCTTCCTGATCGACCGCATGGGCCTGACCAACACCTTCTGGGCGATGGTGATCCCGTTCCTGATCAGCCCCTGGAACATGCTGATAATGCGCAACTTCTTCATGGCGCTGCCGGAGAGCCTGGAGGAGGCGGCCATCATCGACGGCGCCACGCCGCTGCAGACCCTGGTCAGGATCGTGCTGCCGCTGTCCACCGCGTCGATTGCCACCATCGGCCTGTTCTACGCCGTGTGGCACTGGAACGAGTGGTTCTACGCCTTCCTGTATATCAACGACACCGCCAAGCTGCCGCTGCAGGTGGTGCTGCGCAACATCCTCACCGCCGGCATGATCGAAGACACCGAAATGATCCCGATCGACCAGTTCCCGCCCGCGCAGAGCCTGAAGACGGCGATGATCGTGGTCACCGTCACCCCCATCCTGTGCGTCTACCCGTTCATCCAGCGCTACTTCGTCAAGGGCGTCATGATCGGCAGCATCAAGGGATAGTCGCCAGACGCGGACGGCTGGTTGACTTTCTTTGTACTTTCTTTGGATTGGGGGTTGACACGCTTTTGGCTGGCTGATCAGGCAGCGTGATCGCCCCAGACACGGCCATGCCGAGGACGCGCGTGGTCGGCGCTCTCACCGCTTCGCGCGCGCGAACTGGTTTTGAGAGCCGGAATCCGGCGGTCGGCGCCTCCACGGGCCTTCAGGGGGGGCCTGATTTCCGGGTGTACAATGTTCCCATCATGGAACACGACACGATCACGCCGCGCACGCCGGAAGTGGCTGCTCCAGTCTCGCAACCGCCCGATCTGGAGCGGCTCGGCAACCAGATCGCCGAGCTGTCCTCGCGCATCGACGCCGCCATGTACGAGTTGCTGCGCGACCTGCACGAGTTCGACCAGCGTTACGGTTGGGAAGGATTCCGCTCCTGCGCCCACTGGCTCAACTACCGCACCGGCCTCGCCCTCGGCGCCGCCCGCGAGAAGCTGCGCGTGGCCAGTGCGCTGGCCGACCTGAACCACGTCTCCGCGGCCATGGCGCGTGGGCAGTTGTCGTACTCCAAGGTGCGCGCCCTGACCCGGATTGCCACCCCGGCCACGGAGGCGCCGCTGCTGGCGCTGGCGCTGAGCTCCACGGCGGCGCAGGTGGAGCGGATGGTACGGGGGTGGCGGCGGGCTGACCGGGACGCCGCGGCGGACGCCGGGCACGACCTCCTGGCGAGCCGGATGCTGAGCACGCGAGTGGACGAGGACGGCATGGTGGTGGTGCGCGGGCGGCTGCCGGCGGAGGTGGGAGCGGTGCTGCTGCGTGCCGTGGAGGCGGCGCTGGAGCAGGTGCCGGACGCAGGCGACGGCGACGAGTCCACGGCGGCGCAGCGGCGCGCCGACGCGCTGGGGCTGGTGGCCGAGAGCGCGTTGGCCAGCGGACTCAATCCAGGCAACTCCGCCGACCGCTTCCAGGTGACGGTGCACGTACCGGTCGACGCGCTCGCCTCTCGCGCGCCGGACGCCGGCGCGGCGCCGCTCGCCGGCGCAGAACCGCGGGCGGACGGCGCGGCGGTATCGTTGCCGTTCGGTCCGGCGGCAGACGGCGTCGCACGGGAAACTCCAGGGCGCGTGGACCGCGGCGACGCCACCTCCGACTCGTCGCCACACCACGACGAGTCGGCCCGCCGCAGCGGCAACGCCGGGTTCGATGGCAGCCTCATTGCAGGCGCCGCTGGCTGGCCGCCGCCCGCGGAGCGGGAGACTTTCGCCACGGCTCACGTTCCCGCGGGAACGTTCGAGGTTGACCTCGACGCCGGCCAGGCAGTCATCGAGCAGGCCGGCGGCCTTCACCTGGGCAGGGAGACGGCCCGGCGCGTGGCCTGCGATGCCGGCCTCGTGGTGCTGCTCGGCGACGGCGGCGGCGAGGTTCTGAACGTGGGGCGCAGGTCGCGCACGGTGCCGAGCGCTCTGCGCCGCGCGCTGCTGCGCCGGGACCGCGGCCAGTGCCGGTTCCCGGGCTGCGAGTCGCGCCACTGCGACGCCCATCACGTCGAACACTGGGCGGACGGCGGTCAGACTCGTCTTCCGAACTTGGTTCTACTGTGCCGGTTCCATCACAGAGCGGTGCACGAAGAGGGCTTTCGGGTGGTTGCCGCGGAGGTGGAAGGGCAGTTCCGGTTCCTGCGCCCGGACGGCGAACCGGTGCCGGATCAGCCGCCGCTGGCGTGCTGGGTCGGGGCTCCGCTGGCGCCGACCGACGCGCGGCTGGCGGCAGCCGGCATCAGCATCGGTGCCCACACCGCCACGCCCAACTGGTACGGGGAGCCGTTGCGCCTGCAGAGCGTGCTCGACGTGCTTTGGGAGCCCACGGCTGCGGTCGCCGAGGACGACTCAATCAGCATGGGCAAGCGCCTGATGGAGGACTGATTCGACGGCTGGCCCGGCGGGGACGACCATGAAGACCGGGCAGCGGGTGTACAGCGTTGCTACTTCGTGGCCGGAGGTGTCCTCGACAGCCGATGCATGCAACGGCGAAGACTGTCGCTACGGACACTCGCTCGCGCAGGCGACCACATGCTCCAGATGAAATCGATCATCCTGCTCGTGTAACCCGGGCCAATGCGAACTCCACTGCGGTCACGCGGAACCACGTCTTCACGTATCCTCCGCGACCTCGAACGGCGTACCAAGTTCACCAGATGATCCTTTGGATGGGGTATAGACTCCGGGTCGCGGGTAACCAGCCCCATCGAGACGGAAAAGTAGCGAGCAAACGAGATGTGGTCGGCGATCAGCCATGATTCAATCTCATGAACCGCAATGCGGAACGTCATCCCCCGAGCCGGCGTTGCCAGTAGCCGCTCCCGCAAGCTGGGAGCACAGTCAGCATCCGTATCCAGATCGCGCAACACAAACCATGACCCGTGTCGGGCGGCGGCGTTATAGCCATCCAAGGACTGATCCAGGCGCTGCTTGCCTCGTTCACCGTGCGCTGCGGCAACCTCAAGCTCGACCTCGTTGCAGATTCTGCGTGCGACCGCCGTATCGATCGCGCCTTCCGTCGCCACAGAGACCACCCGCAAGACTCAGTCCCCCAACATCAGCGCCAGTTGTTCTTCGCCCCTTGGGGCCGTACGTGGAAGCACGGCATCGCCCATTGACGCCCCTCCTTCCAGCAGGAGTCTGATTTCTGGATTGGCGGCGGCGGCCTGAACGAAGGTGCCGTTACTGTCCGGCCGCAACAAGAGAGTTTCGTCCGATGCAATGCCCTTATCAAGAAGAAACTCCGGAGAATGAGTGGACACGATCACCTGGCGCTTCGACCGTCGCGTGGCTTGGTGCAGCATCTGCGGCAGGAACTTGATCACTGCCGGATGCAGATTCAGCTCCGGCTCCTCGATCATCAACGGACCGGTTCCGTCCATCACGAACCACAATAGAGCCATCAGGCGCAGGGTGCCGTCCGAAAACTGATCCTCTCGCTGCCATCCCGCCTTGGGCCGCCAGTGTTCATAGCGACCCTCCAAGTGTGGAATTCCTAGTTCGTCCTTCTCAAACTTCAGTTCCCGCAGTTGCGGCACAGCGATGCGTAGCGCGTTTTCGATTCGGCGTAGTCGCGACTGCCGAATCTTTGGTGTGGTACGCGCGATCTGTTCCAGGAAATCGCTACCGAACGTCTCGCCGGTCAGATCTCGCCCAGTGAACCGTTCGGGTTGGCGCACCAGCGGAGGAAGAACGTGAAGGTAGCGTACGGAGTTCATAAAACGATAAACGTCACGGAACGCCTTGTTCATGCTGATGCCTTCCAGGTGAGTCTGCCGCAGTCGTTCCGCGTCCTTCTGGTCGTCCTGATCTGGCCGCCGGAGGACCTCCTGACCCTTGCGCTCGACAACTTCCTCCTTGATCCTCGGCTGACGCTGATTATCCTGGACGATACTGAGACGGTACCGCCATTCTGCCGGGTTGCCCGCCTCGCCAAGCCCAAAATCGAGCACAACCGCCGGATACCGGCGAGCAGCAAGACAGCGGATCTTCGAGACACCGCCTCGGTCGGCTACGGCCTTCTCGAGGCCACCGCCGGCGCTGGTGACGTCACGCAGGAACCGAAATGCGTCGAGCAGATTGGATTTGCCCGCCGCGTTCGGGCCAACAATGAACACCCGCTGCTGCAGGGGCACGTCGACATGCGTGAAGTTCCTCCAGTTCTCCAGGTTGATGTGGCTTATGATCATTGCCCTGTTCCAGACACGCCACCGTTCCGGGGCGCTGGTCGCCATAGTATACCAATTTGGATTCGCCGCCGCCGAACGACGACAGCGTCACAAAACGCTCACGCCACAGATTCGCTCGCAGTGGCTCGCGCACTCGGCGGCCTTCCAGGGTTCAGCTTGTCGTGGCGACCTCCTGTTCGGTGAGGCGGACGGCTTGTGTCGGGTCGGGGTGGGTGATGATGGGACGGGCAATGACCACGTGGCTGGCGCCAGCAGCGAGGATGGCGGCGGGGGCGGCGATGCGGCGCTGGTCGTCGGCGGGGGCGGTGCCGGCGGCGGTGAGCCAGCGCGGGCGTACGCCGGGTACGACCAGGTTGAAGTGCGGCCAGCGGGCGTGCAGGGCCGCTGCCTCGTGGCCGGAGGTGACCAGGCCGTCGGCGCC
>MKWU01006990.1_pt1 | contig 11066 bp, 8 predicted proteins | sample 809101 | NCBI WGS metagenome assembly MKWU01 (sample SAMN05860141, study PRJNA318959) | sponge metagenome | host: Aplysina aerophoba | place: Slovenia: Piran, Adriatic Sea, Gulf of Piran | collected 2013-05-07
CGCCGTACCCTCTACGAGGGGATGGGTGGACAACATGAACCAAATCACGGTCCGGTCGGTACCGAAAGCGGACCGTTGGCGCTTTGCGGTTACCTACAAGCATGCAACAGGCCTGTGACACGACCAACCCGTCGCATGACTGCACGTCTTCCAAACACCACCGAACTAAAGACTCGGGACACCAGGAGGGTATGGAGGAACTCCCTGCAATCGGTTTCGGCCTAACGCGGCAGAACTCGCACGAGTTTGTCCGCGAGGCACCGGACCCGCTGGATCTTCCAATCGCTTCTCTAGGTGTTGCGGGCTCTCGACTCCCGGCTGCCGCCGGCGTGCGCCTGCTACCGGTTTCCAACCATCTTCCATGCGGTCGGCATGGCCCCTCCGACAAGAAGGATCTTGATGGTGTCACCGATGATGAACGGCGCCATGCCCTTCTCCACGCCCTCGGCCAAGCCCCACGAGAATGTCTGCATGAGCCAGGCAACGCCTAGGACGTAGATGATCAGGTTGCCGGTCAGGAAGGCGCCCACAGATGTAGCGAAGCGGCGGTCCTGGCGGTGTTCAGCTAGGTACCCAACGACGTAGGCCGCGACGATGAAGCCCACCAGGTACCCGGCAGTCGCGCCGGTGGCCGATTCCCATCCTCCTGCGCCGCCTGCGTAGAACGGGAGTCCCACCGCGCCGAGGACAACATACAGAAGCTGGCTGGCGGCGCCGGCTCGGGATCCCAGGACAGCCCCGGTCAGCAACACCGCAAAGGTCTGACCGGTGATCGGTACCGGCGTGAATCCCAGATGGATCGTGATCTGGGCGCAAGCAGCGGTCAGCAGTGCGAATCCCAAGACTAGGACTGCGGTGGCGACGCGCTGATCGACGCGTTTCATCGGAAGAATCCTGCTTGCCAGGACCGGGGGAGCGTAGGTCATAAGGGCCTCCTGGTTAGTGTCTGGTCTTGGACCTTTTTCCGAGCGGTTCGGTTTCCGGTAGCTTTGGAGAGCGAGCATGACGGCGAGGCGCCCATTGAATGGGATCCTAGGTATCCTCGGTTTGCCTTGCCAGCCTGGACACCCTCGACGGTACCCTAATGGATTCCTCTCCGATGGAGCCCTCCGAGTCGCGAAACGAGAATGGGGCCCCGCCGCTCCTGAGCCGCCCTGAGCCGCCACGATGGCCCCTCTGGATAGTTCCCGGCTTGGTGCTGCTGGCCGGTCTATCCGCTCTCGCCTGGTTCGTGACACTCCCTTTCTACGCGCTGTGGCCCGGTCCTGTGGAGGAAGTGTCCGATCTGGTCAAGGTTGAACGGGGACCGGCTCTCTACGAACTAAACGGTGACATGTACATGCTCACCGTGACCTTGCAAGAGGTCAACGCCTTCGAATTCGTGCAGGGTTGGCTGGATCCGGGAATCGATGTCGTTGCTCGCGAAGTCATACGTCCCGAGGGGGTGACGCCGGAGGAACACCGGAAGGTCAATCTCCGGCTCATGGACAACTCCAAACAGGTGGCTATCGAGGTTGCACTCCGATTCTTGGGGTACCCGGTCGAATACATCGGCGAGGGGATGCTGGTTGCATCCGTCGCCGAGGGAACCCCGGCACATGGTCGCTTGGAGGTCGGTGATGTGATCGTGAAGGTCGGGGAGTACGCGGTGTCGGTGAGGGAGGACGGGATCGACGCCATCCTCGCCAACGAGATAGGGGACACCGTTCCCCTTACTGTTATGCGAGGGGACAGCACGATCACCATCGATGTAACTCTGGTGGAGCATTCCCAAGATGCGGGCAGGCCGATGGTGGGGTTCGTACCGGAGACCTACAACGGTTCTTCCAATCTACCCTTCGAGGTCGAGATCGAGACCCACGGCACGGGCGGACCGTCCGCCGGTGTGATGTACGCCCTCACTCTGATCGATCTGCTTACCGAGCAGGACCTGGTCGGCGGAAACATAGTTGCCGGTACCGGAACGATCTCGCCTGACGGACGGGTCGGTCCGATCGGGGGAGTCCGGCAAAAGGTCGTAGCCGCCCAGAACGCCGGGGCCCGATTCGTGCTGGTTCCCGACGAGAACTACGCAGACGCCCTGACCGTCAAGAGAGACGATGTCGAGATCCTTGCGGTGTCATCCATAGAACAGGCAGTCGACGCTCTTGAGCAGATAACCGCCGGTTGAATCATCCCGAACCGTCTTGAGCGGTACCGGATGGAACTTTTTCGGATCGCTTTGGGCCTTCTATTCACAAGTACGGTAGAGTTATCCACATATGAGCGACCAAGCGATTCCTGCAGAGTCCGAGGAGTTGGCTTTCAGCCGGTCCTTCTTTGGTTTCGACCCGTTGGAGGTCCGTGCCCATCTGGCGAAGTTGAACGACCAACTAGCTCGTCTGCAGGCGCGCGCCAACGGCGATACGTCGCTTGACGCCGCGGTTGACGACCAAGACGTGGCGGTCGCGATCGATTCGGCCGTAACCGACATAGCCGAGGTTCTGGAGGCGGCCAGGCTGGCGGCCATAAGGATACGTGATCGGGCCGAGCAGGAAGCCTCGGACGGAAACGCTGCCGCTGCCAGGCAGGCGAGAGGGATCCTGGCGGCCGCGGATGCTGATGCCTTCGCCGTGCGGCAGTCAGCCTGGGACACTTCGACAGAACTCCTGGAGTCCGCCAAGACCGAGGGAGCCCGCTTGCTGAGCGCGGCCGAGCGAGACGCGCTGGACATCATCGGTGATGCTGAACGGAAGGCACACCGCAATCTGGCAGCCGCCCGCCGCGATGCCGACAACGCCATGCAAGTGGCCAGTGCGGAGACCGAGCGCTTGATGGGTATGGCTCGCGCAAAGGCCAAGGAGATTGTCCGGGCGGCAGAGGACCGGGCCGCGACGATCCTCGATCAGGTCTCGTTGCTCGAGAAGCGTCATGAGGATCTACAGCAGGATGTCGAGGCTCTAAGCGCGCAGTTGGAGGGACCCTCCGGTGGCTCCGACGTGCGGGAGCCGTCAACAGTGCGAGTGGTCCATCCCGGCGCCGGACCCGCGGACGTGGGCGGGTCGAACGGGGAACAACACGCGGAGGGGTCCCGACGGGTGGGCTCGGAATCCGGCCCCCCCCTGGCCGGAACCCGAGCGAGCCGTGCGGATGGCCCCGAGAGTGTGCGGCTGGTCTCCGGGCCTCCTCGTAGGGACTTTGCCCAGGTGGACGCATCCGAGGTGGGCGATTCGATGGTAGTTCTGAGCAGTGAGGGTCCGGTCGCTGCTACCAGTCCCGGTGTCCATACCGGCGACTTGGTCGTGGAGCACGAGCCGAGCGCGGCACGAGGGCTGCTCGTAGCCGATTCCCCCGGAGGCGCCGACATGGTCCATCCTCCGGAGCCTTCGAGGACGTCGACCGAGATCCTGGACGGCACCGCCGCCGACGAGTTGGATGCGTTGTTCAACGAACTCCGGGTGGGAAAGGCCACTACCCCCTCGCCCCGACCTGCCCGACCGGGGAGGGTTCTGTCCCCGCTCGAGCACTACGACCTTGAACTGCTACCTATCGTCAATCGGGCCGTGCGGGGAGTCAAGCGCCAACTCACCGACCTACAGCGGGAACAGATCAAGGCTCTCGAACAGGACCCGGGCGGCTGGGTGCCGAGACGCCCCGACTTCGCCCCGTACCTTGTCCATGCCCTTTCGGTCATGGAGAGGGAGGCGTCCGAGCGCGGGTTGGCGACCGCTGCCGAACTATCCGGGATCCGATTGGCGTCTTCACGAGGCAAGGAGATCCCGGGGGAAGGCGGATCGTTTATCGATGACCTCTTCGACGGAGTTGCAGCTTCGATCCGTACCGCAAGGGAGCACGACCGGTCCGGCCGGGGTGTTTCCAGCGATATTTCGAGGGTGTTCCGCCGCTGGCGCACCCAGGAGGTGGAACGACGGCTGCGTTTCCTCGCCGGCCGCGCCTACCATCGGGGCTTGGTGGACGGGCTGAGTAGGGCCGGCCTGGAAGAGGTTCTGGTGGTGGCCGGGAACGGTTGCGATGCATGTGCACGACTCGGGGGAGATGCTGTTGCCCCGGAGGATCTGCCATCACTGCCGGTTCACGAAGACTGCCGCTGCACCGTGATTCCCGCTTGACCGGGTTTCCCACGGTTGGTCCGGCTCGGGTACCCGGAGCGACATCATCTCCCTCGACCCGTTGGATCGGCGGACCTAACCTGCAGCGACGATGGGGTCAATGACTTCACCACCTGGTGCACCAAGACAGACTGCCGACCGACCTCGTAGGAGGGTGCTGAACAATGGCGATTGCTCGGGCCTGCCGCCCGCCGACCAGGTATTCTGTCGGCGATTGGCAGGCCGCTGGTGGATTGCTCAGTACCCTCCTAGTCGCACCGGCGTTGCGCTATTCGACGGCACTGCCGGCGGGACCATCGGATTGCGCATCGTGGTTTCTCGGCCGGCTCGGCTACTGTTGGAGGATCAGGTCACATCAGGATGTGGCCCGGATCAGGGAGAGGGTTAAGCGATGATCAGGATGGAACCGGGGTCCTTCGGTCCGAGGCGCCGCCGCCCGCGGCGCTTGCTGGGACTGCTGGTCGGGGTGGTGCTCGTTGCGCTTATCACGTTCAGGGGCCTGGCTACGGCGTGGACCGACTATCTCTGGTTCTCGTCCGTCGGCGCCACAACCGTATGGAGTACGGTGCTGGTGAGCCAGGTCGTACTCGGCGCGGCGGGATTCCTGGTCGCAGGCTTGGTGGTATGGATAAACCTGGTAGCGGTTCGCCGCATCTCGACCGGGCGATTCGTGCTGGCAGGGCCGGCCGACGAGGCCGTGGAGCGCTTCCAGGAGTGGGTGTCCTCCCGCAGGCGGTGGTTCGAAGTCGCGGTTGCGGCCTTGCTGGGTCTGTTCGTCGGGGCCGGAGCCTCGGGTTGGTGGCGGAACGTCCTCCTGTACCTCAACGAGGTGGGTTTCGACATAGCGGATCCGATATTCGGGCGGGACGTGGCTTTCTACGTCTTCAGGATCCCCGTTTACCGCGACATCATCGGGTTCCTATTCCAACTGGTCATCATCACGATCCTCGTGTCGGTGGCTGCCCATTACCTGTTCGGAGGGATACGCTGGAGTTCCAATCGTCTGCCGGAGGTTGCGTCCGGCGTCAAATCCCACCTTTCCGTGCTGCTCGCCGCCATGGCGATTCTCAAGGCCATCGCCTACCGGTTGGACACCTACGATCTGCTCTACTCCACTCGAGGCGCCATCTTCGGCGCCTCTTTCACCGACGTGAATGCCCATCGACCCGCACTCACGTTGTTGGCCGCAATCTCCCTGTTCGCGGCAGGCCTCCTGCTATGGAACATCAGGCGCGCGGGATGGATCCTCCCGGCGGTGGCTGCAGGATTGTGGCTGGTGGTCTCCGTGGTGGTTGGGGGCATCATCCCCGCCGCAATTGAACGATTCCAGGTTCAGCCCGACCAGTTCAACAAGGAACGGCCGTACATCGATCACCACATCGAGTTCACCCTGGAAGCGTACGGTCTCGGCGAAGGACAGGTGGAGATCCGAGACTTCGCTGCATCCTCGGAGCTGACTGCCGACGACATCGCGGCCAACCAGGCCACCATCAGCAATGTACGTCTCTGGGATCCGGGAGTTCTAACCCCGGCCTACTCGCAGTTGCAGGCCATCAGGCCCTACTACCAGATCTCGACCGTGGACACGGACCGGTACGTCATCGACGGCGCTTTGACACAGGTAATGGTGGCGGCACGCGAACTCGACTCCGACGATCTCCCGGCCGAAGGGTGGGTCAACGAGAAACTCGTGTACACCCACGGATTCGGTGAGGTGATGTCGAGGGCCAGCGACGTTAACCCCACGACGGGCGAGCCGGCTTTCCTCGTGCGGGACGTCCCCCCCCGTTCCTCAGTCCCCGAGTTGGAGACAGCACAACCCCGCATCTACTTCGGCGAGGCAGAGGAGGCCGGTAGCTACGTTATCGTGGGAACCGCCCAGCAGGAGGTTGACTTCCCTTCCGGTGAGGGCGACAGCGTGGTCCGGAACACCTACGCGGGCTCCGGCGGCGTGCAACTCTCCAACACAGCTATCCGCTCGGCGATGGCCCTGAGGTTCGGCGACCTGAACATCCTGATCTCGGGGCTCCTGACCTCGGAGTCCAAGGTCCTGATGGTCCGAAACGTGGTGGACCGGCTCAAGCAGGTAGCGCCCTTCATGTACGCGGACGACGACCCCTACCTGGCCTTGATCGATCAACGGCTCGTGTGGATCGTAGACCTCTACTCCGTTAGCAATCGCTACCCGTATTCCCAGCCGGTGATCGACAGCCGGCTCGGATTCCGTTCCCCGCTCCCGCGCGATCTCAACTACATCCGCAACTCCGTCAAGGCCGTGGTGGACGCCGAGGACGGGACCATGACGCTGTACGTGTTGGAGGGCGCCGATCCCCTCACCCTCGCCTACACGAAGGTGTTTCCCGATATCTTCTCCGATGGTTCGCAGATGAGCGACGAATTGCGCAACCACATCCGGTACCCCGAGGACATGTTCCGCCTGCAGTCGGACATATACGCGACCTACCACCAACTGGATGCGGAGGACTTCTTCCAGGACGAGGACAAGTGGGAGGTCCCGCTGGATCCGTCCTCCTCGGATCGTCCCCTGATCCGTGGAGACACGATCGACCAGTTGGGCCAGGTTAGGCAGGAGACCAAGCTGAGTCTGCCCTACTACCTGCTGATGAAACTTCCGGGCGAAGAGAATCTCTCCTACCTGATCCTGCAGAGTTTCAACCCCGCCAGCCGCCCGAACATGACGGCTTTCATGGTGGCGAAGAGCGACCCGGGAACGTACGGCAAGATCGTGGACTACCGGTTGCCAAGGGGCAAGTTGATCAACGGGCTGCAGCAGGTGAGCACCCGCATCGACCAGGATCCGGTCATTTCCCAGCAGTTCACCCTTCTAGGCCAGCAAGGCTCGGAGATAATCCGCGGGAACATGCTGTTGGTTCCGATAGAGGAATCCCTCATGTTCGTCCAGCCCATCTACCTGAAGGGCGAGCAGGTGCTCCTACCGGAGTTCAAGCGGGTGGTGGTGGTGTTCGGAGAAGAGTCGCCGCCGATCATGCGTGAGACTCTCGACGCGGCGCTGCAGGAGGTATTCGGGCGGTCCAGGTCGGCCCCCGTCTCCGGCTTCGGCGAGCAGCCCTCGGACGCCGCGGATGGACCCGGCCAGGCCGGAATAACAGGATCGGAGGGACTGGTGTCGTTGATCGGCGAGATCAACGATGTGTTCGAGGAGGCCGATGCGGCGCTGCGCTCGGGCGATCTCGGCGGCTACCAGGAGAAGGTCGACGAGGTGGCGCGAATGATCCGGAGGCTCGGGATCCTGCTGGAAGAATCAGCCTCCTGAGGGTCGCCCGAGATACCTCTGCCGTCCATTCCCTCGAATCCGACCGGTAGGCGGTAAGTCGCCTGAACCTGCCACACAGCAGGTACGGTCCCGGCTGGGAGGGTACTGAGCAATCCACCGGCGGCATGCCAATCGCCGACATCCCTTCCTGGGTCGGCGGGCGGCAGGCCCGGGCAATCGTGATTTTTCAGTACCCTCCTATGGGTCGGATGGTGGTGCAGAGGAGTCGATAGGCCCGGCAGGCCATGCCCTGTGATGGTGGACCAGCTGGTGCGTTTAGGAGGTGAGCATGGCCGGCCCCGGTCTGGAGATGCTGGGTCTGGAGGAACTCGCGCAGGTCAGAGAAGTCCTGGAGAGCGGGTATCTGGCCCGTTACGGACCGGATGAGGGCTTCCCGGCCAAGGTCCGCAGCTTCGAGGAAGAGGTGGTGCGTCGGGCCGGGGTGAGGCATGCGCTGGCTGTCAATTCGGGCACGAGCGCTCTCTACCTGGCCCTCACCGGTTTAGGCATCGGCCCCGGCGACGAAGTCATCGTCCCTGGATTCACGTTCGTAGCTTCGATGTCGGCAGTGGTGTATGCGCGGGCCCGTCCGGTCCCCGCCGAGATCGACCGTAGCTACAACCTCGATCCCGATGACGTGGAAGCGAGGATCGGACCTCGCACCCGGGCGGTGATCGCGGTGCACATGCTCGGTAATCCGGCTCGTCTGGACAAGCTCAAGAAGCTGGCCGATCATCGCGGTCTGGCTCTGATCGAAGACGCCGCGCAGGCGTTCGGCGCCACTTACCAGGGTAGGTGGGTCGGTGGTCACGGCGCGGCCGGGATCTTCAGCTTCAACATCTACAAGACCATCACTTGCGGGGATGGTGGCATGCTGGTCACCGACGACGAGGCCTTGTACCGGCGATGCTTCGCCATGCACGACCAGGGTCACAGTCCGCACCGCCTTGGTGTGGAAATCGGGCACAGGCCCTTGCTCGGGCTGAACTTCCGGATGGTCGAGCTGCAGGGCGCGGTGCTGATGGCACAGATCGGAAAGCTGGACTGCATCCTCGGCCACCTCCGGCGTAACCGCGACATAGTGCTCGAAGCGCTTGCGGGGGTGGAGGGGATCGAGTTCGCGGAACGGCCCGATCCGGAAGGCGACCTCGGCACGCATCTGGTGGTCGTCTTCCCGACCGCCGGAGTTGCCCGGAGCGTGGCCGCCGAACTCGGTTCCATCACCTTGGCTGAGTCAGGGTGGCACGTCTACAACCACATGGAACACCTGCTCGGCGGACGCACCGCGACCGGCCGGGGCTGTCCGTTCGAGTGCCCGGCCACTGATCCCCGGGGTCCGCGTTACCGTAAGGGGATGCTCCCCCGTACCGACGACCTCCTGGAGCGCTCGATGAGCATCGGTATCGGGGTGGTCGATCCCAATTTGGCTCCGCTCGGTCTGGGTATGAGGGCAAGCGCGGACCGAGCCCACCGCCTGGCCGCCAGGATCCGCGGAGTGCTGGCCCGGTACCTCTGATGCCCCCCGGGATCCGGCCGCCGCTCCGTATGGGGTTCCAGATGTGGGCTCAGCACGTCTCGTGGAGGGCTTTGGTGGACGCCGCTGTCGCCATCGAGAGCCGCGGGTTCGACAGCCTGTGGAGCAACGACCACTTCTTCCCCATTGCCGGTTACCAATTGGACATCAACGAGAGCCTCGAAGGTCCGATCTTCGAGGCTTGGATGGTGCTGTCTGGATTTGTCGCCTGCACCACGCGACTCCGACTCGGCTGCATGGTCTCCGGGGCGGGTTATCGGAACCCCGGTTTGCTGTTGAAGATGGCGTCGACCCTTGATCATGCATCCGAGGGAAGGCTGGTACTGGGTATTGGCGCCGGATGGTACGAGCGGGATCATGTTGCCTTCGGATACCGCTACCCCGGGGTCGGGCAGCGACTCGATCGGTTGGAGGAGAGTGTCGTCGCCATCAGGCGCCTGCTCGATGGGGAGATCGTGACGATGCATGGTGATTGGGTCCGGTTGACGGATGCGCGCAACGATCCGCCTCCCCTCCAGAAGAGGATGCCTTTGCTGATCGGCGGAAGTGGAGCAAAGCGCACCCTGCCCATTGTTGCCGGCTATGCCGACTGGTGGAACGGCGAGGGTACACCCGAGGAAATCGCCGGCAAGAACGCTCTCATCGATCGACTGTGCACGACCAATGGACGCCAACCCACAGATATCGTCAGGACAGTGGGACTGGCGACACCCGTGATCCGGGCTACATCAGCGGAGGCCATCAAGGTCTCGGTGGAAACTCTGGTCCGGCACGGGATGGCTCCAGACGAGGCCCGGAATGCCGCCTCGTCTTCCCCTTTCGTCGGTTCCGCGGAGCAGGTGGCGGCGCAGCTAGTCAAGTATGCGGATGCCGGCGCGGAAGAAGTGCTATTCGACTGGCCTTCGCCTTTTGATAGAGAGACCCTCGACGCTCTAGCCGATCTCCGCCTGGCACTCGGCTAGGGAGGGTCTTCGGTGTCGGTCTTCTACGCCGTAGCGGCAGCGTGCAGCTTTGGGACCCTCGCCATCGCCGTGACGCGCGGCCTCCGCAACAACAGCTTGATGACCGCCTTGCTGGTGTCACTCCCGGTCGGCGCCTGCGTGACCGGCATATTCACGCTGTTCGACATGCCCTCCCAGGTGTCGGTCCGAGCCGTGGGGATCTTCGTCGCGGCGGGGATCATCGGCGAAGGGATAGGACGCACCTCGTTCCTCGCGGCCGTGAGCCGCCTGGGTCCCTCGATCGCCACGCCCATCCAGACCGCAACATATCCGGCACTGGCCCTGTTGGGTGGGGTGGTGCTGTTCTCGGAGTCGGTAACGGGGTGGAGGATTCTCGGCGCGGCGTCCATCGCCGGCGGGATATGGGCGCTGGTAGGGAAGGAGTCGTCCTCGGGTGCTCCGAGTTCCGGGCGGTGGCGCAAGGGCTGGCGCTGGGCCTACCTACTCCCGGTAGCAGGGGGAATCGCTTTTGCTGCCTCGGACCTGATCCGGAAACAGGGTGTCATCGAAACCCCACACCCCGCCTTCGGTGCGGTCGTGGGGACAGTTGCGATGATGGTGGTATGGACGGTGGCGGTGGTCTCGGTTCCCCGAATCAGAGCGCATGTCAGCTTCGCCCACGGTTGGCAGTGGTTCCTGCTGGCAGGGTTGCTGGCAGGCTTCGGTGTCCTATCGGTGTTCAAGGCTCTGGAGGCCGGCGACGTTTCGGTGGTCGGCCCGATCATCATGGCCCAACCCTTGGTGGTGGTGCTCCTGTCGGCGTTGTTCCTCCGGGGCCTGGAAATTCTGACCCGGCGGATTGTCACTGGAGCGGTGCTGACGGTGTTGGGAGTCATCCTGGTGTCGCTGAGCAGCGGATAGGGCTGGGGGCTTGTTTCCGACGGCTGCGGATCCGGCCTCGTTTGCCTCCTAGGACGGTGCTGAACAATGACGATTGCTCGGGCCTGCCGCCCGCCGGCCCAGGCATTTTGCCGGCGGTTGGCAGGCCGCTGGTGGATTGCTCAATACCCTCCTAGTGTCCTGTATCTCTGTTTCGCTTGCGTTCCGGGCTTGATGAGCCGAACCGGAACCGACCAACGCTACGAGCGGGCTGTATCTGTCACAGGCTCGTTTCACAATGGTAGATA
>MKWU01006992.1_pt1 | contig 11061 bp, 10 predicted proteins | sample 809101 | NCBI WGS metagenome assembly MKWU01 (sample SAMN05860141, study PRJNA318959) | sponge metagenome | host: Aplysina aerophoba | place: Slovenia: Piran, Adriatic Sea, Gulf of Piran | collected 2013-05-07
TCGGATCGGAATCACTGGAACAACCGATCAGCATCAGACAGCAGAGAGCAAGTACGGCTGCAGATATGATATAAGGCGTAGTTTTGAACCTAACAGGACGCATCGCGTGTTTTTCCAGATAGAACAGACTTTTCACTCTGCACACGCAAATTTCGATGCGGTATGGTTACAAAGTGTGTTTCTGCTTATTCAGATTTGAGTGTACTTAAAAGTGGACTTCGGAGTGCCACAGCAACTGCAATTGCATTTGCAATTATACCGAAACCGAAGATGAAAAGCAAGGTAATTGTGAGAGATAGCCACGGAAAAGACGGGAGATGTCCCTGAGAGCCGAGAATCGCCACGAGTCCGGCAACAATTCCGATAAGCATACCAACAGCGAGAAGGAAACAGCTTTCAAGGAATAGCATCCGTGAGAGCAGCTGCCGTCGGAAACCGAAGGCGCGTAAGGTTGCCAATTCGCCGCGACGTTCAATGATATTTCTAAAGAGTATCAGTGCCAACCCGAATGTGCCGAGCAGTACACCTAAACCACCGAGGCTTTGGAAGGTGGAGATATAGGTGTTTTCAACGGCGCGGTAGCTTGCTAACCGTGCCGATGCCGATGTGAGATCAAAACCGTAATCGCCTAATATTTTCTCTAAGACCTGTGCTGTTTCCTGACGCAAGGCGGGCGGTGTTTTGATGAGAAAAAATTGATATCCGCTTTGGCTTGGGAAGTATTTGGTGAAATTAGACTCCGAGAGAATCAGTTGGCTTTGAAAAAGGCTGTTCTCAAGTGTATGGAGGTGAAGATATAGCGGCTTTCCAAATTCATCCTGTATGAGAAAATTCTCTTTCGGATCGTGGTGTAAAATCCAACGGAGCGACTTCGCATCACCGAGGGCGACAATCATGTTAGCATGGGAACCTTCCACTTTCAGGGTGTTCCATGGGTATACATCCAAAGCATTATCCGACATACCTAAAATTTGTGGTTTCCGCGGTTGATAAAGATTAAGACAACTCACATCTTCACCTGGGAGCACACGAAATGGGGTTATTTCCGATGCGCTGAGGAGTTCGGAGGCTTTCTCAGAAAAACCGAGTTCAAACCTACCATCTGGTGTATTCAGGCTATGGTGTAAAGGGAGCGCGGATTCGGCGACAAAAGCATATTCTGTCTCCGGTGGTGCGTCGTGCCGATTCGCACCGACGGCAACAATGATACAACACGCCAAACTGATGGTTGTAACACAGGTTTTACTGCGTCCCGGTTGCCGTGCCGCATTTTTGAGCGCAAACTGTACTCTGTTCAACCGCTTTGGTACACTTTGCGAACTTAACCATCTTTCAAAGACGAACCAACCTATACCAAGAACCGAGAGCGTCAACATTAGAAATTGGGTAATAGGATGCTCAAAGACTGCCAAAATCTTATCATGAATCCATGCGACAAAAGCAAAATTGACGATCACTACACCTACAACGGCACCAATACAGGAAAAAAGAGTGAATGATTTTATGTTTTGAGGGGTGAGATTTCCGTGAGTTTCCCTTGCTTTACGGAAACCTCTTCGGATAGCAAATATAACAATAGCTGCTATCACGATAAGAACAATAAGTCCGCTCCAACCGTCTGTAAAGAGCATACGACCGCCGATAATACCGAACCAAATCCCGATAATAAAGAAAACAATTTTTCTTGTCAAATTTCCTGATACGTTTGTTTTTTCAGATTTCAGTTTGACCTTGGCTTCATCAAAATCTGTAGTACCCGCGAGGAGCGAGACAGTCGAGGCGTGTCCTATCTTAGCGACGATATTGCGGATAGCAGTCATAACGACCCCTAATGTTATAAGTATGCCGATCAATAAACTCCACCGACTGGCATGAAATTCTATAAACGGGGTGCCGATAGCAGGAAGCCACCATGTTTGTAGTCCGAATATCATGAGTTCTGCATAGCCAACAGCGAGCAAGCACCCCAACAAACTGCCAATACCGGCAACAGTCGTGCCTTCATATAAGAAGCGGCGGCGAATTTTGGCGAGTGGGTACCCGACAGCCTGTAGGATACCGATCTCACGCGACCGCTGCTCGACACCGACGCGGAAAAGCATCGCGACCAACAAGGCAACAGCGATAATAATAAAACCGCTCAGACTGCCAAACAGCATCCCGAAATCTGTGGCACCGGTAGCGGCTTGAAGTCCATCTGCTTGTGGGGATAAGAATTGAAAGCCAACCTGTTCTGGTTGAATTTTTTTGAGGAATTCGGTTTCAAAGAGTGCCTGTGTTGCCTGAAGGTTTTGGCCTGGTGCGGCTTCCATCCGAATAGTGGTTAGGTCGCCGAACCGATTCTGCCAGAGCCGCTTGCCAATTTGCAACGGAATAAATGCTTTCGGTGTCGCGCCGTATTGATCCCAATATGTTTCGTCTTTTTCTCGCACTAAGGTATAATCAATCGGAAACGGGGATTCCCACTCCGACATGTCGTTGGTATCGTGAATACCGGGAAACTTAGGGATTATATCTCTATCTGCGGCGATACCTTCGATCGGCAGAATTCCCTTCAGATGGAAAAATGCCGTTTCAGTGATATACGTTTCTTCTGCATTGACGCTATAGTATGTGATAATGATTTCGTCGCCGACTTTCACGCCGAGGTCCTCTGCTGCCCACATATTGAGGATAATTTCAGGGCGATGTAAAATTTCATTAAGTAATTCTAAGTCCCTGTTAATTTTCTCAACCCGCTCCCTATCTTTTTTTGTACTCCGTAGTTTTCGTTTCTCTTTTTTGAGTTTATCCTTTTCTAATTCTACTTGTTCTTTTTTTTCCTCCCGCGCCTGTTGATATGCCAGTCGCTGCACTTCTGTCGTGTGCATATTGAGCCGTTTTGCAAACTCCCTTTCATCCGTCGGAAGTGCTACAATTGTAGAGTAGGGTATAACTTTATCGTTAGCACTTATCGTATTCGCAAGATAGGTGAGTGTCGGGAGTGTCGGCATACGGTTTTCAGAGGCAACCGTTCGCGCGGTTTCGGAGAGTATCGGTTTAAGGAGATACTGATCGCTCTGAAGATCAAGATGATTTTCATCCGTTTTAATATTCAGGTCAAGTGCGGCTAACGTGAGGACAAGATCATCAGCCGAGAGCGCGTCTGTGTCCGCTGTAAAAACGACGTTCACTTTTTCATCTTGTCCGAGTGCATTTTGTAAAACAGAGAGCGCTATGAAAGCGTTAAATGGAAGGCTTTGATGTGCCTGCAGGCTGAACCGTCCCGCGTTTTTGGTGGGAATTATATCGCTGATAACCAAACGTAGGTTCTGGATAGCGTTGGCTGCGTCCCGCTCACCGAGAAGGAATTCTGGATGGATGTCCGCTATCTGAGGCATGTTCACCAGCAGCGTATCACCGACTTGGACGTTCAATTCGTTTTGGAGTGCCTCGTTAATAACGATAGCGTTGAAGGGTTGTTCAGGTGTTTTGTTGAGATTCGGTGCGGTATCCTCTTGCCAAAATGTGAAGAAATCGTCTGTTACACCGGCGATGTTAACCTTTGATGCCCGTTTCTGTGTCTGCGGTACGACGATTGTTCCATTTAGCAGAATTGCTGGTACTTTATTTCCCCGCTGCAATAGATCGGGTTGAAAAAAATGGTCTGCGAGGAGGGCATGCTGGATTGCACCGAGTCGCTCTGTAGTGAGGCTTTTCAGGCTCCCGCGTACGGAATCGCCGACAATCAACGCACCGGCAAGTACACCGGTCGCTACAGCGGTGCAAAGTGCGACGGTAAGGTGTATCTGCCAAAAATGTTTGAGGGCGTTCCAAGAGAATTTGCGCATTATGTTTCTTAGCGTGTTAGGAATCTCTTTTGATCGTGCATGTGCCATCGGTAAGCTGCAGGTGTCGCTCAAAACGCGCAGCGAGTGGGAGATTATGGGTGACAACAATCATTATATTTTTTTCGGCGTTGTGTAGCTCAAAGAGCAAATTGGCGATGGTTTCGGTAGTAGCCGTATCTAAGTTACCCGTCGGTTCATCGCAGAGGAGAATATCGGGTTGGTTGATGAGTGCGCGTGCGATGGCGACGCGTTGGCGTTCCCCGCCTGACAGTTGAGCAGGTCGGTGCGTTTGGCGGTCTGTCAGTCCAACTCGCCTGAGAAGTTGATGTGCCCGTTGCGTCGCGCCTGGGTCCTGCTTGAAAGCAAGCGTCGGGATGAGGACATTTTCGAGTACGGAATATTGTGGAAGTAGGTGGTGATCCTGAAATACAAACCCAATGACGCTATTTCGATACTGTGCGAGTTCAGGTTCAGAGAGGGTAAACGGGTTTGTGCTTTTGATCTGGAGCTGTCCAGCCGAGGGTTCTTCTAATGTTCCGATGATGTGTAGAAGCGTGCTTTTGCCTGAGCCAGAGGGACCCGTGATCGCAACGGACGTCCCATCTGTGATACTCAATGAGATATTCCGTAGTACCTTGACTTTTCCGAAGTCTTTGGATAAGTTGGATATTTTAATCGAGGCGGTAGCGGTGTAAGATTGTTCCATAACCACAATTATCCTAATATAGCTAATACACATCAGAAACCCGATTTTTTGACCATCAACTCGACTCCGAACATAATATAGAAAGGCACGAGTTGATGATCAAAACGGAAAAATCGGAGCGAAAACCTAATATTTAAAAAATCTGATCTGCAATAAAATCAGGGATAGGTATCGCACGGAGTTTCTCACCCGGGTTCGTTATACAACAGACCGTCGTGAGTTGACCACGCGCGATGTCTTCTCCCTGACGCGTAAAGTGAAATTGATATGTGAGGGACTTTGTTCCCTTTTTGGAGACCCAGAGACGGATATCCACCTCATCTTCAAACCGAAGTGGGCTTAAATATTCACATGAAGCCGCGAGTCGGGGCCATCCGATCTTATTTCCGTCCAACTCGGTTGCTACACTCGTACCTAAACTCCTCAGAAATTCGTGCTCAGCGGATTCCATAAAGACAAAAAATCGTGTGAAGTGGACGATTCCTGCCATATCGGTATCAGCGAACTCAATCTTACGTTTGGTTTGGTACTCGGTGTGCATGTTTCCTAAGAGTCCTCAATTATCACGCTTCGCAGTAAAAACAGTTATCAGTTAAGAGGAATCTTGATTGCATCAGCACCCTCTTTAACTGATGACTAATAACTGAGAACTGACAACCATTCTCTTACATTTTTGGATAGTCCGGTACATGTTTGAAGAGCTTCCATGTCTCAGCGTAGATTCGCCAGTGCCCATCGGTTGGGTCAACCATCAAGTTCAGGTTTTTGGTGCCGTAATCGGAGTAAGCGGGGCGGGTGCCACTCGCAGGGGTCCCTGTAAATTTTTGCAAGAATGTAACATCTGCTACCGCCCGGTCGCCGTTAATCTGTAAGTTAGAGATCTCGACTTCAATATCGCCGTACATGGTATTCAATCTCTTCATCTTAGCGCGGAGATCTCCTTTCTTAAGGTAGACCTCGGTTTCTTTACCACCGCGTACAGTGACGCGCGTGATTAAGGCTCTGTCTGAATAGGTAGACATATAGGTTTCCAGGTCCTTCTCTTCCCAAGCTTCCTGCCATTTCCCAAGGATTTGCCTTACTTTGAGATGTGTATCAATCGGTGCATTTCCATCAAAAGTTCCACCGGACTCTTCACCGGAAACCGTGTGAGTGCTGACTTGTTCAGCCCGTTTGAGGGCGATAGCCCCCGATATCTCGCCGATCTGATCGTTAATAAGTCTCCATTTTCGCCTGAAAAACCCTTTTTTCTCGATAGTAAGTGTGCGATTGTGAGTTTCAATGATTTCATCGCCATTCTGCAAGGTTACGCGAATACCGTCAACGACATAGCGGTTCCTCTGGGTTGGCACGGGGTTGTAAGTAGCGTATTGAATTTCAACGATGTGGGTTTGCGACATCAACTCTGTCGCGCGCCGGAAGCTTGATGCTCGTTTTTTTCGGGCGGACTTATCCCACAAATCGGTATACGTTTGCACATTCTGTGCTTCCAATGCGCTTTTCCAAGCGATCACTAAAGGACCTACAGGGCTATTGGAGTTATTGACAAGATTCGGTTGCGGTGTGGACTCCGGTGTCACCGTCGCGACCATTCCTTCACCGACGATTTCATCTTGTATAATTTTCCATCGCTGTTGGATAATGCCCTTCTTTTCAATAACGAGGTTTCGGAGCTGCTGTCTCGGTCCCTCTGGAAGGTGAGCCGTCACAGGGATCCCCTCAATTCGATAGCGATTCGGGAATCGAGGGACTCGATAGGGTTGGCTGCTGCCTTCAAGGTTAACTTCAAAGTTGACATTATCTGTTAGCAGTCTTGCTGTATTTTGATAGCCTCTATCGGAGCGCTGGCGTTCACTTTTTACCCAGAGCGATTCATATTTTTTGGCGTCGCCGGATTCGAGAGCCGTTTTCCATTTCGCCAGAAAGGCGGTAGGGGTTTCACTCGAACTCATGAATATCACGAGGAATAGAACAAAAGCGATAACGATTGCCGCAATAGCACCGCCCCATATAAGATTCTGGGATATAGTGGTTTTCTTAGGACTGTTTTGCCGGTTTTGTACGTCGTTCACAATCTAACCTCCCTCGTAGTTTAAAAGTCTGGCACATTCTCAAAAATCTTCCAGATCTCATGATGGATTTTCCAAGCGTTCCCGACTTGATGCATCCAAACTTCGCGAATCCAAATATTGTAGAGTGCAGTCGCATTCTCGTCAGCTGCGGGGGTGACTAACCGACTCATTTGTTGGATACTGATGAGGCTTTCACTTTCGACTTCGGTGTCGGTTTTGACATTCCTCCAATCGTGTGCGCTCATCTCACGCAGATCCGATTCCAGCTGCTGTCTGTCAATTTTACTTCGATCTTCTTTACTCTCGTGAATCACCACTTTATCAACGACAATGTTGTGTTCATAATGCGTAAGGTGGACATTGAGGTTTTTGCGCTGCCATGCGGCTTCCCAATTACTGAGCGCGATTTTGCCAGCGGCTATCTGCTCTGTAGAGAGAGACGTGCGCCCTGTTTTCGCAGGAGAAAGTGGCGGTTTGCTGTCTACATAAGCCCGTGATGCTTCCGCTTGCTGTTTAAGAAAATCTGCGTGTTTCGCAGCGACACCCTGCTGCCCGGCTTCTGCGAGTTTTTTGGTATAGATTTCAGCTTGTTCGCGCATTTGCCTTCTCAGGGATTCCGCTTCAGCAATAGCAGAGCGTTTTTGATGCCCCTCTTCTTTAACCATCTTATCGGCGACATCGAGTCTGCGGCGGAGTGCCGAAATCTCCTTGCCATAGTTACGGATTTCAGTTTCCGCTCGCTTGCCGCGTGTCTGCATATCATCTAAAGTTTTGAAGAGTTCGGCGACCTGTTTTCCATACTTTTCTCGTGTAACGCTCAACTCACGGTTTTTTTTCTGAAGGTCACGAATTTTCTGATTCAACTGGTCTTCCTCGCCGCGCGCCGTCTGCATCTCGGACTTGGCCCGTGCGAGTTCTGTTTCCTTAGTGCTGAGTTTCTGACGGAGTTCCGCCGCCCCAGCTTCTTTTTGAAGGATTGTAGCATTCAATTTTGAGTTTTTGTTAACGTTGATGGCGTGCCTATGTGCAAGCTTGGCATCAGCGGTCGCTTGGTATGCGAGACGGAGTGCGTCGTTACCTTTCTTCTCGGTGAGTGCCGTTTTTGCCGCTTCAAGGTTGGATGTAGCGGCTTGAAATGCATCAGGTGCAAGCGACGCGGCATCAACGTCCTGCGCTGCTGCGATGGCTGCTTCCGCGTCCGCGATTGCTGTGTCAACTACAGATGGCTCAATTTTTCCGAGTTTTCCACCACAACCTGCTAAAGCCAAAGAGACGAGAAGCATCGCGACAATCAAGATTCTACGCAATGCGAAATTATTCTTTCGCGGTAAAACGATGAATTGTTTCATTTTGTAGCTCCTTCTAATTCTTTTATTCTCCGTTCAGTTTAATTTCAGTTATAAAAAATCTGATTTGCACCAGAGAGTGGAACCGGACGCTCTCGGAAGATATAATGTTGGTTTTTGAGATATAAGGTGAGCGTATTCCGACTCTGTGACACAGCAAGCACAATGTGTTCTGTCTGCTTAGCGAATTTATCTGCCGTTCGGTGGCGGAGTCCGGTTTCGCTGGACGGGATAGATGGATCCACCCTTAGCGTCACATTGGCACGAACAATGCGTTTCATATCCTCGGAAAGGATAATTGCCCCGTCCATCTTCGATAATTCATACAGCCGCGCCGGTGTATATTGGCAATTGATCCGAAAACCGCCTTCTATCAAATCTAAGATTTCGGGTGTATCGCCAACGACAATGAGTCCACCAGTCTTGCCTTGGATGATATAATCGATACCTTCTCTGAGATGAGTTCCTGGTGATAGCAACCGCAAAGTTGCTAAGAGTTCGCGTGTCTTCTGATTCTCTGTAGAGATGTTCCGCACTGCAACCACCCCCAATTATTAGGATAACATGTTTAAATGTACGATGTCAAGGTTGAATTTAGTTGTCAGCAAATAGCCGTCAGCGATCAGCTGTCGGCTATCAGTAAGCAGCAGTGAAATTACAAACCTCGCCAGCGAGGTGGTTTGTTTGTGACAGTTGTTCATTGAAATGTCAACATACTTTCGGGTTTTGCTATAACTGAAAAGTGACTGTCTCCAAATTTTGTTTGACTTCACGCGTAAATCGTTGTATAATGTATATCAATTCTTATTTCGCCGAGAATGCCCTATGTCCAGATAAGGACTCTCGCCGAAGATTTACGATACAACCCAAATAAGATTTACGCCTACAATTTCTTGAACAGAACCGATGTTGCGTAAATCTTGGTATATAATAAAGACAGAAAAGGAATTCGTGAAAATCCCCAGTTTTCACAATGAAATCATGCGATTTAGCTTAGTAGGTGCATTTTTGGCGACAGTTATTTCATGCAACAACGAACAATTGCCTAATGTAACGATAGAAACCGAAAAAGGCAACATTATAATAGAACTTTATCCTGAAGCTGCTCCCGCTACGGTAGCAAATTTTGCGCAGCTGATTGAGGGCGGATTTTATGATGGCGTGACTTTTCACCGCTATGTCCCGGGTTTTGTCATCCAAGGCGGCGACCCGCACGGTAGTGGTAGCGGTGGGCCTGGATGGACAATCCCAGGCGAATTTCAAGATCCTGACCTTCGCGACAAAATGCCGCCGCATGATAAAGGTGTCATAGCGATGGCACGCACACAGGACCCCGACTCCGCTGGCAGTCAGTTTTACATCTGCCTTACCTCTGACTCGAGAAGCGTCGGACATTTAGACGGGAACTATACAACGTTCGGGAAGGTTATAGAAGGGATGGATATTGTAGAAACACTTCGTGAACGTGATGTGATGACAAAAGTGACGATCAAAAATTACACGCCTGCACCTTAATTCTGCATTCTACAGATGCGGCGCGAAGTATCGCTTGTAGGTAGCGAATATTGCGTTACGCCTGCAGAGAGACAGGCGCGACAGCAGCGTTGAAAAGGAAGGACACTATATGGAAGAATGGAAACGTCTCGTTAGGGATACTGTCAACACACCGGAAAAACTCGCTGCCGCATTCGATGTTGACTTGGAAGAGATGCGGCGCATTCACAAAGAATTCCCGATCCGCATCAATCCTTATTACCTCAGCCTCATAGAAGAACCAGGGGACGCGATTTGGAAACAGGTCGTTCCTGATCCAAGAGAATTGATTAGCACAGGCGTAGAGGATCCGCTCCACGAGGAAGACGATAGCGAGGTGCCGAATGTTACGCACCGCTATCCAGACCGGGCACTCTTTTATGTTAACTATATGTGCCCCATCTATTGCCGTTTCTGTACCCGCAAACGGAAAGTCGGTGACCCGCACTCGATCTCTGAGGATAACGTCGAAATGGGCCTCGCTTATATCCAAGCACACCCCGAAATCCGTGATGTCATCATCTCCGGTGGCGACCCGCTCATGCTGACAGATAAGAAAATTGATATGATTGTCGGTGGGTTACGAGCGATAGAACACTTGGAAATTATTCGGATCGGCTCGCGTGTTCCCGTGACGCTGCCGCAACGCATTACGCCTGAGCTGTGTGCGATTCTGAAGCAGCATCACCCGTTTTACATCAATACACATTTCAACCACCCTCGAGAAATCACACCTGAGACGGAGAAAGCGTGCGGCATGCTGGCAGATGCTGGCATACCGCTCGGTAACCAGACGGTGCTCCTGAAAGGCGTGAATGACGATCCTGACGTGATGGTGGAACTGATGAAGGGACTGTTACGTATTCGGGTCAAGCCGTACTATATCTATCAAGCGGATCTTATTGTCGGGACTGATCATTTCCGGACGGCGGTGCAGACGGGTTTAGATATTGTTGCCGCGTTGCGGGGTCATATATCGGGACTCGGTGTGCCGCATTATGTTGTTGATGCGCCGGGGGGTGGTGGAAAAATAGCGTTGATTCCGGATCCAGTTGTGGCATTTGATGACGATGAGATTCAACTCAAGAATTACGAAGGCAACGTCTACAGTTATCCGAGTACACCGTTCTTTGATGAAGATTGGTAGCAGATTTCATTCATATCTCCAAGGATGTTTAACAGCATATGTCTGCCACCGGTCTATTAGGAACCCTATTCTCACCAGAGGTAGTTTTTTTATGGCACATATTGACAAACTGAAGGAAGAAATCGGTTGGTTAAAAGTAATCTTTGCTATCTTGATTGCGACTGCTATTTCTCTGGCGGCTTGGGTGATTCAAAATTATGGAAAAGCCAATCGTGCTCTCACCATAGGGGGCGCAGCAGCGGTACTGCTGATCATAACTATAATTATTTGGATCAATAGTGTAGCTTATCGAAAAATCGATAAATTGGAGGACTTGTAATGGAATGGGTTGCTTTTTTTACACTTGTAGTGGTTATTGGTGGGCTGTGTATAGTCGCCGGACAGGCTATACGTCATGCTAATAAAGACTAAATCCGCATTTGTAGTA